>Ga0114918_10001939_pt1 | contig 18552 bp, 18 predicted proteins | sample LantaG_FD_87015 | JGI IMG/M metagenome (GOLD analysis project Ga0114918, IMG submission 87015) | Deep subsurface microbial communities from Baltic Sea to uncover new lineages of life (NeLLi) - Landsort_02402 metaG | ecosystem: Environmental > Aquatic > Marine > Oceanic > Sediment | place... | reverse complement strand
GTTGATGGTAATTGCTTACAATTTACTATACCATTTGATCCTTGAGATCCAAAAATGTCTCGGCTTTTTAAGCCTTTCTTGACATCCTTGGAAGGAAGCCTCTTTTTTATGTTACCATTCTGAATGAGGCAAAGCCGAGTGAAGAATCCCGCTTAAAAAGAGATTCTTCACTCGCCTTCGGCGGACTCAGAATGACGGATGAGAAGGGCTCAGAATGACGAAGAAGTAGCCGTGCAGAGGTCTTTGAATCGCGACAATGTACACCTATGAGATTAGAGACACAAAATGGATTATAAAATGGGGGGATTGGGGGAATTATCACAATACCGCCGTCCATGGCGCGAAATGAATCGCATGACAAGTCGTCGTTTGTGCGGAATTATCAATACTGTAGGGACACATTGCATGCGCCCTTACACTGCTCTTTATCTCCTAAAACAGCTAATAATGTTTGCCGTACCTTCTTTGACGCGGCTACACAAAATTCTTTTTTACTCAAAGAATAAAGATCATCAAAACTAATGGGGGGAAGAATAGTTACTTTCACTTTTCCCGGATGTATGATTTTGTGACCCTTTTTTATAATGTTTGTACTGCCGTCAATGGCTATAGGGCAAACTTTGACTTTTGTTTCCTGCAGGAAAGAAAAACTTGAAGGTCTAAATTTCCCCAGTTTGTCATCAAAAGATCTCGTACCTTCGGGAAAAATAACAATTGAATTCCCGGCTTTTACCAGGTCTATTATTGTTCGATATACTTTAGAGGATCTTCTGATATTGCTTCTCTCTATGGGAATATATTTTTGAAGTTTCATATACACTCCAAAAAACGGCACATTAAAAAGCTCTTGTTTAGCCAAAAATAAATACTGCTGTGGAACAGCTCTAAAAATAATAGGCCAATCCAAATGGCTCTGGTGATTAGCCATATATACAACTATTTCATCTCGCGGTAAATTTTCACGGCCTTTGATATCCAATTTTATGCCGCCTACCTTCATAAGTGTCCAAGCCCAGAAACACTCATATTTCCGATACATCTTCCTCGACCCCGGCCAAAGCACAGTATCGAAAACAATAGCTAACAGCATCAATGCTATCCCATCTATCCACCATATGACCGAATGTATGATTCTGAGCAGTTTTTTCACAATAATTCCTTTTAACGTTTATCCATGTAAGCTCGCGACAACATTTCGAAGCTTACTGCTTAATTCCACAGAAGATTTTTTGGTGAGATCATCTTGATAATCTTTAAAATAGAGCGGCTTTCCAATCTTCACCTCAACTTTTCCGGGCTGTAACTTCCATGAGCCTTTAGGTAATACATCAAAATTTCCATCAATCTTTATTGGGACCACCGGCTTCTTGCTGTGTTGAATAATAATGGAAGTTCCTCTTCCGAATTCACCTATCGTCCCGTCTTTTGTTAATTTTCCTTCCGGAAAAATAACAAAAGATCTGCCTTTTTTCGCGAGGTCTACTATCGTATGAATTGTTCTAATGGAACCCCGTCTATCCTTTCTGTCTAAAGAAAGAAACCCCGCTCTTGCAATATGATCGCCGATAAAAGGAACTTTGAAAAGTTTTCTCATTGTAACAAACGTAAATAGATCGGGTAGATATTTAAGCAAGATAAATATATCAAGATAACTTTGATGGTTTGCCGTAAAAATAACATTTGTATCGCGAGGTATGTTTTCCAAACCTGAAACCTTCACTTTGACAAGCGAAGCTTTAGACAGAAGAATACCCCATAATTTTGTGCTTTTTTGATAGAATATTTTTTTCTTTTCTTCATCTTTTATGAATAGCGTTATGATATAAGATCCCTTGTTGACGACTACACTATAAAGCACTACTAAAAACCAGAATATAACGCTATGAATGGTTCTAAAAATATTAATCAATTTACTTCCTCTCTCTTTTTCAGTCCCATCCAAAAGACAACACGATCAGAACATAAATGAACACCCGTGTATACCACCACCGTGATTATTGCCACTGTCAAAGAAGGAACGTAAACTATAGAACTTAAAACAATGGCTCCTATTATCCAATCAATCTGATCAAAAGGGAACCAGGGTTTGCCCGACGGTTTATTAAGTCTCCGTTTTATAAAACTTTCGAACAAGTCTCCCATAAGCGCCCCGCCCCCCATTAACGCGCCCAATAAGATAAAATTAACCGAACCATAATCAACGATCGTGTTCCTCTTAAAAAAATCAGTATTGAAAAACAATAGCGCCTCAACTCCAGCTACAAAAATCCCGGTTACGATTCCGACCACAAGTCCTCGCCATGTCTTATTTCGGCCAAGGATCTCTTTTCCATGCCATTTAGCGCCCGCATCAATAGGCACCGCTATCTTTGCCAAGACTCTTTTGAACTGCCCCGGAACCATTAATCTGTTGCCGCAAGAAGCATTGTGATTTCCCAACGCCGCCGGAAGCAAATACCAAAGACAAGAAAATACAATTTTTATCATAGTTTATCTGCCGAGTTTTTTGTAAACATAAAATATTCTTTGCGCCGCCGTAAAATGTGAAAGAACCGCGATTATTACCGCAGACCAAAACACTTGCCCTATACAAAAACCGGCACCGAGTATAATTATCCGGACCGAACGGGGCATCAATCCAACTTCGCATTTAACATTCAGACTTTCCGCTTTTGCTCTGGTATAACTTACCATCAAAGAACCTGCCATCGCGATTACGATCAAAAGAGCATACTCCATTTTGCCCAGTTTTAAAAAGTGTACTAGTATCCCGAAATAAATAACAGAATCCGCGTATCGATCAAGAACTGAATCCCAAAAATTACCAAAGATCGAACTCCGTCCCGCGGCGCGGGCCGCGCTACCGTCGAGAGCGTCAAAAAAACCGGCGGTCCATATCAGAATACCTACGATAAAATAACTTAACTGCCCTTGGGCGATAAAATAAGCGACAACACAATTGACTACAAATCCAAAAAAGGTTATCTGATTTGGGGTTATTTTTGTCTTTGCTAAAAGACTGCCCGGGTACTTCGCAATGAAACGAACGAATTTTCCTGCTAAATCGGCCATTTTAAACTATCCTAAAGTTCTTTTCTTTTTATTTTTAACGCTCTTATTCTTGAGTATTTTTGTTTTCCCTGACTTTGCCTTGTTCCGTCCATAAGCGGCAATAAAATCTTCTACCATGTTTCTGGCTGTTGTGTCATCATATTGCACAGGAGGCGATTTTTTAAAATACGCGCTAGGACCTAAAAGCGCGCCTGATATTTTGTTATCCAAGGCGATCTTCGCGCAGCGGATCGCGTCTATTACAACACCCGCGGAATTGGGAGAATCTTCCACTGAAAGCCGGCATTCTAAATTCATAGGAAGATCCCCAAAATGCCGGCTTTCTATACGTAAAAAACAAAGTTTATTATCTTTTTGCCACGGAACGTAATCACTCGGACCGATATGAACATTTTTTTTATCAATGGTTAATCCCCTGTTCTGTATTTGAGAAATAACAGCATTTGTTTTTGATATTTTTTTTGAAACAAGACGTTCTTCTTCCTTCATATTCAAAAAGTCCGTATTCCCGCCCGTATTGAGCTGATAAGTGTGTTCTATGGGCATTCCTCTGTCTAAAAATAAATTTGTCAAAACCCTATGCAGTATCGTCGCGCCTACTTGTGATTTTATGTCATCACCGATAACCGGTAACCCTTTTTCTTTAAAACGGTTTTGCCAATATTCTTCCCTCGCGATAAAAACCGGAACACAATTAATAAAAGCACACCCGGCATTCAATACTTGCTCAACATACCATTTGGTAGCTTCTTCGGAACCAACGGGAAGATAGTTAAGAACTATGTCGGTTTTTGTCTTTTTTAATATTCCGGCGACATCATCTGTTTTTCCAGGGGCTTTTTTGATAATTCGAGATAGATATTTACCCAAACCATCGTGAAGCATTCCGCGATGGACCTTAACCCCAAGAAAAGGAACTTTAGCAAACACCGCCGTATTGTTGGGTTTCGCGTAAATAGCCTCACTTAAATCTTTGCCGACTTTATTTTCATCAATATCGAAAACAGCTGAAAACTCTATATCGCCGATATGATATCCTCCCAAGTTAACATGCATCAATCCGGGAATAAAATCTTTATCCTTCGCGTTTTTATAGTACTCTACTCCCTGCACTAACGAGGAGGCGCAATTACCGACCCCAATGATCGCGACTTTAATTTTAGACATAGTTTTACTCCTCTTTTCTTAGAAAAAGTCTGCGCCACGTAAATTTACAAAACAGTACTTTTTAAAAAAACTTTTTCCATTTTCGTTCAATTCTATCACAAATCGTTATTATGGTTTATTTTTTTACGCGGTAGTTCAGCAATTGGTATAACAATTAACGTCTGCCCGCCCAAATTTGTGTCTCACGAGAAATCCGAAATCTATCATCGTCAGGGGACGCAAAAAACCCGATTTTGTCTAACCGCTTTTAGCTAAATAATATATATTTTCTCGCGAAAAAATTCAAGACAAAAACAACTATTGTCGCAATAATTTTTGAATGCAGATAATGCAGATTCAAATCCTCCGTAAAGAACCAGAGACAATATTGATTCAAGACAAGCCCAATAATTCCGATTAGTATGAAAATTAGAATTTCCAGTCGTCTATTTTTAAAAGTTCTTCTATCAAAAACCCAATTAACATTTAGCACATAACTTGTCATTGATCCCAATAAAAACGCTACGGCAGAAGACGTTAAATAGTAAAGTTTAAAACATTCCGTAAATATGATCAACACGCCATAATCAACCATATACGCGAGACTACCTGCTACAACATAACGAAATACCTGAATGGAAATATTTGATGTTGAATTTCTAAAAAGTCTTCTTACCACAATTTTCTTCATCGACAACTCGTTTTATTAACTGCGGAGACCGGAGAGTTTTTCCCCGATCTCTCAATTATTTTCATTTCAGAATTATAAATTTTCAAGCAGTCTACTCCGTTTTTCATGTCTTTTATGATTGTTTTGGAAGAATTCAACATATCTTTTAGGTCCTTTAAAAGTATTTTAGTGTTGTCGACAGCGATTTCTAATTCCGCGCGGTAAAAAAAGACTGTTCCCGCGAACCCAAGAACTATTATTATTTTTACCGCTCTGCCCAACCAAACGCTTTTAATCTTCTTGTGGCAATATCTGCAAAGTACGGCATCGTCCTGTATTGTCTCCGCGCAATAGCGGCATTTTTTCATGGAATTCCCCTTTTATATTATCTAAACAAAATCTTCCTAACCCCATCGAACGGGCACATTGTAGGGACAAGTCCCCTGCGCCTGTCCGTTGCATAAATTCACGTGCGCGAGAAAATGACGATTCTCATTTGTCCCTCTCCACCCAGACTTATGGGTAACGGGTAGATTCCAAAGAAGGAATTCAATTTTTCCCAATTCCGCCTATGAGGTGAAATTGGAGGATTTTTTTGCCGTTCCACGCGAAATCTGTCTTTTTACCGGGACAATTGTATATACAGTCCATACAAAGAACGCACTCTTCTTTTCTGTAATCCGCGTCAGGCTTGATCGCGCCCATACGACACACACTTTCGCATGTACCGCAATTTCGGCATGTCACATTTACACGTCGCTCCAACAATGAAAACTTTGAAATGATCGCGTAAATCGCGCCTAACGGACAGATATTACGGCACCAAAAACGCGGCACAAAACGCGCCGTAACAAAAACCGAGAACAAAAGAACCAAAGTTACGGTAACCGCAAAGGCTTCACTCCGCGCTCCCTTAAAAAACAGAATAAATCTATCCAAAATCATCAAGGGATCAAAAAACCACACCATCCATCCTCCTAAAATGGCGCTCGTAAGGACTCCTGTAAGTATAAAAAATTTTATGTAACGCGCGCGAGTCGTCTTATTTTTCTCCCCCCTTTTTTTGAGCAATCGCGTCCCGGTGATATCGATCAATGTCCCTAACGGACATACCCATCCGCAGAAAAATCTGCCGACTAAAAGAGCTAAAACGCTCATTCCGAGAGTAATAATCAAAAACGGCTGAATTATTTTTACGGAAATAGATAAAGATATCACAAGGAGGGGATCAATCGAGGAAAACACGCCGGAAGATAAAATTCGATTAAAAGGAAACATCGAGACAAAAAGAAAAAGCGCGAAAAACACGCCTTGCGAACATCTTCTCATAACAACAAGTTTTTTCATGCTGTCCCTGCCGCTAAACCTATCTCGTTCAACCAAATATTATTCACAATTTATGGGCTCGAAAACCGCGCCGGCGCTATTCGCCGTTCACAATATATTTGTCAGGGAGTTTAGTAATCGCCGCTACTTTATCTTTTATGGCCGCCTCCGCTACTCTTTTGGACTCCCATTTTATAATTCGCATGTCAAATGGTGTCGGGATAATATAATCGGGTCCGAATTCAAAATTTCGACCGTAGGCCTTTTTCACGTTTTCCGGTATTTCCTTTTCCCTAGCCAGATCAGCCAATGCTTCGGCCGCGGCAAGTTTCATACCAAAAGTAATTTTATGCGCCCTTACGTCAAGTGCTCCGCGAAAAATAAAAGGAAATCCCAAAACATTATTTACCTGATTGGGATAATCTGACCGGCCGGTTGCCATAATATACTTGCGCCCTTTCATGCATTTCGCGACTTTCTCGGGAGCTATTTCAGAAATAGGATTTGCCATCGCGAAAATAGCAGGATACTCCGCCATCGAAAGAATCATTTCCTCCGTTACGCAATCAGCAACCGATACTCCGATAAAAACATCCGCGCCGATAAACACGTCACTAAGAGAACTTTTAGAGGTATCAACGGCGTGTTTTTTTTTATATTTATTAAGATCTTTTCGTTCGGTACGCACAACGCCTTTTGAGTCGCATAAAACGCAGTCACGCGCGCCGGAGCGTTTTATCATTTCCACTATACGAAGACCGGCGGCGCCCGCGCCGTTAATGACAATTTTTATTTCTTCAATTTTTTTTCCCGAAAGAAGACAATAATTCTTAAGCGCCGCCAAAGTAATAATGGCGGTTCCCCATTGGTCATCGTGAAAAACGGGTATATCTAACATATCATCTAATCTGTCTTCAATCTCGAAACAAGCCGGCGCGGCTATATCTTCAAGGTTTATGCCGCCGTACATCCCGGAGATCTTCATTACCGCGTCGACAAATTTATCAACATCGGTATGTCCGTCTTTCCCTGATACGTTCTCCAAAGGAATCGGCCACGCGTCAACCTCCGCAAAAGTTTTAAAAAGAACGGCTTTACCCTCCATAACCGGGATAGACGCTTTGGCTCCGACGTTTCCCAGACCAAGAACAGCCGTCCCATCCGTTACAATCGCGACAAGGTTTCCTTTCGCTGTCAGGGAATACGCCAAAGACTCATCCCCTTTTATCGCTTCAGTAATCAATGAAACTCCGGGGGTATACGCCATGCTAAGATCCTTCTGTCCGGCAAGTTCTTTCAGTATACTCAGTCCGATCTTTCCGCCAAGGTGATATTTAAAAACTTCTTCTCTTGTAAACATTGTTTCTCCGTAAAGTTAATTTTTTAAACCCGGATATTGCATTAGAACATGGCGAATAACTTCATGTTCTAATGCAATATCCGGGTTTAATGTGTAATTACTTGAGGTGTCGGGGAGTTTTCCGACTTCTCATTAAAAAACCCGAAAGGCTAAAGGATCTCTACATATCTCTTTGGGAAATTAACCAGATATCCTTCGCTTCCGTCAGGATGAGCGTTCGGGGTAAACTCCCCCGACTGCTCAATTATTTTCTGTACGCGCAGTTCGGTCTCAGCGTATCGTTTCGTATATGTTCCCGGATAGAAACACAAGTAAAAAAATTCCCGGCAATCGTTTTTTGCTGTTTATGCCGATCTTTATAATCTTTACAAAACCACTGACCGTTCGTTTTATTTTTGACCAAATTCTCACACGGATCATCCAGCGCCCCGCAACACTCTCCGCACCTTTTGCAAACCGCTTCAAATTTTTCTTCTTCGGTTTTCGAGTATTTTATGTATTTCTGAGAATCCATAGTTCTTTGGAGATCACTTTTTTGTTAACAAATGCCGAGTAACACGACCAACTACCACAATAATGTAAAATATGCATACCACGAAAAATATACCCGCTAAAATTGAAAGCAATATTGAACTTAATCCAATTATGATCGGCCAAGCAAAAGATACAATGCTTATGATTATGAGTGAAAAAACAATCACAACAAATCCGATAAAAAAATTTTTCAAAGTCTCCATTTCACCCTCCCTCATAGGCAACGATTTAAATTCCTATGCTTTTTTTCAACCTCACAGATTAGACTTAAGGTCTCTATTCTGCCACTAGGTTTTGGATCTCTTCCGGAGTCATTTCTTTTTTTCTTAAAAAACACACACCTATATCGTATGATTTTCCGGGTTCGCCCTCAGCGATTCTGACGACTCTGCCAAACACCCCGTTATTGTGAATAATTAGATCCGTTTCTATCTCAGAGCATACATTCATTAACTTTGAATCCAGCTTTATCCAGACTATACTCGCGAGCGCCGGAATGGACGATTCACTTGACGTTGTAAATAAAAGCCCCGACGCGCTGATATTTCGCGAATAAATATCTTGTTTACCGGCCAGTTTTTCGCCTTTAAGAACCTTAAAATTTAACTGCTTATCGTAAGTTACTCTGAGAAATTCCCGTCTATCATCTTTTTCTTGAGGATCCATTCCTTTTCCCTCCTATTTTTTGTAAAACTGATTTACAAATTCTATCATTTCTTTCGGCTCGTCAATAGACCTGAATATCATTAAATCCTTTTTCTCGATCGTGTTTTCTTTTAAACAAAAAGTTTTTATCCATTCCAGCATTCCTTTCCAATATTCTTTTCCCGCTAAGATTACAGGAAACGGCTCCACCCTTTCTGTCTGAATAAGGGCTATTACTTCAAAAAATTCATCAAGCGTCCCGAACCCCCCGGGGAACACTAAAAACGCTTTACTATATTTGACAAACATAAGTTTTCTCACAAAAAAATAACGAAACTCTAAAGGAAGAGTGACATAACCATTGATCTCCTGTTCCAGCGGAATGGTAATGTTAAGCCCGATCGATTTTCCTCGGGCTTCTTTAGCTCCCTTGTTTGCCGCTTCCATTATTCCTCTGCCGGCGCCTGTAATTACAGCATACCCTTTTTCCGTGAAAAGCCGTGCCGTTCGTTCCGCCAGATCATAATACTTGTTATCGCTCTTCATCCGCGCGGAGCCGAAAATGCTTACAGCTTTACCGATATCACGCAATGTTTCAAATCCGTCAACAAATTCACTCATTATCCTGAACACCCGCCAGGGATCTTCTAAAAGAAAGTCTTCTTTCTTAATCCGTTTTTTCTTCATACGCCCTCCCTGTGTTTCTTTTAGTTCGTATCCTCGGGGTTTCTATATCCCTTCGGTAAGCTCAAGACAAACAATCCGAAGAATGACAACAGAACATGTTTATGGTTTGGATTTTGATCCTCACTTGATACCTTTTAAATATGCTTCTGCGCGTATTTTACACCATTTTTAAAAATCTCTAACCCTATACCCATCTGTTTTTTTTCTTCAAGGTTTCGGCGCCAATTCGGATGCTGAAAATATGATATGTGTCTTTCAGGATGAGGCATAAGTCCAAGAACTCTGCCCGTGGTATCACAAATTCCGGCAATATTATCTATGGATCCGTTTGGGTTGTAGGGCGCCTCCGAAAGCTTCCCTGTTTTGTCCGTATAACGAAATACAATTTGCCCATTGTCTTTTAGATCTCTTAAGACATCTTCCGTACGCGGCATAAATTTGCCTTCAGCGTGCGCTATGGGCAAATGTACCACTTCCGGCAGACCTTTGGTCCAAATACACTTTTCATTCTCCGCTTTTTTAAGATATACCCATCTGGAATCAAACTTACCGGAATCATTTAGGCTCAGAGTCGCCTGCACCCCGTCAGGATTGAAGTCCTCTCGCCGAGGTAAAAGACCCATCTTTACTAATACCTGAAAACCGTTGCAAATGCCAATAACCGGTTTATTTTCCGCGATAAACCGCATGATATCAGGCTCCAGTTTAAATCTAAGTTCATTAGCAAGTATCCTGCCTGAGGCGACATCATCACCATAAGTGAACCCGCCGGGTATAGCCAAAATTTGAAATTCATTCAGCATCTTAGTTTTTTCAGCTAAAGCGTTAATATGCACAAGTTCCGTTTCAGCACCCGCGAGCCGAAAGGCGAAAGCGGTTTCAATATCGCAATTAGTTCCAGCCGTTCTCAAGACAATAACTTTAATTTTCTTCATGCATTAACTTCCTAAAAGGTTTTTTCCAATGTTCTTTGAGCGCGCAAATATCCGTTTCAATAATTTTATTTTTTTTATTACCGAAAACGATCAACTTCGGGTTTTCCGTAACTTTACCCGCGAGTCCCAAAGGAATTCCTTTCATTTTTTCTTCAAACAGTTCTTTGTTTTCAGGAGAAACTTCCACAACAAACCGTGAATTAGATTCGGAAAAAAGTACCGTATCCTCGCGCGTTATGTCACTTTCAATAGGAATTTTCTTAAGACAAATTTCAGCGCCGTATCCGCCCCCAAAAAGCGCCTCGGCAAGCGCGACCGCTATGCCTCCTTCAGACGAATCGTGCGCGGAAGAAACCAGTCCCTCTTGTATCGCCGAACTCAATTTTTTCATAAGACTCAAAGCTTTTTCAGGATCAACTCTCGGAGGTAATCCCCCTTTTTCACCGCGCGCGGCGAAATACCGGCTTCCTCCCATCTCCTGAAAAGTTTTTCCGACAATATAAATCAAATTGCCGATTTTCTTAACATCCGAAGAAATTGTTTTCTCCACATCATCAATAATCCCGATAGCTGAGATCAAAAGTGTCGGAGGAATAGATACTTTATGCCCGTCAGAATTGAATTCATTATTAAGGCTGTCTTTTCCTGATATGAACGGAGTTCCGTACACTTTCGCCATATCGTAACACGCTTCGCCCGCGCGAACTAAACTACCCAGCTGACGAGGGTTATCCGTTTTTCCCCAACAAAAATTATCCAAAAGCGCTACTTTTTCCAGATTGCCTCCGACGGCGGCAATCTGACGCAAAGCTTCATCGATGGCGCTAGCCGCCATCCAGTACGGATCTATATCCGCGTAAGCCGGATTTATACCGTTGGATACCACAATACCCTTTTTACTATCAAGAAAAGGTCTTGTCACAGAAGCATCCGCCGGACCGTCACAATCCGGACCCACAAGAGGTTTAAGTACACTCCCGCCCTGAACTTCATGATCATACTGCCTGATTATCCATTCTTTACTGCAAACATTCCAATCGGAAAGTATCTTAAAAAGGTCTTCCGTATAATCTTCCTTTTCAGGAAAAAGCATATTTTTATCCCGCTCTTTATCCTCCCAGACAGCAATCCCCGCCGCGCGCGGAAGTCCGTTATGGATGAAATCCATATCTAAATCCGCTACTTTATGTCCATCGTAATAAAGCCGCAATTTTTTATCGCTGGTAAACTTTCCAATCACAGCCATTTCCACATTTTCATCTTTACAGATATCTTTTAAAGCCGATAGATTCTCTTCCTTTACGGCAAGAACCATTCTTTCTTGCGCTTCCGACACCCATATTTCCCAAGGTTTGAGACCTTCATATTTTAGCGGTGCTTTTTCAAGATATACCTCCGCTCCGGTTTCCTCACCCATCTCACCCACCGCGCTTGAAAAACCGCCCACGCCGCAATCGGTTATCGCTGTATACAGATTAAGGTCCCTCGCTTTTAAAAGCGCGTCAACCACCTTTTTCTCAGTTATCGGGTTTCCGATCTGAACGGCGGAACCGGAAATAACTTCTGATTCAGACGTAAGCTCGGCTGAGGAAAAAGTCGCGCCATGAATACCATCCCGGCCGGTTCTGCCGCCAAGCGCCACGATAAGATCGCCCGGGGAAACTTTTTTAAACGAAAACTCTTTCGGTAAAATACCCACATTCCCGCAAAAAACTAAAGGGTTTCCCGTATATCTTGGATCAAAACAAACCGCGCCGTTACAAGTAGGTATCCCCATCTTATTGCCGTAATCACGAACCCCCGAAACAACGCCCTTAAGTACCCGTTTTGGATGAAGGGCACCCTTCGGGACAGAAGAAAGCGCCATATCCGGCAGACCGAAACAAAAAATATCCGTATTTATGATAGGTTTCGCGCCCAAGCCCGTCCCTAAAGGATCTCGTATAACACCGCCTATCCCTGTTTCCGCGCCGCCGTAGGGTTCAAGCGCCGAAGGATGGTTGTGGGTTTCGACTTTAAAACAAATATTGTATTCCGAATCAAACTCTATGATCCCGGCATTATCCTTAAATACAGACACACACCAGGGTTTATTTAAATCACTCGTTACCTTCATCACCGTTTCTTTTAAAAGATTTTCGATACGTCTGCCGTTAAAAATAACGGCGCCCATCATTGTTTTATGTTTACAATGCTCACTCCATGTCTGCGCGATCGTTTCAAGTTCCGAGGGCGTGGGATTTCTTTCAAGTTTGCAAAAATAGTCTTTTATCGCTTTCATCTCGGACAAACTAAGATATAATCCGCCGCGCGCGGATATTTTTTTGAGCGCGTCATCATCTGCCGCTGTTATATCTATTTCCACATGCTGGAATTTATATGGTTTAAGCTGTATTGTTTCTTCATCATCAGAGACAATGTGCTGAATAACTTTATTGTAAAGAAGCCTGTTGGTTATTTCAGAAAGCTCTTCTTTTGAAAGTGTTCCACGGATAATATATTTTTTGGAAGTGGATACGGAAACTATACCGGAGATCCCCATGTCTTTCACGGCTTTAATGACGCTTTCTTCAACCGGATCCATGACGCCCGCGTTATACGCGATCTCAACAACATGGACACTTTCCGATTCTCTTACACTAAAACCTGAAACATAATCACATTCCTGCGAAATCATGTCTGTCAATATTTCTTCGGCGATACGAGACTTCTCTCCGCGCGAAAAATCACCCCCCAAGGTATACACACAAATATATTCAACGGCGCTCACCGTATTTATGCCAAGATCAAGGATATCCCTTTTTATCCCTTCGCTGACAGCGTCATAAATATTTTTTTTATCTCTAAGCTCTATCCTAACGTGTTTCATTTTACCCTTTTTTACGATTTCTATTTTACCATCCCCCGCTTAAAGTTCGCGGAGACAAGCTTGAATTTTGTCATTTGTTTTGTCATTTAAATTTTGCCGTTCGTCATTAAATAATTACTCCCATTCTATCGTACTCGGCGGTTTTGAGCTGATATCAAAAACAACTCGATTAATACCTTCCACCTGATTAATAATCGTATTGGAAATTTCACCGAGCACCTCGTACGGTATTTTTGCCCAATCCGCCGTCATACCGTCACTGCTCGTAACCGCGCGCAGACAGATGGTATTTTCATAAGTGCGGTCATCTCCCATAACTCCAACGCTTTTTATCGGAAGCAAAACACCGAAAATCTGCCAGGTTTTTGAATAAACCCCGCGTTTTTTAGCAATATCAATAATGATCCAGTCCGCTTCTCTCAAAACAGCTAAACGCCGGCGTGTCACTTCGCCTATTATTCTTACCGCGAGTCCCGGTCCGGGAAAAGGTTGGCGATTGACAAGTTCTTCCGCTATTTCAAGCTCTTTACCGACTTTCCTAACCTCGTCTTTAAACAAGTCTCTCAGTGGTTCCACAAGTTTGAGACCCATTTTTTCAGGAAGACCCCCGACATTATGATGCGATTTTATCATTTTACTCGGACCTCCGAAAAAAGATTGAGATTCGATAACATCCGGATAAAGCGTTCCTTGCGCGAGAAACTTTACATTTTTGAATTTTTTAGCTTTTTCTTCGAAAACTTGAATAAAAATTCCGCCTATGATCTTTCTTTTTTTCTCCGGATCAGTTACACCTTTCAGCGCGCTTAAAAATTCGGACTCCGCATCAATAACTTGCAGATCCAGTTTTATGTTCCTTCTAAATATTTCTTCCACTTTCTCTTTTTCTTTTTTTCTAAGAAGCCCGTTATCAACAAAAATACAGTGAAGCTTCTCTCCCAAAGCTTTATGCAAAAGCACCGCGCTTACAGTTGAATCAACTCCGCCTGAAAGGCCTAAAACAACTTCCGCGTCTTTGACTTGCTCCTTAATATCGTTTATTTTTTTTCCGATAAAAGACTTCATAGTCCATGTCTTTTCGCATTCACATACCGAGAAAAGGAAATTCTTTAAAATTTTATCCCCATCAGAGGTATGAACCACTTCCGGATGAAACTGAACTCCATAAATATTTTTCTCGGTATTGGCAAACGCCGCGCAGTTTGTGTCACTACTCTCGGCAATTATTTGAAAATTTTCAGGAAGCTTCTCTACTTTATCCCGATGACTCATCCATGCAACGCTTTTGGACTCTATCCCCTTAAAAAGAGCGCTACCGCGATCAAATTTAACAAGAGTGCGGCCATATTCCCGCTTACCGCTTTTTTTAATTTTTCCACCGGCCATTTTACCGATAACCTGCATCCCGTAACATATTCCCAATATGGGAATACCCAAATCAAATATTTTTGGATCAAAAAGAGGCGCTTCTTTATCGTATACGCTTGAAGGTCCGCCGGAAAAAATTATACCGCGTGGATTAATTTCTTTAATCTTGTCAGCTTTTACGCGTGGAGACGCGACAACAGAATGCACAGAATTTTCTCTTATGCGCCGGGCTATCAGCTGTACGTATTGCGACCCGAAATCAATAACTAATATACCTTCTTTTTTCATTTAACTTTAGTCCTTTGTCAGTCGTTAGTCTTTGGTTGTCCCATTGACTATTCACGGGCGGACACAGGGAACCGCCCCTACACTATTTACAATTCACCATTTTTCGCCATTTGATCTCCAAATCTTTATCTTCCGCCCAGGCCAAAAGATATGTCGTGAATTCTTCGCCCGTCGCGCCGTCGGCTCTGCCGGTAATCACAATCTTTTTCTCGAATTGACAACAAATTTCAAATGCCATATCCAAATGATCCGCCCTTTTAGAAAATCCGATATGCCGAACCAGCATTGAAGCGCCTCTTATCATAGATGACGGATCCGCGTAAATATCACGTCCCTCGTCTACCATGCGCGGAGCGCTTCCATGTATAGCCTCAAACATAGCCCATTTTTTGCCGATATTCGCGCTACCGGCAGTTCCAACGCCGCCTTGAAGCTGAGCCGCTTCATCAGTAAGAATGTCCCCGTATAAATTAGGCATAACCAGCACTTCAAAATCCTTCCGGCGAACCGGATCAAGAAGTTTCGCTGTCATAATGTCAATGTACCATTCATCTGATTTAATTCCAAATTCCTTATATTCTTCCGCTATTTTCTTTGCAATTCTTGAAAATTTACCGTCCGTCTTTTTTATAACATTCGCTTTTGTAACAACCGTAACTCTCTTCTTACCGTTCTTTTTCGCGTATTCAAACGCCAGGCGTATTATCCTATCGGCGCCTTGAGTTGTGGAAACTTTAAAATCCAAACTGAGATCGTCACTTACATCTATCCCGCGAGATCCAAGCACATACGCGCCTTCCGTATTTTCCCTAAAAAAACACCAATCAATGCCTTCTGAAGGTATTTTTACAGGCCTCACATTCGCGAAAAGATCAAGTTCTTTGCGCATCGCGACATTCGCGCTTTCAATGTTAGGCCAATTGTCTCCAGCCTGCGGAGTCGTAGTGGGACCTTTCAAAATCACGTGGCACTTCTTTATTTCTTCAAGAACATCACTTGGTATCGCTTTTTTATGTTTAACCCTGTTCTCGATCGTGAGTCCTTCAATAACACGAAATTCGATAAGACCGGCGGCAATCTCTTCACTCAAAGTATGTTTTAAAACACGTTCGGCATGTTTCGAAATAATTTTACCGATACCGTCACCCCAGCAAATACCGATAATGATCGGGTTTAAATCTCCATAATCCACCCATTTCGTCTCTTTTTTCATTATCTCAATACGCTCAAACTGCTCCTCAATAAGCAGAGCTAAATGTTCTTTAGCTTTTTTAATCAATTCATTATTTCCCATAATTGCTGACACTCCTTCGGGTCATTTTTTATAACGATAGCAGGAAGATTTATTATAGTATGTACACCGGCAAAATTCAATGCATATTGTCTAACGTTGTCTAACGTGTAAATGGTAAATAACGTAGGAGAAACCGAGTGAATTAATTGTTTTTTTTATTTTATCCGGGCACATGCAATGTGCCCCTACGGGTAATGTTAAACCTGATAATGCGGGCACTTGCAATGTGACCCTACGAACAATTCATACGACGGGCACATGCAATGTGCCCCTACGGGTAATGTTAAACCTGATAATGCGGGCACTTGCAATGTGTGCCTACGAACAATTCATACGACGGGCACATGCAATGTGACCCTACGGATTATTCTATTTGGGCACGCCATTGTGCGGGCACATGCAATGTGCCCCTACGGAATGCATTTTATGCATCGCGCCAACACTTCAATTCGTACGGCGGGCACTTGCAATGTGCCTCTACGGCTTCTCTTTTTTTAGGGTATCAATTTCTTTTTTCAGGCTGTCTATTTCTTGTTTAAGCAGTTGAATATTGTTCTTAAGTTCTTCCATATTGTTGACCAAGGAATAATATTCGTACCATTCAAGTACCATAAAACCTTCCTATAAAAAAGAACACTAACTGGAAAAAAGACTCTTGGTCGAAAAATTCGGTTCACTAGTGAGGTTAACACCGAGATTTCTTAAACCCGCTTCATCTCCGGAAGTAGGCATATGTGTTATGTGAACCTCAGTACCTCTGAGTTCTTTTAGCCTTTCCATCGCGACCTGCGAGGTAGGATTAGCGGCCGCGCTTATACTTAGTGCTGTCAAGGCTTCTTCCAAGTCTAAACTTAGGGTTTTGGTATTTAAAATGTTCTTTTTCAAATTAGCGATCGATTCTATCGTTTGAGGCGATAAAAGATGAATATTATCCGGGATATCCGCTAATTTCTTTATCGCGTTTAAGATAAGACTTGAAGAAGCGTGCATAAGATTTGAATTTTTTCCGGCAACAACGGAACCATCTTTTAATTCAATCGCCGCGCCGCAAAAGATGCCTTCATTTCCTTTACCTTTTTCTTTTGCTTCCTCTCGGGCTTTCCTTGCCGGTTCGACCACTTTTCTATCAACATCTTTGATCTTTAGCTCTTCCATCAAAAGTTCTATGCGCTCGACTGTTTCTTTGCCGGTGAATCCCATCATATGCTCACACGAAGCTCTAAAATATCTTCTAATTATTTCCTGTCGTGAAGCCTCCTTCACAACGCTGTCATCAATTATACCAAAACCGGCTCTATTGACTCCCATATCTGTCGGAGATTTATAGATAGACTCAGCACCGGTTATTTTTTCAAGTATTCTTTTTAAAACCGGAAAAACTTCCATATCCCGATTATAATTTACGGCTGTTTTATTATACGCTTCCAGATGAAAAGAATCTATGAGATTATAATCCCTAAGGTCAGCTGTGGCCGCTTCATAAGCGACATTGACGGGATGCTTCAACGGAATACTCCAAATCGGAAAAGTTTCAAATTTGGAATAACCTGACTTTTTACCCCTTCTGTAATCATGATAAAGTTGAGAAAGACAAGTAGCAAGCTTCCCGCTTCCGGGACCGGGTCCCGTAACTATGACTAAAGAATTTTTTGTTTTGAGATAAGTATTGGCTCCATATCCTTCGTCGCTGACAATAACATCAATATCCGTAGGATAACCTTTCGTGTAAGAATGTGTATAAACTTTTATCCCGTACCGCTCGAGTTTGTTTTTAAATATCTTAGCGGCAGGCTGATTATCAAATCTTGTAATAACAACCGCGGACACTTCTATCTCCCAATCTCTCAAATCATCTATCAGTTTCATCGCGTCAACATCGTATGTAATACCAAAATCCGCTCTTACTTTTCTTCGTTCTATGTCGCCGGCATATATGCAAAGCACGATATCCGCTTTATCCTTAAGTTTTTGAAGAAGCCGCATCTTAACATTAGGATCAAACCCCGGCAAAACACGTGAAGCATGATAATCAAAAATAATCTTTCCGCCGAACTCAAGATACAGCTTACCTTTAAATGTGTTTACCCGTTCCAATATCGCGTCGGTTTGTTCTCTAAGATATTTTTCGTTATCAAAACCTCTTTTTCCTATCATCTTCCCTCCCTACGAGTGAATACGTTTATGAAACAGTAAAAAACCGTTACCCCTCTCCGCCATATACTAAAGACCTCTGCGCGGCTACTTCTTCGTCATTCTGAGCCCTTCTCATCCGTCATTCTGAGTCCGCCGAAGGCGGGCGAAGAATCTCTTTTTAAGCGGGATTCTTCACTCGGCTTTGCCTCGTTCAGAATGACGGAT
>Ga0114918_10001938_pt1 | contig 18555 bp, 21 predicted proteins | sample LantaG_FD_87015 | JGI IMG/M metagenome (GOLD analysis project Ga0114918, IMG submission 87015) | Deep subsurface microbial communities from Baltic Sea to uncover new lineages of life (NeLLi) - Landsort_02402 metaG | ecosystem: Environmental > Aquatic > Marine > Oceanic > Sediment | place... | reverse complement strand
TCCCTCTCTCTCTCTCTCTCTCTCTCTCTCTCTCTCTCTCTCTCTCTCTCTCTCTCTCTCTCTCTCTCTCTCTCTCTCTCTCTCTCTCTCTCTCTCTCTTTCTCTCTCTCGTCTCCGTGCCTCTCTCCCTTACCTACCCTCCTCCTCGATCTCCAGCGGCGCCCCCTCGCACGAGTCGTTGTTCACCCGGAACAGCTCCCACGTCTTCACCCCGGCCTCCCTGAGCGCAGCCTCCAGCCGCGGCCCGTGCCTCTCCTGGTCGGGCCAGCCGCCGTCGCGCGTGCAGAGGACGCTGCCCGAGTATGTCTGCCCGGCCGCGCTCGCGGCGCCGTTGTAGCTGAAGAGGGCGAAGCCGAGGTCGTCGGAAACGGAGACGATGGTCCAGAACTCCTTGGAGACGACGCCTGCGGAGCGAGGAAAGGTAGAAGTTTGGAGTTTTTTTTCTTTTTTTGGAAAAGAGAGGGTGAGTGTGTTTTTTCCACCTCATTTTTTCTCGAAACCGCCGCCGCCCGCCGCCGCCCTCTTCTTCCTTCTCTTTCTTCATTCCTCTCCTTCTCCTTACCGTTGTCCAGGACGCTGAACCAGAACGTGCCCGGGACCTCCCCGCGCTTCACCCGGTACTTCCTCCGCCTCCAGACCCTCTTTTTCTTCGTTCCGGTTTCTCCGCTCCCGCCGCCTCCGTCGCCGCTCCCTCCGCTCGGGAGCGTCTCGACGTTAAAGACGGGGACGTACCACAGCACCCCCTTCCCCTTCCCGCGATAGAAGATTTGATATTGGCAGTTGAACTGGTCGTAGGCAGGGTTCTGCCCCGCGCAGACGCGCCAGCTCCAGGGCTCGAGAGCGTCGTCGCCGTCGTCGAAAGGGAGGCCGCTCTGGGAGGAGGGGCGCTCCTCTCTGCCTCCGCTCCCCCCCGCAGCCGCCGCCCCTCCTCCCCCTCCCTCTATCCGCCTCTCCCTCCAGCCTAGGAAGAGCGTTTCAGCCAACTCAGCAGTCATTGCTTGCCCCCTCCACATCCCCTGCGGTCTCGGGCTCGGGAACCGCGGAGGCTCGGCCGACACTCCGAGGCACCCGTGCTTCGTCAAGACGCAGAGCGAAAAGTCCTCGAAGAGCTTCGACTCGTGACTGACGATGCAGCGGTACGCCGCGACTTGGTCGCCGGGGGGCGCCGCCGTCAGGCAGTCCAGCGCAGCCCTACAGTCCCGGTCGGTGACGCAGTTCAGGACCTCGGCGCGGCAGTTGCGGGCCATGCAGACGAGCGTGCCCAGCCCCTGGCCCTTCAGGGAGTCGAGCGCCGCGAGCGGCGGGTCCTGCACCTTGCCCGTCGCGTCGGCGAGGACGAGCAGGGCCGTGAGGGCGTCGTCCGAGTGCGCGCGGGCCCAGAAGGAGAGCGCGGCGTCCAGGGAATCGAAGGCTCTGCGGTGGGCGCCGCCGAGGAAGGCCGGGAGCCTGGCGAGGAGCGGGCGCCGGGGGCGCGGGGCAGGAGGGGGAGGGGGAGGCGTGGAGCCCTCTGTCGCCGCCGTCGTTGCCGTCGTCGTCGTTTCGTAGACGGAGACTCCGTTGATGCGAGCGAGCCGGAGGAGCCCTTGTTCTCCTCCCCCGAGAGGGACGAGCGTGCGGACGGCCGCCGCGGAGGGGCGGGACAGCAGCGAAAGCGCAGCGCTGGAAGAAGAAGTCGAGGTGGAAGAACCAAAGGCAACGGCGACGAGGGCGTCGGCGTCTGCGACGGCGGCGTCAAAGGCGGCTTCGTCAAAGTCTCCCTCCCCCGAGACCTCGAACACCTTGAGCTCCAGCCTCGGGTCGCTCCAGCGGATCTTCACCGCCTCGTGGCGCATGACGTCGAGCCAGCTGGCCTCGCCCTTGGCGACAGGGCTCTTTGGGGAGGAAGAAGCGGAGGGAACAAGGGCGACGAGGCGACAGGCGACTTTTGAGGAAGGACCGACGACAATAGCCGTTTCGTCGACGCCTCCGAAGAAGCTCGAACCCCCCTCGCTCTCTCGCGCCACCGCCGCCGTCGACACGATGGCCCCCCTCGAGCAGCTCCCTCCCGACCTGGAGGCAAAGGGGGACTGAGCGAGCGGGCAGGTGTGAGAAATCAGTTGCGGAGGGAATCGAGCCGACGAACATGACCCATTCGATGCCGACACCGATGGCGCACTTTTCGCCGCCAAGGCCACGCCTTGCATCTTCGAGGACGCAGAGATCCGTCTCGAGAGCGCCCCTCAAAATTGAGCGAATCGAAAAAAGCTCAAAGCTCCCTTTATGCTTGCATTCGTTTTTTTGGTATTTTTGGACGAAAAGTGGAAGAAACGGACGACGAAAAAAAAAAACCCGGCGACTCCCCTCCCCCCTCTCTCTTTTTAGTTCGAAAACTCGCTCGGCAGCGGCACGCTCTTGACGGAGGCCACGGGCCTCGTGGCCGCGGCAACGGATACCTTGGGAGCAGTCGCTGCGGTGGCGTTGCTCTTGGCGGGGGTCGCCGCCGGGGAGGGGGCCTTGGCCGCCGCGGCCGGCGCTGCCGAGGGCGACGGCGCGGCCGCGACGAGCCGCTGCGCCGCCGACGCCGCGCCCCTCTTCGGCGGCGCCGTGATCAGCACGCTCACCCTGTTGAAGACCAGGGTGCCCCTCTGCGTGCCGAACGTCGCCTGGCCGGCGTCCCCGAGCGACGCGGGAGCGACGACGCCGCTCAGCACGGCGACCCCCTCCGCCGCGCCGCTCGCGATGAGCGTCACCTTGCGCAGGTAGCAGGAGCCCCAGTCGCCGCCCCCGCCCGCGGCCGCGGAGCCGCGCAGCTCGACGGTGGCTCCCGCGGGGAAGGAGGCGGCCAGGAACTTGGGCGTGTGCAGGGCGCCGCTGAGGACGCCCGCGCTGCCTCTCGGGATCGTCGAGTTGGAAAGCCCCTTGAGGACCAGCGTGGCGAGCCCGTTCGAGGCCGGGTCGGGCGAGAGCGTCGCCTGCGCCGCCGAGAGGGTATAGGCGGAGAAGGAGGCGGCTGCTGCTGCTGCTGGTGCTGCTGCTGCTGCTGCCACTGCTGCTGTTTTGGGCTGCGGGGCCGGTGCCGGGGCCTTTGCCGGCACGGCGGTTGCGGCAGCGGCGGGGGCAGCGGCGGCGGCGGCGGTGGCGACGGGGGCCACGTCGCTCGATGGAAGCGGCGCGGCGGCGTTGCTGACGACGGCCACCTTCGGAGGCGGCAGCGGCCTGACGAGGGCGACGGGCGCCTCGTCGACGGGCGCGACCGAGGGCGCGGCGAGGGCTGCGTTTCAATTGGTCGCGTGCGTCGAGAGAGAGAGAGTTGGGAGAGAGAGAGAGAGAGAGAGAGAGAGAAAGGCGGGGTGAGTTTTTGGAATAGAAAGGGAGAAAAAGCCTCTCGAGGTTTTCGGGGTCGACCGGCAACGCCCCCAATTGGGGACGGCGGCGGCCAGCTTTTGAGCCCTTCGTTCGCCCGGGGGGCCTCGATTCTTTTTATTCAAATCCTCGAGGCCCATCAATCTTTTCACTCTATTCGAGGCGTGTCGAGCGTGATAGTTGAAGGAGAGACTCAGCCCGTGGGGCCTCGGCGGGGCACCACTCGTCTGCCGGCATGTCGGTCGGCCGACGTCGTTTCCTTTCCCCGACGCGCCAACTACTCGAGCGAGACCATTGAACGTCGCTTCCGAATCCGCGATTCGCGCTTTCACAACACTCACCGGTCGCGACCAGAAGCAAGAGAAGGAACACACGCTTCATAGTTGCACAATGGAGACGGAGAAGAGAGGTGCGGAGGACAACAGAGCGGGCGCGGAAAGAAAAGCGATGGCAGATCTCAATGTGAGAGTTTTTTTTCCCGATCTCTGGCGCTTCGACGACCCGCTGCTCCGAAAACAAATGCAAGCTTTTTTTCAACCCTCTTCCTTCCTCATCTCCCGTTCACTCCGGCGCCAGCGACACGGCCACCTTCTCCCTCCTCTGCTGCCCGGTTCCAACGCCCCTCACGACGTCGAACTCGACCTCCAGAGACTCGGAGGAAGAGCCCGAGCCCGAAGAGCTGATCTGCTCCAAGGCCGCGGCAAAGGCCCCCGCGTCGGGCGTCGCGCGCCCGCCGACAGCGGCGACGACGTCGCCGGCCGCGACGCCGGCCAGGGTCCTCCGCACGGGCAGCAGACCGGCCCTGTCCGCCCCGGACCCGGGAACGACGGAGGAGATCATGACGCCGGTGGGAATCGAGGAGGAGGGAGAGCCGGAAGAGGAGTCGCTCCCCCGGGCGGAGGGCAGGAGGGCCGCCGCGACCGCAGGAGCGGCGAGCCCGACGCCGGCCCCGAGCGTCGTCGCCCTCCCCGTGGCGACGAGCTGGGGCACGATTCTCTCCAGCAGATCGACGGGGAGGGCGAAGCCGAGCCCGACGGAGGAGCCCGTGTCCTTTTGATCGTTGGAGAGAGGGGAAGAGAGAGGGGAGGGAAAGAAACGGGGCGGGAGGGAGTGAGTTTTTCCTTTCCACCGCCACCTACCCCTGTCTTTCTCTCTCTCCCCTCTCGAAAAAAAAACTTTAAAAAAAGTAAAAATACGCACCGTATAAATCGCCGTCGAGAGCCCGACGAGCCTGCCCCTGGAGTCCAACAAGGGCCCCCCGGAGGACCCGGGGTTGATCGGAGCAGAATGCTGGATCGCCCCGGAGATGACAGCCGGGCCCGCCGGGTTCTTGCCCTTGTCTGCCGCCGCGGCGGACGAGGAAGGAACGAGGCTCACCTTCGACTCGAACGACCTATTGGTCCCGGAGACCAGGCCGCCGGTGAACGTCAGCTCGAAGCCGAAGGGATTGCCGAGAGCGAAGACCTGCTGCCCGACGAGGAGGGTGGAGGCGGTCTCGCTCCTCTCGATCGGCCTGAGCTCGGAGAAGAAGCCGCCGCCGCCGCCGTCGCTCGCCAAAGAAGAAGCCTCGGCCGCGCCGCCGAGCAGGACCAAGACGGCAAGGTCGTGGGACCGATCGACGCCGGCGACCGCCGCGTCGAGGGCCCTGCGCTTTCCCGCGATCGTCTGCGCGACGACGCGCGCGACGGTGGGGCCCGGGGACCGGGCCCCTCCGATGTCCCCCTTCACCCTGTCGAGCGACGAGGCCAGGACGTGGTAGTTGGTGACGATGACGAGGCTGCCCGTCGCGGGGTCTCTCCAGAGCACCCCGGACCCGTTGCCCTCGGGCTCGGCCGCGCCCGACCCGAACGCGACGCCGCCGCCCCTGACGAGGAAGAGGTCGAAGACGTTGACGACGGCAGGAGAGGCGAGCTCGTAGGCCGCGACGGCGTCGCGCTCGCGCGGGGTGAGGGCGGCGGCGGGGGCCCGCGCGACGGCGGAGGAGGTTGGGGGTGCCGTCGTCGTAGTCGGAGAGGCCGGCTCGGCCGAGGCGATCGTGGGCACCTCCGTCGCTACAGCCGCCGCCGTGGAGGCCCCCAGCAGCAGCAGGGCATCCCTCCTGCTTCTTGTCGCCTCTCCTCCTCCTCCCCGGGGGCCTGAAGCCGAGGCACGGACGGAGGCGGCCGAGCGCCGAGCGGTTTGATGATGCACTCCGCGCATTGCAACTGATCGAAATTGTTCGAGAAGTGGAGACATCAGGTATTTTTTTTTACAAGAAAAGAGGAATCATCACCCCCTCGTCGCCGCAAACAGGCCCCTCCCGACCCAGTCCGCGACCGCGTCGAAGCCGTCGGGGGCCGCTCGGAGGGCGGAGAAGAACTTGTCTGCCGCGGCCGAAGCGGAGGAAATCGCGTCGCTCGTTCCCTGCTGCTGCTGCCGCCTCGCCCCTCCCCCCTCCGCGGCCGCCGCCACCGCGGAAGCCGAAGCCGAGGCCGCGGCGAGCGTCCGCAGCCCCGGCCCGCAGAGCGGGCACTCGGTGCACGAAGAGGAGGCGCCTCGCTGCTTCTTCTGTCCGGCCGCCGGAACGGCGCCAACAGCGGTGGCGCCGAAGGCGGCGGCGGAGCCAGAACCGGCGGCGCCGGTGGCGGCGCCCTGGCGGAGCGCCCTGGCGTTGAAGGAGTGCCCGCACAGAAAGTGGACAGTGGGGAGCTCCAGGGGGGCCCCAGACGCGGCGCACCTCGTCGCCTGAAACACGCACGGATCGGTGGCGAGCCTGGCGGCGTCCGCGCGCGCCGAGGCGGCGGAGGCGCGCAGCCGCGCGGCCTCGGCCGCGTCGGCGGCGGCGCGCGCGCCGTCGGCGGCCAGCGCCGCGGCCACGAAGGGCTTGACGTCTCCGAGGGTGATCCGCGGGTTGCGGGACAGCACGTCGATGGCGACGATCGGGGGCACGAGGAACTGGGAGGAAGAGGACGAAGGGGACGGGGGAGCAGAAGCTCCGTCGTTGCCACCGCCGCCGCCGGTCGCCGCCGCCGCCGCAGCTCCTCCTCCGCCGCCGCCGCCGCCCACCCCCTCCATCAGGGCGCTCAGGAGCTCCACGGCGCAGGGCCTCGCGGCGTCATCATCCAGTCCAGCGACGTACTCCAGGGCGAGCGGGATCAGGCCCGGGTCCGAGGAGCGGGAGGAGGAAGAAGAGGAGGAGGAAGCCGCGGCAGCACAAGCGCCGGCAGTGCCGCCGCCACCGCCCCTCCCTCCCCCTCCGCCGCCGCCGCCATGGCGAAGCGCCGTCTCGACGACGCCACGGTGGTCCCCGGCCGCGGCCAGCACGCCCATGGCCTCCCTGAAGTCCCCGCGCCGCTCGTGCACGAAAATCTGGCCCTCGTGCCAGCCCTCGGTTCCAGCAGCAGGGGGCGAAGGGGAGGAGGACGAGGAGGGGGAGGCGGCGGCGGGAGGAGAGGGCGCCGAGAGCGGGCGGCGGCAGAGCAGCAGGACGGTGTCCGGGTCGAAGCGCGGGTCGTCGGCCTCGGCGCGCGGCCAGCCCCTCTCGAGCAGCGCGAGCGCGTCGTCGCGCCGCCGCGGGACGGGCCGACTCGCCGCTCCCGTTCCCGCTCCTCGGGCCTCCCGTTCCAGGGCCCCCTCGCTCAGGTAGAGCTGGAGCAGCGTGTGGTAGAGGCTGGGGTTCCTCGGCGGCTGCGGCGATGAGTTGAGGACGAACTCGCAAAGCAGCGCGAGCGCGGCCCTGGAAGAGCCGCCCTCGCCGCCCTCGCTCTCGCCTCCCTTGCCGTCGCCAACGCCGTCGCCGCCGCCCCCGTAGAGAGGCGCCGCGTCCGCCAGCGCCATCGCCGCCGGTTCCCCAGTCTCCGGCGAAGGGGTGCAGAGTCGCATCAGCAGCGCCGTCGCCGCCTCGGGCCTCGCGCGCAGCAGCGCGCGGCCGTGCCTCCTCGCGACGGAGGCCGCGTCCCTGCGCGAGAGCGAGGCACAGTAGGCCAAGGCCTCGTCGGCCGCGGCCGCGAGGGCGGCGGAGTGGGAGGGAGCAGGGGAGGTGGAATTTTCGTCGCCTCTTTTTTCCGTCGGTGCCGCCGTCGCGTCGTCGAGAAGCACATCGACGAACCATTCGTGCTCCCCTGCGGCTTTCGCGATGGCCCTCGCGGCCAAGGAGAATCCGGCGGAGCGGCAGACATCGAAGGCCGCCCTGGCGTCGAGCGGGAGCGGACGGCGAGGGGTCGACGACGACGACGACGACAACGAAGGAGCGATGTTTCCGCCGCCGTTTCCGCCGCTGCCGCTGCCGCCGGCGTCGTGCTTCGTCATGAGGGTCACCTTTTTCAGAAACGCTTCCAGCCTCTCGCCGTCCCGCAGGGCTGCGTAACAGGATACCAGCAGCGTCGTGTGGTCCTTGGAGACGACTCCACTGTCGTCGTTGCCGGTGTTGGAGTGGAGGGCCTCTAATGTTTAAAGGGAGAGAGAGAGTGGGGTTTTTGTTCGAAAGGGAGGAGGGGGAAAAAAGTGAGTTTCCCCCCTATTTTTTTCCCCTCTCTCGCTCCCCCAAAAAAGAAGGAAAACGTCCACTATCAACTACTCACCGAGATAGGACGCCGCGGCGCGGATGGCTCCCGCGTCGATCAGCTTGCGCGCGCCGTGCGAGGCCGGGAGGCAGCAGAGAGCAGCGACGGCTTCCTCGTCGTCGTCGTCACCGCCGCCGTCGCCGCCCTCTCGCCCTCGCCTCCCGCCGCCGCCCCCCTGCCGCTGCTCCTCCTTCCTCCTCCGCCGCCGCGCCCTGCGGCTGCTCTCCAGCACGCCCGCCGCGTACTGGGCCGCGGCCCCGGCGGCGTCCTTGGCGGCCAGGGCCGCGTCCCCGGCGGCCCTGCGAAGGCCCGCCGCCGTCGCGGCGTCGGCGCCCTCGAGGCCGGCCAGCGCGAGGGCCGCCGAGTGCGCCCCGCGCGCGGCGAGCGCGGCGAGGCGGGACTGCAGGGGACGCGGGGAGAGGCCCCAGGCGGCGCCGCCGTCGCGGCCGCCGCGGACGAGGAGCAGGGAGGCGGCGGACGAGGAGGAGGAAGGAGGCTTTCTGCTCCCGTCTCCTCCTCCGCCGCTGCCTCCGACGCTCAAGAGATACCGCGGCGGGCCCTCCGGCAGCGGGAGCGCCGCGGCGACGACCCTCAGGGAAGGGTCGAGCACCAGCAGCTCGCAGGCCCCCTCCGGCGAGGAGGAGGAGGAGGAGGAGGAGGAGGAGGAGAGAGAGGAGGAAACCACCGCGACGGCGAGGCAGCGGGCACCGACAAAGGCGAGCCCCCTCGTCCTCGTCCCCGCCCTTCCGCCGCCGCCCCCGAGCGCGAAGCACCTCCCTCGGCCGTCCGCGTCATAGAGCGTGACCGCGTCGCTGCGGGCGACGGCCAGACCGCCGTGGAGGGCCGGCGAGGAGGCGGCGAGCGAGGAGGGGAGGGCGCCGGAAGGGGCCCCCTCGTCGAGCGAGATCCGAGCCCCGCTCCTCGTCTCGACCGAGTCCACGGCGCCCGAGGAGAGAGCGACGAGGAGGACCGCCGGAGGGGCGGCGTCCAGAGCAGCAGCGGCAGCAGCAGCAGCAGATGCAGTCGTCGGGGAAGCAGCCGCGCCGGAGAGCGGGCGGCGGCGAGGGGAGGCGGCAGCAGCAGCAGGAGCAGCGGCGGCAGCGGGAGCGCCGCCTTGGTCGCTCTCGCCGTCGCTCTCGCTGTCGCTCGTCTCCCCCCCCTCTCCCCTCGCCCCAGCGCCTCTGCTGCTGCTTCCGTGCTCGCAGAACGACATGGCGACGACGGAAGAGGGGGATCGAGAAGAAGAAGAAGAAGGAAGAGCAGCAGAAGAGGAGGCCAGAATCCTCGCTGCCGGCGTGTTCCTGGTGCCGCCGTCGGCAGCTGCCGCCGCGGAAACCACCGAGGCGTCGAGGCCGAGCACCCTCACGCTGCCGTCCTCGAACCCCACCGCGACGCTCGCCGAGGGCCAGTGGAGCGTGACGCTCGTCGGCAGCGACGGCGGCGAAGCGGCTGCAGCGGCAGCGGCAGAGGCGTTGGCGAACGAGGGCGAGCGCGCCGCCGCCGCCGCGACCGCCGCGGCCGCGGCCGAGGCGACCGAGCCCCGCGAGGCCGGCGCCGCCGGGAAGAGCCTTACAGCGGCGCCCAGGGGCCGGAGCTCCGGGAGAGGAGCAGAAGCATGAGAAGAGGAGCTGCTGCTGCTCGTCGTCGTCGTCGCCACGCCGGCCTCCGGCATCTCTCACAGGCGGAGCTCCGCCGTGGCCGGCCTGTCGCGCTCGGCGAGGCCGACCGTGGCGAGCAGCGGCCGAGGAGGACGGCGCCGGCGCCGATCGATCGATGGCGCCGTCGCCATCGCGCAGACGCCCCCGGCGTGCGCCCGAGGGGCCAGGGCGGTCGGGTGCATCGCCCCTCCGGCCCAGGACATCACCATGACACTGCCGTCGGGCCCCGCGAAGGCGGCGGAAGCGTCGGCGGACGAGGCGGCGGCGGAGACGGTGCCCTGGGGGATGACTGTCGGTGCCGACGACGTCGGGGACGACGATTGGAGCGGCGCCGCCTCCAGGAGCGGGAAGCGGGGCCAGCTGGCGGCGCCTGCCATTTCGAGAGAGCGTAGGTCTGCTCTGGCCGCGAGAGGAGGAGAGAGAAATAGAGAGAGAGAGAGAGAGAGAGAGAGAGCGCTGTTGTGCTCTGCTGGCGCTTCTTCTGTCGAAGGAGAGAAAAGAGTTCCGCCTGTGACGAGGAAGCAAGGAGCGAAACACGAAAACGAGGAAGCACTGCTTAGCAGTCTGACCTTGCTGCCCCGCCTCAAGCCTCTCACTTGCTCTGTTTTCTTCGACCCCCCGTGGTAAGGCTTGCGCTCTCTCTCTCTATCTCTCTCTCTCTCTCTCTCTCTCTGCCCCTCCAATCGCTCTCCGACCGCGGACTGTCCTCCGCGGGAAGCCGCTCTAAAGACCTATCCCTGCTGCGACTGGAAAGAGACTTCCACGTCTGCAGCAGGCGGAAGCGGGAGACCCTCAATGGTTGCCTGCGCCGACTCTCTGGACTGGCGATCTCTCACGACCTCGTCTCTCTTGCCCTCCAACGAAACTCTCCTGAAACAGCGCGCCCGTTCCTCCATTCGTGTTTTCTCGTTGAAGGAAGCTTCTCGCCAGGCAGCTCGTGCCCCCGCTCCTTGAGGAGCGCTCTGCCGAGCCAGAGAGAGAGAGAGCTTCCTTTCTTTCCTTCTGTCAGATTGATTGACGCTGGTGCCGACGCTGTCCGTCTGTCGTCTCGTCGGCCCGCTTTTTCCCTCTTTCTTTCAATTCACGTGCCCTTCTCCTGCAAGAGGACCGAGGGCCTGTTCCCTCCTCTGAATCCTCCTTCCGAACCGAGCAGTCGGAAGGTTCCTCTCTGAAAAGGGGCCGAAAACGAACAGGGAGGTTCTCTCTTCCTTTTGAGTCCGAAGAAAAAAAAGGTTGTTTCCACCTCGTCGTTTTTTCGACGAGAGATGGCCGACGACGCACCCGCTGCTGCGGCTTGCCCCGCTTCCTCGGCGTCCCCGCCGCTGCCCCCGCTCTTCGAGCGCGTCGGGGGCATGACGGCCCTCGTCAACGCCGTCGACGTCTTCTACTCGCGCATCCTCGATGACCCGACGCTGGCGCCGTTCTTCGAGGGGGTCGAGATGAGCCGGCAGCGGACGAAGCAGGTAAATGGAGAGAGAGGGAGAGGTTTTTTTTTTGCTTTGTCCGCCGGCGCTGAGTCTTCTCACCCTCGAGAGCGCGAAAAAATAATAAAAAACGTTTCAACCCTCCCAGGTCCAGTTCCTCTGCTACGCCTTCGGCGGCCCGGGCCTGTACCTCGGCAAGTCGATCGTCGAGGCCCACGAGCGCCTCATCCGCGAGCGCGGCGTCCACCGGGGGCACTTCTGGACCGTGGCCCAGCACTTGAGAGAGTCGCTCGAGCAGCTGCAGGTCCCGGCGGGGCTGATCGAGGAGTGCATCGCCAACATCGCCCCGGCGGCGTCGGTGTTCCCGGAGCCCGGGGGCGCGCCGGTGCCTGGACCGGAGCCCGTCCCCGCGGAGGGGACTCCGGCAGCGGTGAGTTGGAGAGTCTCGGATATTTTACGTTTTTTTTCCTTCTCCCCCCCCCCTCTTTTTTGTTCGGGGTTCGGGAGCGGGGTTTTTGAAAGCGGGACGAGGGAACAAAAAAAAAGCTCACTCTTTGGTACCCATCTTTCTCTTGCTCTACTGCTTCGAAAAACAGGAGCTCGCGAAGCAGAGGGCAAAAGGGAGCGCTGCCGCTGCCGCTGCCGCGGCGTGCCCCGCCGCTGCGGACGCCGCCGCGGCGGCGGCGGTCGGGGTCGAAGGGCAGCGACAGGACCTCGCCGGCGACTGAACCCCGCGCCCGCCCTTTTTTTTCCTGTTCGATCCTCCCCTCCAGCCCCCCTCCCCGGATCGATTCCCTCGGGCGTTTCTCTCGAAGCCCTCCCTCCCTTCCCCGCCCTCCCGTGACTTCGCTCCCGCGCCCTCCTCGGACCAAGTACTCTTCGAGTCCGGCATCATTACTTTCACTCATTATAGAGAGCACGATTGTTGAGGCTCGGTTAAAACAAAGAGAAAGTTGTCTTTCGAAACTAAAACTTTAAAAAGCTTCGAATCATCACCCCCCCCTCCTTTTTTCCCCTTTTCCCCGAATCTCTTTTTACCGCGACCATCACCGTCTACACTACTACAATTTTTACTACTCGCCCCCTCCATTGCCCTTGACTCTCGATTCGTTTGATTCCCGCGAGAGGGAAAACAGAAAAGCACGACGACGACAAAAACGTTCCTTTTTCTTTTTTCTCTTCCACCCCCTTTATTCTTTCTGCCCTTCCCGCTTCCCGTTTCTTTCTTGACATTTCGCGATCCGCACAAGAGAAAGCGCAGAAAACAGAGAAACAAAGACGGGCGGGAGGGAGAGTGAGAGAGACGAAGTTGAGAAAGAGAGAGAGAGCAGATAGAGAGAGACAGGAGAGAACTCGGAGAGAGAGAGATTTTTTTTGTGTGCCTCTTTTAAATCGCGTGTAAAGTCATCGCCTCCGCCGCAGGAGGAAAGCGAAGAAGAAGAAGAAAGAGAGGCAACGAGAGAGACAGGCAACGAGAGGCAGAGAGAGAGAATGCAGAGAGAGAGAACACCGGAGAAAAGTCATTTGATTTGATTAAAAAAAAAAAAAAAAAAACTCTTTCCTCCTCCTCCTCTCTCACGTGTAAAACGCGAAATCCGAGTCCGACTTCTTCACGTTCGACCTGTAACCCTTCTCAAAGTCCTTGGGCAGGATCACGTAGCGGTTCTTGCGCACGGCGTGCATCCCGGCCTCCTGGCAGATCGCCGCGATGTCGGCGTTGGAAACCTTTTTGTTTTTGAATTTTCGAAAAAGTTTTTGTGAGTTTTTTTTGGGTGCCGCGGCGGCGCGACCTCTGATAACCCGAAAAAAATCGAACGTTTCAAAACGCCTCCTCCTCCCTTTCTTCCCCTCCTCACCTTGTCCGGCCTCGACACGTAGTCCTCCAGGTCCACCTCATCGCTCAGGTTCATCTTTGCCGTGCACGCCGCGAACACCAGCCGCTTCTGCCTGCGATCCGGCAGCGGGAACTCGATCTTGCGGTCGAGGCGGCCGGGGCGCAGCAGCGCCGGGTCGAGCGTGTCGGCGCGGTTGGTCGCCATGATGACCTTGACGTTGACGCTCTGGTCGAAGCCGTCCATCTGCGTGAGCAGCTCCATCAGGATGCGCTGCACCTCGCGGTCCGCGCCCGTCTGCGCGTCGAAGCGCGCCGTCGCGATGGCGTCGACCTCATCGACGAAGACGATCGCGGGGGCGTTCTCGCGCGCGAGCCGGAAGACGTCGCGGACCATGCGCGGCCCCTCGCCCAGGTACTTCTGCACGAACTCGGACCCCACGACGCGGATGAAGGCCGCCGTCGTGTGGTGCGCCACGGCCTTCGCGAGCATCGTCTTGCCCGTGCCGGGGGGCCCGTAGAGCAGCACGCCGCGCGGCGGATCGATCCCGACCTGGCGGTAGAGGTCGCCCTCCGTCAGCGGCAGCTCGACGGCCTCACGCATCTCCTGCTTCTGGACGTCGTTCCCACCGATGTCGCTGTAGGTGACGTCGGGCCTCTCGGAGGCGGACATGAGGGAGATGGAGGAGTCGGCTTCCGGGGGAAGGACTGGCGGGGAGGAGGGGAGGGACAAGAGGAGGCGGGGGGAAGGGCGGAGAAGAGGGGTGAGTTTTTTTTATTCTATCTTCTGTGTCTCCCCCCCCTTTCAACTCTCGCTCCCGGAAGAAGACTGAACGAAACTCGAAGAACATCAAAGAGACAAAAAGACGCACCGTCCACGAGCGCGTTTGAGTGCCTGTGCAGCGCCACCGACGCCGAGGGGCGAAGCAGCTCGCGGTTGATCGTCGACAGCACGCGGACATGGTAATTCGACCCCGTCGTCGATCCCACAATGCCCGAGTCCGAGTCGATCATTTCCAAGAATTGGCCGATGACCAAAGGAACAGACTGGATGCGCTTGACCTCCTCCTGAGCGCGGAGGAGCTCGCGCTTGAGGGAGCGCTGCTCCTCGCGGATGTACTCCTCCTGGGGTTCAGAGTTTTTTTGGGGGGGGAGTCGAGGTCGAGGTTGAGATGGCGCGTCTCGCGCGCATCGAGCCTCGATGCCCTGCTCCTCTCTCTTTCGATTCTCTCTCTTTCTCTCTCTTTCCTTTTTTCCTGCATCCACCTCTCCTTACCTGGATCTCGTAGAACTCAAGCTGGCGCTGCAGGGTCTTCAGGCGCGTGTAGAGGTCGCCCTCGCTCTCGGCGGCGGAGGCCGCGGCAGCGTGATGCGTCGTCGTCGCGGCCGAAGCGTTGTCGGCGGTGTCCATGGCGTCGAGCTTGGACACCTGCGGGGGAGGAGGGGGCTCGACCTCCATTTTTGGACTGAGCTGAACTCTCTCTTCTTTTATCTCTCCGGACGGAGAGGAGGCGGCACACGCGAAAAAAGGACGGGGCGCGGAAGGAAGGAAGAGACGAAGAGAGAAAGCTCCGAGTGATCAAACTTTCCCTTTCTCCTTCTCTCTCTCTCTCTCTTCTCGACGGTTTTCTCTTTGCTCCCTTTCTGAGGGAGAGCGAAGAGGGCGAGCGAGGCCTGATGAGGACACGCGCAGAAGGAAAGCGTGCCGAGAAGGACAGGAGCAAGCGAGTGGAGAGAGAGCCGTGACGAGCGAAGTCGAAACAGCAATGCAAGAAAAAAAGTGTTTTGTGGCATTGAGGTTTTTCAGTCCTTTCGAAGGCCTCGAACGTTTTCACTCTCCGTTCGCTCTCTTTTCTGACTAGAGCTCTCTTTCTCTTTCTCTCTCTCGAATCGAGGAGCCAGTTCGAGTGTTCTCCCCGCTCTGATTCTTTCCTCTCGAGAGAGAAGACATTCAAAAGAATCATGGCGGCCATGCTCGAGGAGGAGTTCGTCGTCCAAGAGCGAGAAGAAGAAGCTCCGACAACGACGACGACGACGACGACGACGACGATTGACGTCGATGCCGCCAAGCCGTTCAAGTAGTGAGTTTGTCGTATCGTTTCGCGTTCATTTTTTTGCGTTCCGCCTCTCTTTAGGGCTATCAGCGTGCAAGCTGCTGCGCTCTGTGAATCGAAATCGAGAGAGAGTAAAGCAGAAAAAGCAAGGGAAACGCTCAAAGAGAAAGAGATGTGTTCCAACAAAACGCTGGCCGTCGCCGTCGCTCCAAAACCTCAACCCCGACCTCCTTCCTCCCTCTTCCCCACTAAAAAACACAGCGAGGCCCGCGTCACCTTTGCGACGTCCGAGGACGCCAGCGTCGTCGCCAGGGCCCTGGCCGTGGATCCCGAGGTGAGATCTGGAAAGAGAGAGAGAGAGAAAAGAGAAAGAGAGCGGTTCTTTCTTTCTCTTCTTCTTCCACCTTTTTCGTCTTTTCTTTTCTCTCTTCTCACCTCGCTACTCTCCTCAAATAATAAAAAAAAAACAGCTCCGCCCCAAGGAGGTGACAAAGTCGATCTCTGCGGAGGGGAACGACGTGATTCTGTGAGTGATGGAGAGAGGGAAAGAGAGATAGATTTCTTTCGGAGCTTTTTGCTTCTTCTCCTTCTTTTTGCTCACCTCGACAAAAAAAAACCGGAAAAAACAAATAAAACAGGCGCCTCGCCGCGGTCGACCCCCGGACCCTCCGCGCCTCTGCCTGCACCCTCTGCGACCTCGCCGGGGTCGCCGCCCGCGCCGTCGAGGCCTTTGGGGCCTCTGGAAATTGAAGTAAAAAATATAAAAATGGAATTGTAAAAACAGAAAAGGCTCACACACACTCGAGGAAAAAAATCAAAACAACAACAGACAAAAAACTCTTTCTCTTTCTCTCCCTCTCTTTTCACTTTTTTCACTCGCTCACCCTCTCGAAGCGCAGCACGGGCTCCCCCGGCAGGGCCACCTCCGCCGCCCCCTTGCCGCCAGAGACCGCGTTCGCGGACTCTCCCGACCCCTCCTCGCCGAGAGCGGGAGGGGGGCCCCTGACGACGCGAACGGGAGGGGGAGAAGAAGCATCCGAAGAAGAACAAGACGAGGAAGAAAGCCCGAGGCAGCGGGCGAAATACCCGGCGTTGCCCTCGAGCAGCTCCGCCTCGTCAAACGGCAGCCTCGCCTGCAGCAGGCCCTTCCCCCCCCCAGCGCAGGCGTCGTCCATCCTCTTCTTCGCGAAGGGGATCACGTTCATCTTCAGCGCCTTGTCCCCCGGCTGCCCGCCGCCGGCGACGAACGGCTCGGCGGCGGCGGCAACGGCGGCCGCGAGCGCCGTCGCGGCGTCGGGGCTGAACGCGTTTGTGCCCTCGTCGAAGGCCCCCGACAGCGACTCCAGGACGGGGGCGTGCCACCCCCCAAAAGCCTCGGCCACGTAGAGAACGACGCTCGCGACTTTGCGCGGCTTGGGGTCGTCCTTCTTGGCCTTTTTCGGCGGGGCTTCCAGCTTGGCGATGCCGCGCCGCGTGCTGTTGATCGTGCCCTCGAGCGCGGCCGCCGCGGCCTGGAGGACCGCGTCCGGCGGCGGCGCGTCGCGGGGCCAGCCCGCGGTCAGGACCGTCCCCTCCTTTTTCAAGAGGTCGCGCCACACGTGCTCGCAGGTGTGCGGGGCCAGGGGGGCCAGGAGCAGGGTCGAGATCTCCACGTACCGCCGCGCGAGCCCGGCGTGGAGCCCCCGCCCCGAGCCCGAGGGGGAGGGAGACGCAGAGGAAGGCGAGGCCTCTCCTCCTCCTCCGCCGCCGCCGCCGCCGCCGCAGGCGACCCTCCACGCGTCCCTCGCGGCGTGCAGGTCGTAGACGGCGGCCTTCAGCGCCTCGCGGAACAGCAGCCTGTCGTAGCTGGCGCCGGCGCTCGCGACCGCGGCGTTGATCTCGTTGTCGAAGACGCGGTCCGCGAACGTGAGCTCGCCCGTCCGCGTCGCGGCCGGGGCGGCGGCCGCGGCGGCGGCGGGGGCCTCGCCCTCGAGCCCCAGCACCGCGGCGATCCACTCGAGCTCGCGCGTCAGCCGCAGCATCGCCGAGTTGGCCGTGCCGTGCTCGAAGTTGGCGTCGTCGAGCGCGTCGCCGGCGTCGGCCAGCGCGACCCGCATCGCGTCAGCGCCGTACTCCTGGATGGCCTGCCGCAGCGTCTTGAAGTTGCCGGTCGACTTCGACATCTTCTCCGCGTTCAGGAGCAGGTGGCCGTTGCACCGCACCCCCCGGGGCCACAGCTTGGAGTCGGAGGGCCAGATCGCGGTGTGGGTGTAGATGCAGAAAGAGAGGTGGTTGTTGATGAGGTCCTTGCCGGAGACGCGGAGGTCCTGTCGTTAGAGTTTTTGGAGTTGTTTTTTTCGAAGTTTTTTATTTCGAGGTGAGTTTTTTTTCCGTGAAAAAAAAGTTGAAAAGTTGGAAAGTCCAAAATCTTTCTTCTCACCATCGGGTACCAGTACTCGAACTCGCGCTTCGCCTTCTTCACGGCCTCGCCGGCCTCGGATTCCGCGTCGACCGAGGCCGGGAAGGCCGCGCCGCGGAAGATGAAGTCCCACACCTCATCGGTGAGCTCCTCGGCGCTCAAAGGTTGCTTTGAAGAATCCGCGTTTTTCGCGTTTCCGTACATGTCCCCGCCCTGGAACAGATGCGCGACGCAGTAGTAGGCCATGTAGATCGTCGAGTCCGAGAGGGATTCGACCTGTTTTTTTTGTTCGGTAGGGGAAGAGAGAGAAAAAGAGAGAATGAGAGAAGAAAAAGGAAGGGTACGAAAAAAGTCTTCTGGAAAAAAAACCGAAAATAAAAAATCTTCTCTTCGCTCTCTTACCAGATAAGTCGGGTCCCACGGCAGCCGCGTCCCGAGCCCGAACGATCGCGAGCACGCCCACTGGCGGAGCCAGCCCAGAGTGTGCTCGAAGGCGTGGCGGCACTCGTCGCCGTAGGTGTTGAGAGCTGAGAATTTTTTTTTTCAGAAATGAAATTTATGGATGAGTTTCGGGGCGGCGTTTTTTTCCCCTGTCAAAAACCAAAAAAAAACATTCTCTTCTCTTTCTCACCTGCGAGGCACTCCCTGGCCGACGCCGCCCACTCGTCCTCCCCGTACGTCAGGTACCACTGGTCAGTCAGCGCGACGACGCAGGCGTCGCCCGAGCGAGACACCACTGCGCGCTCGGGCTCCGAGTAAATGATGCCGTCGCCGGCGGCGACCAGCGTGGCCTTGAGCTTCGGTTTCGCGTCGGAGACCTTTTCTCCGGCGAGCTCGCCGACGAGCATCACGCCCTCGGTGAATCCTTTCAAGTAGACGGCGGCTTTCGCGTCGGCGAGCTTCTTGGCGTCGTTCTGAGAGGCGACGCCGAACTCCTCGCAGGCCCTTTCGGCGGCGAGGGACCCTGAGTGGGTTTTTGAGTTTTTTTGTTGCAAAATAAAAAGGGTGAGTTTTTCATTTCTTCTCGAGTCTCAAAGACCTCAACGAAAATAGAAAAAAAAGTTCTCTAACCGTATCCGGGGATGTCGATGATCGGCACGGGATCGAAGGGCAAGCACCTGTTTTTTCGATTTCGTTCAATTAAGTGAAACAATAAGAGAGTGAGAGAGAGCGAGAGAGAGCGCGAGAGAGAGAAAGAGAGAGAGAGAGAGAGAGAGAGAGAGAGAGAGAGAGAGAGAGAGAGAGAGAGAGAGAGAGAGAGAGAGAGAGAGAGAGAGAGAGAGAGAGAGAGAGAGAGAGAGAGAGAG
>Ga0114918_10001936_pt1 | contig 18573 bp, 16 predicted proteins | sample LantaG_FD_87015 | JGI IMG/M metagenome (GOLD analysis project Ga0114918, IMG submission 87015) | Deep subsurface microbial communities from Baltic Sea to uncover new lineages of life (NeLLi) - Landsort_02402 metaG | ecosystem: Environmental > Aquatic > Marine > Oceanic > Sediment | place... | reverse complement strand
GACGATTTCGTGATTGAGCAGCGCCATTTTTCTGATCTCCCTATTCCCAATAACGGTATTGTGTTTCTGTAGCGGATTTCTAGTAAGTTATTGATGATAACCATTATAACCGCCGGCATCGTCACGTCAAGACATATGGGGGAGGCCGGGGAGGGTTCTAATCCATCTCTAATATTGCCGTATCGCGGCTTTGTCGTAAACTTGGGACCTATGCTAGACCTGCTTTTCCTTCATGCACCCAGTGTTTACGATTTCCGCAAACGAGCCACGTTGTGGGGCCCTATCTCGGATCTGGTCCCCTCAACGCCGGTCTATGACATGTACCCCATCGGGTTCTCCACGATGCTTGCCCATCTGCAGGGGGCCGGCTTTCAGGTTCGCATCGGCAATCTGGCGGCTCGGATGGTGCGGTCCGAACGCTTCAACCCGGAGCATCTGATCGCCAATGTGAATTCGCGCGCCTATGGGATCGACCTGCACTGGCTGCCCCACGCCCACGGTGCCCTGGAGGTTGCCAAGCTTGTCAAGAAGTATCATCCCGACAGGCCGGTGATCTTTGGCGGGTACTCGTCAACGTACTTCCACGAGGAGCTGGTCAGGCTGCCCTATGTCGACTATGTGCTGCGCGGAGATTCCACGGAGGAACCTCTAGAGCGGTTGATGACACACATTGTGGAGGGAACGGATCCCCGTGATGTGGCGAACCTGACCTGGGAGGAGAGTACGGGCGAGATCCATATCAATCCGCTGACGTATGTTCCTGATACCCTGGACAACCTAACGCTCGACTACCGGCCCATGGTCAAATCGGTGGTTCGCAATCTGGATCTGTTGAATCAGGTGCCGTTCAGCCATTGGCTGGAGTATCCGATCATGGCTTCACTGACTGTGAAGGGCTGTACGCAGGACTGCACGATCTGCGGTGGCTCTGCCTTCGCCGGACGACATCTGTCGGGGCGTCAGAAGCCTGCTTACAGGTCGCCGGAGTTGTTGGCCCGTGACGTGCGGCGGCTGGGCAAGCTCAGTCGCGCTCCCATCTTCCTGTTGGGGGATCTACGGCAGGCAGGCATGGATTACGCGCGCCGGTTCTTCCGCGCTGTTCAGGGATTCGACGGGCCCGTGATCGTGGAGTTCTTCGGGCCCGTGGACCGTGCCTATGCAGAGGAATTCGCTGCTGCACTGCCGAACTTCATCGTGGAGTTCTCCCCGGAGTCCCACGACCCTGCCGTTCGTCGTGCCACCGGCAAGCCTTACAGCAATGAAGGTATCGAGCAGACGATCGCCTCTTGCCTCGATGTGGGCGCCAAGCGTTTTGATCTGTTCTTTATGATCGGTCTGTCGCAGCAGACGCCGGCCTCTGCTCTCGAGACGGTGGATTACTGTCGCTCGCTGCTGAAGCGGTTTGATGATGGGCGGCTGATTCCGTTTACTTCGCCGCTGGCGCCGTTCCTGGACCCGGGGAGCCGCGCCTACGAGCAATCTGACCGTTTTGGTTACATTCGGCACGCAAGCACGCTGGCGGACCACCGTGAGCTGCTGCTGCAACCCACGTGGCGGGATATCCTCTCGTACGAGACCCGTTGGATGGATCGCCAGACTATCGTCGATGTGACATACGAAGCCGGCTACCGGCTGAACCGTCTTAAGCGTGAGGCAGGGCTGGTGAGCACAGCTATGGCGGAGGAGACCGAGAGCCGCATTCAGGCTGCGCGCGGCTTGATGCGGGAGATCGACCACCTGGTGGCGACCAAGCCTGCTGAGGATCTGGATGTCGCGCTGCTGGCGCTGAAACCGCGTATCGATCAAGCCAACACCTCCACGGTCTGTGACAAGGAAGAGCTGGACGCGGCTGTCGGATTGGTACCTTTCAAGATTATCAACCTGGCACAGATCGGGTTGGGGCTGGAATCGACCGACTCGTCGGCTGACTAATCTGCCGACTTTGAGTCAATGCCGATGAGATGTTAGTTGTGGCTATCCTCAGAGCAAAGGAGATACGGAGCCATGGATCGTTATCGCGTCAAGCCTGGAATGCGCGTTGACCTGAGTGCGTGGGACACGAAGGATCGCAGTGCCTTTGATGGAGACAAGTCCGCCGGCAAGGAAGCTGCCAAAGACTCTAACCGCCGCCTGGAGGCGCTTCAGGAGCTGCTGTATGCGGAGAGCAAACAGCGTGTGCTCGTCGTTTTGCAGGCGATGGATACCGGTGGTAAGGACGGTGTGATCCGCCACGTTTTTGAAGGCGTCAATCCTCAGGGCGTCAACGTTGCAGGCTTCAAGGTGCCTTCGAAAGTCGAGTTGGCCCACGACTACCTCTGGCGGGTGCACCAGAAGACGCCGGGCAAGGGGGAGATTGCCATCTTCAACCGCAGTCATTACGAAGATGTGCTGGTGGTCCGGGTTCACAATCTGGTGCCTGACGCGGTGTGGTCGCGGCGCTACGATCACATCAATGCGTTTGAGCGTATGTTGGCCGATGAGGGCACGGTAATCTTGAAGTTCTTCCTGCACATCAGCAAGGAAGAGCAGAGGGAGCGCCTGCAGGCCAGGCTTGATGAGCCGGACAAACGCTGGAAGTTCAGCCTCGGTGATCTGGATGAGCGCAAGCTCTGGGACGATTATATCGCGGTCTACGAGGACGTGCTCAGCAAGACCAGCACCGAGTGGGCACCATGGTATGTGGTTCCGGCGGATCGGAAGTGGTATCGCAATCTGGTGATCGGTACCGTGTTGACCGAGGTTCTGGAGGGTCTGGATATGCAGCGCCCTGAGTTTGAGGGTGACCCGGGAAGCATTGTTGTTGCATAGAGGGACGGACAACTCAGCAACGTCCAGAGAAGCAACAAGGGCTCCGCCGAAAGAACTCTCGCCAAGGCGCCAAGTCGCAAAGGCATCAAGACAGGCTCTGCATTTCTGTGCCGGGGTCAAAACTGCGGGGTGATGGTCAGGATGTGTCACACATCCTGACCATCACCTATGAACTTTTCGCTCATAGACCGCATGGAACAGGTGAGAGAGGAAGGGCGTTGACGACAGCACTGGCTTGGGTTTCGCACGGTGTGCCGCTGCCCTGGTACCACACTCGGGTGTTGGCGGTTGCCATGCGCCGTGCCGCAGCCTGGGTCTTTGCCCTGACCGGGAGCTCTGCCGCGGCCCAGGCCGGCGGCGTGGGCTGCGGCTCCCGTTGCGGATGCTTCCCTGCGGGCGCAGGCCGTGTTGACGCCGGTTGATGCTGCGACGGCTCGCCAATGGCTGGCCGGATGGCTGCACGGGGTTCTCGTTGTCTTGCCCATCGTGGTGATCGCTACCGTTGTGCAGTACCTGCGCTGCACCAGCTTGCTGTCCGCAGCGCTGAAGCGCGTGGCCGTTGCGTTGGGCGTCCTGGTCCCACTTGCCCCGGTGTTGATCGTGGGACTTATTGTCGGGTGGCTGCTGCCGGTGTTGGGCGCAGTGCTCTTCTTTATCACGCTGGGTGTCGCTCTGGTCTTGCTTGGTGTCCTCTTTGCCTATGGATGGCGGCGCAAGCGGGCTCACGTACGGCACTTTGCCGCACTGGTACTCGCCTACCTGGTGTTGGCGGGACTGACCCTGGGTCTGGCGAGTAGCGGCACCGAGCCTGGCGGCGGCACGCTGATCTTGTTGGTCACTACGTTCCTATTGCTCATCCTGGCCACTTTGTTTGAGGGGCAGGCGCTATTGGTGGAGCGTACGCTCGGCGTTGGGTGGTCCACGGCCGCGCTCGCGCTTGTTCTGGCTGTCCTGGCCGTCACTGCGCCGGCAGTGCCTGCGCTGCGGTCTGATCTGGCGAGTGCGATCGGGAATTCGGCGCTCTACGTCGGTCCTCTGGGATGGCTCACGGGTTGTGGGGCCGCCCCGGAGGCTGCGGCGACCGCTGAAGCCGAGGCTTCTGAGGAGCCCATGCAGGCGCCGCTGGACGCGGAGCCGACGTGGGCGCTGCCGACGGCCACCCCGCTCTCAACGCCGGCGCCCGAGGCGATTACGCCCGTGGAACCCACGCTCCCGGCGGAGCCCTATCCGCTACGCCAGATCTTCCCGGAGACCTTAGACTGGGCCCCTGATGCCAAGACGGATGCTCAAGGCCGGCTTGCGCTGGATTTGCCGTTGGCAGACAGCCTCACGACGTGGCAGGTGACGGTGTTGGCTTCGACGCTGGATGGTGCGATCGGCGCCGCGAGTCTGCCACTGATCGTGTCGCAGGATCTCGTACTGGATGTGGATAGCCCGAACGATGCGACGGCTGGGGAGGCGATCACGCTCACGCTCAGTGTGTACAACACCTCGGATCTGGCCGAGTTCGTGACGTGGGAGCTGCCGGACGACGAAGGATTCGTCACGCTGGAGGCTCCGGCCTCATTGCAGGTCCCCACGAAGTCGGGCGCCGGCGCCACTTGGGTCATTCGTCCCGACCGGGCCGGGTCCCTGGCCTTGGAGATCGCCGCGATGGGTGAGCGAAGCGGCGACCGTGTCCTGGTTGAGCTGGAGGTTGCGCGATAGGGCGTGGGCGAAGTAACACTTCATCCTGAGTTAGACATGAGAGGCCCGCGACGGTCCGTATTCTGCATAGGTTGAAGCCCCCTTCGAGGGCAGGCTGTCGGCTTCGACCATTTGCTGGACCACGCCCGTGGGATTTGCTGATTCCGCCGATGCCTTCTTGCTCGGGCAGAGGGACGCACATGATGATTCGCAACTGCGCAGAGGGCGACCACAAGGGTCGCCCCTACAGTAGATGCTTTCCGTAGTGTGTTTTGGCATGGGTATGGGGCTTGGTGACTGTTCAGCGACGCGCCGTTCTCGGTCATTCGCCCCATTCTGACACATACCCGTCCACGAACTCGGATTTGCGTTTCGTGCGCTCTCAGGTACAACTTGAGACAAGCTTCACTACGCTGCATGAGGAGTTATAGCTATGAAAGACCGTAAGCTGTTGATGATTCCAGGGCCGATTGAGTTCGAGCCCGCTGTGATGCAGGCAATGGGCGCGCCGACGACCAGCCACATCGCGCCGGATTTCATTGAGGCCTTTGGCCAGGCGCTGGAGCGCATGCGCGATGTCTTCCTCTGTCCCGATGGGCAGCCCTTCATCGTGGCCGGATCGGGTACACTGGCGATGGACCTTGCCGGCGCTAACCTGGTGGAGCCGGGCGACAAGGCCCTGGTCGTCAACACGGGTTACTTCGGCGACCGCTACGGCGATCTTCTCTCGCGTTACGGGGCCGAGGTGACGCACGTGCGTGCGGAGATCGGGGACCGTCCCACGCTCGATGCGGTCGCGGCTGCCTTGGTGGCTGACGACTATAAACTCATGACCGTGACCCATGTGGATACGTCGACGGGCGTCATCACGGATGTGGAGGGACTGGCCAAGCTGGCACGTCAGCACAATGTGTTGATCGTTGTGGACGGTGTCTGCTCGGTGGCCGGGGAGACGCTGCGGATGGCAGACTGGGGCGTTGATGTCGCGCTGACCGCCTCGCAAAAGGCCGTCGGCACGCCGCCTGGACTGGCCCTGATGGTTGCCGGCCCGCGCGCTATGGGCGCATTCCGCGCCCGAAAGACCCCTGTCGCCAACTACTATGCGGATTGGGCCAACTGGCTGCCGATTATGGATGCCTATGAGGGCCGCAGGGCGGGCTATTTCGGCACACCGGCCGTGAACCTCGTCGCCGCCCTGAACATCAGTCTGGGCATCATCCTTCAGGAGGGGATGGAGGCACGTTTTGATCGCCACGCGTTGGTCAGCCGGGCCTGCAAGGTCGCGATCAAGGCTCTGGGGCTGGGTCAGGTGCCCGTCTCCGACGCTGCCGCGGCCACCACGATGACGGCGCCGCGGTTCCCGGAGGGCATCACCAAGGAGGACCTGTTGCCCCGCGTCAAGGCCGCCGGTGTCGTGCTGGCCGGTGGACTCCACCCGAAGATCAAGAACGAGTACTTCCGCATTGGCCATATGGGTTCGATTTCGCAGGGCGATATCCTGGCAACCATCGGCGCCATCGAGACCGGCCTTGCCGGGTGCGGGTACAGCTTCGAGAGGGGCGCCGGCGTCGCGGCGGCGATGGCGGTGTTTGCTGCCTAGCGTCTGATTCTTCGGTTGAGCTTTGGCCCCCGGACCCTTGGCGAGTCTGGGGGCCTTCTGTATTGTTCTCTTTTGTGCCTTCCGCAGCTATAATGCGGGTACTATGGCCAACGTAGCGACCCGCTTGATCTCCCTCATTATGCTGCTGCAGTCCAGACCCCAGTGGAAGGCTGCGGAACTGTCCGACGAGCTCAATGTCTCGGAGCGGACGGTGCACCGCTATATGGGGATGCTGGAGGAGATGGGCATTCCCATCTATGCCGAGCGTGGCCCCTATGGCGGATTCTCGTTGATGCGCGGCTACAAGCTGCCACCCCTGATCTTCACTGCTGAAGAGGCCACCGTGCTCTATATGGGTGCAAATCTGGTGGAGGAGGTCTGGGGCAAGGTCTATCAGGACGCCGTGACGGCTGTGACCGCCAAGCTTGATAGCGTGCTGCCCGACGATCTGCGTCGCGAGGTCGCACGGACCCAAGAGGACTTCGTCATCAGCGGGTTGGCAGCGCGGGACTACCGTCCCTGGAGTGACACGCTCCAGACGCTGCGCGAATGCGTGGGGGCACGCCGCGGTGCTCGCCTATCGTACCAAGATTTCAACCTGGAGAAGACGTGTCGCGAGGTGGACCCCTATGCGCTGTCATTCCGCTGGGGGCTGTGGTATCTGGTGGCCCACTGCCATCTGCGCGATGCCATGCGTACCTTCAGGGTGGATCGCATTGAGAGCGTCGAGCGGCTGGATCGCCGATTCACGATTCCCGGTGACTTTTCAGCAAAGGCGTATCTGGACCAGGCGATGCAGTTCGATGACCGCTACACCGTGGTTGTGCACGTGGCGGCGTCCATCGCGCCTCACGTTCGTGAACGGATGGAGCACTGGACCGAGATCGTGGATCTCGGTGATGGATCCATCGACGTCACCATGCAGGTGGCCAACCTTGACTGGGCGACTGGGTGGATTCTCAGCCACGGGGGAGAGGCGGCGGCTGTGGAGCCTGCGGAGCTTGTCGCGCGCGTGCGCTCAGCGGCGGAGGAGATCCTCGCGAAGTATCAGTCTGACGCAGCCGAGGTCTAGCCATGCAGGGAGCTTCTGCGTGCCGCGAGCGATGCGCAGCGATGGGTCAGATGGTTGTCCGATGCTTCAGACGAGGCCCCAGCTTATCGCCAGGGCCAGCCCGATCACGATCAGCCCGATCGTGGTCGCCAGTACGATGAAGTAAAGCCAACGTGAGGCGTTCTGCTGTAGGATTGTCCAGTGCATCGTCGCGCTCCTGAGCTCTGATGTTCACGAGATCGTCAATCCATCCCGTCGTGTAGCTCAAGTTTAACCCGGATTGTCCGGATGCGAGGTTAAATTTCCGTTAAGATAGGGTGAAGTTTATCCGCAGCAGCTTTCCCCATCGCCGCCGCACGTGGCCTCGGGCAGCCCCCGCAACGCCGCATTGATCATCGCCGCGGCGCAGCCGACGCCGCTGTCAACTTGCAGTGCCCCAACCGGGCAGTTGATCTGGCACGCTCCACACTCCATGCATGCATCGGGCCGGACGATGCGTACGATCTTCTCTCCTGTCATAAACACGCCGTGCGGACAGACTGCGCTGCACACACCGCAGTTGACGCATCTCTCGGCGCTGAATGCCAAGGTGCTGAGGGAGCTAGCGGCAACGAAGCTGTCGTCGGTGCCGCAGCCGGTGTCTGCCGAAGGGCCGCAAGCGCACGTTGTCTCGGCGCAACACGTTGTCTGGATTGTCATATCTGCTCCTTAAGCAATGTGAAGCCACCGCAACGCGGTGGTTACAATCCATATGAAGACGCCGCTGCCGAACAGCCACGCCATCACAGGGATGTAGGTTGCCATTTCCCTCTCCACACCAGTCTTTGATGTGAAGGTCGTCGCGCCGGTGAAGTTCAGTGAGAGATAGGCAGTCACCGGTGGGAGGGCCAGACCCAATGCCAGTGCCCCGCCGACGCGTTGCAGCCAGGTTGCCTCGCGGCTCAGGGCAGCGATGATGAACGGTAGCACTACCAAACCCCCAAGTATGAAGCCCTGGCTGCTGAAATCGCGCGTGGGGAGCCACGGCAGCAGGATCGGGAACAAGGCCGCACCCGCAAGGATTGCGACGGCGGCTGCCGCGGCGAAGATCGGTCCGCTGGCGAAATACAGTATGAGCGTGGCGACAATCAGGGGGAGGATGACGTGGACCATCTCGATCGGTATCAGGGTCACTCTGTCTCGCATGGTGAAGTGGACCCTGCGCATCTCCGGCGTCACCTGGTGTGTTTCAAGATAGGCCGGCAAGTCTTCGGCTCGCACCGGGCCGTACGTCACGCCAAACCCGCTGCGCCGCTTGACTTCGTGGGCAGCCACACCTGACGCACCAAGCTGCGGCAGGATCAATCGGCGATGGGTCACGACGCTGTGCAGACGTGTGGCCTCGATGCGCCGCACCAGCTCGTCTGTGCTGAAGGTTCCTTTCCCCGCAGCACACCACACGTTAATGACGTGTGTGTCCAGCACAAGGATGTAGCCATCCACGCCGGCCAGGGCGCTGCGCACAGCGTCGAAGCTGAGGGTGTAGTTCGCCGTAACGAAAACCGGCGAGGCCGGCGTCGGCTATCCCAGCGCGTAGAGGCCCGGGGCAACGCGGTGATCGTTGCGCTTGTAGCCCCAGCGCAGGGTGATGTGATCCCAGCGGTTGGCGGGCGAGAGTTGGCTTGTGGTCTGCCGTATCTCCGCCACGGGTGAGTCGGCTTGAACTTCGCAGCAAGGCGTTGTCTGGCTGCAACATGAAGGGGGCATTGTGGGTTCCTTTGCTTGATATTAGAAAACTTTCTCAACCTGAGTGCGGAACCAAGTGACGTTCTCCGCATCCAGACAGTAACAGCGCGCCGGCCCGTCCACGTTACCGACGATCCAGCCGGCCTCGCGCAATACCTTGAGGTGCTGTGAGACCGTAGCCTGGGCGATGGGCAAATGCGCTACGATATCGCCGGTGATGCAGCCGGGGTGCGTGACCAGGAACTTGAGTATCTCGAAGCGTATTGGGTTGCCCAGTGCTTTGAACATAGCGACGAGGCGTTCTTGCTCGGTGCCGGTGATGTCGAGCGAACAGCAAGCTTCAGGTAACGGGGCGCAGCAGATAGGTGCGTCCAATGCGCTCTCCTTTCATCGTATTTTTACGATGATTATACTATGTGGGGTGGGATCTGTCAATGGGTACGGCAAGAGATACGGTCGCCGTTCTTCGGCGATGCGTCTCGACAAGATGGACTCTTGAATATTCGTGCCGCCTCCCTAGAATAGTGCACAAAGTCCATCATCACACGCGGGGTGCACAGAACGAAGTGCTACCCATCTCGCCGTATGACAATAGAGGAGCCATATCGTGAACCCGAGAGAGCGTATACTCGCAGTTCTGAACCGCGAACCGGTGGATCGGCTGCCGGTTGACCTCTGGCACACGCCGGAGATTGAGGATCTGCTGATGCAGCACACCGGTGCCGGCGATGACCTCGATATGTGGCAGCGTCTCAACCTGGACAAAATCGTCTGGGCCTTTGTGGATTACAGATCTGACGCAGACGAAGTCTCCGGCTCTCAGGTGGGCGCCCTGGCGATGGGGCAGCGCACGATGTGGGGTGTGCCCCTGCAGGATGTGGAGGCAGGTCAGGCACACTACCAAGAAGCTGTCGCGCCGCCCTTGCTGAGGATCGAGTCGCCCGCTGAGCTGGACGACTATGCGTTCTGGCCCGATCCTGACCGCTTCGAGTATGGGGCTGCGATGGATCTTGCTCAGAAGGCCCTTGATCATGATCTCGCGGCCATCGGACCGTGGGTCTCGTGTTTCGAGATCTACTCACAGCTACGAGGTATCGAACAGTCTCTGATGGACTTGGCGCTCAACCCGGCGCTGGTTGAGGCGACGCTGGATCGCATCGAAGCGATACAGACGGAGATGATGCACCGCTTCCTCTCACAGGCGGCTGATTTGGTTGACCTCGTCTTCATCAGCGATGACATCGGTGGTCAGAATGGGATGCTGATGTCCCCGCGGATGTGGCGCCGCCAATTGAAACCACGGCTGAAGCGCTGGTGTGACCTGATCCACAGCTATGGCGTCAAAGTGTTCTATCACACTGATGGTGGTGTGGGCCCCGTGATCCCCGAGTTGATCGAGGCCGGCATCGATGTGCTGAACCCGATTCAACACGCCTGTCCGGGTATGGATGTGGGGGAGCTGGCACAGAAGTATGGCGACCAGGTCATCTTCCACGGGGGCATCGACAACCAGCAAGTGCTGCCCTTCGGCACCACGGACGATGTGCGAGCGGAGACGCTGCGCTGTCTGGAGACGCTGGGCGCTGATCGCGAGGGCTACATCTGCTGTTCGTGTCACAACGTGCAGCCCGGCACGCCGCTGGGGAACATCCTGACGATGATCGAAACCGTGCAGAGCTGGTAGAGGTTGACTATGAAACCAAGGGTGTCGTTGATCAAGGGTGACGACCGCTACGCAAACGTGTCGCTGGCGCTGGCGCAGATTCCGGGCGATGTTGTATTTGACGGTGTGCAACGTGTTGTGATCAAGCCGAATCTTGTCAGCCTGCGCCAACTGTCCGCGACGCATATCGACGCGCTGCGGGCCGTTCTCGACTTCGTGCGCGCGCGCTACAACGGCTCCGTAGTTATCGCTGAAGGCGCTGCGCTCGATAACACATTCGATAGCTTTGCGCACTATGGGTTCGAAACGCTGGGGGATCGCTACGGCATTGGGTTCGTGGATCTCAACGCCGATGACGTGGTGCCTGTCCAGGTCTATAGGCGCCACTTTCAGCCGACCACGCTCCATCTGGCACGGATCGTCGTCGAGAGCGACCTGCGTATCTCGGTGGGGCCGCCTAAGACGCACGATTCGGCCATCGTTACCTGTTCGATCAAGAATATGGTGATGGGCACGTTGGTCAATCGGATCGTAGCCCCCCGTAGCAATGGGTCCGAAGGGGAGGGCAGCAGACCCAAACGATCAATGCTCCCTCTGCTGGACAAGCTTGTCCCGCACTGGCTGCGTTACTCAGGTCTGGCACACGCTGTGATGGCGCTCATCGCGGACAGTGCCGGTAGTGACAAGTTCGCTATGCACCAGGGCTATCCCATGATCAATTTGAACCTCGCGAATCTGGCCCCGTGGGTGTGGCCGCATCTGGCGGTCGTTGATGGTTTTCTGGCGATGGAAGGGCGAGGGCCCACGGCGGGAGATCCTGTAGATTGGCGGGTGGCGCTGGCCGGTACAGACGCGCTGGCTGTTGATGCTTTGACCGCATCCCTGATGGGCTTTGACCCGCTGCAGATCGGGTATCTGAGCTACTGTTATCAGCTGGGACTGGGCGAAGGTGACGTGGCAGCGATCGAGACGGTGGGCAACGTCAGGCCGAAGGCCGTGAGGCGGAAGTTCAAGCCACATCCTGCGTTCCGGCAACAGCAACTTTGGCGCCTCGATAACGCGGAGCGCTACCTTGGAAAGGCGTCGCGCGTGCGTGAGGTGGACGGCTAGAAGAGCGACAGTTGCTCCGCCCCCTTCGGGGCGTGCAGCGGCGACGTCTTTGGTGTCCTCCACGAAGGGTACTATCGGCGTCTTTGCCACGCCGCTTCTGGAACTTACCAAGGAACAGATCGAGGCTTTGCCCAGGTCCCCGGTGTGACGGAGGATCAACACGCTCAAGGGTGGGCGGTAAAGAGAGTAGAAGAGCCCAGCAGCAAGGGGCCAGGCGCCGAACTGCATCGATTAAAAGGGAGGTGTGTCATGCGAAGTGGATTCCGTGTCGGCAAGATATTTGGTATCGAAATCCGTGTGGATTGGAGCTGGTTGGTGATTCTCTTGCTGGTCATATGGAACCTCAGCGCGACGTTTGGTGCGATTCATCATGATTGGAGAACGCCGCTGGTGTGGGGAACAAGCATCATAGCGGCATTTCTGTTTTTCGCCTCCGTGCTGGCTCACGAGCTGGCGCACTCCCTGGTGGCCAGGGCGCGCGGGATACCAGTGCGTGACATCACGCTGTTTCTGTTCGGTGGTGTGTCCGATCTCCAGCGCGAGCCGGCCTCGCCGGGTGCCGAATTCCTCATAGCCATCGTGGGCCCTTTGACGAGTCTCGTGCTGGGTGGGTTCTTGGTCCTGCTGGTGGGGGCGAGCGTGGGGCCTGTACAGGATGCTGTTGCCGACCCTGCCCAGGCCGCTGCTCAGTTGAATCCTCTGCTTACGTTGTTAGTATGGCTGGGATCGATCAATATCACCCTCGGTCTGTTCAACATGATTCCTGGGTTCCCCCTCGATGGTGGACGAGTGCTGCGCTCGATTCTGTGGGCGGCGACCGGCAATTTGCGCCGGGCGACGCGTTGGGCTGCCGGTGTGGGGCAGGCCCTCGCCTGGGTCATGATCTTTGGAGGTATCACAATGGCTTTCGGCGCGCGGATTCCGTTCTTCGGAACGGGCCTGGGTGGCGGTCTGTGGCTGGCCTTCATCGGCTGGTTCCTCAACAGCGCCTCCATTCAGAGTTACCAGCAGGTTGTCGTGCACGACATCCTCGCGGGCGTGCCAGTTTCGCGCATGATGCGCCAGGATCCACCCATTTGTCAGCCAGCTTGTACCATCGCCAGTCTGGTCCACGAGCACATTCTGGGGACAGATGCTCGGGCATTCCCTGTGGTGGATGCTGGTCGGATCGTGGGAATCGTCACGTTGGACGATGTACGGCGGGTCGTACGTGAGGCGTGGGACACCACGTCTGTCGGTGACGTGATGACGCCGGCAAGTCGGCTCGTCGTGGTCACACCGGAGGAGGAGGCGAGTCAGGGGCTGGAGAAACTGACCAGTGCCGATGTGCGCCAGCTGCTGGTCGTCCGTGATGGCGAGTTGGTTGGGCTTCTGCGCCGCGTCGACGTCATCAAGTGGCTACAACTGCACGCGGAATCGATGCGAGGCTGAAGGGTGATTGCGCTATCTGCAGGGCGCGGGAGATTCCTGCCGTTGTTGGCTTCTGACCAACAACCGAGTCGAGGAGGTGTGGTCAAATGACGATCCGTCCCTGGCGCGTCCTCGGTGTCCTGGGCGCCATTCTGGCGACCTTGATGCTGGGTCTGCTTGGAGGCGTCCTGGTCGACCGGGTGGTGCTATTTCATATCGCTCCACCCGACGGAATCCCAGCTGGAGCGGTGTCCGAGTTCCGGCTGATGGGGGAGGCGTGGAATATTGTCCACCGGGTCTATGTCGATCGGGAGGCCATAGATCCACAGCACCTGACCTACGGCGCCATTGGCGGAATGGTGGACGCCCTGGGGGATACCGGCCACAGCCGTTTTTTGTCCCCTCAGATGGTTCGGGAGCAACATAGCGCTCTTCAGGGAGAGTATGAAGGCATCGGCGCCTACATAGAGACGAAAGATGGCCACGTGGTCATTATGGCGCCGATGGATGGTTCTCCGGCCCAGCGAGCAGGTTTGCATCCTGGTTACATTGTCCTGAAGGTGGATGGTCAGAATGTCGTCAACCTCGGTCTGGATGAGGTCCGGGGACGCATTCTCGGCCCGGCAGGCACCCAGGTGACGCTGACGGTCCTCGATTTCCATACGGGCAACACGCGCGATGTGACTCTGGAGCGGGCCAAGATCACGGTTGACAACGTCACCTGGGCGCAGTTGCCCGGCACCTCCATCGCGCACGTGCGCATCAGCGCTTTCAGCAAAGGGTTAGTGCAGGATCTCAAGGATGCCCTGACCGAGATCCGGGCTCAGGAAGTGACGGGCCTGGTGCTGGACCTGCGCAGCAATCCGGGTGGTCTGCTAAATGAGGCTGTGGGAGTCGCTAGCCAATTCTTGGCGAAGGGCAACGTGCTGCTGGTGAAGGATGCTGAGGGCAAAACCACGCCTCTGCCGGTGCAGTCCGGCGGATTGGCTGTGGACATTCCGATGGTTGTACTGGTCGATCGGGGAACGGCCAGTGCCGCCGAGATCGTCACGGGTGCGTTGCAGGACGCCAAGCGCGCCACGGTGGTCGGAGAGGCTACATTTGGTACGGGGACGGTTTTGCGGGAATTCCCGCTCTCCGACGGCTCGGTGCTACTGCTGGCGATTCAAGAATGGCTGACCCCGGACGGACGCGTCATCTGGCACCAGGGACTGGACCCCGACGTGAGTGTGGCCCTTCCCGTCGGCGTGGAACCGCTTATTCCGATGACAGAACGTGGCCTGACGATTGAGCAGGTGCGCGATAGCGGTGATGCCCAACTGCTGCGGGCGCTGGAGCTGTTGGATCAACCTATAGATGCGCAGTAGATGTGCACTCTCTCCTAGACGCAGGGACTTAGCCTGAACGAGAATAGGGCTAGTCCTCCGCTCGCCGACCGTGTCTGCGGCTTGGGCACGCTGGCTTACAACCTGTGGTGGAGTTGCAGCACGCCTGCTTGCGAATTGTTCCGTTCCCTGGACCTGCAGCGTGGTGTGAAAGCGGGCACAGTCCCAGTCATACCATTCTGGGATGGAGGCATCCATCAAGAGAGAGCGTGGCCTGGGCCTGTGGCGCCCGGCCGATGGTGAAGGAATACGTGGAGCGACTCTACGTCCGGGCACTGAGAATGGCGGGTGACTCGTCGTTTTCGTCGGAGACGTGGTGCTGAGTGCCTTGAGCTAGGCTTGGAAGAGCGATAGCTGCTCCGCTGCCTGCGGCGCATACAGCGGCATCCTGGTGGCGATGCCGTAGAGGACACAGATTCCCCCGAACACCGCGTAGAGCTTCTTTGAGTAGGGGGCGTGACAACCGTACCGGTCACCGTAAACGCGCTGGTATTCCTCCCGCAGTCCGGGGAAGAGGCGATCGAGCTGTCGGTAGTAGTAGGCTCGCTGCCGGTCTCGCATCGTCATCCCCATTGATGGGAGGATGTAAGTGGCGCCTGCTGCTGCAGCCTGCTCGACGATGGCGCTGAGGTTTTCCTCGGTGTCCTCAATGAAGGGCAGGATCGGCATCATCGTCACCCCCGTCTGGATTCCGTTGTCGGCCAGGACGCGCATCGCGGCCAGGCGCGCAGAGGGGCGGGGGGCCAGTGGCTCGACCTTGGCTGCCAGATCGTCATCCGCCGTGGTGATGGTGAAGCTGACGCTGGCGTAGACACGGCTGATGCGCCTAAGCGTGTCCAAGTCCTTGAGGACCAGATCGCTCTTGGTGATGATGTGCACGGGGAAGCCGAACTCGGCGATGACCTCCAGGGCACGTCCCGCCAGGTTGAACTCCGCTTCCAGCGGCATATAGGGATCGTTCATCGACCCCAATCCGATCACGCCCTTGACGCGCTTGCTCGCCAACTCCTTGCGCAGCAACTCGATGGCATTGACCTTGACCAGCACCTCGCCGTCGAAGTCCTCGATCTGGTAGCACTCGCTGCGGCTGTCACAGTAGATGCAGCGGTGCTGGCAGCCACGGTAGAGGTTCATGTTGTACTTCAACCCGAAGAAGGTGTCGGGATGCTTGACGTGGCTGAGCAAGGTCTTGGCCTGGATCTCGCGTACTCTGGTCATGACGCACCTCCGGTTGATCTCCCTGATGCCCGTGGCCCGAACGGCTTCAGCAGCCATAGGAAGAGCAAGGCTGCGACAAGTCGCAGCATGCCGCTGAGCGAGAAGTTCCACGGTGAGCGGTCAGTGCCTTTGGCTTGGGCCTTCCGGCTCCTCCCTTGCATGTACTGGATATACATCGGGTTGTGGTTTCTCGCCGACTTTGGCGGCGCATCAACCTGTCATCCTGAGTGACAGACGGGGGACCGCCACTGTCATTTCGATCATTGTCAGCGCGCCCGCGGTGGTCCGAACACTTACACTAACCTGGGAGGCGACCTGATCGGCAAGGCTTGAGCCGCTGCTATCCGGCGCAGTAGCCCCATCCTGAAACAGACCCGAGTTCTTGTGTCCGCTCCAGCATCGGAGTACAATCGTCGCTATATTGAGACTCTAGTCAGGAGTGCACAATGACCGAGTGGTGGCACACCAAGCAGTGGCGGCTGATCCAGACGAATCTGCGCGAGATCGATATGCTCGATATCGATGCGCAGCGGGTCGTGTCCGACCTTCAGGCATTCAAGGCGAATGTCCTGATGCTCAATGCGGCGGGGATCATCGCCAGCTACACGACCCAGTTGCCCTTTCAGTTCCAGAGTCCTTTTCTCCAGGGGGACAGCCTGCAGGACATTGTGGAGGCCTGCCACGCAGCGGACATCCGCGTGATCGCGCGAACGGACTTCTCCAAGGTGCGCCGTCCGATCTACGAGCAGCATCCTGACTGGGCCTACCGAACGGCTTCCGGGGAGATCGTGGATTACAACGGCGATATCCACGTCTGCATCAACGGCCCCTATCAGCAGGGGTACATGCCGCTGATCATGGAGGAGCTCTTCAACACGGTCGACTTCGATGGCATCTTCTTCAACATGGGTGGCTATCAGACGCGCGACTACAGCGGCAACTATCACGGGATCTGCCATTGCCGGCATTGCCAGGTCGCGTTTGCGGAGATGTACGGTATGGCGCTGCCCGCCGCGGAGGACGTTGCAGATCCTGTCTTCCGCACGTACCTGGAGTTCAAGCGCTGTACGCTGACCGAGCACCACGACAAGATCTTCCGCTATATCACAGACCGCTGGCCCGAGATGTGCATCGCCAACCATACGGACTTCCGGTTTGGGTTCATCCGCCAGGAGTCGAACACCGCGATCGATCGCCCGCTGCCCCCCTGGCAGTACAGCGCGTCGGACAACACCAAGTGGGCGGTGGGCAGCTTCCCCGAGATGGTCTCCAGCAACACGACGGTCGACTTCATCGACTTTCCGTACCGGCACGTGGCTGTCTCGCCGCACCAGCAGTCGCTGCGTCTGGCAGAGAATCTCGCCAATGGGGGTGCCGCTGACTACTACCTGATCGGGCGTCTGGACAACCACGAGGATCGCTCGGGCTATGACGCGGTGAAGGACCTCTTCCATTACCACGCTGCCAACGAGGGGACGTACGTGGATATGACCTCGAAGGCTGAGGTGATGCTGCTCAAGGCCGGCGTGAATCAGAACGAGTACCGCGGCTGGTTCCGCACCCTCGTCGAGAACCACGTCTTTTTCGATGTGGTCCGCGAGGATGCCGCCCTGGACGTGTCGTGGGACCGCTATACCACGGTGATCGTGCCCGGCATAGATGTGATGACTGACGCTATGGCGGAGCGCCTCGACACGTTTGCCGAGTACGGTGGCACGCTGATTGTCACGGGCCAGTCGGGATTCCGGGATGAGAACTTCACCCTTCGGGAAATGCCGGCCTTGCAGAGCCTGGGGATTGAGGATGTGCTGCTGGTGCGCGACGATATGCGTTCCGCCTATCTGAAGTTTGAAGATAAAGCCGGCTTCGCACGGTTCGACGACACCGACCTCGTCTATGTAGACGGTCCCTATGTCTATGCGCACTATGATGAGGAGACCGAGGAGCACATGCAGCTGATCCCGCCGCATAACTTCGGCCCTCCTGAGCGCTGCTACTACGATCTCGTGGTCGATCATCCCGGCTTTGTGGTGCATCCCTATGGGGCGGGTTGGGCTATCTATGTGCCGTGGATGCCCGGGACGCTCTTCCACCGCCAGGGCCATGTCAACACCGCGTGGTTCTGCGCCGACTTGCTGGAGGGTATTGCCGGTGTCGCTGTGGCGGGCGGCAATCTGTCGCCGATGGTCGAAGCGACCCTGGCGGAGAAGAACGACGGCAGCTACCAGCTGCTCAGTTTGGTCAACGCCTGCGGCCACTTCGGCAACAGCTTCTATGCGCCGGTCACCATGACCGATGTGGTGGTCGAGGTCCCCCTGTCAGAGCAGCCGTCGTCGGTGGTGGGTCTACGTTCGGAGCAAGCGCTGCCCCACGAGTGGGCGGACGGCACCCTGACCGTGCACGTTCCCTTGTTGGCGCTGTTTGAGGCGATCAAGATCACGGTGTCTGAGAGCACGGTGATCAAGAGCGCCGGGGCCCAGGGGGCAGCATAGTGAAGACTTACTCGATGATGGATGCAGCGCCCACGGTGAGTGCGGCGCTGGGGTTGACTGCGCCGGCGGACGCGAAGGGCTCGCCGATCCCCGACGTTGTGACCGATCTGACCGGCGGGGAGCGGATCGCGGTGTTGGCGCCCGATGCCTTTGGTTGGTACGCCTGGACGCTGTGGCAGAGCGAGATGCCGTATCTCGTGAGCTTGCACGCTCGGAATAGCCTGATCCTGCGGTCGGTGTTGCCGTCAATCACGGCGGTGAACTTCGCGACGATAGTGAGCGGCACGGATCTTGAGGGGCACGGTGTGCGCACTTACGACAACGATTTCCAGAGCGAGACGTTGTTTGATGTCTTGCGTGCGGCGGGGAAACGCAGCGCCGCGGTGGGCTTTGAGGGCTACACCGGCAGCAAGTTGCTGGCCCGG
>Ga0114918_10001934_pt1 | contig 18601 bp, 13 predicted proteins | sample LantaG_FD_87015 | JGI IMG/M metagenome (GOLD analysis project Ga0114918, IMG submission 87015) | Deep subsurface microbial communities from Baltic Sea to uncover new lineages of life (NeLLi) - Landsort_02402 metaG | ecosystem: Environmental > Aquatic > Marine > Oceanic > Sediment | place... | reverse complement strand
TCAGCTCTTGCCGTTCACGGCAGACCATCAACAAGCTCAGCAGAAATCCTGATGCCAGGATCGGACCGGGCACAAAGACCGGATCGACCTGCAAGAGGAAGGGGACGGTCACGAGCCCTAGCCCCATCCCCACGGAGCCCTGAACAAGCGCTCCGATCACGACAATGCAAAACGCAGCCAGCATCTGCCCCGGCGACCACAGCAACGACATCCCCCCCCCCTCAATCCACAAACGTGATCCTGCGCCGCGGACAGCACCTCAGCATGCAAGAAGTCTCAGCACCAGCCGTTCATTCGGGCGAGGCTCAAGCGCATCCGGCGCGACGGCAGTGGTGAACCCGGCATTGGAGCTGTCATCGCGCTGCGTAGACTGCTCCCCTCTTCCACCAAAGATTCACCTCGGTGCCTATGGCAGGCCAGCCTCTCAAATCAACGACAGCTCGAAGCCGCTCAACGTGCCCCCATTGGGACAAACTGCCCGGCTTCGAAGACCAAGCCCATTCCGTCATCCGACCGGACATCGGCAGACGTCAGGCCCAGCAGCCGCAGTGGGTTGTGAAACCCAACGGTGACCAGGTCATCAAACCCGAAGACGTTCAGCGACGCCAGGAAGTTCATACACGTCGTCATCGTCGCCGATGAGCCGACCAGACACTGCTTCTCGGGATTGTAGAAGCGTCCTGAGGGCTCCAGCACCGCGTGGTTTCCGAGCACATCGTACTCACCCGGCGGCAGCCCGGCCACGGAGACGCAATCGCTCACCACGATGAGCCGCGCCGCCCCCGTCGCCCGAGCCATCGTCTTCACCACCGATGCCGGCAGATGGTGCCCGTCGGCGATGATCATCACGGTAAATCCGTCGTCAGCCAGCCCATCCCACATCGGGTTAGGGTGGCGCGGCAGCTGGTTGGGCAGCCCATTGCCCAGATGCGTCAGCGCCCGCGCCCCGGCGGCGTACACGCGCGTCAGGTCAGCGGAGGAGAAAAGCGAGTGCCCGATGGACACCGTCACACCCCGTGACCGGGCAAGGTGAATCAACGCCTCCACACCCGGCACCTCGGCAGCCACGGTCAGCAAGCGCACCTGACCCTGGCCCAAACCCAGTAACTCCTCCAGCATCGCCACGTCGGGGGACGGACATACGCCGGCTCGTGCGCGCCCACGGCGCCGGGTTGCGAGGAGATAAACGGCCCCTCAAGATGCAACCCCAACGCACGTCCTTTGAACTCGTCCGACCGCATCACCTCGACGAGCAGCGGGATGTTCCGCCGGTAGGTCTCAAGAGGGCTGGTGGTCAGCGTCGGCAGAAAAGCCGCCGTGCCGCGCGCCAGAACTGCACGAAAGGCCATCTCGATGCCCGCACACGTCAGCGCCGGGTCCGAGAACTCAATTCCCACAAAGCCGTTGACCTGCAGGTCAACGAATCCAGGAATACCACTCATAGGCTCTCCGATCACTGAAGAGGGGCTCGGCGAGACGCCGGCCCCGGTACCGCGGCGGGGCAGGGACAAGCCCTGCCCCTACAACACCTGTCCAATCCGCAACCGTTTACGGTAGGGGCACCCCTTGTGGGTGCCCTCCCCGGCGGAGCAGGAACAAGCCCAGCCCCTACAACACCTGTCCAATCCGCAATCGTGCACTGTAGGGGCACCCCTTGTGGGTGCCCTCCCCGGCGGAGCAGGAACAAACCCTGCCCCTACAACACCTTTCCAATCCGCAACCGTTTACGGTAGGGGCACCCCTTGTGGGTGCCCTCCGTCCCCTCCCAGCAAGAACTCAGCTCAGCAGCGCCGCTGCCGGCTCATCCATATACGTGTCACACTGCGGGTGTTCCTGGAGGATCGATGAGGGCAGCAAATTCGTCACCGGTCCCTCGACAGCGCCCTTGACCGCCTGCGCCTTGCGCGCATCGGGCACCGTGCAGATAATCGCCTTGCTCTTCATAATCTGCCGGATTCCCATAGAAATCGCCTGGTTGGGCACAGCCTCGAGAGTCGGGAACCAACCCTCCCCCAACTGCTGGCGACGGCACGCCTCGTCGAGGTTCACAACGATATAGGCAGCCTCTGTTTCAAAGTCAGCTGGGGGATCATTGAAGGCCAAGTGGCCGTTCTCGCCAATGCCGATGCAGGCTACATCCACCGGGCTCGCCGCAATCAACTCGCCCAATCGCCGGCACTCAGCCTCTGGGTCAGCAGCCTCGCCGTCGACGAAGTGGAACACGCGCAAGCCGGAGACCTGCTGCACAAATCGCTCCTTGAGGTACTTGCGGAAGCTCGCCGGGTGCGATTCCGGCACCCCCAGGTACTCATCCAGGTGAAAGACCGTGACCTTCGACCAATCCACCGCGGACTTAACCAGATGGCTCAGCATCTCGAATTGGCTCATCCCGGTCGCCAGAATCAACGTCGCCTCTTCCCGTTCAGCTATCGCCGCATTCAGCAGCTCTGCCGTGCGAGCCGCCGCGGCGGCCCCCATCTCGTCCTTCTCCCCAAAAACGTGCAGCTTCATAGATCCTCCTGTGTAAAGCGATGACGGGGCACACACTCACCAGACCGATTGTCGAGCGGTCGGCGCGGATCTGTGCCCGTGCCCGCGAGAGGGGGTGCCTGGAGCGTGATCCTTGCGCGGCTGAAGCGCCCCGCAAGACAGCCACAGTCATCTCCGTATCCTCTCTCAAGATACCCGGAAGTCGCATCGCGTCAAGGAAAGGCACTAGACGCATAGGACCTGAAGTCCCGATGAGGACCATCGTCAGACCATCGGAGTGCCCCATTCCCATTCCGAAGCACACCCCCTCTCCAACGGCGTGTTGGAAAGGGGACGGATCAGGCAGGGGAGCAAGGTCTAGGGACGCAGATCGAAATCGAAGCGTTTGCCGCGGTACTGGAGATGAAACGCCAGCCGGGTCCACGTCGCCGGAAGATTGGGATGTGCGACCGGACCTTCGTCAGTGAACGTGATGCCGGCAAAGCCGAAGACCACCGTTTGCCAGAGGCCACCGGCCGTTGCACCGTGGAGGCCCTCGTGGGTATTGCCGCGCGCATTGCCCAGATCGGTCTGAGCCGCGAGCGTGAAATAGCGATAGGCCATCGCCGCATCATCCATCCTGGAAGCCAGCGCAGCTTGAATAGCCGGTCCCAGCGAGGACCCGTGGGACAGATCCGTACGCGGCGTGTAGTATCGCCAATTGGCCTCAAGCGTCTCTTGATCGAAGTCAGCGGGCAGCAGGTACATCAGCATCAGGACATCGGGCTGCTTCAGAATCTGGCACTGCTGCGTCTGCTCGATGCCCAGCAGCCCCTGGAAAGACGTTGTGCGGGGCTCATAGGAGGCGAAGTCCACAGTGCGCAGCCGGCTGAACCCGTCGAACTGCTCGATGACCTTAGTCTTGGGATCGATGTCCAGCACCAAACCCGAGATGACGGACGCCCACTGCGCCAATCGCTCGGGGGTAAGACCCAAGCGCCCCTCAAGTCCGGCCGCCGTCTCGGGATAGTGGTCGCGCAGCCAAGACAACACCTCGAGCCCGGTGCTGAGATTCCAGCGTGCCAACCCGTTAGTGTACGCATTGTTGTCCACGTGGTCGTGGTTCTCATCCGGGCCTATCACGTCATCAATCACATACGCCCCGCGCGCTTCGTCCCACGTCGCCCTGGATCCCCAGAAACTGGCCGTTTCCAGCACTATCTCGGCACCAAAATCACGCATGAAGGCAGCATCTCCAGTGGCCCGCCAGTACCTCGTGACGGCATAGGCGACATCCGCAGTGATGTGTAGCTCGATATCCCCGCACCAGATGCGAACCAACTCATCCTTGCCGTGCTCCTCGACCCAGACCGGCACCCAACGCGGCGTCGTCTCGTCGCCGGTAGCGGCGCTCTCCCACGCATACATCGCCCCGGCGTAGCCCTGCGAGGCCGCTTTGCGGCGTGCGCCTGGCAGCGTACGGTAGCGGTACATCAGCAGATTCCGAGCAATCTCAGGCTGGGTATAAATGAAGAAGGGCAGCATGAAGATCTCGGCATCCCAGAAGACGTGGCCCCGATACCCGTACCCGCTCAGCGTCTTGGCCGGAATGCTCACACGATCATCGGTGCGCGACGCAGCGATCAACAGCTGGTAGAGACTGAACCGCACAGCACGCTCAGCCTCCTCATCTCCCTCAATCTCCACAGCACACATCCGCCAGAGATCCGCCCACGCAGCCTCGTGGTCCCGCCTGAGGACCGTGACACCACGCGTTGCTACCGCCCGCACCTCACGCACGGCGGCGCCGTAGGGATCCTGCGTCTCGCGAGAGGTGTAGATCGCGACCACCTTCTCCACCTCAAGCGTCTCGCCAGGGCGCAGTTTGGAGCGCGCGATGACGTGGGGAGACCAGGGGCAATTCCGCGTCTCATAGGTCACCACCCCCGGCGCCGACACTCCCAAATGCGTCGCCGCGGCGAAGGTCAACTTCGTCTCGCTCGTCTCAACGGCCAGCGCCACTTCGCGGTCGCCGATAGCATCCTGACTGACCATACGCCAGTGACGGTAGCCGCTGTTGTCGACAATCGCCGAGATGTCGGCGTTGATCTCGACCGGCCCGGCGAAGTTGACGGACAATACCCGACACCGCACCACCATCACGTGCGGATTGTCCATCGAGGCGAAGCGTTCGAAGTCCACTTCGAGTGTGTGCCCCCCGGGGCTGCGCCAGCGCACGGAGCGCGCCAGTGTGCCGCGACGCATGTCGAGCGCCCGCTCATAGGCCAGCAAGGTTCCCTGATCCAAACGGAACCACTCGTCCCCCACCCTCACCGTCAGCCCCAACCAGTCCGGCACGTTCACGAGTTCGGTGTGCACAATCGGGACATCGTCGAACAGACCATTGACCAGCGTGATCGACTCGTCGCTGGCGTACCCCTCCTCAAAGGTCCCTCGCGTCCCAAGATACCCGTTGCCGACCGTGAACACCGCCTCCCTATATGACCGCTCCTCCGCCCGAAATTCCGTCTCTGTGACTAGCCAGGTGTTCATCGCTCCCTCCACAGGCATGTGTCGATACTTTCGTACTAAGTATACATCGAGGGGCGTATTTCGCTGCAGGGGCAATAGGCAGACTGTATCTGCGCAACCCGGTCAAAAGGGAGCAGCTCTGGCCCATAATCGCCGACTATGCCAAGCATCGTCTCCTGGCTGCTGACTCGCCCCCATCCTGGTCCGCACCCTACATCGAGCCACTGCACCAGGCCAATCGCATCTCAGCTCCTCACACAGAGGCTGTCATCCCGAACGGGTATGGCGCTCAGCCTGAACGCGAGTTCGGGCCAGTGAGGGATCTTGTGATGCTGAGGCTATCACCAACGTATCACAAGATCCCCCACTGTATGGCTCTGCGCAGTGTCTCGTCTGCATGACCCGTTCGGGATGACAGATTCTGCCCGGGAGCCTGACAAGATGCGATTGCCCTGGCCACTGCACTTGCACGGCACAGTCGTTGTGCTACACTCAGGATGGAACGATAATATTCCTGGGAGGCAATGATGGCTGACGAAGACAAGATTGTCGAAATACTGGAAGATGTCCCTCTGTTCCGCGGTTTGCGGCGTCGGCAGCTAGAGCGTCTGGCGAGGATTTTCATCGAGAGAACGTGTGCCTCCGGCGAGGTCATCGTACCGCAGGGCCGGGATGGTTATGGATTCTTTGTGATTGTCTCAGGCGCCGCCGAGGCGATTCTTGAACACAGCGACGGGTCAACCGAGGTGGTGAACACGTTCGGTCCCACGGACTTCTTCGGCGAACTTGCGCTGCTCGACAATGGCCCTCGCACCGCCTCTGTTGTGGCCACCGACACAACAGAGTGCTTGATCCTGCCGCGTGAGAACTTCCTCGGCTTGCTGCGGCGAGACGGCGATATGGCTGTGGAGATCGCGATTGAGTTGGCCAGACGGTTCCGCACTGCTCTGGAGACACGCTAGTCTCTGAGGAATCCGGGGTAGTAGAGTCGTAACCGGCGCACACTCGCATCACCCTAGGGCGCACCGCACCGAGATGACCACCGATGCCCGTGCGCCCGTGTAGTTGAGTCGATATCCATGGAATGCCCGACTTGCGGTCTTCATAACCGAACCGACGCGCGATACTGCGGCATGTGCGGTCACCGCCTGACGCAGCTCTGCCCCGTGTGCGAATTCGCCAACCCCACAGACTATCTGTTCTGCATTCAGTGCGGAGCGCGGCTTGCTCCCGGGCAAGCGTCATCGTACACCCCGGAACAGCAAATTGCGGCGGCGGACAACCTCGCCGCAGTTGCTCAGGTAACCCAGCAGCCAACGAAGGCCGATGCACGCTTGCCGCAGTTGAGGGGCGAACGGCGCGTGGCAACCATCATCCTCGCCGATGTTCAAGGCTCCACTGACTTGCTTGAATCCGTGGGGAGTGAGACCTGGGTCGAGATTATGAACCGCATGTTCCAGCTTCTCGAAGCGGAGATCTACCGGTTCGGCGGCAGTGTAGACCAATTCCGCGGCGATGGGCTGGTGGCATTCTTCGGCACAGACGTCGCCCACGAGGACGATCCGGAACGCGGTGTCTTGGCTGCAATGGCGATGCAGCGCGCGATCCGCTCCTACGCGCAAGATCTGGCCACGCAAGAGGGCATCGATCTGTCCCTCCGCGTCGGGGTGAACACCGGTGAAGTCATTGTCGCGAACGTCGGGAACGACCAGACCTACAGTGAGAACACCGCGATGGGTGAGGCCGTCGCCCTGGCTGCGCGTATGGAACAGGCCGCCGAGGCCGACACGGTGTTGGTCAGCGAGAACACCTATCGCCTCGTCGCGCAGCAGTTCGATTGGCTGCCCCTCGGCGAGATCCGTGTGAAGGGCGTCAGCCATCCGGTACAGGTCCACCGTCCGCTGGCCTCACAATCTCAATATGACCAGTCTCAGGGATACGACCTGTCCAGCCCACTTATCGGGCGAGAGCGTGCCGCAGAGACCATTATTGGCTGCATCGAGGATCTTGATGCGGGCCGCGGCGGCATCGTGACTCTCACCGGAGAGCGCGGCATGGGTAAATCCATGCTGCTCCAGGAAGTGCGGCGCCATTTCGCCCGCCACCAGGCTCTGATGGCCGGCGTCCAGCACACCGATGGCGCCGCCTCTCCATTATCTGATGCCGCCACAGGGGAAACCCGGCCGGGTATCGCGACCACTATCCGGATGAGGGAGATCAGGGGACGGGCCCGGTCCTACGACCAGTCACAACCCTATGCTATGTGGCAGGACCTTCTACGCCAATGGCTAGGTATCCATGGAGATGAGTCCAAGGAAGAGACTCGAGATCGTCTGCGACTGCAGTCAGAGGCCCTGTGGGGCAGCGCGATGATCGAGCACTATCCGGACCTGGCCAGATTCCTGGGGCTGCCTCTGGAGCCCGCGTTTGCCGAACAGATTAAGCATCTGGACGCCGAGGGGACACGCCAGCATCTCTTCCTGGCCATACGCAGTTGGCTTGAGGAACTTGCCCAGCAGGGCCCCCTCGTCATCACATTTGGCGATATGCACTGGGCGGATGCGACGTCTCTGGAATTGCTCAAGTACTGCCTGCCCCTCTGCGACTACCTGGACTTGCTTTGGCTCTTCGTTTTCCGGCCCGACCGGCGATCAAAGACCTGGGAATTCCGTCACTATGTGGAGACCGAGTTTCCCCACCGGCTGGAGTCCGTGGCCCTGGCCCCCCTGACGTTCAACCAGAGCAAGGCCTTGGTCGAACAGATGATCGGCCCCGGCGTTTTTCCGGAGGAGACCAAGACGCTCATCATCCAGAAGTCGGAGGGCAATCCCTTCTTCATTCAGGAGTTGGTGCGCTCGCTCACCACCGACGGCAGCCTCGTCCGGGAGGTCACGACCGCCGCTGATGGCCGTTCGGTAGAGGTATGGCGCGCCACGCAAGCCGTGACAACCCTCTCCCTGCCGGACAGCCTCCAGGGGCTGCTGACAGCACGCGTACACCGGCTCTCACCGACAGAACAGCTAGTGCTGCAGCGCGCCGCGGTGATCGGCTACAGCTTCTGGTACGATGTCCTGCATGCGCTAGCTCCGAGCCCGGCCGACCTGCGCACGCACCTCACGGCGCTACAGCGCGCCCAGATTATCTCGGAACGGGGACGGGGACCGGATCTTGGTGTGGAGTACACTTTTAGTTCCAAGCTCGTGCGCGATGCAGTCTATGACAGCCTCCTCAGTTCACAGTGCGCCGCATTCCACCTGCAAATCGCTGACTACATCGAAGGACACTTCATCGTCGGCGACGCCGGCGCCGCTGGACCGGGCCAGGGGAGATTCTACGGCACGTTGGCCCATCACTACCAACACGCCAACCGTCCCGACAAGGAACTGGACTACACGCTCAGAAATGCGGACCGTGCCAAAGATATCCACGCCAACGCCGAGGCCGCCCAGCACTACACGTACGCGCTAGCTTTATTGGATCAGCTAGAGCAGGAGCAGAGCGACGGTGCGATGGCCGACGTGGCCAAGAACCAACGCTTCCAGGTTCTGATGCGACGCCACCAAGTCTACTATCTGATGGCAGAATTCCGCGAGATGCGGCGCAACGCAGAGGCGCTCTTGCCCCTGGCGCGTGAACTCACCAGAAATGGCGACCCGACTTGGCTGATTGATGCCCTGCTGCACCAACCAGGTGTAGACGATTGCGACTGCCGCGAGGAGATTGAGAGCGGGATTCTGATGGCTCAGGAGGCACTTGAGCTCTCGCGCAAGATTGGAGACCGCCGTCGCGAGCTGGAGAGTCTGCTTGCCATCATCAACCAGCGCCTGGCGCTCAGCGATCCGGCGTGGCGCAGCCTGGCCGAGGAAGCTCTGGAACTGGCGAGAGAGACCAGGAACCGCACTTTTGAGGCCAGGATCCTCGTGGATATGGGCGGCATCTACGCCTTCAGCGATGAGCCCGAACGCAGCATGCAATATCTCGAAGCCGCAGCGGCCTTGGCAATGAACGAGGGGCTGGATGACTTTGTCGTCCAGATGTCCCTTCTCAACCTGCTGGGGCTCGAATTCGAGCGCAGCGGCGATTACTGTCGGCTGCTCTCCGAATACCAGCAGGAACGGCTACATGCCAGCCGCGAGATCGGACACCGGCCCATGGAAAGCCAGGCGCTCCAGGCATGCGGTCGGATCTCCGGCATCTATCTGGGTGACTACGCGACGGCGCTCGACGCATTGCAGGGGAGCCGGAGAATCCAGACCGGCTCTCCGCGCAGCGTCTATTCACTCTTCCACATCGCCCAGGTTTACATCGCCCAGGCTGACCACGAGGGCGCCCGCGAAACGCTTGCCGAGATCAAGCGCATCGGCGAACCGGTGCTAGATCGTGCGCGTGCCAGTCTGCGGCTTGTTGAAGCCATGCTCTGCAACGCAGAGGGCACCCGATCCGCGACCAGGGGAAACATCGAGGACACAGCCCGCTCTTTGTCCAGGACGCTGCAGCTCTGCCAACAAGTCGTCGAGCTCTCAACCGAGAACCCGCTCGTGTCACAGCAATACGAGATGGCGGCCCAATGCCTGGCCACAGTCGCCCACCTCGGTCTGTCCCAAACCCTGACGGATGACCCGGCCCGCACCGACCATCTCCAGGCCGCGCTCCGTGCCGCCGAGCGCGCCTACGACATCCATCAGCTCTTCGGGTTTGCGCAGATCATCGAGTGTGTCAGCGAGGAAGTCCTCCTCCGGTACAGCCAGGCACTGGCCGCCAACCAACAACATGACCAGGCTAACCGCTTCCTCCGCCGCGCCTATGGTGAGATGATGCGCAAGCACACACTCATCCCGGCGGACAGCCACTTCCGCCGCACCTACCTGGAGCAGATCCCGCTACACCGCGAGATCCGAGCCGCCCACGCGACCCGCGTTGGCTCCATCCTGACCGAAGCCGGCGCCACCCTCCAGCCGGCCGAGCAGGCGGACTAAGTCAACGGCCAACGTACCATAGCAAACGGCGCGCCACCTAAGTGGCGCGCCGTCTCTGTTGCTTAGGACGCGTTGCTGACGACTAGCTGTTGCGGATCGTCGCCTGCGCTGCGGCCAAGCGGGCCACCGGCACACGGAACGGCGAGCAGCTGACGTAGTCCAGCCCGGCACGATAGCAGAAGTCGATCGAAGCAGGATCGCCACCGTGCTCACCACAGATACCGATCTCAAGATCGGGATTCACAGCCTTACCCTCGGCCACGCACATCTCGACCAGTCGGCCGACGCCGGTCTGGTCCAGTGACTGGAAGGGGTTCTGGGGAAGAATACCGCGCTCGACGTACTGCAGCAGGAACTTGCCTTCGGCATCATCACGGCTGTAGCCGTAGGTCATCTGCGTCAGATCATTCGTGCCGAAGGAGTAGAACTCGGCATGCGGAGCGATCTCAGCGGAGGTCAAAGCAGCGCGCGGAACCTCGATCATCGTACCGAAGACCGCGGGAACCTCGATGCCCTCCTCCTCCATGACTTCCTTCGCTACCTGCTCCAACTTCTCGCGCTCGAGCTGCAGCTCGGCCACAACACCCACCAGCGGGATCATGACCTCAGGGTGAACGTCGACGCCACGCTTCGCGCAGCGGCAGGCGGCCTGGAAGTAAGCGCGGGTCTGCATCTCGGTCAGGCCCGGGTACATAATGCCGGCGCGACAGCCGCGGAGGCCCATCATCGGGTTGACTTCCCACATGCCGGCCACGGTCTCGAGCATCGCCTCCTTCTCCTTCAGCTCGTCGGAATCAGGCTCGGTGACGCGGAGAGTCGCGACTTCCTCGATCAGCTCGTGGTAGGAAGGTAGGAACTCGTGCATCGGGGGATCGATCAGGCGCATGATCACGGGCTTCCCGTCCATCACGTCGAAGATACCCTCGAAGTCCTGCTCCTGGAAGGGAAGCATCTGATCCAAAGAGGCATCGCGCTCTTCCTGGGTCTTGGCCAGGATCATGCCGACCACGGCATCGCGAGCGCGCGGATCGAAGAACATGTGTTCTGTGCGGCAGAGGCCGATACCCTCAGCGCCGAACTCGATAGCGCGCGTGGCATCCACGGGAGTATCGGCGTTGGTGCGGACACCGAGCTTGCGGATCTCGTCAGCCCAACCCAGCAGCGTGACCAGGTAGGTCTGGTCCTCGTACTTGGCCTGCATCAGCGGCACGGATCCGGTGAAGATCTCACCGGTGAAGCCGTCAATCGAGATCACGTCACCGTCCTTGACGACGATGCCGCTGGCGGTCGTGAACTGGCCGCGGTTCACGTCAACGGAGATCTCCTCACAGCCGGCAACACACGGAATGTTGCTGCCACGAGCGACAACGGCAGCGTGCGACGTCGCACCACCCTTCTGGGTCAGAACACCCTTGGAGACCAGCATGCCGGGAACGTCATCCGGGGCAGTCTCGGGGCGAACCAGAATCACATCCGTGCCACCATCGGCAACTACCTTGGCTCTCTCGGCGTCGAAGATGGCCACACCCACGGCGGCGCCGGGGGAGGCATTCAAGCCCTTGGCAATGCGGGTCTTCTCAGCGGAGGGATCGAAGCTGGGGCGCATCAGCAGTTCGACGTACTCGGGATCCACACGCATTATGGCCTCTTCCTTCGTGATCACGCCCTCTTCGACCAGGTCGACAGCGATCTTCACGGCGGAGGCGGCGGTGCGCTTGCCGGTCCTCGTCTGCAACATCCACAGATGTCCACTCTCGATCGTGAACTCCATATCCTGCATGTCGCGGTAGTGAGCCTCAAGCATCGCTACGATGTCCAGGAACTCCTGGTACGTCTTGGGCATGGCCTCTTCGAGGCTGATGTACTTGGCGGCACGCTCTTCTTCGGAAACGCCCTGGAACTCTGCCCAGGCACGGGAGCCGGCCAAGCTGATCTGCTGCGGCGTGCGGATACCGGCCACAACATCCTCACCCTGCGCGTTGATCAGGAACTCACCGTAAAGGAAGTCGTGATCGCCGGTGCTGGGGCTGCGGCTGAAGGCCACACCCGTCGCGGAGTCATCACCCATATTGCCGAAGACCATCGTGCAGATATTGACGGCGGTACCCCAGTCGTGCGGGATGCCCTCGTGATCGCGGTAAGCAATAGCTCGCGCGCCGTTCCAAGAGCTGAAAACAGCCTTGATCGACAGGTCAAGCTGCTTGTAAGGATCCGTGGGAAAGTCCTCACCGAACTCGGCCTTGTACATGGCCTTGTACTCATCCACCAGTGCCTTCAAACCGTCGAGGCTGACCTCGGTATCCAGCTTGATGCCCTCTTTCTCCTTCAGCTCCTCCAGCTTCTCTTCGAAGTGCAGGCGGCTGTAGTCCATGACGATGTCGGAGAACATAGAGATGAAGCGGCGGTACGCATCATAGGAGAACCACTCGTTACCGGTCAGCTCTTGAAGCGCAGCACGGGTCTCGTCGTTCAGCCCCAGGTTCAGCACCGTGTCCATCATGCCGGGCATCGACTGGCGAGCGCCCGAGCGGACGGAGACCAGCAGAGGATTTTTCGAATCGCCGAAGGTCTTCCCGGTCTGGGCCTCGAGGTCTTTCATGGCCTCAAGCGTCTGTTCCCACATCCCCTTGGGGAATGCGTTGGTGTCCATGTAGCCGACGCAGGCTTCGGTGGTGATTGTGAAGCTGGGAGGAACAGGTGCGCCAGACGCCGTCATCGCCATCAGACCGGCGCCCTTGCCACCGAAGGTCTCCTTCATCTCAGCCAGATCGGGCTCGTGGCCTAAAACCTCAGCGAAGGCCGTCTCGCCATTGCGGGACAAGTATACCCACTTCTTTGTCATCTTTTACCCTCCAGATTCGTGGTAGAATTACACCTTGTCAAGTATACAGTAAAGAAATCAGCGCGCAAGGACGGTTTGGCAACTAAAAGCGGCACCATTGCCCGGCACCGGCCCCTCCCTTCAATCTCCCTGCTCCTGACTTGCCACCACACGACGCTGCAACACAAACCAGTCCATCACCGTGAGAAAGCGATCCCCGGATGTCATGATCGGACCCAGCTGGGCCCCATGGACCCGGGCATCAAGCGCATACGTATAGACCGGCACATACAGCGGTAGAGCCGGCACTTCCTGCATGAAAAGCTGTTGGAATTCCTTGTACAGCGCGACCCTTTCATCCCGTCGGACCGTCGTCCGAGCCTGCTCCACGATCTCACTGATCCGCCGGTGCTTGAAGCCGGCGTAATTCTGGCCCTGGCCCGGCAGCGCCTGAGTTTCGTGCCAGAAGGGATACGGATCAGGGTCACCTGGGATGATCAGGCGGGCCAGCGCAGCGTCATAGACCCTGGATTCCAACACGCCGCTCAGGGCCAACGCCGGAACAGCCTCAACGGTAACGGAGACGCCCAGGCGTCGCCACTGCTCCGCGATGCCGTCGGCCACAGCCAGATCCTCAGCGCCGTTCGCGACCACCAGGGAGAATGCCAGCGTCTCGCCGTCGTCGTTCTGCAGCGTGTCCGTGATCGTGTCACGCCGCCACCCAGCCTCGGCCAACAACTCCCAAGCTCGCTCGCGGCTGAACTCGTAGAGGGGCACATCCTCTGTCGTGTAAGCCCAGGTACCGGGCAACAGCGGTGTGTCCGGTAGCACTGCCTGCCCTGTCAGAACCTCGTCCACCAACCGCTGCCTGTCGAGCCCGTAAGTCAGCGCCTGGCGTACGCGCGTATCGGCGAACGGTAGCGTATCCGTGATCAATTCGTTGAAGTAGATCATCGCCATTTCGGAGGTCGGCGCAGAGAAGAGCGCCAGGTTCTCCTCGGCGAAGGCATCGTCGAGCAGCTCACTGGGGATGCGGGCAATGCCCTCAACGATACCATCCTGATACGCCTCAAAGGCTGCTCGCGGTGTCGCATAGAAGCGAAGCACCACACTCTCAAGGTAAGCAGTGCGCCCGTAATAGCGCGGGAAGCGCCTGAGGGTAACGGCGGTAATATGGCCCTCTCCCAGCTCCACATCGGTCAGGCGGAACGGGCCAGTTCCAACGGGCTCACGATTGAAGTCGAGCCAGCTGAGATCGGCAGCGCTGATACCTTCCAACCTGTGCTGCGGCAGGATGCCGATCGTGGTGTAATCAAGAAAGGGCGCGTACGGCTCCTGAAGCACAAACTGGACTGTGTTCTCATCGACCTCAATCACGCGGACGGCACGCCATAGGGCGCCAATGTCAGGAGGTCCAGGATAGTCGGGATCCTGCAGCAGCTCGGTGGTGAAGACAACGTCCTCAGCACTGAAAGGGAACCCGTCGTGCCAGATCACATTCCGGTTGAGACGAAAGGTATAGGTGATCCCGCGCTCGTCGACACTCCAGCCGGAAGCAAGGTCGGGTTCGATATCCCCATTCATATTCAGCCGCGTCAGTCCGCTGAAGACCAGGGAAACCACATCACTGTCCGCATCGCTGTAGTAGCTCAGAAGCGGATTGAGGGACTGCGGGTACCCACCCACACTTTCCACGTAGGTTCCCCCAGGGGCCGGGCGGAACTCGGTGGTATAGGTGCTGGCCATATATGCAAAAATGGCAGCGGCCACTAGGAAGCCGATGCCTACGAGCATTACTTGCCAACCAATGCGTCGGAACATATCGGGTTAGATCATCCTGACCGGAGTGTGCCGCGCACACACGCAAAAAGGACGATGCTGAGGCCGGCGCGCACCCCGACGCCCCTCGCTCGTCCTTTCAATCGACAACCGGTGGCTATCCGATGACCAATACGTTGAGGATCGCCACCAAGAAGAACAGAATTGCTGTGACCGTGGTAAGACGAAAGAGCAAGAGCTCCGGACCACGGCGCTTGCGAATCAAGCCCGTCTGCGAGCCGCCCAGCGCGCCCCCTGTGCCGCTGCTGCGCACCTCCAAGAGCACCAATACAACCAGTACCACACTCAAGATGATCTGCACGATGTTCAGATAAGTCTGCATACTTGCCTTTCCGCCAAACGCAACTGGAAAGATTATAACACCTTAGGCCGGGTTGACAACGGGCGCATTGCGCGCCCCCACCGCGCGCTGGGCCGACGGATGAGCGTAATGCGCTTGGCAATTTTGGCCAAACCGGAGCCTGGCTGAGGAGGCACTTGCGGGCCAAAACTGCAGCGATCAGGCAATCCGGTCGTAGAAGAGCGGCAGCGGGTCCACCGGTGTATCGGAGAACTGCATGCAGCGCAGGATACGCGTCGCGGCTGCGGCAAGACCCTCCGATGTGGCTGCATGCACGGTAAAGAGCGAGGTATCCGGGGCGACACGATCCCCCACCTCGACGTGCATCACCACGCCGACACGGTGATCGATCGCCTGCCCTTTCTCCTCCCGCCCACCACCGAGCGTCACCACAGCGATGCCGATCTCGGAGGCCTCCATCGCGGCGACGTAGCCACACTGCGGCGCCCGAATCGTCTTTACATGATCGGCGCGCGGGAACCGGTCCGGCTCATCGACATAGCGACCGTCCCCGCCCTGTGCCACCACCAACTCACGGAACTTCGCCAGGGCCGCGCCGCTGCGGATCGTGGTGGCGGCCTGCTCGACGCCGGCCTCCAGATTCTCGGCAAGTCCCCCCAGGGCAAGCATCTCGCCGGCGATGGTCAGACTGTGCTCGGCAAGGTCCGCGGGCCCGCCGCCACGCAGCGTCTCCAGAGCCTCGACGACTTCCAGGCTGTTCCCGACCGCGCACCCAAGCGGCTGGTTCATGTCCGCGATGTGGGCGGCAACCTTGCGGCCCACGGCCCGCCCGATACGCACCATATCCTCGGCCAACGCGCGGGCCTCGTCCAGCGTCTTCATGAAGGCGCCGGACCCGACCTTGACGTCGAGAACAATAGCATCGGCGCCGGCCGCGATCTTCTTGCTCATGATCGAACTGACGATCAGCGGAAGGCTGGGCACGGTGCCCGTCACATCACGCAGCGCGTAGAGCTTGCCATCCGCCGGTGCCAAGTTCGCGGATTGCCCGGTCAGCACAATGCCGATCTCTCTCAGCTGCTGCTTGAACTGCGGGACCGTCAAGTCGACGCGGTAGCCGGGAATCGACTCCAGCTTGTCCAACGTGCCGCCGGAGAAGCCAAGCCCGCGTCCTGACATCTTGCCCACCGGCAAGCCTGTCGCAGCAACGGTCGGTGCAGCCACCAGACTGACCTTATCGCCGACGCCGCCGGTCGAGTGTTTGTCCACAACAACGCCTGCAATGTCGCTGAGGTCAAGTCTCTCGCCCGAGGCCACCATAGCCAAGGTGAGGTCCCTGGTCTCTTGATCCGTCATGCCGCGCAGGAGGATTGCCATCAGAAGCGCTGATACCTGGTAGTCGGGGATCTCGCCCAGAGTGTATCTCTGGACGAACATCTCGATTTCCTGACGGCTCAAACTCCCGCCGTCACGTTTCTTCTCAATGAGCTCTACCATCCGCATAGCCAATCCTCCTGCCTAGTTCGAAAGTAACCTTCTGCAATCCGCTCTGCGGGCCCAAAGCTCTTCACCCAATCTCGACCCGAGTCTGCTCGCCCTGAGTCCGCTCAGGCTGAGGCTTTAGGCCGTTCTGCGAACTGCATTTTCATGCCTGCGGTGTGTGCGCGCACACACCGCGTGCGCAAGCGAACACGATGTCTACTGTCGAGCAGATGGTCAAGCTGACAACTTGTCCCCGTAGAGGGGAGCTTAACCTACATGGGACATTTTCATGCTTGCGTGGTGTGCGCCAGCGAACATGACGTCCACTTCGAAAACAACCTTGTGCGATCCGCTCTGCGGGCCCAAAGGCTTTCCCCAGGCTTTGGGGCCTTCTTCGCGCTGTGTTTTCATGCTTGCGTGGCGTGCGCCAGCGAACATGACGTCTACTTCGAAAATAGCTCAATGTCCGCTGGTGATCGCGCCCCTCTGTTGAACGCTCGACACGAAGACGGGCGCGGTGAGACACCGGCCCGAGCGGAACGGGTCCTACTTTTTCATGCTTGCGTGGTGTGCGCCAGCGAACATGAGGCCTACTTCGAAAATAGTCCACTATACGCTGGGGCCGGTGTCCCACCGAGCCCCTCTGCGAAACGCTCAACACAAAGACGGGCACGGGCCCCCGACTGCGTCGGGGCCGACACCGGCCCGAGCAGAACGGGTCCTGCGTTTTCATGCCTGCGTGGTGTGCGCCAGCGAACATGACATCTACTTCGAAAACAACCCGGTGTTCGTTGAGGCCCACGCCCCTCTGCTGAACACCCGACACGAAGACGAGCTCGGGCCCCCGACGCAGTCGGGGCTGACACCGGCCCGAGCAGAACGGGTCCTGCGTTTTCATGCGTGCACGGTGTGCGTAAGCGAATATGATGCCTATTCCGCAACGCACTCAATGCCCAAGGGAGCCGGTGCCGGCCCCGACCGAGCAGAGCGGGCGAGACGCCCGCGGTCCACAGACTCCGTTCGTGCTCTAGATCGTGTGCCCAGGCGCCGCTGCTATAGCTCCTCAGCCAAGGCATACACGACGACTCCCAGCGTACCCGGGCCGCAATGGGTTCCCACAACCGGTGACAGAATGCGCGTGCAGGACTTCTCGCACAGTATCCGGCTCTCCACCAGCTCGGTGAACCACGGCAGGTCATCACCTGCCTCCGCCTGGATGATGGCGATTTCCGCGGGCCGGCGCCCTGTCCAACGCTCCTCGATGATCTCTACGACACGCCGCAGAGACTTCTTCCGACTCCGCACCTTTTCAAGCGGTTCGATGCGACCGTCGATGATCGTCAACACGGGCTTCAGGTTCAGTGCCGAGCCCAGGAGCCACGCAGCACCGCCGATACGACCGCCGCGATGCAGATACTCCAGCATGTCCACGGCAAAGATCACATCCATACTATCATAGCACTGCTGCACCAGCGCCAGGGTCTCCTCGAGGTGCTTTCCGGCATTAAGCGCCCTCGCTGCCACGAGCGCCCAGCCCCATCGATACCGAGCGGGAATCCACTAACTCAGTGTGCAGGTCAGGGCGCTTGGTGGCCAGATCCGCTTTGGCCTGCAGTGCAGAGGCAAGCGTTCCTCTCATCTCGGAGGATACGAAAACACCCAGAATCGTATCCACCTGCCTGCACTCGGCAACTTCCTCAAAGAAGGCAATAGAGTCCCCGGCTGAGGGCTGTGAGGTCTTGGGGAAGTCCTCGCGCTCCTTCAGCCGGCGATAGAACGTATCTGCCATCAACGTCACACCGTCGAGGAAGGACTCGTCCCCCCAATGGATGTTCTGGGGCATGACATCCACACCGTACTCCTCGTCCAAGCCAGGTGCCAGGTTGGACGTGCTATCGGTCACAACAGCGAAGTGAGTCGTGATCAAAGTCTCCATAAGAACAGGATGAATCGAGTAAAAGAAGAATAACGAGAACACTCAAGAATCGACAGCGATACGACAGAGTTAACACGCCGATTCTACCTTAGTCAGCAGAAGAGACAAATGAACATGCCCCCCAGGGCAATCGCATCTTGTCAGGCTCCCGGGCAGAATCTGTCATCCCGAACGGGTCATGCAGACGACACACTACGCAGAGCCATACAGTGAGGGATCTTGTGATAGGTTGGCGATAGCCTCAG
>Ga0114918_10001933_pt1 | contig 18602 bp, 19 predicted proteins | sample LantaG_FD_87015 | JGI IMG/M metagenome (GOLD analysis project Ga0114918, IMG submission 87015) | Deep subsurface microbial communities from Baltic Sea to uncover new lineages of life (NeLLi) - Landsort_02402 metaG | ecosystem: Environmental > Aquatic > Marine > Oceanic > Sediment | place... | reverse complement strand
TCCCCTCTCCCAAACTCTCTCTCTCTCTCTCTCTCTCTCTCTCCCCTCTCTTACCTTGTCGTCGTGAAACCTCACAAAGTCGGGCACGGTCGCCTCGCCCGAGGGCCTGGGCCCCCCCGAGGAGGCCACCGCGAAGACCAGCTCGGCCTCGTCGAAGCCTCCACGCCCGGAGAGCACTCTCAGGGCCTTGACAAACTCCTCGAAGCGCAGCTTCTTGGAGGCAAGATTGCCGCTGGCGGCGCAGGCCTGGGCGAACGCCAGGTCGACGTCGGCGGGCGTCAGCTTGGAGCCCTTGTTCTTGGCAGAAGCAGAGGGATCCAGCAGCCCAGCGGCGCGCACCAGCTTGGAGAAGCGGGCGCCATCGATCTCCGCCGTCGCGGCCGAGGGCAGAGGGAAGGCCGGGATCGAGGTGCCCGAGGCGGATCCCGCGGAGGAGGACCCCGAGGGGCGGCGGGCTCCGTAGGCCGAGTAGGCGAGGAAGACGGTCTTGAGTTGCTGTCTCGATGAGTGGGGAGAGGTGGGAGGAGGAAGAGATGAGAGGGAGGGAGAAAGAGCGGCGGTGGAGGTGAGATGAGTTGATTTTTCGTTTTCTTTTCTTCTTCTAAAAATAGAATGAGAGAAAAAACTCATCTCTTTCTATCTTTCTCTTTCTTCTTTCGTTCGCAAGGGGCTGACTTGTCGCAGCGAGCAGGCACCAATCTTCGCACCTCAGACATGGTTTTTATTCAAAAAAGAGCACGAGGAAGAGATCTCGGTGGGAAGCGGAAAAAAAGTAGAAAAGGTAAGTGGCAAGGGATGAGACGTTTTGACAGAGGAGAAAAAAAAGTGAAGAAAACGAAAAACGGAAAAACCCCAACAACAACAAAAAAAAGACTTCTTTTCTTCTCTACTTCTTTTTTAAAAAATCAGGTCGTCGAGCGGGTCGAAGCCCAGGCTGTCCGCTCCACCAGCGACCCCCAGCGGCGAGGGGCCACTGCCCCCGCTGCCGCTACCGGCTCCTCCTCCGTTCCCTCCGGGGCGCCTCTGCTGCTGCTGCTGGGTTTGCTGGCGACCTCCGTTCCCATTCCCTCCTCCGCCGGCGGCAATTCCACCAACTCCGTTCCCGCCGCCGCCCCTCCCCCTCCCGCTCCCTCCTCCCCCCGCCCTCCCAGCCAGCACCGCGGTCACGGCCGCGACGTCGAAGCCCGAAGGGTACGCTGCCCCGACGGCCGCGGCGACCTGCTGCGGGGACAATATAGTGGCGATAAGCGCGTGCGCGAGCGCCGCGGCGGCCTCTACTTCTTCGTCGAGGTTGGCGCGGAGCAGGCCCTGCGCCTCGAGCGCCCGCAGCTCCCCGCCGTCGCCGCACGCCAGCGGGGCCAGCGCCGCCCTCCTCGCCCGCGCCGCCGCGGCGCTCGCCTCGTACGCGGCCCCGGCGGCCTTGGCCGCGGCGGCCTGTTGCCTCGTCAGCGTCGCCGCCAAGGCGGCAGCCGCCGCCGCCGCGGCCCGGGACCCGTCGCCATCGGGGGGCAGCCCCAGCGTCCTCACGTCCGACAGCATCGCGACCCGCGCGTGCCTGGCGTCGACGCTGCACATGACCGTGAAGCAGGCCCGGAGCTGCCTGGCGGCGTCCGACGCAGAGGCGGCGGCCGAGGCGTCCCCTGCGGCGGCGAGCGGCAGGCAGCGCGCGGCCTCGGCCGCCGCAGCCGCGTAGAGCGCCAGGTGGCGCCGCCACGGCCAGCGCATCACGTCCTCGGCCGTGGCGACGGCGACGGCGCCGTTCGCGTTGTGCTGCTGCTGCTGCTGCTGCTGCTGCGCGGCAAGAGGAGAGGGCGAAAACGACGGGAGCAAAAAGCCGGAAGAAGCGGCGGCCAGCGGACTCGGCGTCCTCTCTTCCCTGGGGAGCAGCGGGAGGCTGATGACGACCGAGCGCGGCGAGATGCGCGCGGCTGCTGCCTGGGAAGAGGGGGCCGCTGTCGTCGTCGTCGCCGTCGCGTTCGCTGCTCCTGGCTGTATTGTCATCGTCGCTCCGCCGTCTCGGGAGGTGGGGTGAGCGGCAGCGGAGGAGCTCGCCGCACCTGCCCCTGCTCCTCCTCCTCCTCCTCCTCCTCCTCGAGAAGCAGCCGCGTTCGGCGCTCGATCTCCACCTCCACCTCCACCTCCGCCTCCGTTGCCGTTGCCGTCTCCGTTGCCGTTTCCTCCTCCTCCACCGATGCCGTCGACCATCGCCGCGGACCTCGTGGCCGCGACGCCCTCGAGCTCCCTCCGCACGGGCTCGCTCGTCAGGTCCCAGTCGGAGGGGACGAGTCGGGGCGCGACCTTGAGCCAATCGACCATCGCGACCGTCGGCAGCGGCGGTGACGGCGGAGAAGGAGGCGAGGGGACGAGAAGAGCGCCGCCGGTCGCCGCCGTTCCCGCCACCGCTGCTGCTGCCGCTGCCGCTGCCGTTCTGGCTCCCGCCATCTCCTGCTGCTGCTGCTGCTGCTGCTGCTGCTGAATGGCGGTTGCGCTCGTCCCTGCGACGGACAGCGCCGCCCGCAGCCTCGCCACCTCGGCCCGGAGCTCCTCCAGCGCGCGCGCCTCGGCGGCGGCCTTGGCCGCCGACGCCTCGAGCGCCGCTATCCTCGCCTTGCGCCGCTCGCGGAACCGGGCCTGCGCCGCCCGGTTGAGCTCGACGCGGGACCTCTTCGCGGGTGGCTTCGTCGTCGCGTTGCCGTCGCCGCCGCCGTCGCCGGTGGAGGGGGCTGTGGCCTCGTCGTCGTCGCCGTCGTCGTCGTCGTCGGAGGCGTTGGCGTTGGTGTTGTTTGGGTCGGCCGAAGCAGCGGCGGCCGTCGTCGTCGTCGTCGCCGCCGCCGCCGCCGCTGCCGCCGGCGCTCGCTCCAACGCCCATTCGTCGTCGATGTTCGCCGCCGCCGCTCCCTCGCTGCCCGCGGCGACCTGGCCCCCAACGCCAGTGCGCGTATGTTTTGACATGCCTCGATTCTCAAAGGGGAGGAGGCGGGATCGCGCGCGCGGGCCCGCTGGAGCGCACTTGTCCCGATCGAAATGCGAAAAAGGCGAACTTAGAAGCTCAATTCTGAAGAAAAAAAGAAAAAAGAGCTCTTCGAGAAAAAGAAAATTTGCTAATATTACCTCATCATCCTCTTCTTTTCTCTCTCTCGTTCGCTCTTCTACTTCGTCTTCGCCGAGAATGAGCAAAACAAGAGCCGCGAGAGCTGCATAGAAACAACAGGGTGGAAACAAAAGAGAGATGAAATCACACAAGTGCTGGGTTCTTTTTCTGAAATTAAACTTTGAAACGAAAAAAATTTTCGGGTTTTTTCCCCCTTTTCTTCCTCGCCGCTGCTCGAAGGCTTCCTTTCTCATTCCCTCCCTCTCTTTTCTCTCTTCTCCTCTTCCCTCTACATCATCTTGCAGCACGAGTTGGTCTTCCTCGCCTGCTTGTAAAACATCTGGGATGCTAACGACAGATCCGCGCTCTTATCCACAAGAGCGTCAAGTTTCTCCCCGCGCGCCAGCACCGACTCGATCGTCTTGTGCAAGACCACCTTCGTCTCGTCGAGGTCGCGCTGGATGGCCGTCAGCTTGTCAGCCGCGGCGGGGTCCTGGTAGGCGGCCACGGCACTCTCGCACGCGGCGTTGCCCTCGGTCGAGTCCTCCCGCGCGTCCCGCCACGAGTCGTTGCCGAGCTGTTTGGTGAAATTCTCCAGCGCAGAAGAGACGACGCCGAACGCGGCGCGGGCCGGGTAGTCTGCGTCGGCGAACGCGATGCCGACGAGGCCGTCGGCGTTGTGGGCGTGGCAGAAGTAGTCCTCGTTCTGGACTGTCTGGGGAAAAGTTGGGGGTTGAGAAAGCGGGAGGAGGAGGAAGAAGGGGGTGAGCAGGAGGGGGACAGCGAGAGAGAGAAGGCGCGCCTCGAAGCAAAAGCGTCGTCGATCGATCGTTTCGATGGCAAATCATGCGTCGCCGTTTTCCCCCCCTTCCTTCCACCGTCTGTTTCGCCCCAGCTGACACTCTCCGATGGGCCTCTCCTCCTCCTTCGCCCCTTCACTCTCACTCACCTGCCGGCACCCGACCTCGGTGCGCTTGGCGACGGTCCTGCCGACGAACATGAGCATCTCGCGGACGGCGCCGCGCTGGAAAAAGCCGAATGTGGAGAGGTCGGCGCCGAAGCCCAGGAGGAGCGGGTCGGCCGCGGCGTCGCCCTCCCGCTTCCGCAGGATGGCGACGGCGGTGAGGCGCATTGGTGTTTGCGGTGGAGGAGGAGGGAGAGGGGGAAAGGGAACGAGAAAGAGAAGAAACGAAAAAAAAAACGAAACGAAAAAAACGAAGAAAAATGAAGGGAAAAAAATTCACATCTCTGCACCGTCAAAAAAGAAAAAACCAATGACTTCTTCCTCGGAGCTCCCTCCTCCTCGCCCGAGCGTCCGGCTGGCGCTCGCCGAGGCAAGGGCGCAGAGGCTCGATCCGGCTTCGCCCTCTGCCGTCAAGCGCGAGGCGTCGATGCCCAGTGTTTTCGCCGCCGCGGGAGGAGCGACGAAGCAAGGCGACGGTGGCGGCGACTTTTTCGTCGCCCCCGTCGCCATCGCGATCGACCGCACGGGAGGCCACGCCGCGATGCGCGAGGACATCCTGTTGCCTCTCGACGGTAAGGAAGAGCATTCTGGTTTCTCTCAGATTGTTAGTTTTCCAGAAAAGCAAGGGCGACTTCGACGTCACTCTCGAGTTTCGAACTCATCATCATCGCCGCTCTTTCTCACCTCTCTTTCTCTCTCCTTTTCAACCTCAACCTCAACCCCCTTCCACCTCCAAAAAACAGTCTCCGACGAAGCCGCGTCGCGCCTCGCGCTCAAACTCTGCCAGGAGACCGGGATGGAGCCTGCATCGGCAGAGGCGATCACGGAGCAGGTGCTCGAGTACCTGGCGCCGTTCAGGGAAGAGGACGATGGAGGAGAAGAAGGAGGAGGAGTGAAAGGCGACGGCGAAGGAGCTCCCCCTCGTCCTGCGACCTCGGGTCGCGGGGTTCGAATCCCTCGGCCCCGGACTTCCTCCTCCTCCTCCTCCCCTTCCCCTCGCGTCGTCGAGCTCGAGCTGGACGCCCACTGCGACGGCTTGCGCGTCCAGGACAGGCTCCTCTGGGACCTGGGAGTCCCGGCCCCCCTGACGGCGGCCTGGGCGGCGGAGACGGCGAGGGATCTGGGTTTGAGCTCCGAGGGGTGCAGGGCACTGCGCGAGGAGCTCGAGGCCGCTGTGGCAAGAGCGAAGAGGAGGGGGAAGGAAAGCGAGCCGGCGAAGACAATAAAGCTCGACCCGGAAGCTGCGTCTTGGATGCCCAGGGTCGCGGACGACAGCGGCGGGTGGGGAGACGCTTGAAGTTTGAAAAAAAAAGAATGAAAGAAACTTGACAAGAATTGACCAAAAACCGAAGTGTAACAAATTTTTTTACTGGCCCTGTCTCTTCAGAAGCTCCCTCTCGCTCAGCGTCCTCTCCCCCCGCACCGCGGCGACGGCGGCGTCGCAGACCGCCGAGAAGTCCCCATCTCCTCTTGATAACGCGGCAACAGCGGGAGCAGCGGAAGCAGCGCAAGCAGCCTCTTTCGCCCTCTGCCGCCCCCGGGCAGTCGCGGCGACCGAGACGGCGGGGGGAAGCGCCCTCGCCAGGGCCGCCAGCCTCTCCAGGGCGCCCCTAACGAGAAGATCAGCCCTGCGGGAGGCCGCGGCGGACTCCAGGGCCAGCGCGAGGGCGTCCTCCCTTTCCTCCTGCTCTGCTTCGGTTCTTCGGCTCGCTTTCTTCTTCTTGTTGCTCGAAGAAGAAGAAGTTGCCGTTGCTGCTGCCGCTGCCGCTGTTGTTGCTGCCGCCGCTGTTGCTGCCGCCTCCCACAGAGCAGAAGGGTCCACCTCCAGCACCGTCGCCCCCGCGGGCCCGGCGCGGACTCCCGTGCGCCACCGCGGGGGCGGGTGGTGGCGAGGAGAAGGATACGAAGGAGAAGCGGTGGTGGAAGAAGAAGAAGAAGGAGGAGCGGCGTTTCTCGTTGTCGTCGCCGCCGCTGCCGCCGCCGCGGCGGCAGCTGCTGCTGCTGCTGCTGTTGCAGCTTCGATGGCTTCCGGCTCCGCGACCAGCTCCCCCGCCCGCCTGACGCCGATCGCAACAGCTGAGGAAGAAGAGGAGGAAGAAGGGGATAGATCCGGGGCTGTTGCGGGAGAGGTCGAGGGAGGAAGAAGAAGCGCGGCGGAAGCAGAAGAAGAAGAGGAAGAAGAAGGAGAAGAAGCGCTCGCGGCGGCGCTGGCGCTGGCGGCGGCGGCTTCCGCGGCGGCGGCGAGCAGCTCGGCCGCCCTCGCCGCGGCGCCGCGGACCGTCGCCCTGACCGTGGGGGCCCTCGCGGCGATCGGCCGAGGGCGCAGGTGCACCTGCCGAGGGGTGAAAGTCCCCCCGCCTGCGCTGTCTTCTTTCTGCTGCTCTCCATCCTCGTCTTCGTCCTCGTCTTCCTCGTCTTCGTCGCCGCTGCCGGCGCCGGCCAGGTCCGAGTCCCCGGCCAGGGCCTCCCCGAGGGCGTGGACGACTTCGAGGGTCCCCTCGCAGATGTAGAGGCAGAAGGGGGCCGGTTCACCTTCCCTGGAGAGGAGCTGGCCGGGCGAGAGAGAGAGCAGGCGCTTCCCCGGGGTGTTTTTGTCGTTGTCTTCGCCTTTCTCGCCCTTTCGCTTCGAGGAAGAGGAAGAGGAGCAAGCCTCGCCGAGGAGGCGCGAGAGCACATTCTCCCGCAGCAGCAGCTGCTGCTGCGGCGAGGAGGGAAGGCTCGACGCGGCATCGCGCTGCTCTCGAGAAGACGCCCCGCAACGGGTCACCCAGGGGTGCGCGAGCACCTCGGCAGCGGTGGCGCGGAGGGCCGCGTCCTTCTCGAGCAGGCGCGAGATGAGGTGGTCGAGAGAAGAGGAAGTCGAGGAAGAACTCGAAGGCTGCTCTTCTTTCCCCTCCTCCTCCTCCTCCTCCTCCTCCTCCTCCTTTTTCTCTCTCGAGAGGAGCGGGGGCTCCCTCGTCGCGATGTTCTCGTAGAGCTCGAGCGGCGACGAGCCGCTGAAGGGCAAGGCACCGAAGGCGAGGCAGTAGAGGGAGACGCCCAGGGCCCACATGTCTGAGGCGGCGGCGGGCGGGTGGGCAAGAGAACGGGGAGCGGGAGGGGGCACGAAGGAGGGGGTCGCGGGCGTGCGAGGGGTGCTTGCGCCGCTTCCCAGCGTTTTGCTGCTGCTGTTCTTCCAGCTTCCGCCACGCGAGACAGATGGAGAAGGAGAAGGAGAAGGCGAAGAGGAAGAGGAGGAGGGAGAATACGCTGCCCCCGCGGACGCCTCCTCGGGGCTGGTGAAGGCCGGGGTGCCGGCGTGCGTGCCCATCATCGAAGAGGCCGCGAGAGCCGACGCGCTCGAGGTGGTCCGGCCGATGCCGCCGGATTGGAAAGCTTCTCCTCCTCCTCTGCCGCCGCCGCCGCAGAGGTGGGAGAGGTCCCTGTGAGCAGTGACGGCAACAAGAGGAGCAGAAGAAAGCGGAGAAGAAGGCGGCTGTCCTGCTGCCGTCCTTCCCCTCCCGAGGCGAGAGGGCCCCCCCGGGCCGGCGGCAGGAGCAGCAGCAGAGGCTTCTTCCCTCGAGGCCGAGGTCGAGGTCGAGGCCGAGGAGGTCGGGTGCGAAGAAGAGGGAAAAGACGGGTCAAACCCGGCAGGCCGCGCCGAGCCCAGGTCGGCCAGCACCACCCTCCCTCCCTCCGCCAGCAGCATGTTGTCGGGCTTCACGTCCCCGTGCGCGACGTTGCTGGCGTGGAGGTGGAGTAAGGCGGAGGCGCAGCCGAGGGCGGCGGCGCGGACGAGGGCGCGCGGCATGGCGTTTTTCGATGCCGCTGTCGGCGTCGTTTTTCCTTCTACTTCCGCCGAAGAAGAAGCTTTCGAAACAACGACAAAGTCGCTCACCTTCGCCACGCAGCCACCGGGCGCGTGCTCCAGCACCAGCAGGACCCTGTCCCTGCGAGGGTCGTCGATCACCTCCAAGGGACGGATGAGGTGCGGGTGAGGGGCCAGCGCGCGGAGGAGCGCGGCCTCCCTCGCGGCCGCGCTGGTCGCCAGGGGCAGAGCCGCCGCCGCTGTCGTCTTCTCTCCTGCCTCTGTTGCTCCCTCTGAATTGCCGCCGCCTTCCGCGTTGAAAGACGAGTAGGAGGAAGAAGCGACGGAGACGCCAGAGAGGCCCCTCTCGAGAGGGGCGGCAGGAGCCCCCTCTTGCTGCTGCCCCCACGCTGCAGCCGCCGCACCGACCCCTCTCCTCCTCCGCATCCCCAGAAGCCTCCCACCACGCAGCGCCGCCTCCCTGTCTGCCCTGCTCGCCCGCGGCATGACCTTGAGAGCGACCAGCTTCATCGATCTCGTGTCCAGAGCAGCTTTCACGGCACCGTGCGCCCCTCGACCCAGAGTCGCTGCGATTACGTAATGGTTGGCGAAGGTCACGCCCGCCAGGGTGTCGACGTGGAGGACTCGGGTGTCGAGGCAGCCGTCGGGAGAGAGGGTGGCGTGCGGCGGGAGCGGGAGGAGGGAGGGAGGAGGAGGGGGTGGGGGTGTCGTCGTCGTTGTCGAAGTCGTCGTCGTCGTCGTCGTCGTCGTCGTTGTTGTCTCAGCTTCTAATTCTTCTTCTTCGTCGGCGTCCTTGCTTCTCTCCCTTGTCGTCTTCTCCTTCTTCGAGGTCTGGCGTTCCAGAGAGGACCAGGCGGCGTCCTTCTGCTCCGATCGGGGGGTGGCGTCCTCGGGGTCCTCGGCGCTGCGTTGGTGTTGGTGGAAGTGGAGGGGAGAGAGAGAAGAGGTCGGGGGTCGGGGTCGAGGTTTCGTGAGCGAGCGAGAGGGGGCGATGAAACCAAATCATTGAATTTTCCCCCTCGCCTTTCTCTTGCCCCTGCTGTGCTCACCTGGCGTCTGCGGCACCACGACATAGCGACCCACCTCTTGCGCCCCCCGCAGGCCGCGGGGTGGAAGAGGCGCAGCCTATGCTTGCGAGATAGGGGGGGGAAAGGACGAAGAGAGTTGAAACAAGATTTTGTTTTTTTGGGAAGAAAAAAATCGAACGAATCATCGTCGAAAAAAAGTAAATAAATCAGAAATCGTTCGAAGAAGGATAGAGCTCGCGCGCGCTCCACCCTTTCTCTCCCCGTCTTCTCCTTTCAAGATGACCGACGCCGACATGGCGGATGCTCCTCCTGCGTCGACTGCGGACGTCACGACCACCGCAACAGCAGCCGCAGCAGCAAAGGCCCTCGCCAAAGGCAAGGCTCCCGCCAACGACGCCGCTGCTCCTTCCGCCGACGCCCTCGCCCGCGCCGCGGCCACGGCCGCCTCCGCCCCGTGGATCGAAAAGTACAGGCCCAACACGCTGGACGACGTGGCCTCGCACGGCGAGATCATCGAGACGAGTGAGTGGTGGTAGAGGGGAGGAGAAAGAGAAAGAGAAAAGGCGATTGATTGATTGTTGGCATCAATCGAACTCGAGAGCAATCGCGCAAATCGGCATCCTCAACCTTTTTTCTTTCAACCTCAACACCCCTCTTCCAACCAACCAGTCCGCCGCCTCGTATCCGAGAACCGCCTCCCGCACCTCCTCCTCTACGGTCCCCCAGGAACGGGCAAGACCTCCACGATCCTCGCGGTGGCCCGCGCCCTCTACGGCGCCGCCGCGATGCCCTCGATGGTCCTCGAGCTCAACGCCTCGGACGACCGCGGGATCGGCGTGGTCAGGCAGCAGGTCGTCGACTTCGCCTCGACGCGCACCATCTTCTCGAACAAGTTTAAGCTAGTGATCTTAGATGAATGCGACGCCATGACCAAGGACGCGCAGTTCGCCCTAAGGCGCGTGATCGAGAAGTACACCCGCAACGCCCGGTTCTGCCTGATCGCCAACTACGCGTCCAAGATCATCCCGGCCCTCCAGTCGCGCTGCACGCGGTTCCGGTTCGCGCCGCTGCCGGACGCGGACGTCAGGCAGCGGGTGCTGGAGATCTGCGGGAAGGAGAGCGTCAGGCTGGCTCCGGGGGGTTTGGATGCTGTTGTGACGCTCGGTGAGGGAGTCTTTTGAAGTTTTTTTAATTATTATTTCGAAACTCATTTTTTTTCTTTCGAAGTTTCGACGAAAACAAGCTCACTCTTTCTCTTTCTCTCTTTCTCTTTTCTTTCCACCAAACTCAATCAGGCGGCGGAGACATGCGCAGGACGCTCAATATCTTGCAGAGCGTGGCGCTGGCCTCTGGCGGCGGCGGCGGTGAAACAACAGCAGCAACAGCACCAGCGACGGCGACGACGGCGCCGACAACCTCAACCTCTCCCGAGATCGAGGCCGCCGCGGTATACGCCTGCACGGGAGACCCCACCCCCGAAGACATTGAGGAAGCAGCGAAAGCCCTGCTCAACCTCGAGTTCTCCGACGCCCTCGAGGTCATCTCGAAGATGCAGCAGCTGCAAGGGTTTGCGCTCGTCGACATCGTGAGGGGCCTGGGGCCGCTGTGCTTCCGCCTCGGCGGGATGCCGCAGAGGGCCCGGGCGGGGTTGGTGTCGGCGCTGGCAGACGTGGAGTACAGCCTGGCGTTCGGGGTGAGCGAGAGGCTGCAGCTGGGGGCGGTGGTGGGTGCGTTTGCGGAGGCGAGGGAGGCTATCGTGGAAGCGGCCAGGTGAGTCGCCTTTTTGTTTTTTCTTCTCTTTCTCTTTTCTGCTTCGGAAAAATCAAAACAGCTTTTTTGTTTTGTCGTTCTTGTTTGTGCAAAATGAAATGAAAATGAAATGATAAAAATCCAAAAAGAATGGAGAGAGAAGAGAGGAAGAGAGAGAGAGAGAGAGGATGAGCGAGCGAGCGAGACGAGAGAGAGGCGTTTTAAAAAACAAAAAACAAAACTCTTTTCTCTCTGTTTTGCAAGTGCTCTTGTTACACAGTTTCCTTACTGCCCCCGCGCCTCCCGCCTGGTCGCGTCGTGGAGGAGCTCGGTGTCGACGCCGTCCGTGGGGAGCTGGTGTAGATTGAGAAGAAGGAAGAGAGAGAGATGGAGAGAGGGAGAAAAGGCGTGAGAACAGGAGGAGGAGGTCGAGGTCGAGAACAAACGAAACGAGAACGAAAACGAAGAAAAGAAAAACCCGAACTCTTCTCCTCTTTCTTTACCTTGACGTATCGTACCACCGACCCGCGGATGAACACGTTCTTGACCGTCGCCAGCTGTTGTTGAGGGGTTTCCGTGTGGAGTTTTGATTGGGTGGCGTTCTTGGCGTGAGCCAGAGAGAAGGAAACAGGAAGAAGAAGAACGAAGAAACGAAGAAAAAGAAAAACGAAAAAAAAAACTTGCCTGCGGGTGCCGCTCGGGCTCGCCGACGCTGATCTCGGTCAGCTTGATGTTGAGGTACTGGTCGACGCTGTGGAGCACGCCCGTGATGGCCAGGTCGTTCTTCAGCTCAACCGTGACCTGCTTGCCCACGAGGGTCTTGAAGAAGGAGTAGAAGATCATCGGGGTTTAACGGCGAGAAAGGGGGATTGAAATTCAATGATTGAAAAAAAAGCGGCCGGCGATCGAGACGTCGATGCGGGCTTGCTCCAAGATGCTGAGGCGGCGCTCGCGCTCGCTTCTCCTGCTGCTCTTTTTTTCTGCCCTTTGGCCGCTTCGACGCAGTGCGTGCGGTGAGCTCCGAGTAGAGGGCGCGGGCAATCGAATTCGAGCAGCGGGAGAAAAGCAATAGAGAAGTGAGCTCTTTTTTTTTTCCTTTTCTTCTTCGCCGGCGAGTTCTAACTCTTGCATCCACTATTTCTCTCGACGAACAAAAAAAAAAAGAAAGCGAAGAGCAAATCATCGACAGAAGAGCAAATCTTCCCGCTTCCGCATGCCTTCTCTCGCCTCTCTGGCTTCTCCGCTCAGCAGGCATGAAGTTCCGCGCGTCCCTGACCGACAGGGCGCTGCATGAGCTCGAACGAGGTAAGAGAAGAGGGTGGATTTCGCTTGGGAAGAGGAAGGAAGATGCTTTTTGTTTTTTGAATGCCCCCTCTTTTTCTCGACCTCTTCTTCTTCTCCTTCTTCTTCTTTCTCAACCCCGACCACTTTTTCAACCACTCCTCCCATTTCAAAAAAACAAAAAACAGACTGGCTCCCTGCCCTCGAGAAGCAGGGCAAGCGCCTTTCGGTGCTCCTGACCGAGGAGCAGGTCTACCTGATCCAGGGCCCGCTGGAGGCCTCGGGGATGCAGGTGGTGGCGCGCTGGGCCAGCGTGAGTTTTCTGTTTTTCTTCTTCTTTTCTTTCCCTTCTTTTCTTTCCCTTCTTTTCTTTCCCTCCGGTTTCTCCTCTTTTTTCTCCCCGCCGCCTCGGACGCGACGCATTCGATAGGCATTGCGACGCCTGAAAACCCTCTAAACTCAAAAACCTCTTTCAAGAAACTCAAAAAACTTCCAGTCGGCCATCTTCTCGTCGTCGCGCGTCGTCTCGAGGCACCGCAACCTGATCGCGTTCCAGCTCGAGGGGCCGCAGCTCCGCCGCGGCCTGCGCGGGGCCGCCGCCCTGGCCCCCGAAGGCGTCGACCTGAAGCTGACGCTGAGGCCCAGCGCCGGGGCAGGGGGGGCGGGTACGGACCTGCGAGGGAAGCCCTACCTGTCCATCCAGGCGAGGAGCGGCGGTTCTGCAAGTGCAACCGCCGCCTCTTCCTCCTCCTCCTCCCTCCTCGCCGCGGTCGAGATCCCGATCTCGCAGCCGCTGTACCCGGGCGACATCGACGCGCTGATCGCCGAGAGGGACGCGCCGCTCATGGCGAGGTTCTACGTCGACCTGGCGTCGAGCCCCTCTCCGAAGAACCCGGGCTCGGGATCCTCGGCCGCCGCGGCCGAGGGCGGCGCGAGGGGGGGAGGAGGAAGCGGGGGAAGCGGAGGAGGAGGCGGAAGCGGGCGGGGAGGAGGCGCTTCCGGAGGCGGGGGGGTCCCCGCCTGTTCCCGCCTCCACGTCCTCGCCGACCGCGTCCTGGCCCTGGCCCCGACCCTGACCTTGTCCATAGACGCCGCGGGGCGCCTCGAGGTCTCGGCGCAGGGGATAGGCTGCGGCGTCAGCAGCAGACTCGAGGGGCTCGAGGTGCTCCCTCCGGCCGCGAGGAGGAGCGCCGAGGAGGTCGACGCCGAGAGTAGCGACGGGAACGGAAACGGAGGGGGGGGAGGCTCTGGCAAAGCTCGGGTCCACGTCGCCTCGAAGGACCTGGCGAGGGCCCTGTCCGCCGTCGCGGCGATGAACCCGGTGCGCGCGCTGCTGGGCATCCCGATTCTGGAAAGCGGAGGAGAGGGAGAGGGAGAGGGAGAGGGGAACGGAGCCGCCAACATTTCTTCTTCCTCCTCGGTCGGAGGCCACCTCCACATCGTGCTCGCGTTCAGAGACTCCACAGGCGACCACGGCAACGCCTCTTCTGCTGCTTCCAACGGCGGAGGCGGAGTGGACGCGGCGGTGGACCTCTCCTTGAGGGTGCCGGCGGTCTGCGACGACGGCGACGACGAAAGGTAAAAACTCCTGAGATCTCGATTTCACCTCTCCTGTCACCCCTGCTGCACTTGTATCAACTGCTTTGCTTTTTTGTTCCTCCCTCTTGAACTGTTAACACGATGAAACTGACCTGAACTTTACTGAATGAATGAACGATGGCGGTGGAGAAGGGGTCGGGGTTGAAAAGAAAAAAAGAGAGAGGCAAGGTCGACGTTGTCATTCACAAAAAAACACCGAGAAAAAAAACGAAAGAGGGGGGTGTTTTTTGCTAAAAAAATTTCTCTTTCGCGTCGCTGCAGGGCTCTCTGGGTCGCTCCCTCACGGGTCACGTCTCTGGATTGATCTGCTAGATCCTCTCCAGGAAGGAGCACTAGATCGGAGCTCGTCTCTGTCCTTGTCGCGAGCCGCGAAAATCAGAGATCAGAGTCAGCAATCAAAACAAAAGTTTTTTTTCCCAACGCATCTCCAATCTCTCTTTCTCGCTTCCCCTCGCCCTCGGCTACGCCTGCCCCTGCTTTGACGACGAGTAGCAAGACACATGGATCACCACGATCAGATGTACGGCGACGCTCAGCACCAGCACCAGCACCAGCAGCACCAGCAGCAACAGCAACAGCAGCAGCATGCGCAGCAACAGGCCGCCGCCGCTCACGCCGCTGCCGCTGCCGCGCAACACCAGCAACAGCAAGCATCGGGCGCCGCCACGCCACCGGCTGCAGCAGCTGCCGCCGACTTTTTTCTTTCTAATTACAGGCTAGGAAAGACCCTCGGCATCGGAAGTTTCGGAAAGGTAAAGGAGAGATGGAGGAGGAGAGAAGAGAGAAGGAGATGGGAATCATCAAAAGGCTAGCTCTTCTCGACCTTTGACCTCAACCTTCATCCTCGACCTTACCCTCTTTTCTTTTCCCTCTCTCTCTTCCTCTCTTCCACCACCACCACGAAATCCAAACTCCAGGTCAAGATCGCCGAGCACGTCCTCACGGGACACAAGGTCGCGATCAAGATCCTCAACAGAAAGAAGATCAAGCAGATGGACATGGAGGAGAAAGGTAAGGAGAGGAGAAAGAGGGTTTTGCTTTTTTCAAAACGTCGAAATTTTGAAGGGAAAAAGAAAAAACTCTCACCCTCGACTCTCTCACCCTTCCCCACCCCCTCAGTCCGCCGAGAGATCAAGATCCTCCGCCTCTTCGCCCACCCGCACATCATCCGCCTCTACGAGGTGGTGGACACCCCCTCCGACATCTACGTCGTGATGGAGTACGTTCGCGCCGGGGAGCTCTTCGACTACATCGTCGAAAAGGGACGCCTGCCCGAGTCCGAGGCGCGGCATTTCTTCCAGCAGATAGTCTCCGGTGTCGAGTACTGCCACAGGCACATGGTGGTCCACCGCGACCTGAAGCCCGAGAACCTGCTGCTAGATGCGTCGATGGCGGTCAAGATCGCAGATTTCGGTTTGTCGAACGTGATGCGAGACGGCCATTTCTTAAAAACCTCGTGCGGCTCCCCGAACTATGCAGCTCCGGAAGTGATCTCCGGCAGGTTGTATGCGGGCCCCGAGGTGGACGTCTGGTCCTGCGGCGTCATCCTCTACGCGCTGCTGTGTGGTTCTTTACCCTTCGACGACGAAAACATCCCGAACCTGTTCAAGAAGATCAAGGCCGGGGCTTACAGTTTGCCTTCGCACCTGAGCCCCGGCGCGCGCGACCTGATCCCGCGCATGCTGCTCGTCGACCCCCTGAAGAGGATCACGGTCCCCGAGATCAGGCAGCACCCGTGGTTCACGCTGCACCTGCCGCGGTACCTGGCGACGCCGGGAGGGTTGGACGCGCTCTTTGGTGGGGGAAGCAGCCCGAGCTTGAACAACAACGGAAATGGAAACAACAGCGGCAACAGCGGCAACAGCAACAACGGCAGGGCCCGGAACAGCAACCTGCCCCCTCTCGACGCCGCGGCCCTCGACGAGGTGTCACGCCTGGGATTCGACCGGGCCGCCCTGGCGCAGGCCCTGGCGGCCCGCGTCACCAACAGGGCGACCGTGGCCTACCACTTGGTCGCGGACGCGCGGCGCCGCCTGCCGTCGTCGGCGACGCTCCGTTCCAACGAGCTGGGAGACGCCGCCGCGGGTTTACAAAACATGCAGTCCGCCGCCGCGGCCGCCGCGGCCGCCGCGGCCTCGTCTTCGAGCGCCGGCGGGGCGGCCCCCGTGGGGAGGATCGTGGCCGAGAGGAGGTGGCGGCTGGGGGCGCACACGAGGGCGCACCCGGGAGCGGCCGTGGCGGACTTACTGCAGGCGCTGGCCGCGAGGGGCATCGCGTGGAAGAGGGGAGGGGCGCCCTACAACTTCAAGTGCCGGGCCGTGCTGCCTCCGGTTTCCGTGGGAGGGGATGATGGGGGCAGGGCGGGCAGAGAGGTCAACGGCGGGACCCCCCCGGTGGCGTCGACGAGCTCCTCGGCCGATGGCGGAGGTGGAAATGGAGGTGGTGGAGGAAGTGGAGGTGGAGTCGGAGGAGAAAGCGAAGACGTCGTAATGGGCGGCGGCTCGCGCGCGGCGACGCCGGCGCCTCCCGGAGCTTCCTCCTCCTCGCGGGGGGCCTCCGACGCCATCGAGGTCGACGGCGGGCACCCGCCCACGGACATGCCCCCTTCCTCTTCCGGCGCAAACGCCGGCGCAGCAGCAGCAGGCGCCCCCGCTTCGTCTTCGCTCTCCTCCCCTCAGGACGTCTTGGTCTTCGAGGTCCAGCTCTACAGGGTCCGGGACGGGGAATACGCGGTGGACGTGCAGCGCATCTCCGGGGACGTGCTGGTGTTCCTGGACGTCTGCGGCGGGCTGGTAGCGAGCCTGAAGGCCTCTTGAAGGTTTGGAGTGAAAAGAAAAATGTCATTTTAGTTTTGCACTTCAAAAAAAAAACGAGAAAAGAAATGAAGAAAAAAATGAAAAAGTCTCTTTTCAAACCACGAGCTCCCTCTCCAGCCTCGCTGCGATCTCGTCGCCGCCGTCCCCGAGCTTCCTCGCCAGCTCGGAGACGTCTACGCCCGCTGCGTCGGCCAGGGCCACGGCGCGGAGGCGGGCGCGGTCGCGTGGGCGGCAGCAGGACTTGTACCTCAGGCCGGATCCGCAGCCGCAGGGGTCGTTTTTCTTGCGTAGCGAGGAAGAAGAAGAAGAGGTTTCTTTCTCTTGTTCTTCTTGTTCTTCTTCTGTTTCTTTGTCGTTCTGGCCCCGCTTCGCTTTTGCTTCTGCTTCTTCGCGTTCTTCGCTTGCTGGTTTTGTCGCTGCTGCTGCCTCCTCTGAATCAATCTTCGCCTCCATCTCTTTCTTCTTCTTCGCCTTGCTCTTCGTGCTGCTTTTCTTCATCCCTCCTCCGCCGTCGCCGTCGTCGTCGTCTCCCTCGTCGAGGTCGCCCATCGCCGCCAGCGCCTTCGCCACCGCCTCCTTGTCCCGCAGGTGCCTCGCCGCCGCCGCCGCCGCGGCCTCCCTCACTCCAAGCGGCTGTCTGCGCACCGAGTTGTAGTGCTCTCCGTGGTGGTAGGAGACGTTGAGCACGGGAAGCGGCGGCGGGGATGCTTCTGAATTGTCGTTGCCGTTTTCTGTGGCGGCGGTGCCTCCGTTTTCCGAGGGAGAGTGAGCAGAAGAGTTTGTGTTCTTCTTCTTGTTCTTCTTGGCGCTCTTCTTGGGCTTTTTCCAACCTTCTTCGTCATCATCATCTTCGTCCTCCTCCCCCTCATCCCCTCCTTCGCTCTCCGGCATCGGAGGCGCTATCACCCACGGAGCCTGCCCCGCCTGGAAGATCCGCAGCCGCACCCCGAGCAGCTGGCAGAGAGCCACCTGCTCGCACTGCCCGCCCCACACGCCGTCCCTGCTCACGCGCCGCGCGTAGCTGTATGCGACGGCGCGCGGGTCGCCATCTCCTAAAAAGGGGGCGAACGTCGCAGGGTGGCCTGCGATTCACAGGGCTGCTGCCGCGCGGAGCTCGGCCTGCCCTCGGGGGATGCCGCGGGAGGAGGAGGAGGAGGAGGAGGAGGAGGAGCTGGGCAGCAGCAGGGCGGCCAAGTCCGACCGCCGGGGCATCCTCTCGGCGTCGGAGGAGGTGGAAGGTGAGCACGAGGCGAGGAAATTCGTCCACCGGCGCGACACGAGCGCGCCGGGGTCGGCTTCCAGCACGGACGAGACCTGATCGTCGACAGCCGAGAAGAGACAGTTGCCGTCTGCCGGCATGCGCTTGATGAGGAACCCCTCGGGGAGCTGGGCCGCGAGGCCGTCTCCCCCGACGTCGGCAGGCGCGAAAGAAGAAGAAGAGGAGGCGCGTTTTTGAAGAGGTGGTTTTTTCGAAGAGGTCGAGCTCGAGTTTGATGATGCATCGGCTGCGGCTTTGCCCTTGGATCCGCCGTTTTTCTTCTTCTTCGCCGCCATGGGTGGTGTTTGTGTTTAGGCGAAGAAGTCAGAAGCGAGCTGTACAGGTTGGAACGGAGAGGACCCAGAAGCCGCTCCTGCTGGTTGCGCGAGGTGGAGGAAAATCGATCGATGCCTTCTTCTTCCTCGAGATGCCCCACCGCCACGTTCGAGTCGAAAAAAGTGGCCTCGACCTGGGAAAAAAAACCAACTCTTTCTCTCTTTCTTTGTCCCTCAAACTCGGCCTCTCCATTCCCTCGACGCGGGACATCTACCATTCGAAAGAAAAGACAGAGCTTCAAACAAATAAAAACAAAAATAAAAGAATGCTTACAGATCCTTTGCTAGCAAACAAGCGGAGAAAAGAAAAAGCAAAAGAAAGAGCAGCAGGCAGGCAGGGGCACGGAAGCAAAAAAGAGCTCCTCTCTTTCTCTCCCTCTTTTCTCTCTCTCTCTCTCTCTCTCTCGACCTCTTCCCACCACCGCACCCCTTTTTTCTTTTCTTTTCTTAGTCCACCTCGGCCAGGTAGTCGTTCACCTCGGCAGCGGTAAGCACCCGAAACGACCTGTCGCCCCCCGTCCCGACGACGGCGATCTCAACATTGTCTCCCGAGACCTGGCCCTCAAAGCCCTCTTTCAAAGTCAGCAGCGCGGTGTGGATGGCGTCCTCGATGCCCATGTCCTCGGCGTAGCGCTTCTCGAGGAAGGCCCTAGGGGTGGGGTTTGAATTGGGG
>Ga0114918_10001932_pt1 | contig 18603 bp, 15 predicted proteins | sample LantaG_FD_87015 | JGI IMG/M metagenome (GOLD analysis project Ga0114918, IMG submission 87015) | Deep subsurface microbial communities from Baltic Sea to uncover new lineages of life (NeLLi) - Landsort_02402 metaG | ecosystem: Environmental > Aquatic > Marine > Oceanic > Sediment | place... | reverse complement strand
TTCTTCCCATCCGTCATTCTGAACGAGGCAAAGCCGAGTGAAGAATCTCGCTTAAAAAGAGATTCTTCGCCCGCCTTCGGCGGACTCAGAATGACGAAAAAGTAGCCGTGCAGAGGTCTTAAACATCAAATGTGCTGGGTACATGAAACAGCGAACGTTTTAGATAAGATGCCGAAAAGTCTGCAGGAAAAAGCAAAAACAATGATTCACGATATTTATATGGCACCGACAAAAAAAGATGCGAATATATCGTTTGACGTATTTATAGAAGAGTTTGAAACGAAATATCCCAAAGCAGTAGATAGTATGCGGAAACACAGAGAACGGCTTTTAGAATTTTACAATTATCCGGCGGAACAGTGGGTACATATCAGGAGTACAAATGTAATAGAATCTACGTTTGCGACGGTAAGATTAAGAACTGTAAGAACAAAAGGATGTGGAACACGTATGGCTACGTTAACAATGGTTTATAAACTGATCCAGTCGGCTCAGAAGCGTTGGACAAAATTACGCGGTAGTAAGAAAATCCAACAAGTGTGGGATGGAATAAAATTTGAGAATGGGATTAAGGTGAAGCCGAAAAAAGAGGAATTTGCGACGGTTTAAATAGGACAAAAGGATGCTCTTTTAATATTCTCAATCCACAACATTTGACAATAGCTCCTTTCGAAGGAAGCTTGTCGAAGGAAGCTGGGATCTCAACGAAAACATCCCCCATCCCGTTAAACCAAAAACAGCCAGTTTCTTCTTGACACTTTTCCTTCACCTTGCTACAATCAAGAACAAGGGGCACCCATAAAGGATGCCCCTATGACAAAAATTCTGGGAAACTTGCGGAAAACATTAGGAATGCCCCTTGTATCTTGTCACAATTCAGGCAACAAATCGTAGGGGCACGGCATGCCGCGCCCTCTCATTTTTACGTGTATCGATAAGAGGGACAGGCAGGCCTGTCCCCTATCGGGAGTAGGGTTTTTCCACTGTCAGGCGTGCTGAAAAAGAAAAAATAACAATAATTAATTCTCATTAGCAACAAATCGTAGCCTGAAAAAGTTATACAAAACACCGTCATCACAACAGGAGAAATTCAATGAAAAAGATCATAAGTCTAACGGTAGCAATTCTATTTTTAGTCAACAACCTGTCTTACGCGTTGAACGTACAGCCCGGTTCTATAAATCCGACCGTACGAAAAGAGATGTACGCCGGAGCCGGAGAGCTCTGGCGGGCAAAAGTCGGGCCGGGCGGCACTTGGCTGGACAGAATGTTGAGCAAATGGCACGGGCATCATTTTATTGGTGAAAAACCGGAGCTCAAAGGCATAAAGTTTAACTCTGATCCGAAATATTATCCTGTAAAATGGAAACTACACAATCCAATATTGCTCAAAAAAGATTTAATAGAAGCGCTTGAATGTTTCAGAGATAATGAAGCCAAAATCCCTTCTGAACTTCTTGAAATAAAAGAAGGGTATTACGAATTGGAAAAAGAAAAACAAGGAGAACTCCCGCTTGCGCGTATCGAAGAATACCAGTACGGACTGGAAACGCGCCACCGGATTATTGTCCACACCAAACTTGTCCAGATGTGGAATCATATAAGGGAAAATGACGTATGGTTTGATTATACGTTTGAAGATGGCGAAACTCGGACGATCAGTCTTGCCTGGGGTATATTTTACCGAATCGCAAAGCATGAAATGGAGGATTTGTGGAAAGGCGAAACGTTGAGTGTGGCAGTTTATAAAATATCGAAGCAAGGAGAAATAAAAAAACAAGACGACGTGCCGAAAGACGGCGGACATATTGGATGGGACGTTTACAAAAATAAGAAAAGGATACAAGTAACGTTCAATGAAGTTTTGGCCAACCAAATTGGCGGTCGTTATAGCACAATCAACGACACAATGTGGCTCTGGTTTTTGCAGTCGTATTGTTTCTATGACTCTACGAGATACAATAATCATACTTTTCATAGTCGATTGATGGAGATTTTCAGTAGTAACATGCGAATGGAAGGACCCAATTTTCTTAACGAATTCCCAAATCTTTCTAAAGATTTTTCCCCAAAGAGCGAGAAAGATCTATTTTGCCGAAAACTCGCCCTTGCCGTCAACTACCATTTCTTCTCCAGAAAAGGTGTAAAAGTTCCGAAGCTGACGGTAGATCCAAAACTAATTGAAGAATACAAAGACCGCGAATATCTGATAGTTGGAAAGCCCATGTACGCCGGCGGTAAAAATGAACCCGACAGCTTAAAAGAAGAATATCGGGAAACAATAGAGAAAGACGTAAAAGAGGCAATAAAAGATGGACAAGTTGTCAAAATATCGCCTGAGACCCAGTCGTATAACGCTATCAGAGAAAAGGAACGGATTATAAATGCCATTGTTACAAAAGTTAAAGAACAATATGATATCAGCGAAAAAATGGCAAAGAATTATCATGCGATTTTGGATCTTGAATCTTTGGCAACGGTGAAACAAACAGCAGAAAAGGTGGAGGAACATTTTCTTAATTTTGCAAATAAGCGATTGGCGAGAGCGCAAAGCGCTCGCAGTGATGCTATTTCCGCTCGGGACAGTTTTCTAAAATTAAAATTTAACTATACTACAGGGGAATTAGACGAAAAATGGAAGGCCATAAACGACAAACATAAAGAAAAAATAGAAAAAACTATCGCCTTGGTGAAGGCGGCTTCGGCTTTAATCGAAAGCATAAAATTTAATATGCTTTCTCCGGAAGAAATAACGGAGGGGATAACAAAAGCCGCAAAAGGGTACGCTGAAAGGATTATAAACCTCCTGAAAGCGGCACAAGCAGAGGTACAAGTTGCAAAAGAAATTGCTAAAGGAAAAACACCCAAAGTTAATATTATTTTCGATCATACCGTGCCGCTTTATAAGGATGAGGGCCCGGGAGCTGTTGGACCGTTTACCGAGGAAAAGTGCCAAAGAGTATGGCAAGGTGTGAACTCTTCGCGTGAGCAGAATATTGAGATTTTTATTCCGCAGTCGGTGAAGCTTACGAGTGATATGGGGAAGAAGCTTATAGAGGTAAAGCAATCTATGAAGAAGATAGGGAAGGTGTTGTTGTGGGAGAGATATGGCGTGATGGAGGAAAAGAGTAGAGACAAATTTTTTAAAACGCTTAAAAATAACAAAGAGAATACCAAGAGAATAGTTATTACAGACGATGAAACGGTTCCACTGCTTTACGCGCTAATAGACACCCAAGACGACATGGCGGGATTATTCAGAGACGTTAAAATGATCAACGTATGTCTGCCGGGCTCTTTAGATGAAGCGCAAAAAACACAATGGCAGATGGATCTATTTATGAAAGCGATCCTGGCTCGGGTTCTTGAGCCCGGGGATAAGTATTTCAATGATATTTACATCCTTTTGACGGATATGTTGGAAGGATGTTTCTCGCCGGCAATTTCGGCAAAAGATTTTGTTGATATGCTCGCCGTAAAAGAAGATGAACATACATCAATTAAAAAAGTAAGAAATAGAATAAAGTATTTCCTGTTGGACACGCCTTCAATAAGCCTGATAGAAAAACTCGAAGTTGAATGGGAAGCTATTAAAGAATTTTACAAATATCTCTAATAATTTTAAATTTCGCCTCCAAGTACATCTTGCCCCGACTACGCCTGCCCCCGATTGCACCTCGACCCCCCCAATTTGCACCTACGAGGTGCAATCGGGGGTAGGCGTTTTACAAAACCCGCTTGACAAAAGAATGAACATGAAGTATAGTTATTACAGATTATCCGTAACGGAAATTCTGAAACGGGCATTACTATATTACTGAAAGGGGGGTTATGAAAAATCCTTTTGTTTATGGCATGGAAGTATCGGGTGACGCATTTTGTGACAGAAAAGATGAGATAAAAGAGATTACCAGAGACATTGAAAATAGTCACAATGTAATTCTTTTTTCTCAGAGGCGTTTTGGAAAGACATCGTTAATTAAAGAGGTTTTTAGAACCTGTGGCGAAAAAGGCATTGTAACGATCTATGTGGATCTATATCCGGCGGTAAACGAAGAAAAGTTCATCCAGATATATGCCAAAGCTATCGCTGACTCGATTCATGGTACATTGGCAAAAGGATTCAAAGGGTTGGGAGATTTTTTTAAAAGGTTAAGACCGTCTGTCAGCTATGACGATAAAGGACAATTGGATTTTAGTTTTTTAATTGATAGCGAAAATCTGCCGCTTTCATTAGAGGATGTCCTTGAAACCGTTAAAAGATATGCTGACCGCAAAAAGAAAAAAGTGGCTGTTTGTTTTGATGAATTCCAGCAAATAGGGCTTTTTGAAACGGACATTTTAGAGAAAACCATGCGTTCTTTTTTTCAAAAACATACCAATATGGCATACATTTTCATGGGCAGTAAAAAACATCTCATTCAGGATATTTTCAATAACCCCAATAGGCCGTTCTATAGGAGCGCAAAGTCTTTTCCTTTAGGCAAGATCAAAAACGATGAATTAATCGCGTTTATATTCGATAAATTTAAGACTACGGGAAAAACAGTTACCGTTGATCTGGTAAAATACTTAATTGAAACCTGTGAAGCACATCCTTACTATGTACAGTTTTTGTCTCACATAGTGTGGGAAAGAACTATGGAAAAGAAAAATATTGTCCAAAAAGACATAACTATGGCGTTAGAGCTCCTTTTGAAAAGAGAGACAGCTACTTATCAGACCGCCTTGGACGGGTTGAGCTTAAAACAAAAACAGGTAATTATAGCTTTATCAAAAAAATTATCGGAAGATAAAGTACTCTCCAAACAGTTTCTTAAGAAACACTCTTTGCCTTCTATTTCTACAGTACAGTACAGTTTAAACTATCTTGTCGATAACGATTTAATCGATAAAGAGAACGGAGTCTATACAATTATTGACATATTTTTCAAAAGGTGGTTATCTCAGCTGTAATGCCACCACCAACCTAATGCCACCACCAACCTACGAGGTTGGTGGTGGAAAAATTTTCAATTTAAAAAAATCAGCGTCATAGAGTGGCCTCATGTGTCCGCTCTGAATCTTACGCGGCATTTTAAAATACAATTCTTTGCAACCTTGGAAGAATGTGATATACTTTTTTCGGATAATGACGTGATTTTACTTCATACATTTACGATAAGGTTTTTGCGCAGAGGGAGAGTGGAATGGAAGTTATTTCGATTGCGAATCAAAAAGGGGGATGCGGAAAAACAACACTCGCCGTAAACATTTCCGCCTCGCTCGCCAAGTTGGGGCATGAAACTCTTCTTATTGATTTGGATCCTCAAGCTCACGCGACTTTCGCGATGGGGTTTTCCAATGAAGCTTCCGATCGTAAAACTTTTTATGACATATTTAGGAATCATTTCAGCGATTTTGATACAGAGTTCGAAGAGATAATTATAACGGGTCGGAAAAAATTTTCTTTTATACCAGCGAACATGATGCTTAGTTCGGCGGAAATTAATCTTGGAAATATGGATGGCGCGGCGACAATATTACACCGTACGCTATTGCATCCTTATTTTGAGCGATATAAATATGTGATAATCGATTCTCCCCCCAGTTTTGGATTCCTGACGCTTAATTCGATGTATGCCGCGGACATAATTCTCGCGCCGATGGATTTAAGCTATTTTTCGTTTAACGGAATAAACGGAGTTTATCGTGTGGCAAGTTTATTGAATCGGGAAACCGGCCGCAAACCTTTGATATTTTTTGCCCTGAACTCATATGATCGGCGTTCAAAATGCGCGCGGAAAATTGAACATAACGCTGTAAGTAAGCTGGGGGATTATCTGCTTCCGACCAGAATACGATCAAGTGTTCGTTTGCGGGAAGCGGCCGGAATAGGGAAAACCATTTTCGAGTATGACGAAAAAAGTTCCGCGGCTTTGGATTTTTCCAATCTAACGCGTGAACTTTTAGCCGCGGGGAAAAAGAAAACTAACACGATTATGCAGGAGTTTCTTTTCCACGCTCCCGAAGCGGGTGCCGTTTATGTGCTTGGCGATTTTAACGATTGGCAAAAATCGGAAGTCGGCAGAATGACAAGACTTGAAAGTGGACACTGGTCTGGGCACGTAACCTTGAGAAAAGGGAAATACCGTTATAAGTTTCTTGTGGATGATGAATGGATACATGATCCGGAAAATTCAAAAGCCGAGTCCAATACTTTCGGTACGCACGATTCCATACTTAAGGTGTAACCAAAAAAAACTTGAATTTTAGTACGGAATGTTGTTAAATACTGTTTTAACGGATGGATTGTCCTTGCGAACAGGGAGCGGAGATAGAAAAAATGTACCCCGCCACCAACCTCGTAGGTTCATAAACGGGCACATGCAATGTGCCCCTACGAACAACCTACGAGGTTGGTGGCGGTTGATCTTAAAGAAAGGAAGAAAATGTCACAACCTGTCGTTTATCCAAAAAGCAAAGAGAATATTGTTGTTCGTTATTCAGGCAATCCCATTCTTACAAAGGATGATGTTCCGGGCGCGGCGAAAGGTCTTTATAATTCCGGATGCGTAAAAACTTTGGAGGGAAAGTATGTAATGCTTTGCCGCGTTGAAACGCCCGCGATGAAACAGCTCATCTGGCCCGCGGATTCATCGGACGGTATAAATTTCAAACTTAGGCCGCATCCGATAACCATGCCTGATACCGATGAGTTCAAAGAATATACAACGGGAATGTATTATGATCCCCGCGTGACGGAAATAGAAGGCAAATATTACGTAGTTTTCGCGTGTCACAGCGGTCACTCTTGCCGATTAGGACTTTTGGAGTCCCCGGACATGAATACGTTTAAATGGAAAGGCTTTATTTCTGAAACGGACAACAGGAACGGTGTTTTGTTCCCGGAGAAAATCAATGGACTTTATTGCCGGTTGGACAGGCCGAATACTGGTGATGGAAAAGGATATATCTGGATATCATATTCGCCCGATCTTATTCATTGGGGCGGGTCAAAGGCGGTGGCCGTTACTCAGGATGAATGGGGATGGAAAAAAAATGGTCCGGGAGCCGTTCCTATAAAAACCGAAAAAGGGTGGCTGGTTATTTATCACGCGGTTAATGTCCAATGCGCCGCTCAATACGTTTATCATATCGGAGTTATGCTTCTTGATGTAAAAGACCCTTCAAAAATTATAGCGCGCGCTAAAGCGCCTATCCTTTCGCCGACTACTGACTATGAACTTAATGGGCTCACTTACGCGGTTGTTTTTACCTCAGGAGCTGTTGTAGAGGATAATGGCGAGGTTAAACTGTATTATGGCGGCGCGGATACCGTACAATGTTTGGCGACAGCAAAACTGGACGATTTAGTGGATGCCTGTTTTAACAGATAGAGTGGGGCGTGCGGCGCGTTAGGATAATACATTATGAAATACGGCGTTTCTACTCGTAAAGAAAACGATCTTAAAGAAAAAATGCGCCGGCTCGCCATTAAGGAAAGCGATATAACCGAAAGTTTTATAAGAGCCTCAGGTCGAGGAGGACAGAACGTCAATAAGGTATCTACCTGTGTTTATCTAAAGCATAATCCTACCAAAATTGAAGTTAAGTGCAAAAAAGAGCGGACTCAAGCACTTAACCGATTTTTTGCCCGAAGAATACTCACTGAAAAAATTGAAACTATGATGCTTGGTAAAGCCTCTAGGGAGAAAGCGAGCCTTGAGAAAATCCGCCGGCAGAAACGCAAACGATCAAAAAGAGCGAAAGAAAAAATGCTTGTCGAAAAAAAGAAACACGCGGAAAAAAAAATTTTAAGAAAACCTGTAATCAACGCGTAGGGGCACATTGCATGTGCCCGCGTAAAAAACCCTGAAAGATACAATTAATCGGTAACGCGTAAGGGCACATTGCATGTGCCCGCGTAAAGAACCCCGAAAGATGCAATTAATCGGTAACGCGTAGGGGCACATTGCATGTGCCCGCGTAAAGAACCCCGAAAGATACAAATAATCGGTAACACGTAGGGGCACATTGCATGTGCCCGCGTAAAGAACCCCGAAAGATACAATTAATCGGTAACGCGTAGGGGCACATTGCATGTGCCCGCGTAAAGAACCCCGAAAGATGCAAATAATCGGTAACGCGTAGGGGCACGTTGCATGTGCCCGCGTAATTCGAATAAAATGAAAAAACATTGTTTTGAAAAATTACACATAATTGAAGGACGTAATGGCTAAAAAACTGCGTGATTCTTGGGGATCCCGGCTTGGGATAATTATGGCAGTCGCGGGATCCGCTGTCGGATTAGGTAATTTTCTGCGCTTTCCGGTGCAAGCGGCAAAAAACGGCGGCGGAGCTTTTATGATCCCGTATTTTGCCGCGCTTCTTCTTGTGGGAATACCTCTTATGTGGATCGAATGGTCGATAGGGCGGTATGGAGGCGGTTTTGAACATTCGTCCGCGCCGGGTGTTTTTCATAGTTTATGGCAAAAAAACCGGTTTATAAAATATTTTGGGGTAATCGGCATATTCGGACCTTTGGTCATAATGATCTACTACACATACATCGAGTCTTGGACTCTTGCCTATAGTTTTTTTTCTATCACGCAAAAATATTCCGGGATTTTGGATCAAACGTCTATGCAGTCATTTTTGAGAGGCTTCCAGGGGCTTGAAAAGAACCAGTATTTTACGAGTATAGCACCGGCATATGTGTTTTTTATCATTACGTTCATTATCAACATGACAGTTTTGAATCACGGTATACGAGGCGGGATCGAACGCTTTTGCCGAATTGCCGTGCCGACGCTTTTTATTTTCGGCATAATATTATTGGTGCGGGTGTTTTCTCTCGGCGCGGTAGATCCCGGAAAACCGGATTGGAACATTGTAAATGGACTTGGGTATCTTTGGAACCCTGATTTTTCACTGCTTAAAAGCGCGAAAGTATGGCTTGCCGCGACAGGACAGATATTCTTTACTCTTAGTGTCGGAATCGGTGTTATTCTGACTTATGCCAGCTATCTAAAAAAAGGTGATGACGTGGCATTGTCGGGATTGACCGCGGTAAGCGTGAATGAGATAGCGGAAGTTATACTCGGTGCCAGCATAATTATCCCTGCCGCTTTTGTGTTTTTTGGACCTGCCGCGATTGGAGATATTGCCTCTTCCGGAGCGTTTAACTTAGGGTTTGTAACAATGCCGCTTGCCATAAACCAGATGCCGTTTTCAGAAATTTTCGGGTTCTTATGGTTTGCCTTGCTGTTTCTCGCCGGGGTTACGTCCTCGGTTTCTTTAGCTCAACCCGCGATCGCGTTCTTGGAAGATGAATTTAATATCTCAAGAGAAAAATCGGTGATAATGTTTGGAGCGGTGACATTTGTTTTGTGTAACGCGGCGATCTTCTTTCTCGGAAAAGGAGTGGTAGATGAACTGGATTTTTGGGGAGGAACGTTTTGCCTGGTGCTTTTCGCGACGATCGAAGTGATACTCTTCGGATGGATATTCGGTATTAATAAAGCATGGGAAGAGGTTCATCATGGCGCGGATATGAGACTTCCGAGAATATACAAATATATCATCAAATACGTGACTCCGATTTTTCTTTTAGTAGTATTAGGTGCATGGTTTTTTCAAGAGTGGCTTCCGATCATACGAATGGATAATGTTTCCGAGGTGAATAGGCCTTATGTTATGGTAACAAGAACCGGGCTTTGCTTAATTTTTCTTTTCTTAGCAATTTTAGTAAAAATTGCCTGGAAAAAACGTAAAATAAGGAAGAAGAAACTATGACAAACTTAGGGTGGATGTTCATGATAGTTTCCTGGACGGCGATCGTGGCGCTCGCAGTTTTTTGCTTCACAAGAGTATTTAAGAAAAAAAATGTTGAGTAATCGTTGTTTTCCGGGGGATGTTTCGTGTCTTATTGCATTTTGAAAGATGTAAGTGGTGTGCTATACTACTTAATACGAATCTGTTTTTACAGAGAGTGGAGAGTGACAAAAAGTAACTGCGCAAAAAGGGAGGCGCGATGGAAAAGGATGTTGCCGTTTTTGAAAAAAACAAGTATCAGGATGTAAAGGTTCGGATATCCGAGTATCAGGGAAACGATGTCATAGACGTACGGATCTGGACACAGCCGCCGCAGGGTGATGAAAAAGTTCCCACGGGCAAAGGGATTAATATCAATGTAAGGCTTTATTCCAAATTAAAAGAAGCGGTGGATAAATTAGGGGAAGTTCTTAAAGAAAATAATATGCTCTAAACCCTAGCGTGAATCTTTGGAATTTGTTATATTTTAATTTTCCGCGAATTAATTCTCTTCGTAATGTGTAATAAACGGATACGTTAAAATTTTATCGTTAAAAAAATGTTTAAAGTAAGAAAAACGTGTAATCCGTAATTATTTCAAATGTATGAATCTCAAAGGAACCGTAATATTTTCAGTGACGCTTGCCGGGGCTACGGCTATGGCGTCTCAAATAGTTTTTTTAAGAGAATTTTTAATCGTGTTTTCTGGAAATGAAATATCCATCGGCATTATTCTTACCGCGTGGCTTGTGTGGGGGGCTTTCGGCAGTTGGTTCTTGAGTCGATTCGCGGATCGCCTTAAATTAAAAATCCGCGTGTTTTCCCTATGCCAGATTATATTGGCTTTTATCCTTCCGGTTACTCTTTTAGCGGTCAGATCATCAAAAATTTTGTGGGGAAGATTCCCGGGCGAAATAACCGGCTGCGCGCAAATGTTCGCGGCGGCGGGAATTGTCTTAAGTTTGTCTTGCGGTATATTGGGATTTATGTTCAGTTTAGCTTGTCTTATTTACCGGGACACGGCAGAGAACGCCGCGAGAGGTCTCGCGCGTGTTTACGTGATGGAAGCACTTGGTGCTTTGATAGGCGGAATTGTTGTAAGCTTTTTTTTAATCAGGATTATGCCGCCTTTATGGATATTATTTTCATTCTCATTTCTCAATGCCGCGGCATCAATTATGATGCAGAGACTATCTTCGGACTTTGCGAAAAGAAAATTTTTTTATCATACTGTCGAAATAATTCTCATTTTATGCTGCGCGGCAGTATTTTTAGGTGGCGCGCGGGGTTTGAGACAATTTTCCATCGCGCGGTTATGGAAAGGGTTTCATGTTCTTGAATCCAGAGATTCTGTTTACGGCAATATTACGGTTACTGACAGAGCCGGTCAAAAATCTTTTTTTGAGAACGGATTGCATTTATATACCGTTCCCGATCATCTTTCGTCGGAAGAAGCTGTTCATTTTGCTCTTCTTGAGAACGAAAATCCTTCTGAAATACTTTTAATCGGCGGCGGAGCGGGCGGACTTTTAAAAGAGATTTTGAAGCATCCGGTAAATGTTGTGGATTATGTGGAGCTGGATCCCACAATTATCGATGAAGCAAGGAAATTTCTTGGTCCGGAAACTGGAGCTATTTTAGATGATCCGAGGGTATCCATAATAAATGAAGACGGCCGTTTTTTTGTCAAACGAACCAAGAAAAAATATGACTGCGTGATTATCAGCCTTGGAGATCCCTACACAGTACAGCTCAATCGGTTTTATACAAAAGATTTTTTCGATGAACTAACTTATGTGCTTAAGGATAAAGGAGTTATATCTTTTGCGTTGACGTCTTGCGAAAATTATATAGGAAATGAGTTGAGGGATTATCTTAATTCGATATATGTTAGTTTGAGCTCAAGTTTTCCGGATGTTTTGCTTATTCCGGGAGACACAATGCATTTTTTGGCATCAAATCAACGAGGTATTTTAACAAGTGATACAAATGTTCTTATGGCGCGCCTTAAGGCGCGCGGAATTGACGCGCGATATGTGCGTGATTATTATTTGTTTGATAAACTTTCAAAAGAAAGGATCGAATACGCGTTAAATGAGGTAAGCCGAAAGCCGGACGGTCTCGTTAATCGCGATTTTAGACCTATTGCGTTTTATTATGCCACACGCTTTTGGGGTACGCATTTTGAGGCGCCGTTTTTTAAACGGTTTACGGATATTGTTAACGTATCTAACATTCGGGCGGCGATAGCGGTAATATGCGCTTTTATACTTATGTTTGGTTTTTTTGACAGGAAGCGTCGAGGAGAAAGAACGGTTCTATTGTCTCTTATGACGACAGGGTTCGCGGAGATTAATTTTCAAATTGTCGTTATTCTGTCTTTTCAGGTGATATACGGATATGTATTTTACAAAATGGGTATAATTTTAACTTTTTTCATGGCGGGACTTGCTTTTGGAGCCTGGATCGTATCAAAATATATCGATAGGATGGGTGATAATCTAAAAACGTTTTCGTGGACGCAAGCCGGTGTCTGCGTGTATCCTCTTATCTTGCCGCCGATTTTTCTTTGGCTATCGCGTTCGGAGTCAAACGTTGTTTTATGGATCGGCGCCAATTTGATCTTTCCGGCCCTGCCGATCATCGCGGGAATTATCGGAGGAATACAATTTCCGCTCGCGTATAAGATATATCTGAAAAATGAGAATGAGATAGGACGCGCGGCAGGTATGAGTTATGGCTTGGATCTTTTAGGCGCCTGTTTCGGGGCTTTTTTTGCCGCCGCGTTTTTAGTACCGGTTTTAGGTATTTTTGGTACCTGTTTTTTGGTTGCCGTCATAAATGCCGCCGTACTCGCGGGTCTGTTAATTAGCAATGGGCGCAGAACCCCCTGCCCGCCAACAATCTTTCCGCCACCAACCTCGTAGGTTACCACCAACCTCGTAGGTTGGTGGTAACCTACGAGGTTGGTGGCGGGTGAGGTATGAAACGATTGTGTTTTTTTATATGACGGGTTCCCGTGCCTGTCCGTTGTCGAATAAAAACTTGTTCAAAGTACACATACGATATATAATTGGAACTCGAAACGGTTTTTATCACCACTAACCTCGCAGGTTCACAGTTCACAAGCGGGCACATGCAATGTGCCCCTACTGTTTGGGAGAAAAATATGATTATTACCAGGAAAAAGGATTTTCAGGAGATACTTGACTCCATTAAAGGGAAAAAGAAAATTTTTTTAATTGGATGTACTCTATGCGCTACGGTTTGCAAAACCGGTGGAGAGGCGGAATTGGATGAGATGAGCAGGGTTCTCGCTAAACACGGGAAGGTTGTTACTGGGCAGGCGATACTGGATCCGGCGTGTAACATGCTTCAGGTTAAACGTCTCGGACGCCGTATGGGAACAGAGATAACCCAAGCGAACGCAATATTGAGTTTGGCGTGCGGAGGCGGAACCCAGGCGGTAGCTGAAATTTTCTCGGATAAAAAAGTGTGTCCCGCGAATGATACTATTTTTCAAGGTGAAATAACGGAATTAAGCTTAAGAAAGGCCCGATTTGAACAGAAATGCTCTCTTTGCGGTGAATGTGTTTTAGCTCAGACGGGAGGCATTTGTCCGGTAACTCTTTGTCCTAAGGGTTTGATAAACGGTCCTTGCGGAGGGATGAAAAACAAAAAATGTGAAGTTTCGGATGAACTGGATTGTGTCTGGATCCTTATATATGAAAGGCTTAAAAAACTGGGCGAATCGGAAAATTTAAAAGAAATTAGGCCGATACGGGACAATAGGAAAAACAAAAAACCTCAGAAACTTGGGATAAAATGAATCTTAACAAAATAGAGCAAAACGCGAGAGGGATTTTAAAAGAAATTCCGCCGTATGTTAACTTGGTGGCGGCAGTTAAGACGAGAACACCTGAAGAGATATTAAAAGCGGTTGCGGGCGGGGTGCGAGCTGTCGGTGAAAATTATGTGCGGGAAGGAATAGAGGCGTTTGATGTGATAGGAAGTGCCGTTAAATGGCACTTTATCGGACATCTGCAAAAAAATAAAGTAAAAAAGGCCGTTAAGGTCTTTGACGTTATCGAAACAATTGATTCGGTAAAAATAGCGGAGGAGATCGATAAACGGTGCGGCGAAATAAAAAAAATAATAACGGTATTTATTGAGATCAATAGCGGCCGCGAAATTCAAAAGTCCGGTGTTTTTCCGGAAGACGCTGAAAGCATAATAAGAAAAATATCAAAATTTTCGAATATTAGAGTGAAAGGACTTATGATAATGGGACCGTTTTCGGGCGAGCCTGAAAACGCGCGGGTGTATTTTGTCGAGACAAAGAAACTTTTCGAAAGTATTAGACGTAAAAATATTCAGGGGATCGATCTGGAATTTCTTTCTATGGGTATGTCGAATTCTTATGAAATTGCCATTGAAGAAGGCGCGAATATTATACGCGTTGGGACGAAAATATTTGGTAGTAGGTAAAAAATTACAAATCATGAGGGTAGAAAGTAAACGGTCTCGCTGTCTGGGATTTGGGGTAAATTTGACAGGCAAATTTACCTCAAGGCACTCGGATGTTAATTCGAACTAATGATTACAGAACGCAAGCGTTCTGTAATCAAAGTCTCATTAAGGAGAGTCGTAATGTATGTTAAGGTTTTATATGATAACAAGGCGAAAAAGGGGCTTCTTCCGGGTGAAGGGTTTTCGTGTTTAGTTGACGGAAAAATATTGTTTGATACCGGCGGAACCGGAGGGGCTCTTGTCGCGAATATGGACCGTATGATGGTTACGGTTTCCGATCTTGAAGGAGTAGTTATTTCACACGATCATTGGGATCATACGGATGGATTGTGGGAAATATTGAAACGGAAAAAAGGACTAAAAGTTTATGTGTGTCCCGGAACCGACGAAACTTTCAAAAAATGTATTCAGGAACTTGGCGGTAAAGTGGTTATCATCGAAGAACCTACTGAAATTTTAGATAACATATTTATTCTTGGGGGGCTTAAGGGGCGGCACAATGAAGAGGATATATATGAGCAGGTGCTGGTCATAAAAGGTGATAAGGGGCTGTCAGTTATCACCGGATGCGCTCATCCCGGAATTGTAAACGTATTACAAACGGTAAAAGACAAAATCGGAGTTGACAGGATTTACATGGCATTTGGCGGTTTTCACATGAAGAATCTGGATAAAACAGATATTGAAAAGATCATTCTTGAATTAAGAAAGATTGGGCTTTTAAAAGTCGGACCTACGCATTGTTCGGGTGAAAAAGCGCGTCGGATGTTTAGCGGGAGATATCAGGAAAATTATATCGCGATAGAAGCGGGACATATTATCCATTTGTAACAAACACAGGGAACGGGCCTGCCCGTTACGCATGAGGTTTTAAATTATGAAAACAGAAAGATATGATATTATAATTGTAGGCGGCGGGCCGGCGGGTATGACCGCGGGGATATATGCCGCGCGCGCGCGGATGAAAACCCTGCTTATTGAAAGTATAAGTGTGATGGGACAAGCCATGATGACCGAGATGATCGAAAATTATCCCGGGGTGAGGGAGGTTTCAGGTTTTGCTCTTCTGGAGACGGTTAAAACGCAGGCGCGGTCGTTTGGATTGGAAATTCGGCAGGATACGGTAGTAACGGTTAAAAAATTGGACGGTATGTTATGGCAAATTGGATCGGAAACCGCGCGATATAAAACTGAAACCGTAATTATCGCGACCGGAGCACGGGCAAAAAAATTACAAGTGCCCGGTGAAGAAAAATTTACGGGGAAAGGTGTTTCTTATTGCGGAACATGTGACGGAGCTTTTTTTAAGGAAAAACAGATCGCGGTTATCGGCGGTGGTGACACGGCGGTGGAAGAAGCTCTTTTTTTGACGAAATTTGGAAAACAAGTTACAATCATACATCGGCGTGACCGGTTAAGAGCCGCCAAAATATTACAGGAACGCGCTGAGCGGCACAAAAAAATAAAATTTATTTTTGATTCTATAGTTGAAGAGATAAAAGGCGCCGGGACGGTTGATAAAATTGTAATTAAAAATGTGAAAACCGGAAAAAAACAGGATTTGGCCTGTGACGGGGTTTTTATATTCGCGGGCTGGGAGGCAAATACCGGTTTTTTGAAAAATGTGGTTGAACTAAGTGATAAAAACGGCATTATTACGGATGAAGAGATGAAAACATCCGCGCGCGGTATTTTTGCCGCGGGTGACTGCCGTAAAAAATCGCTTCATCAAGTAATAACCGCGTGTGGAGACGGCGCTGTCGCGGCATACGCGGCCGGGCAGTATGTGGATGAGGTTAAGGGAGTATTGTATAAATGACAAACTTGTCGTTCTAATATGAGGAGGTACTATTATGCGTTCGGATCAGATGAAAAAGGGGATTGAAAGAGCGCCTCACCGCGCGCTTTTTAAGGCGTTATCCTATACCAATGAAGAATTAGACCGTCCGATAATCGGTATCGCGAATTCGGCAAATGAAGTTATTCCCGGACATGTTCATCTAAATGATGTCGTCAAAGCCGTAAAAACCGGGATATTGATGGCAGGCGGCACTCCGATGGAATTTAGTACGATTGGTGTGTGTGACGGTATCGCGATGGGGCACTCGGGCATGAAATATTCGCTTCCGTCTCGTGAAATTATCGCGGATTCTGTTGAAATTATGGCGACGGCATATCCTTTTGACGGACTTGTATGTGTTTCGGATTGTGACAAAATAGTGCCCGGAATGATGATGGCGATGCTTCGCCTGAATATTCCCGCGATATTAGTAAGCGGTGGTCCGATGTTTGCCGGAAGAATTAAAAAAAAACCGATAGATCTTATTTCGGTTTTTGAAGGTGTCGGGGCGCGCGTCGATGGTAAAATTACCGATAAAGACCTTACGAGGCTTGAAGATGAAGCGTGTCCGGGGTGCGGTTCATGTTCAGGTATGTTTACGGCAAATTCCATGAATTGTTTGAGTGAAGCGCTTGGTCTGGCTCTTCCCGGTAACGGAACAATTCCCGCGCCGACGGCAAAGCGCCTGCGTTTGGCAAAGACGGCAGGCATGAAAATTATGCAGCTTGTAGCCAAAGACATAAAACCGCGTGATATTGCCACAGAAAAGGCGTTTGAAAACGCGATCAGTGTTGAAATGGCATTGGGCAGTTCCACAAATACGGTATTACATCTTCCGGCTATCGCTAATGAAGCAGGATTAAAATTGGACTTGAATCTGTTTAACAGAATAAGTGAACGTACCCCAAATTTATGCCGTATATCTCCGGCCGGTACACAGCATCTTGAGGATTTGGATGAGGCGGGCGGAATTCCGGCAGTAATGTCGGAATTGAACAAAAAACGTTTGATTAACATGACCGCCTTAACGGTTTCAGGGTTGACCGTTAAAGAAAATTTACATGAGGCAGTTAATCTTGACCCTGAAGTGATTCGCTTGATCGATTCACCTTATTCAAAAGATGGGGGACTAAGTGTGCTTTTCGGTAATCTCGCGCCGGAGGGCGCGGTTGTCAAAAAATCAGCTGTCGACGCGGCGATGATGGTACATGAAGGTCCCGCGAGAGTTTTTAATTCCGAAGAAGCCGCTATGAAAGCGATAATCGGCGGTAAAATAAAAAAGAACGATATTGTCGTTGTGCGGTATGAAGGGCCTAAGGGCGGTCCGGGTATGCGGGAAATGTTGGGACCAACATCCGCGATTGTCGGAAAAGGGTTGGACCGGTCAGTCGCGCTCATTACGGACGGGCGTTTTTCAGGCGGAACGCGCGGCGCGGCTATCGGACACATTTCGCCCGAAGCGCAAGAAGGAGGAGTAATCGCGGTAGTAAAAGAAAATGATAAGATACGTATCGACATTCCCAACAAATCTATCGAACTTTTGATTCCGGATGAAGAAATAAAACAGCGGTTAAAAAAATGGACCCGCCCGGAATTAAAAATTAAAAGCGGTTATTTATTCCGTTACGCGAAACAAGTGACCTCAGCCTCGACAGGAGCGATATTTCGTTAATCGCCGGGCCGGCATGACGATATGTGGTGAATTATCAAACAAGGTAAACAAAATATGGAAAAATATAAATACTGTCCAATGTGCGGGGGAAAACTGGTAAAAGGATTTATGGACGGGCTTAACCGGTTTGGTTGTAAAAGATGCGGGTGGATATATTATTTAAATCCGTTACCGGTTATCGCGAGCTTTGTTGTAAACGAAAAGAAAGAACTTCTTCTAATTAAAAGAAAGATTAATCCTTCGATAGGATGCTGGGCACTACCCGGCGGTTTTATCGAATTGAACGAAACTCCGGCAAAAGCCGGGGGGCGCGAACTTTTCGAAGAGACAGGTGTCAAAGCCAAGTCCGGGCGCTTGATCGGAGCAGAACTCCAAAAAAGCCGCATGTATGGTTATGTGTTAGTGGTCGGAATGGAATTTATCGCGAAAAACACAAGACTAATGCCGGGTGACGACGCAATGGACGCGAAATTTTTTCCGCTAAAAAAACTTCCCAAAATCCCGTTCAAAAGCCACTGTTTGCTTATTGACGCGTACGTTAAACTTCAAGAAAAACATTAATCGTCGGAAAGAAATTCCGCCCCCCTCATATTAACTAACTATCAATTTGTAAAACCACCAACCTAAAACACCAACCTCGTAGGTTGGTAAGACCAACCTCGTAGGCTGGTAAGACCTCTGCGCAATCACCGCTTCTTCCCATCCGTCATTCTGAACGAGGCAAAGCCGAGTGAAGAATCCCGCTTAAAAAGAGATTCTTCGCCCG
>Ga0114918_10001930_pt1 | contig 18606 bp, 18 predicted proteins | sample LantaG_FD_87015 | JGI IMG/M metagenome (GOLD analysis project Ga0114918, IMG submission 87015) | Deep subsurface microbial communities from Baltic Sea to uncover new lineages of life (NeLLi) - Landsort_02402 metaG | ecosystem: Environmental > Aquatic > Marine > Oceanic > Sediment | place... | reverse complement strand
TTTCTACTTCAATGGCGGTACGCTCTCGGCTACTCAGACCTTCGCCGAATCTCTTATCGTCGACTACGCCCTTGTAGCCATAATGTGGTGGGACTCCACCCTCGGGGACTACATCCTGCTGGGAGACGAGCGTCACGGCTATATCATGGACGGCAAGACCCATCAGTGGGGACACAGTACCCTCGGGTCGATGTGGGACACCCGCGACGCCGACGGGCTCGCACTGGTAAATATCACGGCGGACGGAGACGGAGACGATGCCGAAGACGCCGAGATCGGCGTAAACGACGGCTATTTCTGGGACGAAGATATCGACCACTTTGTGGAAGACGGAAGTCCGCAGACCCTGAGAGCCGTCGCCCAGTTGCCGGTGTGGTATTTCGAAGGTACGAGATGGAAGGTCAAGGCAGCAGACGACTATCCGGTGATCTACAACGGGTCGGTTTCTGGATATTCGGACACCAGGATCGCCTATAACAGCATCACTGCGGGCGTAGGATCGCTCGTCGAAGCCGGAAACGGTGATTACGTCCTGTGTCCCGTGATGGCGACCAACGACATCGAAACCCCCGTCATTGCCTTCTGCGGACAGGGAACCTATAAGACACGAAGACTGGCAATGGGGGCGGTGTCGGACGAGCTGGATGCCATCCTGACCAGCGGACTCCCCCTCGTCGAAGGAATCGTGCTTGGCGTCGTCCTGTTCCAGACGGGCACCGCATACGCCAACACCCCGAAGGCTCGCGTCAGATATATCAACGACGACGATGCCGAATATCTCGATCTAAGATCATTGAATCTCGGACCCGGGGCGGGCACGTCCACGCTAAACAACACGGATTCCATTCCGCGTACGATCGTCGTCGCACCGGAGGGAGGCGACTACAACTCTATTGAAGAAGGCTGCCTCGCCGCCGCGGCTCTCGTTCCTACCGCATCCGACCCCGTGGGGGTCGTCGTCCATGCCGGATATTATACGGAAAACGCCCTTACCGTCCCGGCATATACCACTTTGACCACCGTGAGCGGTCCAGGATCGGCAGTAATCAATGCCGCCACGGCGACGGACACCCTCGTTACGATCGGGGCGTTCTGCACCATGTCGGGATTCGTCGTCAGCGGCGCGAGCGGCACCGGGGGCACAGGCGTTAGCGTGCCCTCCACCGCTTCCAACTTCATTATTAAGGAACTGATCATATTCGACTGCGAAACCGGCATCAAGATCGCAGGTACGGGAACCCCGTCTTCAATTATCGGAAATATTCTGACGTCGCAGGTGACCAGGGCACCGGGGCAGGTATGCGTAACGGGAATCGACATCTCGGCGGGAGCACTTGTTCTTCTATCCGCCTTCGCCGTCTTCGGAACGCCGGCATCGCTGATAACCACGGGAGTGAAGGTCACGGGGTCCATTGCCCAGTTTGCCTCCGGATCGGTCAACTTCTGTACCACCGGATGCGAAATCTCCGGGATGTCGGTGACGAGTCAGTCCGCAACCCACTATCGGGCATGTACCACTGCTGTTGCCGTAGACGACGCAACAACAAATGTCAAATTCAATGCGGCGGTGATTGAGGAGTGTACAACCGACCTCGACCTGCGTAATGCGGGGGTGACGGGTTACTTCAACGGCTCCCTTGATCCATTGAAAACTAATATAGAAGATGCTGACGGATTTTTCATGTCATCCTTTTCTGAGAAGCCAGGGGAGGGTGGTCTGAAAGTTGTCGGTGACCTGGATGTCGGCAGGCACAACAGAGCGTCGCATAGTGCCTTCGGAAACGGTGGACCCACTATAGAGGGACAGTACGTATTCACCAACACCAATCAGGAAGCGGGCACATGGGCTGATATAACCGATGACGCAACTACCATCGGAGACACGTTCAATTTTCTCCCCGGCACCGGTGCTGGAAATTGTATCTATATAGGAGTGGGACATCCGTTTCCCGCCCTGCGTATTGAAGCACTTTCTACGGCGTTGAATGTCGGCACAGGCTCAGTTGTAGCAGAGTACTGGACTGGTGCCGCCTGGGTAGCCGTGTACGTTATGGAAACCCGTGGATGCACAAGCTACGCCAACAATCTTCTATCGATTACGGGTACAGACATCACAATCCGGATGGGTGTGGATGCAGACAGCTGGTCGTTGAAGACTCTTGATGGGCAGTCGGCTTACTGGGCGAGGATGCGGGTTGTAACCGCGATCACAACTGTTCCCGTGGCTTCCCGCATGTTGCACTTCTATAACGCCACCAGTATTGATCACGACGGCTATGTAACTTTCATGGGTGAAGCAAAACCGATCAGGGGCATCCCGATTACAGGTTTGGTGGAGGTACTTGGTTTTGCGGCTTTGAATGAGGGTATTAATGCAGGTCCAAATACGGGACTGGCGTTGACCGATAACCAACGCAGCAATAGTGCCAAGGATGGATCGGGTGGTTTCTTCACAATACCGAATGGTCTGGATACCTCCCGCCCCATCATATTTACCATTGGTTGGTATCCTGACGATGACCGCAGTGGTAATGTAGAAACGGAGATATACATTTGTCGGAAGAAACCGGGTGATGAGATGGACGGAACACTTCCTGAAGTAATAGGATCTACCATTGATTCAATAACAGGACAAGGTTATTTAGAGCAGCAAACTGATGTGGGGCTCTACATATCGGATGCTCTACCCGGAGAGACATTCTACTGGTCCCACATTCGTGATGCCTCCAGTGGCAACCCTGATGATACGTACCCCGACCATATATATTTAACCAGCTGGAGCTGTGCAGGAACATTTTGGAGATGATATGTACGCATTCGTAAAAAGCTCGACGGGCGACGTCTGGTCGGCAAGCTCCACGGAATACACCGTCGGAGAAATCGTTGCCATAACCGGACTAGACGTTGACCTGAGAATTGACAACTGTCCAGACAGAATTCAAGCCAGGGCTTCAAAAGGTAAAAAATACCACCGCTGGCTCGGCACTGGCGGTACGTCGTTGGACGACTACGAATTTTTGGACAATCCGGAATATCTGACTCCTGTCGGCAGCCTTCTCAACGATGCGGCGCTGGTTGTTGACACAAATACCGGCGTGATCGGTGACTATCTCGTGATGCAGACCCTCGTCAACCGCCGCGAGCTGTTCAACGATCCGGAAAATCCGCTCTATATCCCCGGAAAAGTGCCCGTTCTCGGAGACGGAGGCGTCCTGCAGGACCAGGAAAACAAGACCTCCAACCTCGAAAACATTCATTCCAAGCTGGCGTGGCACCGCCAGGAGATCATCAAGGCGGCATATCACGGACCAGAAGACCTGTTGATCTACTACGGCTGGCCAAACTCCTTCAACTACGACTACAACGCATGGACAAACGAATGGGTGGCGCAGGACATGGCGCGGTATGACATGATCGTTTTCGGAGCGGGTCTCGAAGACCCGGGGCACGGAGGATATGCCGACACCGCTGTAATTATTGCGAGGATTGCCGCCATCAATCCTGGTGTACAGATGTATGGCTACGTCACTGCAAATCAACCCCTCGTCGACTTTAAGACGCAAGTCGACCAGTGGGAGGCGCTTCAGATCGACGGGATTTTTATGGATGAGTGCGGCTACGACTACGGTTTAACCAGGTCGGACTTCAATTCAAGGATCAACTACGTTCATGGACAGACCGTGTCCCATCTTTGTTTCTGCAATGCCTGGAATTTCGACCACATCCTCGGTACCGCAAACGATCCAGGCTATCCCAACTCAACCTACAACCAGTCCCTGACGGCATCTAATCTCACCGCCAACGACTGGGTGCTCCTTGAAAGTCTGGCTGTGAATACCGCCTCCTACACCGGTGCGGGACAAAACGGACACGAAGACCGTGATCAATGGGCGCTAAGAATCGGAAAGGCTACACTGCTCAGGTCAACCTATGGAATCAACCTGGCAGCAGGATCGGTTATTGCAAACGGACACGCCGCCGGCAACAACCTGAATGCCTTTGCTTATGTTTCGGCACTCATGGGGTCTTTGGATGCCTACGGTTCATCCGATGTTGGATATGGCGCCGGATCAGCCATTGTCAAAAAATGGAATACTCCAGATATCAAGGGGTTGCGTCCAATATGGAATCTGAATCCGTCAATCCAACTGGACGGTGTCAATACAAACCTCTACCGCAGATTCCTCGATAACGGAAAACTGTCGATCGACTTTTCTCTCGACGCCCAGCAGGCATGGATCACGCCGCCGCCCGGCAAGATAATCGAGAACTACGGCTACGAGGACTTCACCGCCGAATCATCGAAAGATATTATATTCGGCAATCTATATGTCAACGACGTCGTTTCGATCGTCCTCACTCCGGGTGGCAATATCAACTCGTGGGTAGACAGTGTAACGACGACAGGTTTCACAATACACTTGTCGACCGCGTGGACCGGAAGGGTCTACTGGTATGCAAAGGGTAACTGATATGAGCGAAGAACAAATTCAACCGTTTCTCTCCGACCATCTCCTCCAGGTGTCGATGCCGAGCGGCAACTACGTCTTCGAACTCTTCATACAGGGAAAGCGCTGGAGCCGGCACCGGGGACATATTGAATTCAACACACGATTGGCAAGTGTCCCGTCCGACATCATGTTCAGCAACATAACCATGGACGGCGTGGCAGATTTGAGAATATGCGAGATAACAGACACCGGATTCTCGTTTGAGGTTGTTAGCACGCTCAGCAGCGCGAAATGGCACATGACCTCGATCGAATTCGAGTGGGAGGCAATAAAATGAGTGGTTTTCAGAAGAACGGGCTGCCGGTCGAGGTACAATATTTCGACACCATCGGAAGCCATGAGTGGGTTGACACTTCGACATGGCCCGCAGAAGACGACAGTAAATGGATACTGCGTCCCGACCCCGGACTCGCGATCAAACTGACGGAAGTCATGGTCGTGATCTGCGAGGACGCCGTAATGCACGAGGGCGGCGCCCTGATCGTGGAATTTTGGATCGACGGCATACCTTATCCGGTCAAGACATACAGCTACACCTCCTTCCGAGACTGGTTTGCGAGATCGTTCGAAAAACACAGTACCCCATACCAGGACAAGAATATGCTCCAGTTCGACATCCCGTTTTCACAGCCACCAACGCTGTGGAGTTCCGCCGGGATGACGCCCCAGGGTCCGAAGGTGGACGCCATGGGAATTCCGAAGGTAAACCAGATGACGGTGCGGATTGCCGACAATCAGCCGTATGTAACCTCGACCGGCGATCCGGCGGGAATGGCGCGTGCCAAGTACGTAGCCGAAGTTTATCTGGACCCCGACTATGTGCCGCCTTCATCGAGTTCTTCCTCCAGTTCTTCGTCAAGTGAAACTGTTTGATTTTTGCCTCAGGAGACGGCAAAAATAGAGGAATCGCAGAACATTGCCTCGAAATTGGACAACAACGGATGGAAATACAGCGAGGAGTACGTTAAAAATGATCGATTTGATTTTCATAGAAGCGCTGCTGGCGCAAACCGCCGGGGATGGCGGTCTGACTTCTGTGGCACTCAGTCCAATGGCGGGAGTGTTTTTCGGCGGCATTGTAATGGCTGCACTAATCGTATTGAAAACGGTTGATTTCTTTCTCGACAAGTCGAGGAACAAGAAGAAGGATGAAGATGCAGAGAAGATCATCAACGGGATCAGCAAGGCAATAGGACAGGCGATGGCGCCGGTTGTACGCTCCGTAGAGAGTATGGAAACTAAAATCAGCGACATTCAGGACAAGACCTCGAAATCATGGGCTCTCCACAACAAGTTTGACGAAGACGGCAGACCCCGCTGGTACATCCCTCACACGCTGCCAGAAGTGCTTCAGCAGGTCAGCCATACATGTGAGCGCATTGTTGCGTCGCAAAGCGAGACCCTGAAGGCGTTCAAGGAGACTGCAATGCTCCAACAGGAGATTCTCCAGAATCAAAAACAGTTTCTCAGCGCCCTGCAGAATTTCCAGAACCAGCAGGCATCGGTTCAACAGGGGTTGAACCTCCTCATTCAACAGGTGATGACGGGACGATCCGGCACCACGGAAATCATTCCTCCACCTCCAAATGTTCCGCTTGGGAAACAGAAATAGGACGGAATCAATATGAATTTTGATATCAATGGACAAATTTCGAAGAAGCTCGATGAAAGGCTCAGGAAACAGGCTCTCGAAGTTTCTCCCGCTGTGATGGAAACCGAGGGGAAGCCCGTCGAAAAAGTGGTTGAAACTGAAGAAGTGTCAGCTTCGGAAACTGCACCGATTTCTGCAAGATCCGACAAGCTCGCCCAGTCGGTCGAGCGCCTCAAGGTCGTCGCAGAACGTTACGGCTTCCGCCCGTTTCTTGAAGCAACTCGATCGGTTGAGCAGGACTTCCGTGATCTGAAGTCGGGTGTTGATCTTATCTCCTGACCGCCACCATTCTCTGAGCCATCCAGTTGTAGACACACTGTTGACGCAGTGGATCGATGCAGAACTCCTTGAATGCACGTTCAATGATCTTCATAAACGCGACGCAGTCCATCATGCGACCGTCGAAGTGGTCGCCGGCTGAAAGCCCCTTTTCGGGGGTGTAGGGACCCTGAAAGCCCTTGAAGTGGAATTCATCGTCGAGGGTAGCCTGATAGACGAGATTGTCGTCGATGATGGAGAATTCCGCCTTGCTGACCTTCTTACCCTGGTTGAAGCCTGAATTGACCTCGGCTCCGATTGCGGGAGCACCATCCTTCAGAATAACGTTGACGGGACCGGTCCCGTCGTCTTCACCGGCAAGCTGGATCATTCCGGTGAGGGCGACGGTGAGTCCGTCGACCGAACCCGGATTTTCTCCGCGAGCCCAGAGCCAGGTAAGGAAGTCCCTTCCGATTCCAGCGGATGAATGCCTTCCGGCAATGGTGAGGGGTTCGTATCCTGCGGCGCTTTCCCGAGTGGCTACCTCGTAGAGATATTCCGGAGTGTATGCCATGAGCCCTTTTGCGATGTCCATCGGAACCGCCGAGGTAATGGCAATGAGAGCATTCTCGAGTTTTGAAGAACTGGTAGCTTCAACAATGAGACGTTTGCGGTCGTGGCTCAGAACGAAGCGGGAACCGCTGAGTTCGAGCTGAGCCTGACTTTGAAGAGCAGATTCGACGGATTCAATGATTTCCTTCCGTCTCTTTCTTCCTACAGGTTCTCCACCGTTGTTCTTCACCTCCTCATGAAGAACAGCCTCAATCTCTTCCTTCAACCGACTTCTCGGCATTTTGAACTCCTTCTTTCGGGTCGAGGCGAAGAAGTGAGAACCGAATGAGAACCTGTCGGGATCCTTCGGAGCATCTGCAAGACTGATTCCTGCGGTGAAGTCTTCAACCGGAGTTTCGAGGGAGGGTTTGGAATCCGAATAGGATTCTCCGATGATCGCTTCTTCAAAACCGTCTCCGAGGGGACTGGTCGAGACCAGAACCGAGAAGTTCATCTTGCCTTTTTCAAAACTCATTTTTGTCTCCAGATTTGTTTTTTGATGTGAAATGACGTAAGATACCTCGAGCAATGACAAGAGGCAAGCGGATTTTGATGAAATTTTCAAATAAACACGAATTGGACTGCCAGGGTAGAATCTACCCGACCAGTTCAAGTGCCAGGGTAGAATCTACCCGACCAAAAATCTCATTTTTCCTCTGTATTGTATTATCACTATAAGAAGTTACGACGCAAAATCTCTCCAACTTACCCGGACGCTCCTAAAAACAGTTCTTTTTAAATAAGAGAAGAGTAAGATTAAGATAACGTGCGTGCGCGCGAGGCGGATGCGAGAAGAGGAGAAACTTCATGCAGTCTACGGTAGAGGCGAATTCGGTGTATAATCAGCTTCAACACAAGAACAGTTGGAGAGCTACCGTGGATACCATAAAGAGCAGCCCGGGCATCGGAGAGAAGGTGCTGGCACGATTAAGTACCAAACTACCCGAAGACGTAGCCATCAAGGTAAAGAACATGGATGCCGCCGGGAACATATCGTTCAACGTCGCGGTAAAGGATCTTCTGATCGACGAAGAGAGGAAGGAGTTGAAGGGTGGGATTCCCGCAAGCCGGAGATTCGGATCCTTTTTTGTAGATTCGGTGGGGGAGCTTCTTGTTCGCCGAAACCTTGAAGAGTTTCTTTCATACCTGGTAAAGATCAAGTCGAACGACCGCGACCGTCTCGCAAAGGTTCAACATGCGACATTCGGATTGTTGGAGAAGAGCGACCGCACCTTCCAGTTCATTTTTCACGTAAGTCTGCTTCACCGCATATTCATCGACATGGTGGGGGTGTTGACCGAAACAGCCGAGGAGGGTTCCTGATGGCTCCCATCGTTCTAAAACCAATCGAACATCGGACGCGCCTGCGTTCCATGACGCTGAAGAACTTCATGACTTATGAAAACTTCCACGTCGAGCTGGGCGAGGATCCGATACATGGTTTTTTCGGTCCCAACGGATGCGGGAAGTCGACCTTGTTGCACGCCGTGCGTCTGTTCTTTTCGAAGTTTGCCGGCTTTGACGCCCTGAGGTTGGATCAAAGTTTGGGACGCTATAAACACAATGGGAGCGGGGGAGACTGGGAACTTGCAGGGGATTTCACATCTGACTGCGGGGACTACACGGTCAAAATTGGCTCGAACCACGAACTTTGGAAGTGGGGGGAGATCCCCGGGCTTGAAGATGAAGTGGTGGTGGGGGTTGTCGACGGTCACCCCGACGGAGTGCGAAAGACCCTGACCGAGCAGGTGTGGATGGCCACCTACGACCAGCAGCTTCACCAGTTCCAGATCGAGAAATCGAGATGGAAGAAGTTCAAGCCGCTGTTTGAAGCCGTAACTGGTTATGAGGTTCGCCCGATGGAATCGGACAAAACGGGTTTCACCGATCCGTCTCTGACGACCAGGGATCGACAGGCGATGGCGAACATCGACCGCTACATCCTCGGAATGGAGATTTTGAAGCCCGATGGACCGATCAGGGAAAACCAGTGTTCCGACGGCGAAAAGAAGGTGATCAAGCATTTTACCCATCTGTTCAACAAGCCGGACGACGAGGTTCCGTCGATCGTACTCATCGACAACATTGAAATGCACATCTCCCGGGACAGGCAGCTTCCACTTCTTAATGCCCTGGAGGGGTGTTTTCCCGAAGTCCAGATTATTTTTACGACCCACGGAGATTCGATCATCTGCCACTATGATGCACGACGTCTCACCAATCTGTACTACAAGGATCTCGACCAGAACGTGGAGCCGTGGCGAAAGGAGGCGATGAGAATCGCCGCCGTTGCAGAAACGCTTCTCCCGAGGAGTCCGGCTCTTTCCGGATTGATGGATTCGTTCAGGAAAATGTCGAGATCCGAGGTGCACGGTACAATTCTTGCCCTGTTTGACGACATAGGCAGTGAATTTGCAGAGAGGATTCAGAAGTGATAACCGCCCATATATTTGGATCACAGGCTACCAGCCCCCAGGCTCCCGCATGGGAGAGCCTGTCCTCTTTGTCCGGTTTTTGCGACCGGATAACGGTACATGATCATGGAATGTCCCCGAAGACAGCCGAGATAGTGGATGAATTTTCAAGAATGAAGAGAATGATCGTGGTCGACACCGGCGACGCCCCGTTGTCGAAACTCGGGGACGACGAGTGGATCTACTTTGGGGTTTTGGACGAGGTCGTGCACGAGGACAGTCACCAGTATTTTTGGGACTTGGCACTGAACCACGAAGAATTTCTGGCGGCGGACGTCCCCATAAGGACGGTTTTCGGGACCGCGGATGAAGAAGGATTGGTGGAAACGAGACTTGTAAGGCGCGGCGCCCTCGCCAGCTTCAAGTTCGACGGTGATGGATTTTCCTGTTCGATCCCGACGGAAAAACGAGCTCCGTCGGGAGGCGTTCCTTCGCCGGTGTGGAAGTTTGCGTGGGCTTTCCCGGGCGATTCAAGTATGCTTGAATATGAACCCGCCCAAGGAGCTCTTGTAGGGGCAAGTGGACTTCCTCGGAGTATAATCAGACTTGCAGGGCGTTATTGCTACACGCCTCCATACATGAAGTGAAAGGAAGATAAGATGTCTGAAAAGGGAATATCGGTAAACTTCGTCATCAAGAATGGAATCAGCCAGGGGTATCCGTTTTGGGAGTCGCTGGAGTCGTGTCTGGAATTCGCCGACGAGATGGTGATAAGCGAAGGATGCAGCGAGGACGGGACGAGACAGTTCATCGACCGGTTTGTCGAAAAGCATTCCGAGTCCTGCGAGTTTCGAATTTTTGAAGACGACTGGAACATCTACAAGTCTGGTCGCGGCGAATTGATTGCCAAGATTTCCGACATCAACATGCGGCGCTGCCGCCATGAATGGGTGTATTATCTGCAGGCGGACGAGGTGCTTCATCCCGGAAACGCCGGATTTGTGCGCGACATCGCCATAAACCACCCCGAATTCAATTCGGTGTCGTTCCCCTTCGCTCACTTCATTGGTTCGTGGAAGCCCCTCCCGAAAAACGGCGGAGCCTACAACGAGGCGATTCGGATGACGAAAAATCAAGCCAACATAAAATTTCTGGGCGACGCCTGGAACTTCACGGGTGCCGTCGCTCCGATTTGTCCAGCCGGACACTCCCCCCACCCCATCTATCACCTCGGCTGGGTGTTTCCCAAGAACATCGACCACAAGAAAATCGGGCACGCCGATCTGTACAGCAATATGAAGGTGTATCAGAAGGGGGTCGACGAGTGTAGAAAGCGGATCGAGTCCAACCACGACTATCAGCCCCTTGAAAAGCCCGCCGAGTACAACGACTATCCTCCAAGCATCCATCGTTTATTCGGAATGATCGCCTACGAACTCCCGGAGGAGGCGTTTGAAGGATGAAATACAGCGTGGTCATCTGCAGCTACAACAAGCTGGAATACCTGAAGCGCGTCGTGGCGGGGCTTGAGCACGCGGAGGGCTTCAAGGACCACGAATACATCCTCAGCGACGATCTTTCCACTGACGGGACGTTGGAGTGGGCGGAGGAATCCGGCTTCTTCGACAAGATCCTCGTGATGGAGGAGGAGGGGTGCTACCGATTGAATACGATCAGAAACCGCGGAATCGACGCCGCTTCGAACGGGTTTGTGGTGTTGCTGGATGCGGACTGTGTGCCCGAGGAACATTATTTTGCCGGGCACGACAGTGTTTTCGAGCAGAATCCTCGCCGTCTTTCGGTAGGCTTCACCCATTTTTTTGACAGTGAAGGGAAGAAGCTTCACGCCCCCGATCATCGGAATCCGTGGCTGAAGGGCGCAAAACAGTGTAAAATAGGTTGGATGGCTGCTTACGGCGGCAACATTGCATTTTCGAAGAAGGTCTGGGTCGAGGTGGGGCGTTTCGACGAGAGCTTCAACGGAGCATGGGGACTCGAAGACGCCGAATTTGCCTATCGCGCCCACACCGTCGGGGTGGAAATAGTGGCACACCGGCTTTCAGTGGTTCGACATCTTCAGCATCCGCACAGCGGAACGAAGGAAATGAGGCAGGGGCGTGGACCAAATACGAAGAAATTCAAGGAAAAGCACGGGTTTTCGCCCTGTTAAGCGAGGAAGGTAATGAATTCAACCAGCGTATGCATCAACGCATGTGATCGCCCGGGACCGTTGTGGAAACTGATGAACTCACTTGCGAACCAGTCGACCTTCGATTTCGAGGTGGTGGTGGTGGACGACGGGACGACGGACAGCCGGGAGGATGAACGGGTGGTGCGCGCGGTGAACATCCTCAACGCCGTCGGGGTTTCGGTCAACTACGTCAAAAACAGCACCCAGCTCGGGCTGGCGGGGTCGAGGAACATTGCACGGGATGTCGCCAGAAGCGACGTCATAATCAAGATCGACGACGACCACTACTGTGATTCCGATTTCGTAAGGCAGTTGACCAATTCGTTTTCGGGGCGTCCAAAAGCCGGGTGCATCGGGTCTCTGTTTCCACTTGTTCAGGACGGCATAGGAATTCCCGAGCACTGTCCCCAGCGTTTCGGGGTATTGACCGACAAGTGGGAGAACCAGCAGCTTTGTCTCTATGCCGCCGACTCCCCCACCATAGTGCCGGCGGACACCGTCCGCGGCATAATGGCATACCGCAGGGTGCCCACCATTAGACACGACGAGCGTCTTTCGAAGATTTCCCACAGGGAGGATACCATCTTCTCGATTCAGTATCTTAGAGATGGCTATTCTAATTTTGTAAACACCCGCGCAATTGCCTATCATCTCTACGCCAAGAAGGGTGGATGTAGATCATTCGGGGCGGAAGAGGCGGCGAAACAACGCGCGGCGGACGAACGAATTTATCGGGCGTTTCTTGAAGTACAACCGATCGTTCATTAGAACGTCGGAGCAACCAATATGACCAATGTTTCCATAGGACCTCTGGTGTCCAGCATCATCGGAAAGTCGGTGCGTCCCAGTGTAATCCAGTTCGGATGGGACGGCGGCACTCTGAATACATCGCTGGAACGCGCTTTTGAATCATTCAAACTGTATGTAGTTCCAAACAAGGGGCACGGTCCAGAGGACGAAGAGGGGGCTCCCGCCGCAATAACCTTCTGCGACCCCGACATCCTCAACTGTTCACCTCTTTCCGGGCACGATTTTTCAGTTGTAGACCCGGAGTTTGAACAGTTGACCCTGGCAATGTACATGTCGCTCGAGGGGACGGTTGCAAATCACGGGCTCATTGTAATTCCGGGTGGAAATAATGTAGACCGCTGTTGCTCGCTGTTGTCCGAAATGGCACACGAGGGAACTACGAAGTCAAAGCGCGGGGCGCGGAGCAAAGTAATCATCTATGAAACCTGCGACGGGAAGATGATCGAACTGCTATGAGCTGTCTGGTTGTATTATGTGGAAGATTTGGAGACGTCATGATGGCGGCACCCTCTCTTCATCAGCTTTCACACCTCCACAACGGCGAGCTCGATGTAGTCGTGGCCTCCCGGTATCAATCGGTTTCCGAGTTGTTTGAATTTATGGAGTTCCCGGTTCGCCGCATTATTTCAGAACCGACAATGTGTCCGACCCGTGACAGGATTGTGACCGGGATGTTCATGTCTTCGTGGTCGGACAAGCTTCTCAGATATCGTTTTCCGGGATATGACCAGTATGTCAACGCCGCGCCCAACATGGCTCCCCGCGGAGCCCATATGATGTCTCTCATAGCTTATCGGTGCGGGGTTGTTTCACGGCTCGACCAGCTTCCAGCCGTTAAGGTTCCCGAACACAAGCCGGGTGGGAGCCTTGTAGTTCATCTGGGATCTTCGGATCCAGCACGTCTCGTCTGTCTTTCGGAGAATCCGTTTCCGGAGTTGGAAAGCGTATGTATAGGACTCCCGGTGGATCCGTGCCCGATATGGATTGAGAAGGATGCGAGGTCGGCTGGTTTCAAGAAAGCACTTGAAGAGCTGGCTGCGGCTTCGGTGGTGGTGGGGTCGGACAGCCTGTTCACCCACGTATCCTGTCTCATGGGGATCCCGACACTGTGTATACACACATCGCCGCGTGGCATGTCGTCATACTCGAGGGAGGTGTATCCAACGGGTGCGAGTATGGTTGCAGACAGAGGTATGGCGGACCCGATTACAGTAAGAAAAACATTACTGCAATTAAGCGGACAGGAGAATCTCGATGCATGTCGTGATAGACAGGAACAAGAAGGGATGGAACTTCACCCTTAAAGAGGGTGAGACGAGGATTTTTTCTTCCACGTCACCAAGTCCGCTGTTCTACGGCGAATACGGTGATTCGTACGCTTCGCCGGAGGCTGCCTTCGGCGCCTGCAGGATGTTTTTGTTCCGCAACGCCGCCATAATGGACAAGGTCGAAGGCAAGTCCACGATGACCGAGGTTCAACAGGGCATCGTTGACGGCATGGTGAACCGTTGGAACGCCTTTGTAGCGAGAATGAAGGATATCCATCACAACCACGACAACGACGACATCAATAGTCTTCAGAAGACCGTCCCCAGCCTCGACAAGCTTTTGGGCGACAGCGCCACCACCATTGACTCCATTATTTCCCAGATCGAAACCGACACCTCTGAAGAGGCGGCTCTCGGGGAGGAAAAGGAGTACACCGAAGAAAATGTCGAGAATGAGGCATCCGTCTATCTCATCAGAACCTGTGACAAGATGAAAAAGATGCGGAATCGCCTGAAGACGGAGTTCAAGGAATTTCTGGAAGTGGGTGCACTTCCGGAGGGACCCGCACCCGTTCCGATGGAACAGACCGGTTCGTCGCGGGGGATGCGGAAATACGCCAGTCTTCTGGGCGACGACCCCGACCTGTTTGCTGATTTGATAGCCGACATAGTGGAGCTTGTGCGCGACGCCCTCGGCGGCGGCTATGTGAGAAACATAGAACGTACAAACGTCGACGGATGGGTGTTCATGATAAGGACACCGCGCGGAGAATACGGAGTGAGGATTGGCGACGACGCCCTGTTCAGGGGGGTTTTTCCGAGCGGATCAACCTGTGCCAAGTATCCGTATATGTCGATATCGTTTTGGAACGATGTAGTAAAGCCTTCGATGTCGGCGGTGGGACACCTCCTCGACCTTCCCTCCGGCTATCTGCTTCTTCCCGAGACCGTAGCGGCAATGGTGCCGTTGGTCGAGGACGATACGAGGATAACTGACGTTTTGAAGGCTTTCAACACCGGAAACGGACAGAAGTGCGCCTGCGAGGTGGTTACAAGACGTGGACGTCGGACGAAGGGCGACATGTATTGTATTCGTCCACATGTGTCGCTTTCCACATCCGCCTCGACCAACCTCGACGAGCGGATCGGTCGACTGAAGAATGCGACGATGGTCAAGGTCGTCCGTCCCGGGTCGAAATACGAGGGGATAGCCGGAGCTGTGGATCCGGAACGGATGAAGGTAAGAAACGACTATCTCGAAGTCCCGGTTCGAATCAAGTTTGACACGGGTCTCGAAACCGAGGTCTGGATGTCCGACGAAGATGTAGAAGTCTTCATGGAGGGGGGCGGTGGCGTACCACAAACAGTTGTCTAAGCCTGATGACCACGTCACACTCAGTGACCTCATCAACAAGGTTCGGCGTCAGGTCGGCTTCTCCGACGATGTAGCCTCCGAAGAGGAGGAACATTTTGGGATTGTAGACATTATGACGTTCTGCGACCACCCCCGGTTTCTCAACCTCCCGGGAAACAACTTCCACTTGTTTTTGGGACAGCGTGTCATCCTCAAGGTTTTCTATATGGGGACGCGCGGCAATGAAAACATCACGTTGACCGACGAGGACTGGACCTGGCTCTACGACCGTCAGCTCTACACCATCATCAACAAGATCAAGCGGAAGCTGGACGGGGTGGATCCGGGGAAGCCCCACAACTTTAACTTCCGTGAACTGACTTTGGCACTGGGACGGCGTGCCTCCAAGACGATCATGGCTTCGATCATAGCCACCTATGAAGCATACAAGCTGATAATGATCGGCGACCCCTACGCCTACTTCAACATCCCGCACGATGAAGAAATCGCGATCATCAATGTATCCAACTCGCAGAAGCAGTCCAATCGTCTTTTCGCCCAGATCAAGGCGAGGATCAGGAATTCCCCGTTCTTCGCCGGACGCATCGATGGTGATCCAACCGCCGATACGATCCGCATCTTTACCAATCAGGATCTGCTCAAGAAGGACGCCGGTAACGTCAACATCAAGGTCGAGGGTTCAATCGTCCTCCTTTGTGGACACAGCAATCCTGACACCCTTCGTGGATATTCTGCCGCCTGCATTATTTTCGACGAGCTCGCGTTCTATGATGAAAATCCGAAGATTTCAGGCAAGGAGTTCTACGGTGCCCTGACACCTTCGATTGCCAAATTTGCCAAGAGGGGAGAGGGTCGCCTCATTGAAATTTCCTCCTGTGGACCGCAACACGGCATTTTCTATGAGCTCTACAACCAGGGCAACGACGACGATTCCAGGTTCAACAACATAATTTCCTACAGGCTTGCAACCTGGGACATCAACGAGGAGCTTCCGTACAACTGCGACTTCATGACCGACGAGCGGAACAAGAATCCCGAGAAGTTTGCGGTTGAATATGGTTCCATGTGGGCGACACGCGGATTCATGGGCAACTTTTTCTCGCCCGAGCAGGTTGAGAGGGCGGTCAAGCCGTTCGTTCAGATGCAGGACCGCGGGATCCCCAACATCGAATATTTCATGCACATCGACCCGGCGGCGAAGCGCGACAACTATGCAGTTGTCATAATCGAACGTCAGAGATACGTCCTTCCCGGCGGGAAGATCAGCCACAGGTGTGTGATGGCATACCACAATGTATGGAAGCCTTCGGCGTCCAACACCATTTCATTCAAGAAGATAGATGAGGAAATTCTGGCCCTGTATAAGCGTTTCCGCCCTGTTTCGACCACATACGACATGTGGAACAGCATTCAGAGCGTTGAATATCTGAAGAAGATGGGTGTCAACGCGGCACAGCTTCCCTTCAACCGCGCCAACAAATCCACGTTTTTCCAGCATCTCATCGACCTTATGGACAGGGACGAGTTGTGGCTGTACTATGATGAACACATCATCGGTGAACTTATCAACCTGAAGTTCAAGCCGACACAGCGTGGAATAAGCATCCTCGCCGATCGTGGAGCCGAGATTTCCACCGATGACATCGTCGACTGCATCGCGGGTGCATGCTGGATGGCAACGGGAAGAATGTTGACCCACTCACTCCCAACCAGTGTAATTGTCAACATGGGACGCTGTGTTTAACAGGTGACGGCGTCCAGATGAGTGTAAAATAGAGAAAAGGCAAACCCCATGGAGGAGAAAATGTCCTTTAACCTGAGAAAAATCAGAGCCCAGGCGGCGGTTCGAGAAGCAGAAGCACTATGAGCGGATGCTTCGCGACATTGCCGGCGAGGGCGAACTGGATCCTGAGACCGAAGAGGGTCTTCTGGAGAAGCAGCGCACCAACAAGGATCCCGAGGTCACCACCGAAGCCCTCCTTGACAAGGTTCGCAGTGCCACCACCGATACCGATTCCGTGACCGAGAGGCGTCTCGACACCGAGAAGCCGTCATACGGCTGTGTCAACCGCTGTGATGCGCTTGACGGCAGTCAGGTCCCTCCGCTTGAAAAGAAGCGTCTGGCGTCCAAGGACGTCATGGAGAACGAGAAGTACGACAAGGCGAATACGAAGCCGAAGAAGTAAGCATCGAAGTTCATCGCCAAGGAGAAAACAATGGGAATAGTCAAACTGATAAACACACTGGAAGCAAACCTGTTCATTGACTCCATCTCGAGAAACGTAGCACCCAAGGGGCAGATTACGCTGACCGACGCCATCGTGGATTCTGATCCACAGATAACGCAGTGTATCGCATCCGGGGTACTGAAGCAGCTCGAAGAAGAGGAACAGGCACCTGAAGAAACTGGCGCAGACGAGTCGGTTGTTGAAACCGAGACCAAGTTGGAGGCGGTGCCTGAAGCAGTCCCCACCACCAAACCCGAATCCGAACCCGAAGAGCCGTCCGGAAACGCAGTTGTTTCGACTGGAAAGGGGACCACCGAGGTAAAACCCGTGCGATCGGCTGAAATTCCACTGCCAGCCTGGCTTGACCAGAATCAACTTCGCAGAAGTGAAGCGGCTGCCCGTGAATTTGATGCGTCCGAAGGACACGTCGAAGAGCTGAGGGTGACCGACGAGGGAGTGGAGCGCACCTTTGGCGGAAAGACGGAACTCGTTTCCAATGAAGGAGTGACGGTGAAAAAGGGGACCGACCCCGCCGACGCACTGCCAAAACCCGTGAAGGTGGCTAAAATACAGCGTACGGATGATGGTGAGAACGATCCTCTGGTTGCAGACGAAAACAGTGCCGACGACTATTCCGGTGCGTTTGTCGATGAATCTGGAAAAAAGCCTGATGCGGGCTATGGAAGCGCGTTCATAGACTGATGAAGATAGCCTCCTACAGAACAACGATGCCCTTCGACGGCGGACTTTCTCCGCCGACTGAGAAGTCTCGTGTTCGTCCGTGGTTCGGCGGTGGTCCGCAGGACGAGCCGCGTCAGAACTTCGACCGCAATATGGGTGGAGACCACAAGTTCATCGACACCGACAACACCGACGGCAAGAGCCACGCCATAATGAATGGACTATTCGAGGGCGAGGTCGATCCTCATTTTCTCGTTGATGCCGACGTGTATTATCTCGTGGAGAAGCCGAACGGTGAAACAATGGTTGTCGAGGACTTGAGCTTTGAACAGATAATCTCAAAATTCCCGGGATCCAAGATTGTTCTGAAGAAACGACGCCTTTCGAACGCGTCGTCCGGCGCAGGGGCTCCGAATTTCATGTCCCTGGTAAGTAACGTTCTGGCATCCACGTTCAAGGTCGAATCCGATTCCGAAAAGCACGGGAAGCGTGAGATAGGGTCGTGTTTCTGTGTGGCGCCGCACGGTTTTCTGACCTGCGCCCACGTGGTCAGCCGCCGGCGGGAAGATCCCATGTCCGTAGTTGTGGAGATCGTCGAGGGCGACGA
>Ga0114918_10001928_pt1 | contig 18621 bp, 17 predicted proteins | sample LantaG_FD_87015 | JGI IMG/M metagenome (GOLD analysis project Ga0114918, IMG submission 87015) | Deep subsurface microbial communities from Baltic Sea to uncover new lineages of life (NeLLi) - Landsort_02402 metaG | ecosystem: Environmental > Aquatic > Marine > Oceanic > Sediment | place... | reverse complement strand
TCCTCTTTCTCCCCTATTCTCGACGCTTTCTCACTCCACGCTTCTCTCTTTTTCCACCCCCCCCCCCCCCCCCAAAAAAAAACAACAAAAACACCGCCCCGGCGCCCCCCACCTCGGCCCCGTCCCCCCCCGCGCCGCGGGGGGGGCCCGCCCCGGGGGCCGGGGGGGGGGGGGGCCAAATGCGGGGGGCGGCGGCCGGGGGTTGGGCGGGTTTTTTTTTTGGGGGGGGGGGTTGGAAAAAGAGAGAAGCGTGGAGTGAGAAAGCGTCGAGAATAGGGGAGAAAGAGGAAAAGGAAAAAAGAAATAAAACTCTCTTTCTCGCATCTCTCACCAGCGTCCCGAGCCTCTGCCACGTCACGACGTCCGTGCCGGCCCCGCCGGGCCCGGAGGCCGCCAGTGCCGCCTTTGCAAAGAGGCCGAGAGCCCTCGTCGCGTCTCCGTCGTCGGAGGAGGACGCCAGGAGCTGCGCCAGCGCCCGCAGCGCCGCGGAGCGCACTGCCGCCGCGAGCGAGGAGGTGGCCGCGGCGGCAGCAGCGGCGGCGGCGCCGCCGCCGTCTTTGCTCCCCTCGGCCGCGACGGCGACCATGAGGGGCTCGGCGAGGAGGGCCTCGAAGGCGAGCTGTTGGTTGAGATAAAAGAGAGGAGAGCGTCAGGATGAAAGGAAAAAAAACAGAGAAAACGAGAAGAGAAAACCAATGCCTTTGACGACGCGACCCATCGATGAGGCACCCGTCGAAAACCCGTTCCCGCTGCCTTTTTTCTTCCTCCGCTCGTTCTCTCCCCCCCCCCCTTCTTTACTCGAAAGGGGGACGCAGAGAGGCCCTCGCGTTTTCTTCAACCGCCATCTCTCTTCACCTTGGCTTTGTCAGGCTCGCCCTGCACGAGCGCCAGCGCCGACTCGAACGCCGCGACGCATCGGGCCTCGGCGGCCTCGAGCGTCTCCTCCACGCCTCCTCCGCCAGCGTCAGCTTCCGCGCCTCGCCCTCCTGGGACGGGCACGGAGGCGGCTGGGGGGGGCTTGGGGGCGTTGAGGGCGGCGATGGTCAGCATCGCGCGCGTGTGTTCTTTTCGCTTTTCAGAAGGGAGACGAAATTGCCTTCTTCGCGGGAGGCGAAGAAAAATGAAAAATGAAGTCCTAGCACTTTCTCGTTCGACGGCGGCACCTCTCTTTCGGGAAACCCGGGAATGCTCGCGCTCGCGATCGCTGCCGCCGCCCGTTCCCGAACTAGTAACGCTTCGACACTCGCCGGCACGATGCGGGCGACAAGGCCCTTTAGCGCCGCGCTAGGCTGGGGCTCGGGAAAAGGCGGGAGCCAGAGAGCCGGCGGCGGCGATTCGAGCCGTCGCCGGAACGACACCGGCGGAGGCGGCGCCGGGCAAACCCCTCGCTCCCGACCTTCTCCGACCCCGACCCCCTTTCCTCGCCGGGACGCCCCTCCCCCCCCCCCTCCGAGGCCCCGCGCGCCCCCTCCGTCGAGCCTCTCTTCCTCCCCAATTCCTTCGTCTCCTTCCTTCGCCTTCGACCACACAGGGCGCTTCTTCGCGACCTGCCACCCGGGCCTCGAGCCCTTCGTCGCCGCAGAGCTGCGCTCCGCCGCGGTCGGCGCCTCGGGCGTCGAGCAGGGGCGCGGCGGCGTCCACTTCCGCGGGTCCGCCGCGACGTGCTACGCTGCCAACCTGTGGCTGAGGACGGCCATCAGGGTGCTTCATCTGGTGGGCGAGGGATCGATCGCGCCCTCCCGGTACCGAGGAGGGGCGGGAAGCGGGGGCGGCCTCGGCGGCGGCGGCGGCGGCGGGGGAGGAAACCGCGCGGGGGGCGAGCGCGGGGGGGACAGGCTCTACGCCCTGACCAGGCGCGCCGTCGACTGTGAGTCATCTCGCTGGTGTCGTTTTTCCTGTAGTTTTTCTTTGGGGGGTGGGGCGGGGGGCGTTGTAGGAGAAAGCGAGGGGAGGAGAGAGGAGAGAACGAGGGGGGAGCGGCGCTCCATCACTGACCCCTCTCTTTCTCAAAAAAAAAAAACGGGGGGCGAAACTCCACGCAGGGGCGTCCCTGCTCCCTTCCTCGCCCTCCTCCTCGGCCTCCCCCGGGACCATCTCCGTCGATGCGCGCGTCGGCGCCTGCACCGACCTGGCCGGGTCGAGGCTCGCCGCCACCATCGTGAGGGACGCGGTGTGCGACGCGGTGCGGGACGCGACGGGCCGCAGGCCGCCGCCGCCCGACCCCCTCTCGGCCCCGGCCGGCGCCTCCCTCGCCTCCGCCGTCGACCTCCCGATCTTCGTCGCGGCGCACAGGGACGTCGTGTGGCTCTATCGGGACACCTCGGGCGACTCCCTGCACCGCAGGGGCTACCGCACGGGCTCGAAGGTGCACGCCGCGGCGCTGAACGAGGCCGCGGCGGCCGGGGTGCTGGCGGCGGCGGGCTGGCCGGCGCGCGTCGCCGCCGCCGAGCGCGACTTTGTCTCTTCCGCTGCTTCGTCGCTCTCGTCCTCCGCTGCCGCCTCGCGCGTGATGGTCTCGCTGGTCGATCCCATGTGCGGCTCCGGCACCTTGCTGATCGAGGCCGCGCTGGCCGCGACGCACACGGCCCCGGGGCTCTCTCGCACGCGGTGGCCCTTTCTGCGCTGGCGCGACTTCGACCAGGGCCTCTGGAGGAGCGTGAAGGAGAGAGCGGCCGCGGCGCAGAGGCGCGACGGCGTGACGCCCGACCCCTGCGGGGGGGGGGCCGCCCCGGGCGGCAGAGGGCAGCGGCTGTTCCGCCTGGCGGGCAGGGACTGCCACGAGGGCGCGCTGGCGCTGGCGCAGCGCGGGGCGTTCGAGGCCGGCGTCGACCACCTGATCGACTTTGACGTCGGCCGGTGCTCCGACTGGAGGCCCTCGTTCTCGCTCTCTCCCGGGTCCGAGGCGCTGCGGCCGAGCCTCGTGGTCACCAACCCGCCGTGGGGCAGGCGGCTGATGGGCCCGAGGGACCGGTTCGACGCGCCGGCCTTCGCGAGGCGAGACGGCGGCGCAGGGGGCGACAACCGCGACCGGAGGCACCGCCGCACCGAGGTCGGCGACGACGGCGAGAGCGCCCGGCCGTGGTACGACGAGGCCGCCGCGGGCAGCGACGACGACCTGGGCTGGGACGCTATCGCGCCCTCCTCCTCCTCCTCTTCCCCCGCAGCCGCTTCCGCTTCGAGCGGCGGCGACCCGGCCGAGAGGTCCGAGGAGGCGCTGGCGGCGGCGTGGAAGGAGCTGGGCTCCTTTTTACGCGAAGCGGCGGCCCCTGGAGAGGCGGTCGTCGTGTGCGGCAACCCGGACGCGTCTCGAGGGCTGCGGATGCGCGCGTCGAGGAAGTGGCCGCTGACGGCCGGAGGCGCGGACGTGCGGATCCTGCACTACGATGTGCTGCCGCCGCTGGAGGGAGCTGCCCTGGCGGCAGCGAAGGCTGGCGGAGCGATTCAAAAGAGCGCCGAATAAAAACGCTGAATAAAAACCCTAAAACATTTTTCAAACTGCAACCTCTTTTGAATCTTTCTTCTCTCGTGTTCTTTCGATCTTTCGCATGAAGAAATGTGCGCGGGGGTCTCTCTGCGCGTGGGAGCTTTGGAGTTTTGTCTGAAGGTGGAAAAAAAACGAAAACGAAAACAAAAAAAAACAAAAGGAAAGGAAAGGAAAGAGTTGATAAAGTAATTGTCAAAAAACTTCCAACCCTACAGGAGGAGAAAACCCTAAAAAGAGAAGACTCTTCGAAAAAAAACTCCCTTTCCCGAACAGAACGCTGGGCTCTCTCCCTTTTTCTTTGCAAATAAACGAAAAAAAAAGATAGAAACGGATCACACAGCGACCCCGAAGCCGCTGCTCTCGAGGGGGTCGACGCCGCGCGCGATCTCCTCGACGGCCGTCGGCGCCCCGCCTCCAGCGCTCGAGCGCAGCATCGCCTCGACGAGCGCCAGGTCCCTCGCGGCGGACGCGGGGGACAGCGCCGCGGCGTCCGCCGCGGTGCCCCTCCCTCGGGAAAGTCTCAGGAGGGCCTCAAGCTCGGCCTCGAGGCCGCCAAAGGGGTGGAACGTCGTATCCGATCCTTCCCCGGCCGCGGCGGGAGAGCGGGAGACCGCGACGGTGTAGCCCGCGCCCCGCCCCGAGGCCGTGCCTCCGTAGCCCCCCCTGCTGAGCTCCACGGCCCCCGCGCGGGTGTCGAGGGTCAGCGCGAACCTCGGGGCCGCCCCGGCAAAGGTCACCGAGACCGTTCCCGTCGTCGTCGAGGTCGAAGTCGTCGGCCTCGTCGTCGACGTCGCCCCTCCTGCTCCGTGCCCGTCCTCCTGCTCGCCTCCCCCCGCCCCGTACTCGATCCACGCGGCCAGCGTGTCCGGCGCGGGCAGGTCGTTCCCCGCCCCGCACCTCGACGTCGCCCTCGCCCCGACCCTCGAAGGCTCCCCCAGGCCCGCGGCGCCCCCGACGCTCCTCAGGGCGGCCACGAAGTGCACGGACGAGTCCATCAGGAAGCACCCGGGACAGCTCGCGGCGTCCCTCCTCCACCGCGAGCCGTGGTAGCGGTTGGAGCGGTCCATCGGCATGTTGCCCACCAGCGAGATCGTCGTGACGCCGCTGGAGGCGGAGGTAGGGGAGAGCTCGCTGGCTGCTGCGGCGGCGGCGAGCACCCCCGGCTCCGACCTGTAGTTCTCCGCGAGGGCAAAGACCGGCAAGAGGGGTTTTTTCCCACCGCCTCCTCCGCCCTTCTCCTTCGCCGCCGCAGCAGCTTCGCGCGCCACGGCGAGCGTCTCGAGCGCCTCGGCGACCGTTCCGGCGACGGGCTTCTCCTGCAGCACGGCCTTCCCGGCGCGCAGGGCCCTGCGCGCGACCGAGGGCATCGCCTGGACGGGCAGGACCAGGAGGACGGCGTCGACGTCGTCCGAGGTGAGGATCTCGTCCAGAGCCCCGCCCCCGCCCTCTTCCCCCTCCTCGCCGCCGCCAAAGGTCGAGACGGGCCTTGGGATCAGGGCGTCGGCGAGGGCCGTGGAGGAGGCCTCGGAGCGGGACCAGACGCGGGGGACGGAGAGCTTTCCCCTGGCGGCGAAGGAGCTGCGAGGAGAGTTGAGAGAGAGAGAAAAAAGAGGTCGAGGTCGAAGGTGAGAGCGAGCCGATCGAAATCATCTTCGCTCTCTCTCTTTTGCCCTTTTACCGCCCTCTGGGACTGGCTTGATCCATCTCTCTCTCCCCGGAGAGGCAGACGTACTTGAGCAGCGGGGCCCAAGCGGCGAGAGCAAAGGTTCCCGCGCCCAGGACGGCGAGGCGCAAGGGAGGGAGGGCCCCCGCGGCGTCGCGCGCGGCCTCATCGTGTTCGCCCATCTTGATTTTTTTTTCAAGTTGGTTTGTCGGCTTCCCGTGTTTTTTTTTGCCCCCTTCAGAAAGAAGAAAAAAAAAGAATCGAGCCGCGAGAGGCTCGACTGTCATCCGTGCCCCTTGCACTTTCCTCCGTCATGCCTCGGGATTCCTTCTTCAGGTGCGGTTCGAACATGAAACTCTTTACCACCCCGCGAATGCGCTCTCTTTGCGTGGAGAGAGCGCATGGTCCCCCGTAAGCGAAGCGGGAGTGGATGGAGAAAATTGCTCTCGCCATTGCCTGTCTCTCTCTTTTCTTCCGCTCCCTTTCAGCCGTGTCTTCTTTACGCTTCTCCGACTGACTGCTGGAAAGAGAACTCTTTACAGTCGCAGTGCTGTCCTGACAGAGGATTCGGGCCTTCAAAAAAAAGGACCTTTGCTTACCAATTTCTCGAATAGTTTTTTCAAATCCCAACGCAAAACAGGCGCCCGTCGTCGCCGGTCGCCGCCGCCGCGCTCCAGCTGCTCTGTGTTTTTGCTTTCGTCTCCTTTTCAGCCGCGGCCCTCAACCCGCACTCGGCCAACGGAACGCACACAGTAAAGGGGGAGCTCAACGCGTACATGAGTGGCGTGCTGTCTCTGCCGGTGAGTGGTATATTGTTGGCAGGAGAGAGAAAACAAAAAGACTTTCATCCTCTCCCCCTCTTCATTAACCAAAAAAAAAAACCTTCTCTTTCATCAGCCTTCCTACCTCCCCGCCACGGCGATCTCCGCGGGCCCTTCCTCCATGCCGGCCTCCTCGAGCAACGCCACCTCGGCCCTCGAGTGCTTCAAGCGGTGCGCGGTGTCCCTCTCGTGCTACGGAGCGACGTTCGCCCCTTTGACGAGCTCCTGCTCCCTCTTTGCGAAGACGGCCGCGGCCCCCTGCCCCGCGCTGGTCCTCGCGGCGGACGCCGCGGGGGCCTCCAGCGCGCTGTTCCCCTCGCGCTACTCGAGGGTGGCCGGGTCGTGCATCTCATCGGGGCCTCTCTTCAAGGACGGGCCGCCGTTCGAGGTCCCGACGCCGCAGGAGGGGGCGGACGCCGCGGCCGGCACCGCGATGGAGGGCGTCGCGGCCGCCGTCATCCAGGGCGCGACGATCTCCGGGTCCTCCTCCACCACGCTCTCCTACCTGGGAAGCGTCGCCAGGATGGTGTCCCCTGCCGTCTGCACCGGCATCTGTCAGAGGTATAAAGGGGGCAGCGAATGGACCGCGGAGCCCACGGACTTTTCGGGGATGGCCTGGGCCGCCGCTGCCGGGTTTGCGGGCGTGAAGAAGGGAACGGTCGCGTCGCCGTGCGTCGCCGTGTCGCACTACAACGCCGCCGCCGCGTACCAGCAGGCGGACGACAGGTTCGAGTACGTCTGCGACCTGTGGGGAGCGCCTCTGGCGGCGGCGGCGGGGACGCCCTTGGCGTCGGTGAGCCTGCGTCCGCAGCAGCCCGGCGGCCGCAACTCGGCGAGCGTGCTGCTGAAGAAGAGGTGGGGGGCGCTTCCGAGGGCCTGAGGAAGGAAAGAAGAAGAAATGGTGACGACATGTCGGTTTCACCGCCCGGGAGTGTCTTTCTTTCTTTCTTTCTTTTGTCTTGGAAGAGGAGCCGTGTCTGTCCCCCCCCACCCCCTCCCCTACACCCACCCACCCACAAGGAGGCTCTTCCGTCGTCCTCTCGGATTATAAAATAACCTTTTCAACCTCTGATACGGAAGAACTTTTTTCTTTTTGACCGCCACCTTTCTCTTTCTTCAGCACCCTTTTCGATCCAACCAAGGAACAACATCCCCTCCTTTCCCCTCAAATGACAAAGATAACAGAGAGAGTGATTATAAGAGCTCTCGCAGGTTGGCTCTCTTTCAGAAGGGAAATGGTATGAAAAAACAATCGACGTGTGGCGTTTTTTTTGGTTGAGTAAAAAACGAGAAAGAGAGAAAGAAAGAGAAAGAGAAAAAAAACCTCGTCAAAGGAGAAGTCGAGCCTCGCCTCGCCAAAAAAAGGTTTGTTTCTTCATTCTCTCTCTCTCGAGACTAGTGCTCTCTCTCTCTCTCTCTAGTTGCTCAGCGTTCTCCTTTCTTTCCCTTTTCTCCGTCTTCTTCTAGTTCTTCTTCCTTCGAGATGCAGAGCTCAGCCCCGAACAACGGCGCGGCCAGCGGGAGGCCGCGCTCCCCGCGCTCGCTCGAGGCCGGCGCCGCAGTCGTCGATGCTGCGGCGGGGGGGCTCGTCGACGTCTGCCTGTCGGTCGCCATCCCGCCCTCGCCTTACCGGAGCACGTTCTCTGCCGCGGGTGGCCCGACCAAAACTGTCGATTTTGCGCAGAACTCGCCTTGTGCGGCTGAGGGAGGCGTCAGGATTGTGTTCAAGGTGAGAGAGAGAGATTGAAGGTAATCGAAATTGGCTATTCGACGACCCACCATGGCGGCGAAGGCAACTCAGCCACGCCCGCATTCCGTCTTCTTTCTATCCTTCATTCTCTCTTTTCAACGCATAGAGCGTATGCCAAGACAAGGGAATCGCCATAGAAAACAGGGAAAAGAGGAAGAAGCGCACGGAGAGGCCTACTGCGAGATGCTCCGCGAGGCGAAACCATTTTTTTTCTTTCTCACCTCCTCCGACCCTCGGCCTCTTCTTCTCTTCCTTCTTCTTTCTCTCTTCTTCTCTCTCTCAAAAACAAAAAAAACAAAAAACGAAACAGGACCTCACCTACACCGTCCGCTCCAACGCCTCGCGCCGCCTGAAAGTCGACCTTCTCAAGGTGCGTGTGAGAGACAGAGCCCTCTTTCGTTTTTACGGCGACGAAATAACAAAAAAACAAAAGGCTCAACCTCGTCCTCCTTTCAACACAAAATCTCAAAAACTTTCTTTCAGTCGGTCTCCGGCGTGCTCCCGTCCTCGTCCCTCACCGCCCTCATGGGCCCCTCGGGCTCTTCCAAGACGACCCTGCTCGATGTGCTCTCCGGGAGGACGACGGCGGGCACGCTGGCCAGGGAGGGATGCGTGACTTACGGAGGGGTAAGAGAGGATTTCTTTGGTTGTTCAGAGGTTTCTTCCGTTGTCAATTTTTCGAAAACGAAAGACGAAAAAAAACTCACTTTACAAGAAAAGAAAAAAACCCTCAAAAAAACAGGCGAGGCCGACCCCGGCCTTCCTCCGACACGCCTGCGCCTACGTCGAACAGCGCGAGTCGCTCGTGCCCAACCTGACAGTGTTCGAGATGCTGATGTACACAGCAGAGCTGAGGCTCTCGGCGAAGACGACGACGCTGGAAGAGAGGCGGCGGCGCGTCGATGAGGTGCTCGCGAGGCTCAGGCTCAGGCCGTGCGCGCACGTGCGGATCGGGTCGGCGCTGGACAAGGGCGTGAGCGGGGGCCAGGCCAAGTGAGGACCTTCGTCGTCGTCTTTTTATTTTTTTTGGGGGGGGTGAAGCCGGCGCGCGCGAAGACTTTCTCCTTCTCGCTCCCTTCGTGGCTCTCTGACCTCATGAATGAAAAAAAAACCCGAAAACGTCAAAAACTAAAAACTCACAAAACCGCACCAGGCGAGTCAACATCGGCGTCGCGCTTGTGGGAAACCCGCGCGTGCTCTTTCTCGACGAGCCCACGACAGGCCTCGACGCGGTGCACGCGAACGAGGTGATGGCCGCGGTCAAGGCGCTGACGGTGGGGGGAGGCGGCGAAGGGAGTGGGAGTGACAGCGACGACGACGACGACGACGAAGGCGGCGGCGAGGGCGGCGTCGCCGATACCAACGGCAGCAGCAGGCGCCGCCGCGCGAGCCGGAAGCGCCAGGCCCCGATCACGGTCTGCGCGACCATCCACTCGCCGACGCCCTTTGCGTACTCGCTGTTTGACTCGCTGGTGCTGCTGATCGGTAAGGAAGGGAATGAAGAAGAGGAGAAAAAGTCTTTCTTCAAAACCCCGCCAAAGAAAAAAAACTCATTCTTCTGTCCCCCCCCCCCCAAAAAAAAAACTTTCAATTGAAAAAAAGGGGGCCGCGTCGCCTACTGCGGCACCACGGAGGACGCCGCGCCCATCCGCTTCTTCCAGCAGGCGCTGATGACGCGCGGCGTGGTTTCTCCCCCTGCCGGCGGCGGCGGCGGGTGCGGGCCCAAGCCATTCGTCCTCCCGAGGTTTGACTTTGGGGGCGGCGTAAGCTCCTCTGGGACCGGGGAGCTTTCCTCCGCTTCTCTCTCCCGCTCCAACGACGACGACAGCAACCGACGGAGGAGGAACCTCCCTTCTCTCTCCGCCCCGGAATGGCTCCTCGAGGCCGTCGTGGCGGCAGACAGGAGGGAGGGAGCGGGCGAGGCCCTCGCCGTGGCCTTCGAGGCCTCCCCCGGGGCGGCGGCCGTCGCCGCCGCCGCGGCAGAGGACGGGTGCGTCGCTCGCGCTCCCGCCGATTCCTGGTCCTCGACGAGCGCCCTCGGAGCCTCTTCCGGGAGGCTCCCCGTCGTCTCTTCGCCCACGGGGGCCCAGGCGGCCGCTCACGGCGTCTCCTCCGCCCTCGGCGGGCTCTGGGCCAGAGCGAGCTCCTTTTTCTCCCGAAAGAAGAGGGTCGCCGGCGACGACGGCGACGGCGGCGGCGATGGCGACGGCCACCGCTCCCTCTCCCTCGCGCCGCGCCCCAACTCCCGCCTCTCGACCACCATGACCCTGCTCCGCTACCGTATGACCCGCGACCTCGTGGACCCCTCCTGGCTGGGTCCCCGGTCCCTGGACAAGCTGCTCCTGACCCCGATCATAGCCTCCCTCTACTGGAGGGTCGGCGAGCGGGGCGGCGGCGACGCGGCCAACGTGGGCGCGCTCCTGTTCCTGTTCTCGATCCTGCCGGGGTACGCGGCGGCCTCGTACATGCCCTGCATCGTGCTCGAGCGTCCGCTCTTCGTCCGCGAGGTCGCCGACGGGCTCTACACGCCCGCGAGCTACCTGGCGGCGAAGATGGCGGGCGAGAGCGTGGTCTACGTCTTCGTCTCCATCGCGGTCACCGCGATGGTCTGGTGGCCCTGCGCGCTGGACGGCAGTGGGGACTACCTGGCCTTTTGGGCCGGCAACCTCGTCACGACGATGTCGGGCGTCGCGCTGGGCTACGCGGTCGCGGCGCTCTCCCCCTCGATGGGGGTCGCCAACGCCGCCCTCCCCGCGTACGTGACGATGCTGCTGTTCTTCGTCGGCCTGCTGCTGCCGAGCCGCTCGATCCCCAGGATGTGGGTCTGGCTCGAGAAGGTCTCGTTCCTGCGGTACGCCTGGCGCGCGCAGATGATCAACGTGTTCGGTCCCGACTCCAGGAGGCCCGACCCGTCGGTCATCGAGTACTACAGCATGGGCGACGGCGCGACGGCGTGGGGACAGCTCGGGATCGGGGCGGGGTTCGCGGCCGGGTTCATGGTGGTTGCGTGGGCGAGCCTGGCCTTTGTGAGGCACCAGAAGAGGTAGAGAAGGAGGGAGAGAGAGGGGGAAAGAGAAGGGGGCGCGAGAGAGAAGGAGGTTAGGTTGAGAGGGAGAGAGTTTCAAGAAAAAAAGAATGGGAAAGGGAGGAACAGGGAGAGAGAGAGTGCAAAGGCAACAAATCTGCCGCCCCTCATCACACCATTTCGAATTGAGCAGCATTTTGCTCCCCTTTGTAGATTTAAAGGGAGGAGAAAAAAAACCAAAAAACCTAGAAAAAAACCGTTTCTGATCTTTCAAGTCTCTCTCTCCGAAACCAGAGAAAAAAGGCTGCTTGCTGCCGTTCGCCCCTCCCTCCCCCTCTCTCTTCTCCCATAGACCAACCTCCCTACCTCGGCGTCGCCCTGAGCCACAGCCCCCCGTCGAAAGACAGCGTGAACTTGGACACCTCCCTCGCCTCCAGGCCGGCGAGCCCGCCCTCGTTCAGCCCGCTCTCGTCAAACTCGAACTCGAACCTCGAGCAGAGCGTCGCGAGCATGGTCCCGAGCTCCATCATGCCGAACCTACGGCCGAGGCAGTCTCGCGGGCCCGAGGAGAAGGGGAGATAGGCGGCCGGGTTGAGGCGGAGGGGCTGCGGCGGAAGGTGGGAGGAAGAGGGAGAAGCTTTCGAGGGAGAGGTTGTCAGGGTGACCGTCGCCGTCGCGTCTGCCGCTGCCTTTCCCCCCTCTTTCCCTCCTCCTCCCCCTCCTTCCTCCTCGAGCCACCTCCCTGGGTCGAACTTCTCGGCGTCTGTCCACGCCCAGGGGGCCCTGTGCAGGCAGAACATGGGGATGGCCACCTCGGTGCCCTTCTTGACGAGGAAACCCCCGACGTCGACGTCGCGGTCGGCGACGCGGCCGACGCCGGCGCCACCGACGGGCCAGAGCCGCATGGACTCTTTGATGACGGCTGTCAGGTAGGGGATCTTCGACAGATCCGAGTACTCCAGAGGTCGAGCAGGAGCAGAAGAGTCAGAGGACGCCTCCACGAGCAGCCCGAGGGACCGGAGCTCCTCGGCGACTCTGCCCTGGACGCCCGGCGTCGTCGCGACGCAAAGAAGAGCGAACGACAGCGCATGTGCGGTCGTGTCCATTCCCGCGACGACGGTCGCGCTGGCCTGGCTCAGGATCTGCTCGTCCGTCTGGAGCTTGCCCGTCGCCGGGTCGACGAGGCGGACCTGTTTTTGGAAAGTTTTTGATGTTTCGAAAGAGGGAGGAAGAAGAAGAGGGGGGAAAGGAAAACAATGAGATCTCTTCCCTTTTGTTTGAAACTCGTAGCCTCTCTCTCTCTCTCTCTTCTTTCTCTCTCTCTTCTCTCACCAGGCAGCTCCCGTACGACCCGTCGTACTTTGGAGCCTTTCCCTACTCCAGCTGCTCGACAGTGCCCTTCCTGCCGCGAACGTGCGCCACGAGCTCGGCCCAATGGTTGTACAGCCGCTCGTGCTGCCTGCGGTGCCTGCGCGCCGCGGGCAGAAACGGCGCGACCTTGAAGAGCGGCAGGAGCCAGGGCTTCTCGAGGGAGCCGTAGATGTACTCGCAGCACTCGTGGAGAGAGTCGAGTAAGGGGCAGGGGGCGAAGGAGTAGGAGGGCGGAAGAGGAGCAGCAGCAGCAGCAGCAGAAGAAGAAGAACAGGGGGAGGCGCCGTCGCCGCCTTCGCTCTTTCTCCGGTCTCCGATCGTCTGGAGGGCGCCTCCCTCCGCCTCGAACGCGGCGCCCAGGATGACGTCGAGCGCCAGCCTCAGCGAAGCGTCCTGCATCTCGATAGGAGTGACAGTTTTGGCCTCCCCGTCGGCGGAGACGACGCGCACCTCCAGGGCCCCGCAGAGCTTGTCCGTCGCGGCGGCGACGAGCCCAAAGCGATTCCGCACGCTCTCCTCGCTCACCGTCGCCGCAAACCCTTTCCGGGCGGTCAGCCATTTCGGGTCGTGCGTCCCCATCACCGTGAACATGTTGTCGTGTCTTCCCATGAACGAGAACACGTCGAGCGTGACCCGGTACATCCCCGTCTTCGGCAGTCCCTTCCTGCCGAGGATGCCTGGCACCAGCCGCGGGTCGGCGACGACGACAAACTTCTTGAAGGGCAGGGAGACTCGGTAGAGCGGGCCGTGCTCGTTGGCGAGGCGCTGCCAGAGCCTGTGGATCTGCGGGCGTCCCTTGGGCATGGAGGCGAACTCGAGCGCGTTCCCCAGGAAGGGCAGGGCCCGGGGACCCGGGAGGGCCGACCAGGGCTTGAGGGTGCCTGTGTTTTGGGGGTGAGCGAGGGTGAGAGAGAGTTTTCTCGGAGCGTGAGAGCGAGCGACGTCGTCTCTTTTTTCAGAGCATGCGCCCTGCGTCTTCTTGTCGCTCTCTGTCTCTCTTTCGACCAAAAAACGCACTGGGCGTTTTTATTTTGTATCTTTTATGCTTTGCAGATAGATTCGGACGCAAAAGAGAGCGAGTGTGGCTTTGCGAGGAGAGAAAAAGACGATGCATGCGGGCCCAAGAGCGAGCAAGACTGCCGCCATCATCGACTTTCGCATGTCCAAAAGAAAACCAACTCGAATTCAGCGCACCTCTCCTCCTCTTCTCGAGCAGAGTCCACGACAGGTGCAGAGCGCAGCAACCCAGAGAGAACAGGAGGGTCGTCCATTCGGAAAGGAAGCTGAACGACTGGAGCGCCATTGTTACTGAGTTTTTTCTTCTTCTTTCTGAAGTTTTTGCGGGAGAGAGAGAAAGAAAGAAAAAATGAAACTCTCTCTCTCTCGCTTTTCACAAACTCTTTCTCTTCTTTCACTTTCCGACTCACGCCTCGCCGCGCAAGCTCTCTCAAAGTTGACGTGGAAGGAATCGAAATTACAGAAAATTCTTTGCCAACTCTTCACCTCGCGTACGCCGCGGGACCGCACGCCAGGAAGATCCTGTTTCAGGGACATATTTTTTGTGTTTTTTTCGAGGCTGAGTTTTTCTTTTTCGGCGACGACGGCGACAAAAACCCTTACCCCCCCTCTCTCTCTCCCCGCCCTGCTCTCACCCCCCAAACACCAGCGTCGACGTCGTGATCCCCAGGAGCGCTATGTACACCGCGAAGGCTTTCGGCCTCGAGATCCTCAGCTTGGCGGCCAAAGAGTCGACGAACCGGTCGAAGGCCGGGGCCATGGCCAGGGCGAGGGAGAACCGGAGCGGGCGAACAAAGTTCTGCGCCATCCAGAACGCGGAGTAAAAGGCCAGGAACTTGGGCCACTGCCCGCTCGCGAGCGGGCTCACGCCGAACTTTTTCACAAAGCCGACCCACGAGACCGCCATGCCTCCTCCGTAGGTGACGTTGGAAACTGCGCCGTAGGAGGCGACGGCGCCCGTGCCCAGGGCCTTGAGGCGCTCGCGGTCGAGCTTCTCTCCGCCCCCAAAGAGCGCCTTGAGTTTTGAGAGAAACGAGGGTTTGCTGCTGCCCTTGTCGTTCTCGTCTCCCGAGGAGCTTTCACCTGCTGCTGCGCCCGACGATGAGGATGCGGCGGAGAGAACGACGACCCGGGACCGCGAAGCGCTCCCTCTATTCTCTCCGCCGGGGAGCGGGCGAGCAGAACGAGGGGGAGGAGGAGAAGAGGAAAGGGTCGACATCGTCGATCTCGACGGCGACGGCGGCGATGGAAGAATCGGAGCTCGGAGCCTGCGCGCCGGCGCCGCCGCGGCCCTCCTCGGCTCCCCGACAAGCGAGGTGCCAAGCATTGGGACCGCGCTCGTAATTGTGCAGCGCATTTCGTTGCTCAGAGAGAAGCTAGAGTTGAGGCGAGAGAAAACGGAATTGAAGAGACTGAAAGTTTCTATCTCGGACAATCTTTCCGAATGATTTTTCCGAGTTTTTCTTCTCTACTCTTTTTACAGCGATACACAACGACGACCCAACGAGAAGAGCCCTCCCTCCCCCCATCGATCTCCCCCCTCCCTCACATCCTCGTGAACCCGCTCCCTTTGCACTGGGAGCAGAGCACCAGCCCGGTCCCGCCGCAGACCCGGCACCGCAGCCCCGCGCCGCGCGCCCCCGTCCTCGCCGGGGCGCGCCCAAAAAAGTCGCGCCGGGGAGGCTTCCCGCCGCTGGACCGCTCGGCCTCCTCTCTCGACGCGGCCACCTCCTCCATCGTCAAGGGGTGGGAGCTGGTTTCAGAGGAGGAGGAGGACGAAGCCGGGCTGCCGCTCCCCGAGCAGGCGAAGCAGGAGCAGCCCCCGGTTCCCTGGCACAGCGAGCAGCCGACGTGGGCGTCCCCTCGCCCGACAGCCCAGGCCGCAGCCCCGGCAGTGGCGAGCACCGCGCCACCCATGATGGCGTCCTGCACGGTCGCGGAGAGGAGGCCCTGACAGGCAGTTGGTCGGGTTACGGGAGGAAGGAGGGGAGGAGGCAGGAGGGAGGAGGAGGTGGAAGAGGTGAGCGCTTGGTGGAGAGAGAGGAAACAAAAAAAGCGCTGACATCGGAATCGGCTCTTTCTCCTCTCTCGCTGCGCCTGTTCTCTGATTCGTTTCTTTTCTCTCTCGCTCGCTGCTGCTGTTGCAATCCACAGCAGAGAGAGGCGCGAGCTGCACAGCTTGGAGAGAGAGAGAGAAAGAGAGAGAGAAGAAGGAGAAGGCTCTCATCTTCGATCAAGAAAAAAATCGCACCGACGCGGCGACGACACGGCGCTGATTTCCGCCTGCGTTCGTCGAGGAGGTGCTCGTCGGCGCGCGGCACAGATCGCAGCTGCTCCTGCTGCTCGGCAGCGAGGTGGATGTCGACGACGATTGCGCCGGCGCCTTTGGCCTGAGGCTCATCGCGGGGTAGAGAAGAGAAGAAGCGAGAATGCGAGGTGAGCTTGCTATTTTTCCCGTTGTTCCTTTCGAGAAGTGTGCCAGAACCAATTTTTTTATTTTGACTTGAGGAAACGCTTTCCAGAATGGACTCTATCTCCGTCGCCTCGGTCAAGCAGGCCGCGAGGCAGGCCCTGCACGTGGCCAGCGACAAGCTCAAGCTCGCCGAGGCCGTGGTCGGGAGCAGCGAGTACCAGGTCTGTCTGGAATGAGGAGGGAGGGAAGAGGAAGGAAGAGAGGCGCGGCACGGAGCGAACAAGCCATGGCGTGAGAGCTGTCCCTCTCATCTTTCTCCGCCTTTTGTTTCGAGTGCAAAATGCGCTCGTTCGCTGCTCCTTTTGTGGCATACGGTTTCAACACACACATGAATGCGCGCCTGAAACAAGGAAAGGCGCGAAAGCTGCTGGAAAAACGAGCAATGACTGGCGAAGAAAAAAGTCCGACGTCGAACGTCCCCCCCCCCTGAGACGCGCACCTCCTTTCCTCTTCCCCTCTCGTCCGCTTTTCCCCCTCTCGCCTCACCCTTCTCAAAACACGCCTCCGGAAAAACGCAAACCAAACAACCTCAAAAACAAAACAGGACCTCGACGTCGCCATCATCAAGGCTACGTCTTCAGCGACGCACGTCGCGCCCAAGGAGAAGCACGTCGCGACGCTCAAGTACGCCGTCGGCCCGCAGGCGCCTCGCGCGCAGGTCTCCTACCTCTGCCGCGAGCTCAGGGCGAGGCTGCGGTCGGCCACGGACTGGCTGGTAAGTGATCGAGAAGGAGAGAGGAGAGAGAAGGAGAGAGGAGAGAGGGAGCGAGGGGGGGGGAAGGAACTCTTGTCGTCGTCGTCCGCGGCAGTTTTTTCTTTTTTCCTTTCCTTCGTCTTCCCCTCTGACCCTTTTCCCTCTCTTCCTCCCTCGGCACTTCTTCTTCTGCCTCTCCTCTCTCCGACCCCCCTCCCCCGCTCTTCCAGACCGCGCTCAAGACCCTCATGGTCTTTCACCGCCTCATCCGCGAGTGCGACGCCTCTCTTCTGGACGAGCTGCTCAAGCTGGGAACCGCAGCAAGCAACAACGGCGGCGCCACCTCTCCGACTGCCGCCACCTCGCGCCCCTCGGCCAAGAACGCGCCGCGCCTCTCGCTCGACGGCTGGGTCGATACCACCACTCTAGGCCAAGCGAGGTTCGACTTCTCGAGCTACGTCAGGGCGCTGGCACGGTACCTCGACGAGCAGCTCGACGTCTACGAGCGGATCAACTACCTGATCGAGAGCGACCGCGGAGAGGGCCCCCCTCCCTCCTCCTCCGCCGCCGCCTCCTTTGGCGGTGGCGGCCGGGGGTCTCGCTTCCGCTCGCTCGATCCAAGCGACCTCCTGTTTCAGCTCCCCAGGGTGCAAGCCCTGCTGCTCAGGCTCGCCGACTGCGCGCCCGCCGGCGCGGCCGCGGCGGACACCGTCGTCGCGGCCTCGCTGGCCCCCGTCGTCAAGGAGTCGTTCCGCGGCTTCCGGGCGGCCTCCGAGGGCGTCATCAACCTCGCCGACTCCCTGTTCGAGATGTCGGCCCGCGACGCGACGCGCGCGCTGGACGCGTACAGGGCGAGCCTCCTGCTGACGGCGAAGCTGCAGGCCTTTTTCCGGGCCGCCGAGGGCGTCGCGGGGCTGAGGGGGTGCGTGCAGTTTCCCAGGCTGGAGGCCCCGCCGGCGGACTTCGTGGGGCAGATCGAGGAGTACGTGGCGAGCGTGTCTGGTGCCAGCAGCAGAGGGGACGGAGGCGTTCCTGCTGCTGCTGCTGCTGCCGCCCCGTCGCCTTCGTCGTCGTCTGCGGCATCGGCGGCAGCTCCCGCGCCGGCGGCGGCGGCGTTTGTGCCGCTCCGCAGGGGGCGCTTCATGTCTTCGACGGCCGCCGCGGCACCTCTGCCTCCGCTCTCCAGCGTTGCTGCTGCTGCTGCTGCTGCTCCTGCTGCGCCCCCTGCCTCCGCCGTCGTCACTGCGCCGCCGTCCCCCTCTGTTGCGGCTTCCCCGAGGCAGAACACCCACGACCCCGGGATGGTGCTCCCTTCCCCGGCCCCGGCCTCCACTGCCCCCGCGCCCGCTGCCGCCCCCGCTGTCGATCTCCTCGGGGACCTCCTCTCTCCGAACCCGGCGGAAACGGCTCCGGAGCCTGCAGTAGCAGCGGCTTCGGCTCCTTTCGACCCCTTCGCGCCCGCGGAGGCAGCTCCGCCTTGGGCGCCTCTGATGATGGCGGAGCCGCGGTTGCCGGGCTCCTCCTCTGCCAACGGAAGCGGCCGCGCCGCCGCCGCTGGCCCCCCGTCCTTCGCCCCCGGGGCCACGGGCTTGCTCGGGGCCAACCCCTTCGGGGCCGCTGCGCCCGCGGAGTTCACCTCGGCTCCCGTCATCGTCGCTCCCGTCGTTGCTGCTCCCGTTGCGCTGCCGCCGGCAGCAGCAGCAGCAGCAGCAGCGGCAGCTCCTCCCGCTCCTTCTTCGTCTTCGTCCGCTGCGTCAGACCCCTTCGCCGGCCTCGGGGGGCTGACCCTCGGTCCGGGCCCCAAGATGACCCCGCCTCTGAAGGCGATGGCCCCGGAGCGCGGGAGGCCGATGTCGAGCGAGAAGGGAGCAGGAGTGACGAGCACCGTCGGCGGCGACGTGTTTGACGGGTTTTAGCTGTTTTCTTGTTTTTTCCTTCACGCAGCACTTCCCCCATTTTTCTTTCCCTTCCACACTATTGGAGTAAAGCATTGATAACGAAAAGAACCGAGTAAAAAAGTAAAAAAAGGGAATTGATCAAAGGGAAGAGAAGAGGCGGGGGGAGGTCGAGAGAGAGAGAGAGTTTTTTTTCCCGTTCCACCACCTGTTTTTGCCATAATCAAATCTATTTCGTCTCTCGCTCGTTTCCTTTGCTCGCTTATCCAACTCTCGAGTTTGTCGACCTAAGAGCCTCAAGCTCTCTCTCTCTCTCTCTCTCTCTCTCTCTCTCTCTCTCTCTCTCTCTCTCTTTCTCTCTCTCTCTCGCTCCTCCTTCCTCCCCCCCCCCCCTCCTCTCTTCCTCTTCTCCACCCTCTCCCAGGTCG
>Ga0114918_10001927_pt1 | contig 18623 bp, 16 predicted proteins | sample LantaG_FD_87015 | JGI IMG/M metagenome (GOLD analysis project Ga0114918, IMG submission 87015) | Deep subsurface microbial communities from Baltic Sea to uncover new lineages of life (NeLLi) - Landsort_02402 metaG | ecosystem: Environmental > Aquatic > Marine > Oceanic > Sediment | place... | reverse complement strand
CTCTGAGCCCTGTCCCCGGGGCGACTAACGCGTGTTACTGGGCATTGACTCCGTCCAGACGCCCCCGAGGACGGGGCTGCGAGCGAGGCGAAAGTCGAAGGAACTTATGGTGACCTACTTAGCATTGACCCTGCGAAATCCTGGACAACACGGCGTGGACAGTTAGTGTTTCAATTCTTCGCCGACCTCTACTTGGGCATGGAAAACTACGGCCACCTGGACCCCGCCGCCGGTGTCGGAGGAGCACCGCCGGCAGACCAGCGCGATGCTGTACGACAACAAAGGAGATGAGGGGATAGGCTAGGCGGGAATACGTTCAGGTGTCAGGGGAACACCATCCGCTACAACCGCACGATATAGGGGGAGGCGAATTCGCCGCGTCTCGGCCCAGCGAGCCTGACCAAACACCCGCGCTGAGAGCACCACGTTGTACTCCAACGAAACGTCGGATGCGATGCGCCACAATTCGGAGCGGAATTCATTGCAGCAGTGGTGGGAGGCACAGCAGTAGATGGCCCGAATAAGAAGCAAGCGGTGGCAGGAGAGACAATCCTGGTCATAGACGACGAGGCCAACATCGTTGAACTGGCGCGGATGTACCTGGAGCAGGAGGGGTTTCGCGTGCAATCGGCCGGCGACGGGGCCAAAGCCCTGGAGATGCTCGCCCGCCAGCCCCCGGCGCTGATGGTGCTCGACCTGATGCTGCCCGAGGTGGACGGCTGGGAGGTCTGTCGCCGCGTGAGGGCTGGCAAAGCCGCGCCCGATCTCCCCATCATCATGCTCACTGCCCGCGACGACGACGTGGACAAGATCGTGGAGCTGGAACTGGGGGCCGACGACTACGTCACCAAGCCCTTCAACCCCCGCGAACTGGTCGCCCGCGTCAAGGCCATCCTGCGCCGTACCCGGCGCGCCACCCACACCGAAGCACCTGTTCACGTAGGCGACGTCACGATAGACCCGGCCCGCCACGAGGTCACCGTCGCCGGGCAATCGGTGGAACTGCGCCCCAAGGAGTTCGACCTGCTGCTGGCACTGGTCGAGCACCAGGGAATCGTCCTCAGCCGAGAACAACTGCTCAACCTGGTCTGGGGTTACGACTTCTACGGCGAGACGCGCACGGTAGACGTCCACATCGCCCACCTGCGCAAGAGGCTGGCCGGTTCCTCCAGCGTCGAGATCAAGACGGTGCTCGGCGTCGGATACAAACTGGTCGCTTGAAGCTTGAAACTGGATGCTTGATACTGGGTACTGGTTGATCGCAATTCGCCATTCGCAATTCGCAATTCTTAATTCGCATGTTCCGTAGTCTAAACTCCCGCCTACTTCTTTCTTATGTCACCGTCATCCTGGTCTGCCTGCTCGTGGCAGCGCTGGGGCTGCTGGTGGCACTGCGCATCCGCCAGGTACAACAGCGGTTCGTCTACCAGCGGCTGGGCGATGTGGCCCGCCTGACTATCGTCGTGGTGCGCGGAAGGAACGTCGGCCCCGAGCGGCTGGCTCCCTTGTTGCGGCGGCTTGACCAGGACCGAAACATGCGCATTCTGCTCCTTGACTCCCAGGGTAACGTCGTCCTCGACAGCCGCGATGAGTGAAAGGGCCAGAACCTGCTGGCGGGAGCGCGCCTCGACCGCAATCCCGAAGGCAACCTGCAGGGGAGTTTCACCGACGCCGGAGGGCGGACGTGGCTCTTCGTCGCGCTGCCGTGGCCGGCCCCTCCCGCGTCCGAGATGCTCGTCTTCGCCGCCCCGCAGCCCCGCGGCGCGGCGCTGGCCTGGGCGCGTGAGCACATGCTGGCCCCGTTGCTGTGGGCCGGCCTGGCAGCGTTGGTCATCTCCATCCTGCTGGCGCTTCTGATTAGCCGCTCAATAGCCGCGCCTCTGCGGCGGGTGACCGGCGCGGCCGAGGCTATCGCCCGTGGCGAGACCGGCACGCGCGCGCCGGTCTCCGGCCCGGCCGAGGCGCAAAGCCTGGCCCGCTCCTTCAACACTATGGCCGACCAGGTCGAGGCCACACAGCAGTCGCAGCGCGACTTCGTCGCCAACGTCTCCCACGAACTGAAGACCCCCCTCACCTCCATCCAGGGCTTCTCCCAGGCGCTACTCGACGGCACGGCCTCGACGCCAGAGGCGACGGCCCGCGCCGCCCGCATCATCCACGACGAGGCAGAGCGTATGCACCGCTTAGTGGACGAGTTGCTGATCCTGGCTCGCTTCGACGCCGGGCAGATGGTGATGGCGCGCGATCCGGTGGAACTCGGCCCGCTGCTGCGCGGGTGCGTCGAGAAACTGGCACCCCAGGCGCAGGCGGCCGGCGTGGCTCTGGAGTTGGACGTCCCCGAGCGTCTGTTTGTCACCGGCGATACCGACCGGCTGGCGCAGGTCTTCACCAACTTGCTCGACAACGCGCTCGCGCACACGCCCGCCGGGAGCAAGATCGCCATGGCAGCACACCTGGCGGAGGACGGACGCGCCGTCGAGGTGACGGTCACCGATGCTGGCGAGGGCATCCCGGCCGGGGTACTCCCCCGCATCTTCGAGCGCTTCTACCAGGTGGACAAGTCCCGCCGGCGCAGCCGGGGAGCCGGATTGGGACTGGCGATCACAAAGGAGATCGTCGAGGCCCACGGCGGCACCATCACCGCTGAGAGCGTGGTGGGGCTGGGCACCAGATTCACCGTGTGGCTACCGGCGGAGAGTAAATGAGGAATGAGTAAATGAGTATGAGGCTGGTACTCATCTACTCACCTTCTTGACAACTCTCCCCAGTGGTGGTATAAATACACCCTGTCGGGAGCAATCTGATAGACCGGATGAGCACTCTGCGAAGCAAGACATTGACGTCGGGTGCTCTTTGTTTTGCGTCCGGGTGTAGGGGCGCGGTAACCGCGCCCCTACGACACGGCGCCGGAATCAGGAGGTGAAACGGCATGATTGAGGCGGAAAACCTGACCCGCTACTACGGCCCCACCCGGGCCGTGTACAACATCAACTTCCACGTGGACAAGGGAGAGATCGTCGGCTTCCTGGGACCCAACGGGGCGGGGAAGACGACGACGATGCGCATGCTCACCGGCTTCCTGCCCCCCAGCGACGGCACGGCCCGCGTGGCCGGCTTCGACGTATTCTACGACTCGCTGGAGGTGCGCCGCCGCGTCGGCTATATGCCGGAGACGGTGCCCCTTTATCCGGAGATGACGGTGTGGGCTTACCTGGATTACATGGCCGCACTGCGCCAGTTGCCGGACCGCGGGCAGGTGGTGGACCGGGCGCTGGAGGCATGTAGCATCGGTGACCACGCCGACACGGCCATCGGCAAACTCTCCAAGGGGTACCGGCAGCGCGTCGGGCTGGCCCAGGCCATCCTCCACGAGCCGGAGGTGCTCATCCTCGACGAGCCGACCATCGGCCTCGACCCCCGGCAGGTGACCGAGGTGCGGGCGCTCATCCGAGAGATCGGGCGCGAACACACCGTCATCCTCAGTTCCCACATCCTCCCCGAGGTGAGCCAGACCTGCGGCCGCGTGCTCATCATCAACAAGGGGGAGATCGTGGCCGAGGGCACGCCGGATGAACTGACCGCCCAACTGCAGGGGGCGGAACGGGTACTGGTGCGCATCGCTGACGCCAGCCCGGAGGCCATCGAGGTGCTGGAGCGGGTGGACGGCGTGATCGGCGTCGAATCCGTTGACGGGGAAGCCTACCAGGTCTCCTGCATCCGGGAGCACGACCTCCGCGCCGAACTGGCCCATGCCGTCGTCGAGCAAGACTGGGGACTGCTGGAACTCCGCAGCGTGGGGATGAGCCTGGAGGACATCTTCCTCGAGTTGACCACGGAAGAAACGGAGGAAAGCGAAGATGCGTAACGTGTGGACAGTTGCACGACGTGAATTGTATGCCTACTTCAGTTCCCCCATCGCCTACGTGACTATGGCCGCGTTTCTGGCGGTGATGGGGCTTCTCTCCTGGCTCCTCATCATCTACTCCCAGCAGGCGGTGATGGGCTACACGCTGGGCAGCCCGTGGATCTTCTTCACCCTCATCCTCTACGCCGCCGTGGTGACCATGCGGCTGCTGGCGGAGGAGCAACGCTCGGGCACCATCGAACTGGTGCTCACCGCGCCGGTGCACGATTGGGAACTGATCGTGGGCAAATACCTGGCCAGCCTGATCCTCTTTCTGGCCATGGTCGTGATCAGCCTCTACCAGCCTTACATCCTGGCCCGCCTGGGCAACCCCGACCTGGGGGCGGCAGCCAGCGGCTACCTGGGCTTCATTCTGGTCGGGGCAGCGCTCCTCGCCATCGGCACCCTGACCTCGACCCTGACCCGTAACCAGGTCGTCGCCGCCATCCTGAGCGTTGCCATCGGCGTGGCGCTTTGGCTGGTGGAGTTCGTGGGCTCGCGGTCGCCGGGCACTTTTACAGGCGACTTCCTGACCCAATTGGGCCTCTTCGCCCACTACTTCGACTTCCTGGACGGGATCATTGACACCCAGCACATCGTCTACTACCTCAGCCTAGTGGCCGCCAGCCTGTTCCTGGCCACGCGGGTGCTGGAGACAAGGAGGTGGCGGTAATGCGTCGCTTCGCCGAACGATACGGGTTTATCCTGGGCTATGCCGGCCTGGCCGCGATGGTCGTCGGTGCGGCCTGGTACTTTATCGCGCGTGAGATGAATCCCTGGATCGAAGGGCTGCTGATCGGCGGCGTGGTGCTGGGGGTGCTGTTTGTCCTGACCCGCCCGGCACAGGTACGGGCCGCTCTCACCGGGCGTAGTACCCGCTACGGCTCCAACGCTGTCGTGATGAGCATCGCCTTCATCGGCATCCTCATTATGATCAACTACCTGGCGGGGCGGTATCACTATCGTTACGACGCAACCGAGTTGAAGGAACACACCCTCTCACCCCAATCCATCCAGGTGCTGGCCGAGATAGATCAGCCGGTCACCATCACCGGTTTCTTCGCCGCCGACGACTACCGGCGGGAGGCCTTCGAGAAACTGCTGGATCAGTACCTCTACCACAGTGACCATCTCTCCTACTCGGTGATTGACCCCGACCGCGAGCCGCTCAAGGCGCGCCAGTACGAACCAATTCCCTACGGGGGCTTGCTCCTGCAGAGCGGCGAGCGCACCGAGAGAGTCTACACCTCCGATGAGCAGGACGTCACCAGCGCGCTCCTAAAGGTCATCAGCGAGGAGAAGAAGGTGATCTATTTCCTCACCGGTCACCAGGAGCACGACCCGGAGGGCTACGGTGAGAACGGATACTCCAGGGTGACCAACGCGCTGCGGGACCAAAACTACGAGGTGCTCAGCCTCAACCTGGCGGTCACCACGACTGTCCCGAGCGATGCGGCGGCCATTGCCATCGCCGGCCCGCAGATTGCCTTGATGGACGACGAATTGACACGGCTGCGGTCGTATCTGTTCAATGGCGGCAAGGCGCTTGTCATGCAGGATCCGCTCTACGACGCTGGTTTGAATGACGTCCTGTCCGGTTGGCAGGTGCGCTTCGGAGAGGGGGTGGCGATAGACCCGGCCGGTTCGCTCCTGGGCGGCGTGGCTGCCCCGGTCGTCAGCAACTACCGCTTCAGCCAGATTACCAAAGACATGGGTGGGCTGATGACCTTCTTCCCGTTGGCCCGCCCAGTGGAGCGGACGGGGGAAGACCCCACCGGAAGCATCGTATTCAGCCCTCTGGCGGAGACCACGCCACAGAGTTGGGCTGAGCAGGACACAGAGTCCACCGAAGTACAGTTCGACGAAGGGGTGGACATACCTGGGCCTCTCACGCTGATAGCGACCGTCGAGGCGCCACCCATGCTCGGCTCCGGCAGCCCCGACCTGAAGACGCGCCTGGTGCTGATCGGCGATTCGGACTTTGCCTCTAACGAGTACGTCAGTGGTCTGGGAAATGGCATACTCTTCCTCAACGCAGTCAACTGGTTGGCAGAGGAGGAAAGCCTGATCGCCATCGGCCCCAAGACCACGCAGCCACGCTACGTGTTCCTCAGCCAGGTGCAGGCGAACGCGATCTTCTTCGTCAGCGTCATCTTCGTCCCGCTCGCGCTTCTGGCTATGGGCGTCGTCGTGTGGTGGCGCAGGCGGTAAAGGACTAACCCTTGCGAAGGTTGGGTGGCAACTTTCAGGCTAGAAGCGTCTTCGTCGGTCGGGAATTGCCCCGCTGCCAGGTTATTCGTAACCTTCGCAAGGGTCAATGACAAATGGGGGTGGAGGTGGTGAGAGGGTGAAAGAGCGCAAACGGTGGACCACGACGGCAGTACTGCTCGGCGTTTGTGCTGCGCTGGCGGCCTACATTTTCCTGGTGGAGGCGAAGCGGGAACCGCCGCCGGAGGAGGGGGCCTTACCTACGCCAGCCCCGCTCTGGGAGTTCGGGGGCGGCGACGTGATGGAGATCGCGGTGACCAAAGGCGAGCAGACGACGGCGGTCGAGCGCAACGATGGGGAATGGCGTATGACCGCGCCGGAGGAGGGCGAGGCCGACGCGGGCCGGCTTGATGGGTTGGCGAGCCGGGTGGCCGATATGAAGTTCTCCCGCGCTATGGCCGACGTGAGCGACCTGATCGCCTTCGGGCTGCAGGAGCCAGAGGTGCAGGTGACGCTGGTGCTCAGCGACGGGACGCCGATCAACCTGGCGGTCGGGGCGGAGAACCCGCGCCATACCGCCCGTTACGTGCAGAAAGAGGGCGACCCGCTAGTATACCTGGTGCCCACCAGCGACCTGGTGGGATTGCTGGGGCTGGTGGACGAGCCACCCTATCCACCGATGCCCACCCCAGCGCCAAGCCCATTGAAGACTCCGACAGTGGAGCCGGCGCCCACGGCTACCCCTCGGCCAAGGCCAACTCCCACGCCACCGTCATAGCCTGGTACCTGTTGCTAGCATTGGTCAGATTCGCAGTGGGCGCTTAAGCGCCTCAAAAAGCGCACTGAAGTGCACACCAACCAGCGCGTCAATCTGCCGCTTCGCGGCCGGCCCGTAATCCCCGCCACACACTACATCAAGGCTGGGTGAAAATGATCTTATCCCGATCTTGAAAGGCGTAATTGGTAATGTAGCAAGTGCTGGTCACGGCACATTCCGCACCAAGCCAGTCCCAGATCTCGATCTCCTCATCGCTCACCCAGACTTCATCCGCCCCCAGGACGATCACCTCGCTCTTGCGTTCCAGGGTTATGGTCCCTGTCTCGTCCACGTAACGCAACGTTATGCCATCTTTGGACAACGGGCACCGCTGGATTTTAGTCAAGTCGCTGTTGGCACCACAACCAACACCGCCCAGGCTCGTGCCACTGCCGATGTAGCCAATGTCGTCGTTGTCCAGCACCAGAGCGGGTTCTGGTGGAAGAGTGGTGTAAATGGCAAGTTCGTCGCTTTGCGGATCAAAATGGTAGGTGGGAAAATCAATACAGAGGCCCTCACAATTCACACCCAGCACGCTATGCGCCCAGTACTCAACCAGCAAGTATTTATCCTCTGGTACCTGGATAACCGGTGGAAAGTTTCTACACGCGAAGGGCAGATAGATCCAGTAGGTCAAGGTCAACGGCTCTGTCGCTCTGACCAAGGAGGAGAATGGAGAAGGCGCATCTCTCACCGCACCAATGCCTGCCATAATCCCGCCATCGTCGCTGAGGAGCAACCCGATGATCACAATGGGAATAACCACACCTGCAATAAGAGCCAGCCGTCTCATTAACATTCACTGTAGGATTGCCCCCGAATTATACTCAATTCCGCCGCGCGCGCCAAACGGCAGCCCCCCTTTGAAGCCCATCCGAAAAACGCCCTGGCCAGTCCCCGACTGGGCCAGGGGGCAAAGGAAGGAGGGGCCGAAACCAAGCAAAAATCCCCGCCGTGGGTTGCGGGGGGTAAGCATTCATCTGCTGCTCGGCGAGGGTCTCCTGACCCCGTCGCAGGGCTGACCGAAGGCCTCCAAATGGGGGCGAACAAGTGTCAGGGCGAGAAAGCCACCTCAAATAGATTCTCGGGGCACGGTCAGGAGACCAGCCCCAGCTCTACCTGAACGCTCATGCGGGGGGCGTCTAACGTGTCAAGGTTATTGACCTCTGCCGAATTCCCTGGCCGAACAATCGTTGACGGTAAATGAATACTCCTCCTCAACACAGTGCCGCATCACCTCGTATGTCATCCTTCTGCTTCCGTAGAGGAAAAACTTCTTGAGAAATAGAAACCCCGACTGATATCCTTCTCCCTCAAGACGATGCACATTGGCGTCTGTCACTAACAGTTCTTGCAGATTCAACTGGTCTATCCCTATACGGTCCAGCTCTCCAAGGCGCCTCATGAATCTATCTTTCTGCTTCGGGTACGACGGTACTTCTACAGCAACGTGCTCGAACATCCCTCTCGCTCGCTCAAGGTTCCCCAGCGTTTTCTCGTCGTAGTTCGTCGCCGCGAGGTTGAACCGAGTTTCTTTGACGCCAAGACCCCGGAGAACACCCAGGTGTTCGTCATCGGCAAGGATGCCATTGGTGTATACCCAGAAGTACAACCCGGGTTTCGCTTCTCGCATCTCAGTGACGCAGGCTTCCAGTTCGGGGAGGTACAACAGGGGTTCGCCTCCGGTCAGGGCGACGCCTTCCAGTTCGTTCTTGCGACGGTGAAACTCTTTAAGATAGGTCTGCCGGACGTACTTTTCATCCTCGTCGGGTGTGTCTGCATCATAGGTATCGAGGAAACAGAATGGGCACTTGGCGTTGCAACGAAAGCCAAGCTGAAAGGACATATACGCCTTGCGCGTGCACATCTCACAACCAGGGATGAGATTGCCTGTACTTACGGCCTGATGAGAGCCGTGGAAACACAGGCCAGGGATGCTATCTCGAAGATATTTTATCTCTTCTACCACATCAGATTCTTTGCGATTGAAATCCATGGGGTACACTCAAATCTTCTTTAGCTTCGCTCAGACTGACCACGAATTGGCCAATCCCACTGCGCTGCCAACGCCGCCAACGCCTCGTCCGGGTAGACGGCGACCGGCCCCCTCGATCTGCCATCCTACCCAGCCGAGACATCATTCGGCGTAGAACGCCACTCCGAGCGTCCCCGGACCGGCGTGGGTGCCGATGATCGGGCCGGCCTCGGCCGTGAGCAGTTCCACGCAGGGGAATCGCGCCGCCACCTGCTCGGCCAGGACCTGCGCCTCGCCGGGCACATCGCAGTGCAGCACCGCCGTGTGCACGGCCTCGGACGACCCCACCCGTTCGGCCATCAGGTCCAGCACGCGCCCTACGGCCCGCTTCCTGGTACGCGGCTTCTCCAGCGGCTCAACCTGACCATCCCTCACGTACAGGACCGGTTTGATGCTCAGCGCGAGGCCCAGGAGTGCCGTGGCCCCGCCGATGCGCCCGCCCTTGTGCATGTATTCCAGCGTCTCCACCGTGAAGATGATGTTCATCTTCGGGATCAGTCCCTCGACCAGCCGCACGACCTGGGCCGCGTCCTGCCCGGCGGCCGCAGTGCGAGCGGCCGCGATGGCCATCAGACCCAGAGCCATCGATGTCGAGCGGGAATCGATCACGTGGATCGGCACGTCCGGCAGTTGCTTCCTGGCAGCCAGGGCCGAATCAAGCGTCGCACTCATCTTGTGCGACAAGTGGATGGAAACGATGGCCTCGGCCTGCTCGGAGAGCGCGGAATACACCTCCACAAAATCCCCAGCCGTCGGCTGGGACGTGGTGGGCAGTTGTTTGCTGTCGCGCAGCAGGCGATAGAACAATTCGGAGTCGAGATCAACTCCATCGAGATATGTTTTGGTTCCGCAGGTGATGTAGACAGGTATCACGCGGACGCCGTATTCCTGCCCCATGGTCTGCGTCATAGACGAGGTGCTATCGGTAACGATGCTGACTTTGCGTTTAGTTTGAGGCATTTCTCCCCCCGATTCCTGGCCGGTAGGTGCCGGAGAGGGTTCGTCATTCCGGCGCTGAAGTCATCGTAACCGATTATAACCCCTTAGTGCCGCTTGCACAACCGCAGGCCGCTACCGTCACACCGCAGCACCCAGCAGCCGCCGCAGTGCGGTTCGCTCGTCGGGGCCAAGCCAGGCCAGCGCCGCCTCGTCCCCCACCAGGATCGCCTGCCCCAGATCTGAGCGCCGGAACGTGGCCAGGTCCTCCTCGAAGGGGCTGCCCACCTGGTGTTCGTGCACGATGCGGCCGTCGCGCATCACCAGCACCCGCTCGGTCTGGCGGGCCACCGCCGGATCGTGGGTGACGACGATGAAGGTAGTGCCCAACTCGTGGTTGAGATGGTGCATCAGCCCGATCACCTCCGCGCCGCTATGGGAGTCCAGGTCCCCGGTGGGCTCGTCGGCCAAGACCAATGCAGGCTCGTTCGCCAGCGAACGGGCGATGGCGACCCGCTGCCGCTCGCCGCCGGAGAGTTGATTAGGCAGGTGGCCCATCCGGTCCGCCAGCCCAACCAGCGCCAGCAATTCCTCGGCCCGCCGCCGCTTCCCATGGCCTTTTCCCATGGGCTGCCCCATCATCGGCACCTCGACATTCTCGCGGGAGGTCAATGTGGGGATCAGATTGTGCAACTGGAAGATGAACCCGACGGTGCGAGCGCGGAAGGTATCCAGGTTACGCACAGTCGCCAAGTCCTCCCCGTTCACCAGAGCCTGCCCGCTGGTGGGACGGTCGAGGGCGCCAATCATGTTAAGCAAGGTGGACTTGCCGGAGCCGGAGGGGCCCATCACAGAAACGAACTCTCCCCGCGCCACGCACATGTCCACCCCATCCAGCGCCCGCACCTCCGCGCCGTCGCCGTAGACCTTCACCAGGTCGCGTGTCTCAACGATGATTTCATTATCCATCAGATTGCTCCTCTTGGGATTGTTCATTGGTCATTGGTCATTGGTCATTCGTACCGCAGCGCCTCCACGGGCCGCATACGTGATGCCCGCCAGGCCGGATAGGCCCCGCCGACGGCACCTAGCACGAGAGCGGTGAACAGCGCCTGGGCGAAGAGGCCAGGGCTGAAACGGGCCTGCACGAAGCCGGTCATAAAGGAGGTGGCGCTGAGCAGTTCACCGGCTACGACACCGGCCATTACGCCCGCCACGCTGCCGAGCAAACTCAGGGCCAGCGATTCGCGCAAGATCATCCATAGCACCCGCCCTTTGCGCCAACCCAACGCCCGCAACACGCCGATCTCCCGCGTGCGCTCGAAGACGCTCATCACCATGGTGTTCATCATCCCGGCCCCGCCCACCAACAGGGCCAGGAAGGCAATGGCCCAGGTGCTGGAGCGCATGAGTTGGAGATCTACCACGTTCTCGGAGAAGTCGCTCGCCTGTGACACGGCAACCTCAGGAAAACGCGCTTCGATCTGGCGGCGCACCGGTTCAGCCTGGTTCGGATCATCTAGCCAAATGCCCAGGAAACTGACTTTGTGCGGCTGCCCGAAGAGAGCCTGGGCGTCGTGCAGGCTGACGACCCCACCCCCCTCCTCGAAAGGCACCTCCGTCTCGTAGACGCCGACGATGCGAAAGGGAACGTCGAGGATACGCAGTGTCTGGCCCACTTTCTTGCTCAAGTTGTCCGCCGCCACGCGACCGATGATGATCTGCCGGTTAGCAGTCAGGGGCTCCCCCTCCACGATGCGAAAGTCACGGATGCCCTGCCCATGGGGCTGGTAGCCGAAGACGACAAAGAAGGGTGCGTCACCGATAGTCGCGTAGCCGGTCAGAAAGCCCTCGGCGTGCTGCACGCCAGGGATGGCCGCGATGTGCCTCACGACTCCTACGTCAATCGTGCTCAGGTCTATCGAAGCATCTGCCTGTATGCCGACTAACTGGACGCCACCGCCAGCGACGGACGTTATCTCTGCCACAAGGCCATCGGCCAGAGCGCCCAGGCTGACCATGGCCATGATAGCGATGCCAATGCCAATCGCGGTGAGCACGGTGCGCGTGGGTTGCCGCAAGAGATTGCGCAGCGCCGCGCCGCCGAACCTCACCCCCTCCAGCCCCCCAGCCCCCCCTCGGTCCCCCCCAACCCTTCGACCTTGCTCAGGACAAGCTCTGGGGGGGAAGGAGGGGAGTCTCAGGAAGCGCGACGTCCGGGCCTCCGTGCTGCCCTCGTACCGCATCGCCTCCGCTGGCGTCAGGCGGGAGGCCCGCCAGGCCGGGTAGGCCCCGCCTACCAGCCCCAGTACAAGCGCCACACCGATACTCTGCGCAAACAGCGCGAGGGAGAAACTGCCGGGCTGGATGCCGCTTATCATCGGCACGTGCTCCACCGCCCGCACCGCCGCCACACCCAGGCCGATCCCAACCAGCCCACCCAGCCCGCTGAGGATCAGCGACTCTCTCAGCACCAGCCCCAAGACCTGTCGCCGACGCCACCCCACGGCGCGCATGGCCCCGAACTCCCGCGTGCGCTCGAAGACGCTCATCAACATCGTGTTCATCACCCCCACCCCGCCGATGAGCACTGCCAGGAAAGAGACAGCCCAGGTGAAGCCCTGGATGTAGGTAACCGTATCCTGCTTGCTGGCGAAGTCGGACGATGTGGTGACCGTGAGGTCGGAGAAGCGTTGCTCGATGCGCTGGCGCACCCGCTCGGCGTCCTGGATGTCCCGCAATTTGAGCAGGTAGGTATTCACCTGATGGGGGTGTCCGGCGAGGGCCTGGGCGTCGTCGAGCAGGACGACGCCCGCGCTGTCCTCGAAGGGCGCTCCCGTCTCGTAGATGCCCACAATGCGGTAGGCGCTCTCGTAGAGCCGAAGCGTGTCGCCGACCTCTTTATCCAGGTCATCGGCTGCTGCCCGTCCCAGGATCAGGGGACGGCCTCCGTGTCTCGCCGCCCACTCTGACTTCGGCGAGCTCAGTCGAGCCGTCAGTCCCTCTCCCGCCACGATCTTGAAGTGCTGGATGGCGAACCCGCCGGGCTCGTAGCCGAAGACGATGAAGTAGGGCACGCCCTTAGTGGCGGCCATCGTGTAGACCATCCCCGTCACCTCTTCGACACCGGGCAGGTTGGCGAGCGCCATGCCCACCTCCTCGTCCACGGCGCTGAAGACGATGTCCACCACGTCTGACTGAGCCACCAGCAGGTCGGCCCCGCTGCCGCCGCCCATCGCCCCGTAGCCAGCCGCCAGCCCCTTGGCCAGCGAGCCCAGCGCGACGATGGCCGCCACTCCGATGGCGACGCCAGCCATCGTCAGCAATGTGCGCGTCTTGCGACGCAAAAGACTTTTGAGTATCATTGACCCCACCGTAGACTATGCTATAATCTTCTCGTAGGACAAATCACAGGAGGCAGACACGAGATGAGAACGATACCTATCCCCGATAATACTGCTGATACGCTGTTCGGTCTTCTCGACACCCGCCCCCCTCGCCTGATGGAAGACGAAGAAGTAAAAGGCTTCCTGATCTCCCCTACCCAGTACAATGCCCTGGTCGAACTGTTGGAGGATATTGCAGACCTACGCGACGCTGCCATTGCCGAAGCCGAATATGCAGCGGGCCAAGGCCGGCCCTTTGACGAGTACAACGCTGAGCGAAAGGCCAGGGGCAGTGTACAGGGTTGAGACTGCCAGCAGGCGGGTCGAAAAGCAACTGGACCGGGTGCACGACGACCACTATCCACGGGTAGCCGCAGCCATTGAAGCCCTCAAGAACAACCCCAGGCCAGTAGGTGTCCGAAAACTGGGTGGTAAAGTACACCGCGTCCGCGTCGGCCCGTACAGAATCATCTACAGCATTCACGATAAAGAGCAAGTCGTCGTCATTGACAAGGTAGATCGGCGCAAGGAACGCACCTACAAAGGTTGGTAGGCCGATAGTTGGTAGACTGGTGCCCAATGTACCAATCTACCAGTTTCCCAATCTACCAACCTACCGCTCCACCTCAATGTCCACAAACGCCGTCATCCCCCACCGGATCGCCGCATCGGTCTCGTCCAGGACGACGATCACGGTGTAGTTGACCCCGCCCGCGCCGGGTTCGGCCATGGGGGAGATGCGGGTCACGTGGCCGGTGAAGACCCGCTCTGGGAGGGTGTCGAAGGTGACGCTGGCCCGCTGGCCGACTGCCACCCGCGCCACGTCAATCTCATCCAGGTCAGTCGTCTCCACCCGCAGCGTGGTCAGATCGCCCAGCGTGATCAGCGGCTGGCCCGGCGCGACCAGTTCCCCCAACCGCACGTTCACCGCGCCGGCGGCACCGCCGAAGGGGGCGTGGACCTCGCAGCGATCCAGAGCGACGCGGGCCGCCTCCAGCGCGGCCTCCGCCTGCGTCACCGCTGCCCCGGCGACGGCGATCTCCTCGGCCGTGGCCCCCGCCTGGAGCAGGGCCAATTGCGCCTGGGCTACGTCCTGTTGCGCCTCCGCCACGGCTATCCCTGCCTCGGCCACGCGAATCTGAAGATACGACCCAGCCTTCAGCGCATCCAGTTGTGCCTGGGCCGCCGCCAGCGATTCGTCGGCGGTGTGGAGAGCGTAGCGGGCCTGCTCCTCCGGCGCGCCCAACGCTGGGCAGACCTCGCTGCCATCCGGCATCTCGTAGCACTTCATCGTCTGATCGTGGGCCTCGCGGGCCATCCACTGCTCCGCCTGGGCCGCCGCCACCTGCGCGCTCGCCGCCGCGATCTCCGCCTCCGTCGCGCCGGACCAGAGTTGGTTCCGTTGAGCGATGGTCTGGGAAATCACAGTCCGGGCCGCTGCGATCTGCTCCTCGGCCACGGCGACCTGTTCCGGGCGGGGGCCGGCCTTCAGGAGCGCCAGTTGGGCCTGGGCGGTCTCCACTGCCACCTCCGCCTGCTGCACCGCCAGTTGCGCGTCGGTGGGGTCGAGCCGGACCAGCAAATCGCCTGCCTCCACCTCATCCCCTGGCTCCACCAATACCTCCATCACCGTGCCGCCGGTCTGGGCGCTGAGAGCAGCCCACACCGCCGGCACCACCTCTCCCGTGACGGAGACCAGCGGCACGAACTCCATCTCCACCTCCGGCGTCGCCGTCTCCTCGGCGCTCTTTCCACAGCTGGAGAGGATCACAGCCAGGGCCACTATCAGTCCTATAGCAATAGATTTCTTCATCGTTATTACCTCCATTCGTGTCGTGTATTGCGTGTTGTGTGTCTGGTCATTGTTCATTGGTTCATTGTTCATTCATACCTGAGCGCCTCCACCGGCCGCATCCGCGCCGCCCGCCAGGCCGGGTAGAGCCCGCCGATCACACCGGTCACCAGCGCCACTGCCAGCGCCTGCGCGAACAGTTCGGGGCTGTAGAGCGGGTCCAGCATCCCCCCTATCCCCGGTATCTGCGTTATCCCCCAGGCCAGCCCTAATCCCAGGATTATACCACAGGCGCCGCCCACCGCACCCAGCGCCAGCGCCTCCTGCAGGATCATCCCCAGCACGCGGCCCCGCCGCCAGCCCAGCGCCCGCAGCACGCCGATCTCCCGCGTCCGCTCCAGGACGCTCATCAACATCGTGTTCAACATCCCCACCGCGCCGATGAACATCGCCAGGAACGAGATCTGCCCTATCATCTCCTCCATCGTCCGCATATCGGGCATGATCTCGACGAGCTCGGAGGTGAGAGAGACGTCAATCTCAGGGAAGTGAGCATCCAGATAGTCCTGTACCGGTTCGACCCGCTCCGGATCGCGCAGTTTGAAGAGATACCATCCTACCTGGTGAGGCTTTCCGGCCAGGGCCTGAGCCTCCCGCAGGCCGATGACCACCCCGCTCTCCTCGTAGCCCACTCCCGTCTCGTAGATGCCGGCCACGCGGAAGGTGCTCTCCAGCAGGCGAAGCGTGTCGCCCACCTCCAGCCCCATCGCCTCCGCTGCCTGCCGGCCGACGATGACCTGGTGATTGGCTGTCAGCGGTTTCCCTGCGACGATTTTGAAGTGACGGATGGCGAACTCGCGGGGATGGTAGCCGAAGATGATCAGCAAGGACATCTCCTCGGTGCTGGCGACGGTGATGACGACGCCGGAGACTGCCTCCACGTCGGGCAGGGCGGCGATGCGCGCCCCCACCCGCTGGTCAATTGAACTATAGCCCATGTCGGAGACGTCTGCCTCAATAGCCATCAACTCAGCCTGACTGCCCGTCATCATCCCGGTAAGGATCTCAATCATCCCCTGGGTGATGCCGCTCAGGGCAACAATGGCAGCGATGCCCACGCCGACCCCCAGCGTAGTCAGGGCCGTGCGGGTGCGACGACGCCATAGGTTCCTGAGCGTCGCGCCGGGCAGGAAGCGGGGCACGTGCGCCCCGCCACCGCCTTCGTACCGCAGCGCCTCCAGCGGCAGCAGACGGCTGGCCCACCAGGCCGGATATGCGCCACCCACCAGCCCCAGCACAGCCACCGTGACGAGGGCGCGGGCGAAGAGTTCGGGGGAGAACTGCACCCCCAGCGTGCCCATGTAGGGGATAGATCCGCGCAGCAGGAGGACTGCCGCCACCCCCATGCCGATGCCCACCAGCCCCCCCAGGAGAGAGAGGGCCAGCGACTCGCCTAGGATGAGACGCAGCACCCGGCCCCGCCGCCAGCCCAACGCCCGCAGTAGCCCGATCTCCCGCGTGCGCTCAAAGACCGACATAAAAAGCGTGTTCGTCATCCCCACCCCGCCGATGACCACCGCCAGCCCCGAAATGGCCCAGGCGAACACCTCCATCCTCTCAATCATCTGCTGCCGGTCGGCGAACTCGGAGGTGGTGGAGAGGATCAGGTCGGAGAAGTGCCGCTCCACCCGCGCCCGCAACCGGGCCTCGTCGCCGGGGTCGCGCAGGCGGATGTAGAACATGGAGACGCGGCGTGGCTGTAACAGAAGCGACTGGGCCTCCTCCAGTGGGATGACCGCGCCGCCCTCCTCAAAGGCATCCCCCGTCTCGTAGATACCGACGATGCGGAAGGCGCCGCCGGTGATGCGGAGCGCATCGCCCACCTCCTTGCCCATGCTCTGCGCCGCGCCTCGGCCCAGGATGAGAGGCTTCCCCTGCAGGCTGTGGCCGGTCTCTGACCGCGCCACCCGCCTCCTCCCCAGTCCCTGCCCCTCGACGATGCGGAAATGGGCGATGGCGAAGCCCTCGGGGTCATAGCCGAAGATGAAGAAATAGGGAGAGGCCTCGGCCTGGACGTTGCCCATCAGCATGCCGTCCACATCGGCCACCTCCGGCCAAGCCCGCAGTTGGTCGGCGACCGTCTCCTCCACGCCGCCCATCGTGATGTCCATCATGCCGGCCTGGGTGAGCACCAGGTCGGCCTGGCTGCCGCTGACCATAGCGGTGTAGCCGGCGCGCATTCCTTCGGCCATCGCGCCCAGCGCGACGATGGCCGCCACGCCGATGGCGATGCCCAGCAATGTGAGGATAGTACGGCCCTTACGGCGGAAGAGATTCTTGAAGATCATTGGTCAACCCTGGGCGTAAAACGTGAAACGTGAAACGTGAAATTTAGGGTGGCGGAGCCACAACCAAGCATCGTTTCGCGTGTTTGGTCATTGTTCATTGGTTCATTGTTCATTCGTACCGCAGCGCTTCCACCGGCCGCATGCGCGTCGCTCGCCAGGCCGGGTAGAGCCCGCCTATCACACCAGTCACCAGCCCCACCGCCAGCGCCTGCACGAACAATTGGGGGCTGTAGCGCGGGTCCAACATTCCCCCTATCCCCGGTATCTGTGTTATTCCCCAGACCATCCCCATCCCCACGAGGATACCGCAGACGCCGCCCACCGCGCCCAGCACCAGCGCCTCCCGCAGGATCATCCCGATCACCTGACGCCGCCGCCAGCCCAATGCCCGGAGAACGCCAATCTCCCGCGTCCGCTCCAACACGCTCATCAGCATCGTGTTCAGCATCCCCACCCCGCCGATGAACACCGCCAGGAACGACATCTGCCCCACCAACTCCTCCATCGTCTGAAGGTCCGGCAGGCTCTCGGCGAACTTGGAGGTAAGCGAGACGTCAATCTCCGGGAAGTTGGCATCTAGAAGGGCCTGCAACTCCTCCACCCGCGCTGGATCGGTCACCTTGATGGCATACAGGCTCACCTGGTGGAGTTTCCCGGCCAGCGCCTGGGCCTCCCGCAGGCTGACGACCACGCAATTTTCCTCGTAGCCCACGCCCGTCTCGTAGATGCCGACCACACGGAAACCACTCCCCAGCAAGCGGAGCGTGTCGCCCACCTCCAGCCCCATCACCTCCGCCGCCCCCCGGCCGACGATGACCTGGCGGCGGGCCGTGAGCGGTTGGCCTTCTACGATTTTGAAATGGCGGATGGCGAATTCGCGAGGGTGGTAGCCCATGATGAAGAGAATGGGCATCTTCTCCGTGCTGTCAAAGGCGAAGCCAATGCCGGAGACCGTCTCCACGTCGGGCAGGGCGGCGATGCGCGCCCCTACCCGTTCGTCAATGGAACTGAAACTTAGATCGGAGCAATCGGCCTCCAGGGCCATCAGGTCAGCCTCGCTGCCCATGTACATGGTGGTGAAGGACTCGATGACCCCCTGGGTGATACCACCCAGAGCGACGATGGCGGCAATGCCTATCCCGATGCCGAGCGTGGTCAGCACGCTCCGCGTTCGCTGCCGCAAAATACTGCGTATTG
>Ga0114918_10001924_pt1 | contig 18630 bp, 13 predicted proteins | sample LantaG_FD_87015 | JGI IMG/M metagenome (GOLD analysis project Ga0114918, IMG submission 87015) | Deep subsurface microbial communities from Baltic Sea to uncover new lineages of life (NeLLi) - Landsort_02402 metaG | ecosystem: Environmental > Aquatic > Marine > Oceanic > Sediment | place... | reverse complement strand
TTGAGTTCATAATTTAGTAGGGGCTTTTTTTCCTGAAAGACAATCTTACTTTGCCTTTTACCTTTATCAAATGTGTCTCTTGATATATCTGCCATTTACAAATCCCCATGATCTTTAATATCTTGATTTCCAAGATATGAGAGATATTAATAGAAAATCTTGAGCTTTTGGATCACCACAACCTAAAAACGATTTATATTAGTGGATTAGGATATCCTGCTGAAAATTAAGCGAGTTTATTTAAAACTAGGGATTTGTATGTTATTATTTGACATATGAAAGATGACCTATGTAAGCTATATAGATGTGATATACACCCAAAGTATAGGGGAAAGAAGGAGCCAAAAAATGGCTGTGTGGGCTGTCTTAATCTTTATTTGAAGTTACATAAAAAACCAAGACTGCCTATAAAACCTACAAAAATTATCAAGGATAAATCAAGGTATACAAGGAAGAACAAACATAAAAACAAGGAAGAGTAATGAGATATGTCAGTATTGACTTAGAAACCACAGGTCTAGATCCAGAAAATAACAATATCATTGAATTCGGGGCAGTTTTGGACGATCTTCGTGAACAAAAACCTCTGAAAGAGCTACCTAGATTTCATGCCTATATCTGCATGGATGAATATAAAGGACAACCTTATGCCCTCTCTATGCACCCTACTATTTTTAGAAGAATAGCAACAAGAGAAACTGGCTACAACTATTTATATCCTAACACTCTAGGGAAAGCCTTTTTAGATTTTCTTGTAGAGAACGGTTATGAGCTGGCGGAGAAAAAAGGTAAAAAAATTCAAAGAACAACAATTAATGTTGGGGGCAAGAATTTTGGAACATTTGATCTACAGTTTTTAAATCAACAGACTAATTTTTCTAGTTCTGTTAAAATTAGGAGCAGAATTTTAGATCCAGGTGTTTTATGTCTAGAGCCTACAGATGAGGTAATTCCCGGATTACCAGAATGCCTGAAAAGAATAGGGATAGATAAAGAGGTAGCTCACACAACAATCGAAGACTCTTTAGATGTTATTAAAGTTCTAAGAGCAAAACTAGGGCATGTCTTCAGGCATCCAGCGTCATAACTATGTTTAAAGAACAGAAAAAACTCACAGGTATTGCTCTTCTAGAAAAAGTTCAAGATGAAACCTATTGGAGAAAAAAATATACCTTAGAAAAGATAGAGTCTGCTAAGAAAGCTGAGATTGACTCAGACCGAAAAAAGCGTTTGAAAGACTGTCTTTGTAAATATTGCTATTACCTTCGAGGAGAAGTTATAGCCTGTTCTGCGATGACTACAGCACCGTGTCAAATATGTGAGAAAGAGATGCTTTTCAGCTCAACACACACAGATAAAATATGTACAGATTGTGCTAAAAAACATAAGCTATGTAGGCAGTGTTTGTCTGATATAGACTTTAAACAAAGAAGGAAAGTATGAATGTTAAGGAAAACATAATTACACTTTTAAGTTCTCTAGAACGTCCAGGTAAAGATAAAATCATTGAATACTTAGAAGGTTCTACCTTTTTCACAGACCCTGCCAGTTGTACTGAGTATAATGCTTATGAGGGTGGTTTAGCAGAACATAGTTTTAATGTTTATCAAATTCTTGAAAGAAACTGTGCTTTACACCATGACATGAATAAACTTCAAGAGAGTATAAAGATTGTAGGTCTTCTTCACGATATTGGTCATATAGGTACTTTTCAAAAAGTTTCTAAAAATGTCACTGTACGTGGATCTGATGGAAAAAACAGAGTGAAAGAAAACGGTAAACTTCTTTTTATTGAAAAAGAAGGATATGACCCCCATCCAGAAGCTCAACTGCCTTACCCTCGTGGAACTCTAGCTACAATGTTAATCAAACAACACTTAAAATTAAACAAGTTAGAGGATCTAGCGATTCAATGGCATGCAGGTGTTTATGATCAACCTCAACATCTTTGGGGAACACTAAAACGTGCTCAAAAAGTTCATAAACTTATCTTCTTATTATTTGCAGCAAAAAGAGAAGCTGTTCTTTACCACGATCATAAAGTAGAGGCGTAAATGGATCTTCAAGATAGAGTGATTTATAACAAATTAATGAATAAAGAAGAAGTCAGTAAAGATGATTTGAAAGGCTTCCTCATAAAAGCTGCTGATTGTTACTATACTAAGGAAGCTTTTATTAAAGATGATGAATTTGATCTATTTAAGAAGCTCTACCAAAAGACATACAATGAAGAATTTCAAATAGGAACAAAGGAAACCCTTAAAGGTTTTTCAAAAGCTCCCCACGGCATCCCTATGGGGTCTTTAACAGAGTTTGACACCACGGTTGATGTTACTCAAGACATTAAGAAGTGGGTTTCTAAAAACGCTAAAGAAGATGTTCTCTGCGTAAGTGAGAAATTAGACGGGCTTAGTGTTTCTGCTAGGTATGATGAGGGTAAATTAAATCAAGGTCTAACTCGTGGTGACGGATTTGAAGGAGACGACATCACCAATAATATTCTAAAAATGGTTAGAGTTCCTAATGAACTACCTAAACCTATTAGCGGTTATTTAAGAGGAGAGATTGCTCTCAGAAAATCGGTCAAACAAAAACATTTTCCTGAAATGGCAAATGAAAGGAATGCTGCTGTAGGTATCACTAAAAGAAAAGAGGGAGAGGGGTGTGAGCATCTGGATATTTTCTTTTTTAAATTTTACCCAGACAAAGATCAAGGTTTAGATTTTAAATCAGAAACAGATAGTTTAGATTATATGAAAAAAGAGTTAGGTCTATTAACTCCTCGGTATTATAAAGTTGGTGTACAAACTTTAATAGCATTACACAAAAAATATGAAGAAGGTGTGAGGGAAAAATTAGACTATCTTTTAGATGGTTTGGTAGTAAGTATTGATGATATTGAAAGACAAACAGAGATCACAGATAACGAGTTACTTCCAGAATATGCTAGGAAATTCAAGTTTGAAGCTGAAAAAGCTGAAACAGAATTGCTCCAAGTTATTTCTCAAGTAGGTAGAACAGGAGCTATCACTCCACTAGCTATTTTAGATCCTGTTGTATGTGGGGGAACTCTAATTTCTAAAGCAACTTTACACAACTATGATGAGATTGATCGTTTGGGTATTGAGGCTGGAGATATCATTCAGGTTATTAGAAGTAAGGATGTTATTCCTAAAATCACAGGGGTGATTAGAAAAAACGATTATAGCACCCCTATAAAAAGACCTAAAGAATGCCCAGTGTGTGCTTCAGAGCTTGAAAAAGAAGACACTATCTATTATTGTCGTAATGAATATTGTGGTGCTAGGGTAGCTAAAGCTCTACTGCACTGGCTGAATATACTTGGTCTTAAGAATATGGGTGAGAAACTTGTAGAGGCTCTCATAGATGCTGGTAAACTTAAATCTATTCCTGATTTCTACAAGCTTAAAGTAGAAGATATTGCAGAATTAGATAGACAAGGTATTAAGAACGCCACCAAAGTTTTAAAAGAAATAAATGGTAAAACTACAATCACTGTTTCAGAACTTCTTTCGGGTTTGAATATCAGATCTCTTTCTGTGAAAAGAGCAGAAATACTTGAAGATAATTTTGGAGAATTGGAGCACATACTTGCTTTAAAAACCAGAGATATTATAAGTATAGAAGGATTCGAGGAAAAATTAGCCACATTTATTGTCACTGGATTGAAGATAAAATCTCCTTTAATTAAAGAGATCTTAACTCATATCAAAATAAAGAAAAAAGTAGAGGGAGCTTTAACTGGTAAAAGTTTCTGTTTTTCTGGATTTAGAGATCCCGACTTAGAGTCTCAATTAAAAGCAAAAGGGGGCAGAATTGCTTCTGGAGTAAATAAGAAATTAGACTATTTAATTGTAAAGAATAAAAATGGAACCACTTCAAAAATAAAAAAAGCTAAGGATTATGGGATAAATGTCCTAGATCCTGACGATTTGCACGGAATTCTCCACAACACTCTCTTTTAATCAATATTCCAGTATTTAGATCTATCTATATAAGGATACTTCATTTTTAGAAGCGTCCTTATTTTATTTTACTAATTTACAATTCTAATGAACTACGAAGAGTGTGTAAATAGTTAACTAATTTTACATATTTATCATGGGATAAGGGATAGATAAGGAGACTTCCGTGGCTATTATACCTATTATTACATTTCCAACGAGTTCCCCAGGATACTCAACCAACTTGGTTAATCAAACCATAGGCGGTGAGGCTGATATTACTACAGCAGAAATCTTGGTGAATGGGAGTGACAGCGGCGTAGCTTATGCCTCTGGAGCCACTAGTTGGGCTTTTACCACAATGCTGTCAGAGGGAGAAAATCAATTTGAGGTTGTGGCTATAGATGGGGACGGTATTCAAAGTGCTCCTGACACTCTAGTTGTTACCTACATCACCAACGATAACTTAAATCTGATTGTAGGTGCTCCAACAGGTATCATACTAGAGAGAAGTAGAAATTCAGTCAAAATATCAATTATAGAAAACAGTGAAGCTGAGGTTATAGGATATAACTTTTATGGAAGTGAAGAGCCTGGAGGAGGAACCACTGGGTTCACTTTATTAAATAACACTTTGATAACAACAAACGACTTTTTTAAAGAAAATACGGTTGTCTTAAGTGAAACGGTAGATACTTCTGGGGATATAAGAACTACTAATGTTATTGAGAAAGTAGTGCGAGATTATTATTATTCTTATGAACACAACAGGGTAGACCAACCTTTAGGAACAATCCCCCTCTCAGAACCAAACCACTATGTTGCAACTGCTGTAGCTTTTGATACTACTTCTCAAAAGCAAGTTGAATCGATATATAGTGCTGAACTAGGTGCAGAACCTTTACTGCTTGACACATCTATTAGAGATCTACCTGCTAGAACAACGGTTGATATACAAGCTAGTTATATCGATCAAGTTTTGCAGATCAATCCTGAAGTTGATGTTAAACCAGGAACTGTTACCAGAGATGTTCACATCAACCCACCATCAGATGAATTTGAAAGATTATATATCATTCAAGATTTTATGCATCGTTCTCAATCATTCTTAACATTAATTGAGTTTGATGATCCAAACGGAGATGGGGAATCAGATGACGTTTTAACGACAACAGGTAAGCTTAGATTAAAAGAAGCACTTCTTGTCTCAGATGAAAATGCAGATGAGATTCAACTTTTAATAGATGATGCTTTTACTAAATTAGCAGGAAACGTAAATTACCGTAGAAAAGAAGCACAGAATTCTATAGGTCAAGCTCTGTTTTATACTTTGAAAACCCCTACAAGAGATGCAGTTATTAATGCGGGGAGTATTATTGAAACAATTTCAGATGAGACTACCGAGCCAGTGCAATTTGAAGTATTGACAGATTTTATTTTACCTGTAGCAGATCTAGCTAATTACTATAATCCAAACACAGACAGATATGAGATTAGGTTAGATGTTAGAGCCATTGAGCCTGGAGACATAGGTAATGTTGACGCAAGCAAAATAAGACTTGTAGTTAGTGGTATTGATTCAATCTTTGGCGTTACCAATCCTAATCCTACTGAATTTGGACAGGACATTGAATCAAACAATGATCTAGCTGAAAGAGCTATGCTTGCTTTTGTCAGTGTTGATGCGGGAACAGAGGCAGGCTACTTAGCTACTACACTTGGGACACCAAATGTTCAAAGAACTAAGATAATTAGTGCTGGCGAAGAGCTTATGCAAAGAGACATAGATCCTCTTAGACTTGTACACACTTTTGGAAAAGTAGACATTTATATCCAAGGTAGTTTAGCAACAAATTATTCCGAAAATTTTGGATTTACATATAACACAGTTAAGGGGGAGCAAGCTCTTATTCAAAGTGTTCAATTTTATCATTTTAGAGTATATAACTCAAACATAACTTTTGAAAAGCCTATCTATCAAGTTATTGAGGTTAAGAACGTCACAAAGCAGGCTCTTTATGATGTGACTGGTGCCGTTATCCTAGGCGACGGTCAAGTGATTGATCTCGATGAAACTCTTCAAGCTAATCAAGCTATTGGTTTGGATCCAACAGATGTTATACATGTGTCTTATAGATTCAGGGATTCCGAACCCTATGTATTTAACAATCAACCTGTGGATTCTGTCGTTTCGTGTATTGGAGAAAACTCCGGAGCTTTAACATCAAGCAATATTGTACTTCAGAAGTTAGAAGATCCTCTTAAATTCGGTAACTCAACTTCTTCTAAAGATCAAATGTCTTTAGGTTATGCCAATGGTGTTCCTAACGGAAGCATTAAAGAGATAATAGATGAAGACCATTTATTATTTGGCGAGAATGAAGTTGATCTAGAAAGATACGGGGTTGATACCGACACCATTGTTGTTACTGATGAAACCAATACAACTACCTATCAAAGAGCTATTGATTATCTGGTTAAACCAGGTGATATGAAAACTTTAACAACGATTAAGAGAACGACAACTAGTTCTATACCTAATGGTTCAAGAGTTTTAGTTGACTATGAAGCTGGAGAAAACTTTACGGTTACTTATGCAGTCAACACTTTGTTACATGATGTTCAGGCAAGAGTTGATAAGATGAGACACCTGACAGCCGATGTAGTAGTTAAAGCTGCTCTAAAAACTTATATTGACTTTGATATCAAGGTAGTATTAGAAGAAGGAAGTGATCAAACAAGTATTGACAGGCAAATAAGAACTGCCGTTGCAAAACTATTGTCAGAAAAATTAATCGGACAGTCTATATACCAATCAGACGTAATCCATGTAATTGAGGGAATTAACGGAGTAGATTACATAGTTGTTCCTTTCACCAAGATGGTTAAGTCCAATGGAAGTTCTGTTATCAAAGAAGAATACTCTGATGCGTGGGAAGCTTACCAAACAGTCAACGTAACTACATATAGAAGTGTAGGAACTCTCCAATGGGCAACTGAAGAGGGTGGAGGACCAGATACTGCTTTTAGAGGTGTCTTTGAAAATGACATCGACCTATCTCTAGTTGATAACTTAGCGTTAGTATCGGAAGCTGCGGGTCGAGCATACATAGCGTCAGATGGGCATCTCTATGTATCACCAAAGCTAGGTAACATCAGCGATGCCTTCATCACAACTACCTATCTTGTCACTAACGCTACTGGTTCTAGAGATATTAATTTTAGTGATATCGAATATGGAGCTGTTGGTGACTTAATTATAACTTACGACTTTAGTAAGGCGTTTACAGGATTCTAAAATATGTCGTTTGAAGGTAACACGAAAGGTTTTGTAGACACTAAACAGTTCAGGAAATGCATTCTTGTAAAATCCAATGAACGTTTAGGTCTAATTGTAAAATCGCTATCCAACGGGGAGAACGGAACCTTTGTACCAAAAGACAGAGGTCTTCTAGGGCTACTTGACTCAAGTTACAAATCGGATGTACCTAGTACTAACTATGCTATGCACTTAAAAGCAATTGCTTTTGAGTCTGCTAGATTTTTATGTACTACTAAACAGGTGACCGATGATATTATATTTGATTCAACCAGAGGTGAGTATCTTTCTCAAAACATAGCTTCCTTTCTTTTTCCTGGACAACGTTTCTCTCAAACAACTTCTACTGATGAAAAAGTAAGAAATTTTTACTTATCTATCATCGAAGCTTATTTTGGGGGTAGTACCAGAGAGAATATTGAGAACTCTCTTCTAAGATTTTTAGAAGTTCCTGTTGGTATTGTTGAAAACTTTCTACTTTCTAGGGAAGATGCTACCTTAGATTCTATCATTAATAAATTTACTTTTGATATTGTCATCCAAGTAGATGACCCAAGAATTAAAGACGTAAACCAACTTCAAAAAGATATTGAATTTTTACTGAGCATTATTAAACCTGCTCACACAACATTCACTACTAAATTTATATTTTCTGAACTATTTGATATTTTTAGAAAAGGGTGCCTTCTCATCACAGATGATAATGGGGATCCTATAATCACACATAACGGTTTTGAAACAAAGGTAAAACTAGCAAGCACTGCTATATGTGAAGTGTTTCATTTTGACACACATGACTACTACTATGAGGACTTTAGAAAAGTATGTCCTGGATCAAATTATCTAAAAATAGAAGATGAGATAGTTCAAGAAGTTACCCCAGAAGGTAGCTTTAGACAAGCGTCTCCTAGATGGGCACAATCTATCTTAGGGGGAACTTGGGATACCTCTGATCCTTATAAATTTCACACACGCTTTGGTCCATTCGGTAAAGAAGACGGCTCACTTGCTGATTCCGTCACAGATATTCAAGTCTATGTTAATGGAGTTAGAGCAGAAGTTACAGAGATATATCCTCTTTCAGCTTCTTTTAAACTATGGGCGTTACCTCCTGACGATGCTTTAATAACCGTTACATACTACTATTTAAAAAAGTATGTAGGAGCTTTGATCACCAATGATGTTGATTCAGTTATAAATAACTGGAAAAACCAAGCTACCGAGTTAAATTATAAAACAGTTTTATTTCCATCTGGGTATTCAATAGAAGAGGAAGTTCCTCTTGAAAAAAGATACAGATACAAAGGTTTTAACCTATTCAACTCTTCTGTACTTAATGATGCCTTAACTCTAAATATGAACGAGTTAAGTTTAAGAAACAGAATGAATGACTATGATGTTTTTAAATCTCACGGTTACGATGAAGACATCTACGCTACAACATTAGTAGACGGTCAAGAGCTTGTTCCTAGATCTTTAGAAAAACAAGATGTTTGGAGAAGACTTCCTTTTCAAGAATTCAGGATGAACAATAATGAGTTCGTAATGAATAACCGTGAAGATAGAATGTACGGTGAAATGCATTATGACTCCTATCATCCTTTCTACAGTGCTTTAGAATATGATATTTTAGATAATGGTGGGACTGCAGATTTAGTGCAGACAATATGTGAAGATTCTAAAAATGGAATGATGATAGACTTTCGCCGTCTAATAGAATTAGACTTCACCTATGGTGGTACGGAAACAACAATCCTTAAAGATTATGATTGTCAGTTATTTACATACCCAATAGTACCAGACCTATACTCAGGTTCTGGTTTTGTTGAAGCAACCTTTAATGTTTTAAATGATCTTAACTGTACCCTTCATGGTGGTAACGGAACCTGGGAACTAGAGCATCCTTTACCTGCGACACCAGAGTATCATATGGGTGGGACTCATACCACAATGCGTATGTTGATAGATGATGTTAAAGAAGAAGAGTATGGCGGTATTGATGAGCTTTGGGAAATCCTATGGAACAGAGATCCAGGAGAAAATCCAACCTATAGTGTCGGTGCTCTTGCGGGACAGGGAAATTCTTCTGATAGAGGATATTTACTACACACTTTTACTGATGCGTCTGCATACACTAATCAAGAATTAGATCCTGTGATGCCTATGCACATTGATGATGTATCTAAAGAGTATTATAAAGAAGAAACTTGGTTAATTGCTAACGTAGGTCAAACAAACTCTATCAACAATATACTTTCAGGAACCAAGTTAAAAGAAGCTGATGTAGAAACTTCATATGTTAAGCTAACAGATTATATATCTCTTATGATGAATGGGTATACTCCTGAAGATTTGATATTATTGGATCCTACCATCAACTCCTATGGGGTTAAGGTAGCTTCTATAAACAATAACCCACCTGCGTCTTCCCCACTTTTGTTTCTAACTCCTAGAAAAATATTAGATGGTAGAGTCTCTAGTGTTTACAACGAAACTCAAGGGTTCTTCTATAATTTAACAGGAATGAACATTATCAATGACCAAGTTATTGATATAGATCTAGGTTTAAATCCTCTTGGATTAAATAATGGGGACATTGTTAGAGTTGATTATGAAGCAGTTGATTATACAAACGAGTATGACCACCTAATATCAATACACGACCCTAGCAGTTTTATATTATTCAGCCCAATCGAAGTTTCTCTAGTGTACAAAATATTTAACTTCACTAAAGGTTTTGAGTATGATCTCAGCGGTAGCTCTTATTTAGAAGTAAATAAGTTAATACATTTAGATCCTTCAGCAGGAATTAATAGCACTATTGGGTTAGATCAGGGAGATATAATTTTTGCAACATATATCACATTAGAAGAGAGTGAGAACGCTGCCCCTACATTGACTTATAGCAACTACAATTCTGTCACTACAGCAATTGAGGTAGTTCCAGTATAATGAATTAATATAACTATTTAAATACAACAAAAGTATGAATTTTGGAGGAATAGAGACATGGCTAATATCAATAAAGAAGCACTCAGAAAAGCGTCAGAAGTCAGTGGAAGACTGGGCTTTGGTTTAAATTATGAGGAGACATTAGGCAAAGATCGTGGAATTAAAGGTGAGTTCTTCATCACGTTAAATCATAAAGACGGTAAAGTTGAAAAACACTATAGAAATATTATTGTGGATTCAGCCTCACTTCTTATTGCAAGACTTTTAGCTGATGGGCAAACCACTCTAGATCCTTCTGGACCAGCACACGGTATTTGGGTACTTGGTGTAGGAACAGGAGATTCTTCTTGGGATTCTTCAAACCCACCTGCAGCAACCGCTACACAAATTAAACTAGAATCAGAATTGGCTAGAAAAAGATTTGCAAACGTAAACTTTGTGAAAACTGATGGTTCCGGTCTACCTGCAAGTACTGTTACAATCATTGTTGATTTTCAAACAGTATTTAATGAATCAGAAGCTGTTGGTCCAATTATGGAATTAGGTATGTTTGGTGGAGATGCAGACGAGTCTATAGCTAACTCTGGGACTATGGTAAACTACAGAACTATTGCTGTAATTAACAAACCTAACACAGCTACAATGTCTATTATTTTCCGTATTACAACTTAATAACTGTATTACACTTTTTTGTATTACATATTGCAATTTGTAATACGCTTAATTGAGGTTAATGTGAACAGATCAAAAATAATATCAAAAACAATGTCTAAGCTTGGAATGAAGTCTATTGACTTTATCACTGAGACAGACAAGCCTGAGAAGATCAAAACTAAAGAAAGAAAGAAAATCAATGATTCTTTTAGAAAAGAAGGTTTAGATGGAAATGGTCGTTTCAAAAAGATTGACCACGGTATTAGTAAAATAAATGAAATTTTAGCAGATAATGGATTTGAGCTTGATGAAGTAACCAGCTCAGATAGATTCAGAGAGGATAAAGGTAAAACCGAGTTTAAGATTGCTCGTAAGAAGCACAAAGATCCTCATTCTCCTATTGAAATTAAAAATAGTATAATCTCTTTTTCTTGGCATCTGATGAGTGAGAAAGCAATCACAGACATAGTGAAGGATAAAACATTTGAGATTTTAGCATACGTTAGTTAAGAGGGAAAAATGGATAAAGAATATATTATTAGAAGAGTAAAAGCTAAGATGAATTTTATGAAGAAGATCAAAGATCTTAAGAATAAAGTTTTAAAAAAGAATTACAAAACTCTAAATGAGGAAAATGCTATAGCGTTTACCAGAGATCTGGGAAAAGAGCACTACTGGAGATTTGATGTAGCAAAAGCACCTAAGACCAGTAAAAGGACTTATCAAGGTGTTCCAGTAATAGATGTGGCTATTCTTCCTGAAGGAGACAATAGTTTGGGGAATGAGATAACCATTTGGTTTGATCCGGTACTAGGAAAACTACATGGAGACTATAAAGTTTCTTTCACACAACACTCTAAATATAAACCCGATTTTCAATTCAAAGCTTTAACAGAAGAAAATGCGATTGCTTACACTAAAACCATTGAAGGTATAAAAGTGGATGACAGCAAAAAACCTAAAAAAGTAAAACAAGACGGATACCCTATGGTTGAAGTTCCCATACTTTCAGATGGGCATGAATCCACCTTTATGGTTTGGTATGACCCCGGATATATGGGTTTATACGGAGAATGGTAATATTAAAAAAGGAGCCGAAGCCCCTATATAATTTAATATCCTTGATTTCTTAAATATCTATAAAGTGTTGGAAGTTTTTCATCTTTCTCAGAAATCAGAGGATTTTCTATCCTCCAATCAATGGCAAGCTCTTGATCATTCCAAATAATTCCTGCATCTAAACTGTGATTATATTCAGCAGTACACTTGTAACAGATCTCAGCTTCATCACTTAGAGTTGAAAACCCATGTCCAAACCCAGGTGGGATATAGAGCATCTGTTTATTTTCAGCAGTAAGTTCAACAGCTACCCACTTACCAAAAGTGTTTGATGTAGCTCTAAGATCTACAGCAACATCGTAGATAGATCCTCGAATACATCGGACCAGTTTACCTTGAGGATAAGGATGATTCTGAAAATGAATTCCCCTTAGAACATTCTTTGTAGAAAGGGAGTGATTATCTTGGGTAAATATCTCGGTAATACCCGTAGAATAGAAATCACTAGCCTTGTATGTTTCTAAAAAGAAACCACGATCATCTTCCATTACTTTGGGAGTAACTAACATAACTCCAGCAAGATCTAATTTTTCAAATGTAAATGGCATTATGCCTCCTTATTTTTTAGTCACTGGCACACTCATTCTCCGGTAGAGCCAAACCCCCCAACTCCTCTAGAAGTATCATCTAAAGAATCAACCTCTACTGCATCCATGTGGACTGCTTGTCTTGGAATTAGTTGGGCTATTCTTTTAGGTAACTCTAGATCGGGCATACTAGTGTCTACTTTCATTAAAGCTATCATCACGTTTCCAGTATAAGTTCTATCTATGATACCTAAGTCATTAGCCAAGATGTACCCAGACTTAATGATAGAGCTTCTAGGAACTAAATCAAAGTACCAACCAAACTCAGGCTGTACCTTAATACCTGTGTCATACAAAGTAACCATTCCTATTTTTTTATGTATTTTAATAGCTGTTACGTCAAAGCCACTATCCGACGCTCTTTCTTTATGAGGAGGCAGTGCATTGAGGTCTGTTTTTGTCCAACGAAAATGCAAACCTGCTCCAGAAGTGTTACCCCCTATCCCAGGAACCCAAGAACAGATATCATGGTAAATATCTCTTTTTCTCGGAAGCCAGTATCTAGCTGGATCATAAATTTTGCTTAAAAAATCTAAAGCATTATTTCCCCACCAATATACTTTTTTATTAGTTTCATCATTGTGATGCGGGATATTCATGAATAACGCAATAGATTCTCTTAGTTTATCTGAGTTAGAAGATATATCGCAATTAGGGTAAAACCAACCCTGCTCCGTTAATTTAGGTTGTCTTATACTCCCGTCTCCATCAAAAAATCCTCTAATAAAGGAAAGTTTCAGAGTATCGTTCTCTAGATCTGGAAATAATATTTTGGTATCTTTTTTTCCAGGATTGATCCCCAAGTGCTCACATGCTTTAAGTACTATTTCTTTTGAGCTGATAGTTATATATCTCTGATCTCCTTCTTTTTTTATAGGTAACTCTACTCCCAGTATTTTAAAGAACTGTTCGAACATTAACTCATCTTTTTTGTGTAGGGACAGCTTAGCTACTAGATTCTTAGCTAAATGCCCGTCACTAGCTAACCATCCTAATAAATAAGCTTTTCCTTCAGAGTCAATGACGTTTAGGAGACTTCTGTTGTATATATGCTGGGAGTTAGGATTTAATATCCCTAGGTTAGTTTCTTCTTTAAGTCTACCCATACAAGCTAAGCTACACGTTATATTTCTCACTCTTTTTACATAACTAGGTTTACGGTGTATTTTTTTTTTGCAGATAACACACTCTACATTAGGTTCAGCTTTTCTAAAAGTACTTTCACAAGTCTTATTACAGAAAAAGTTATTATTTCTATGATATTGTGAAGGTGTGACTTGAATATTTTTATCACACTGGCTGCAACTTACAAGCATATATATTCTCCTATATAGAATTATACAAATTTAAGAGTAAATGTTATAGCTTGTATAGTGAAAGATCAAGAATTAATAACTATTAATATTTGGTTTCTGGGATCCATAAAGTAGGTTAGCCGGTCCTGGAATATGAACCTTCTTTTCATAAAGTAAATCTGCCCCAGTTCTATTTGAAAATATAACTGATAAAACCCAATAGGAGATATCAATGTCTTCTTGGGGATCTACTTCTATGGATATGATCTGACCGAAGGCTTCTCTCGATGTAACATCCTGATAGTTTCCTTGCTGCAATTGAACGTCTATGTACTTTTCTAAGTATCTTGTCACTTCTTCTACCATTTGAGCTTTAATGAGATCAGGGTTATATATTTTAGATCCAATCATAGTATGAATCAGTGTCCCAATCCAAGTATGGAAGGGGTTTGATCCCAGATAGGTTGCTAGACCTTTTTTTACTTCTTGTAGCAATTTATCTTCATTTCTTATTGTACGTAGTTTTCCCAAAGTCGTATAAGCTTCATCGTTGATAACTCTCAATCCTCGGCACTTGGGGCAAAACTCTGGAACAGCAGAGTAGTTGACTGTGAAAAAGTCATCACTTGCCTTTCTTTTGTTTTTTAATACTATTTTAGATCTTTTTGTGTAGATAGCTGTCTCATCATTTTGAACAGACCAACCAAAAAGATCATGGTCTTTATCTATTACGAAACCATTTATACGTAGAACAACTTCAACAGAAGCCAAAGTCCTTGGAATTCTAAGGGTTTTTAGATCACTATCTATTTCTAATTGTTCTTCAAATATTAAGTGATCACAAGCATTTTCTAATTTTGAGTCTATCGACATGTTTAATCCTTAAAAACGCAGTGTTCTATTGATACTAAAATTAATTTATTATTCTGGTATCGTTACCCTAGTCTTAGAGTGGCTTTCAGCTACTACAGATTCAGAAACCACCACTGTTCTGCTATTTTTTATACTTATGACAGTTTTAGTTCCGTCATTTTTTCCACCAGAGAGGGTTATCTTGTCCCCTTCTTTAATTGGAGGAGTTTGCCCATCAAAAGAGATAGAGTTAAACTCAACGTTAATAGAAGTAACAAGATAGTATTTAGTACCGTTTACTTCAACAATTCCTTTATCTACAGGATTTTCAGTAATTCCAGGTGTGATCTCAGCAGGATCTTGTGCTTTGTTTCTCTGGTTACTTTCAAAGTCATCTATATCGAATCTAGATCTAATCTTATCTAGATAATTTTGATATTCATCTTTCATAGTAGTTAATAGAATAATCTCCTGTTCAATTTGATAAGCTAAATCTCTCAACCTTTTTACTCTAAATTCATTCCTTTCTCTTTTTTGTTTTATAGCTCCTAAAAAAGATTTCTTAAGTATCTCTACATCTAAAGCATTGGCAGCATCTAAAATATCTGACTGAGCAACCTGTCTAGGTCTTGGTTTTTTTAACCACAGTCTATCTGGTCTTAGTGACTTTTTATAATCGGCACGTAGCTTAGAATCAGCAGCTAGATATTTGTCCACTAACTCAAGTTGTCTCTGCTTATCTGCAGTCAACGTAGCTATCTTTTGATCAATATTCACAGCTTCTTTCTGAACGAACTCTTCGAACTCTTCGAATTCTTCCAAAGAAGGTATTGTTCCTAAAAAATTAAAAGCCATATTATATCCTTAACTGAGAGAACTCATTATCCAATCTAAAGCTACTCCTGTGCCACCATCAGTATAAAGGAATACTATCCCACCAGCATATTCAGAATCTGGAGGATACCCTATTGATGTTCTGACAGCTTCTTTAAAATAAGTAGTACCACCGCTATTAGGAGGAATAGTTAAACAATAGAATCCTCCTTGTATGGTTAGTACTTCAGCCAATCTCTTCAATAAGTCTTGTGCTTCCTTAAGCATATCCGACAGAGCGTCAATTTTTGTTTGTAATAAATCTATAAAATCTATTAGAGAGCTAGTAGCAGATTCTAATCCTTTAGATAATTGATCAAAAGTGTTATTAATATACCTAAGAAGGTCATTCACTGCTGGAAATAAATCAGATATTCTTAAGCTCTTCCAATCTGGGGGAGTTCCTCCAAGAGGTCCTGCTTCAGATTTTGTATGAGAGTAATCCGACTCTTGTCCTTGTCCTGCTTGTGTATACACCTTTACTGCAGGTAAGCTATACTTGGGTAAATCTGCTTCGGATATAAAACCTAACACAGCATTTGTTTTTTTAATTTCTAAGTAGGATCCTCTGTAAATGTCTGGGTTTTGATCTTCCTCTAAAACAATTCTATTAAGGTGATCTACAAAAACTTTCAAACCACTTGTTTGTGATCTTATCACACTTGCTACCTGCTCTGCTGTAAGCTGAACTTCTGTCTCACCTTCTTTGAAACTAGTAAAAGTTACATTCTGTGTTCTAGTTATAGGATCCGCTCCAAATGTCTCTGATATGGTAGCACCTCTACCTACTTGAATACCTAAAGTGTTTAAGTCTGCATCGTCTTTAAAAACAAAAGGTCCTTGTTGTAAACTCACTACGGATGCTCTAGTAGTTGCTTGTGTTTTCTTTCCCCAATAAGTTACTTCCAAAGTATTCTTTGGAGGATTGTTTAAAACGATAATACCTTTTTCGGCATATATTTTAGCAGGAGTTGTTGTAGCTCCATCCACTTTAACTTTTAAATCCGAAACATTATCTGCAAATTTACCTGTTTCTGTATCGTAGATACTTCCGCCAAGTTTATAATGATATTGGGCTTTAGTTTCTTTTATCTGATCATAAAGATATTCAGTTCTTTCTTCTAAGTATGTATAAGAAGCGGCGGAAACAACCTCAGGGCTATTCCCTCTTGTTGACTGCTTAAAGGAATCCCAAGTTAGGCTATCTACTCCGATAGCTGGAACAACTTTATAGTAATATGTCTTTCCGTTCTTAATAGCGACGTTAGTTCCGCCTGATCTAACAAGAACAAATTCTCTAGAAGCTTCAAAGAAATCTAAAGTTCCGTTCACATAACTATCTACACCTTCGGAGTTATCTATTTCCGATTGAGTTGAAGTACCGTCTATGAACTTATACTCTTTCATTACTCGATAGTTAGTTATTCTACCTATTAAATCATATTCACCTTCGGAACTACCTGTATCAGGATCATAATATTCTTCTTCAAAATATTGATTCCCTTTACCTTGTGAGGAGAGTTGTGTTTTTACTTGCTTCGTTACGACTTTACCACCCGAAACTTCGGATCTAAGTATGATATAGTCATAAGGGAAAACATTGGATCCTCCATCAGGAGCAGTCCAAGTTAGGACATTTCTTTCATTCTGTCCTTCAACTTTTAAGTTGTTCACAGGAGACAGACCATAATCCATTTTCTGTTTGTTATACAACTCAGTGAGTGACTTGAATGCTTTGAGGAATTCACTCACTCCAGCACCGTCACCAGTAGCTAGTATCACACCCCCTACTGTAGAAGTACTATCTACTTGAGGTCTATTGGAATCTAAAGGATCATCAAAACTTGATTCTATTTTAGTGAAAAAATCTGGAAAGCTTCCTTTGATAAAATCAATAGCATCTAAGTATTGCCCAGGTTTGATATCTGCATAGGCAGGTAAAGTTGATAAAGTGTATAATCCAGCACCGTTAACAATTCGATCTAACAGATCTGTGATGTTATCAATAAGAGCTTGCACTGCAGATCTTAAAGCATTAATTGGTCCTAAAACATTATCTACTATGAAAGCTTTTGCAATATCAAGGAGACCACTTACGAAATCAAGAACACCTATAATGGGATCAAAAATAGAATCAATTGTGTCAGCAACTTTCTTAACATCATCGGGTCCTAAAGATGGAGAACTTACTGATTTCCACTCTAAAGGTATACTTCCAGGTTGACTTGGGAAACCAATGTCAGCAGGATCCCTATAAGTTATAACAATCTCAGAAGAATCTGAAGCTCTACCAAATCTATCAGTAGCTGCAACGGAAATAGTGTTACTACCAACATTAAGATCTTGAGATTGGTGTACCCACTGACCGTTTGTACTTAAATCTGCAGGAGCACCATTTACGGTGACACCTAAAGCACTCTGGTTAAAAGTACCACTCAAATCAACAAAATTAACAGGAACATTTTCGGTAGTTGGGTTAATTGTTGGAGCTGGTATTTGATACTCGACATTCAAAGATACCGGGGGAGAAAGTTCATAAAATTCACTTAAACCGTAGATCGTGAAGTTATTAGAAGGTTGTATGATATTTAGATTAATATTCCAATCACCAGCACCTACTCCAGCACTTCCACCGTATCCTGGGATTCCGTCCCCGTCCTCATCTCCTGGTCCTGATCCTCCAATACCGCTTTCTATACTGTTAGGATCCCTATCAATATCTGTACTTAAATTTAAGTCATTGTTGAAATTAGCGTCACCACTTAATTGTTCAGTTAGATTTAAATCTGCTAAGGGGTCTCCCACCCAAAGATTTGTAGCAGAGTTGAATACAATACTGGGACCGATATTGGTAGCTACCTCTTTTCCTGCAAGAGCATTAATCTTATCAACGATGTCAGATTTAAGGTATTCGGTATTAGTGTTGAAAGTGAATCTTACATACACCCCGTCTAAGTTCATGCAGAAAAGAAGACCACTTTCTACAACCTCATCAGAACAGTCAGCTCCACCTA
>Ga0114918_10001922_pt1 | contig 18637 bp, 18 predicted proteins | sample LantaG_FD_87015 | JGI IMG/M metagenome (GOLD analysis project Ga0114918, IMG submission 87015) | Deep subsurface microbial communities from Baltic Sea to uncover new lineages of life (NeLLi) - Landsort_02402 metaG | ecosystem: Environmental > Aquatic > Marine > Oceanic > Sediment | place... | reverse complement strand
TCTCTCTCTCTCTCTCTCTCTCTCTCTCTCTCTCTCTCTCTCTCTCTCTCTCTCTCTCTCTCTCTCTCTCTCCCTCTCTCTCTCTCTCTCTCTCTCTCTCATTTCTACCTACTTCCCGGCCAGGGCCTCCCTCAGCGCCTCCACCGCCTTGTACCTGAACCCGCCCTCGGGCAGCTCGTGCTGCGCGTAGCCCCCGACCCTCGAAGCCCCGGCCTCCGCCGCCACGGCGCTCGTCGCCGCCTTCTCGTCCTTGCTCAGCTCGCGCACGAACCGGGCGGGCTTGCCCGACCACAGCTCCCCGGCAGACACCATCCTCCCGGGAAGGACGACCGTTCCGGGAGCCAGCACCGCAGAGGCGCCCACGACGGAACCCTCGAGCAAAATCGACCCCTCTCCCAGCACCGCGCCGTCGCCGACGGTGGCGGACCTCAGAAGGCATCGATCCCCAATCGTCACGTCCCTGCCGACGGCCGTCGCGGCGGGAAGTCCAGTGGGCGAGGAGCGGGCCGCGTGGAGCACGCAGCGGACGCCGATGGTGGAGCCGGCGCCGACGCGGACGGCGTTGAGGTCTCCGCGGAGGACCGAGCCGTGGAAGACGGTGACCTGGTTTTGGGGGGGGTTGGGGGTTGGTTGGAGGAGAGGAGAGGTGAGAGAAGAAGGTTGAGGTCGAGGTTTTTTTTTTCCGTCGAGATCGAAATTCGCTCCCATCATTATCTCGATCCATCACGTCTCCTTTCCAAATCTTTCTCACCTTGTCGTACAGGTCCACGTCGCCCACGAGCACGGCGTTGGGAGCGACCCACGCGTCCGGGCTGAGCGTCGGGACGCGGTTGCCCAGGACCACGAGCTGGCGCTGGTTGCAGAATGCGGAGGAGGCGTCGGCCGTCGACGAAAAGAATTGCGCTCGCCCCATCTTTGCTGCTGCTGCGACCGCCGCGCCCTCTGCTCTGCTGCTGCTGTTCGAGCACGAAGCGACGCCCGACGAGCGCGCCGCCGCTGCTGCTGAGGCCGCGGCAGCAGAGAGGAGCTGGGAGGCCGCGCGGCGCATGCTTTCTTTGGGGGGAAGAGAAGAACGAACGAACGAGAAAAAGAGAAAGGGCGAACCGATTGAGAAAAATGATTTTTTTCTCCGACCTCGACCTCAAAAAACTCAAAACTCCAACCACTAGTAGCAGCCCCCTTCGCCCCAGCGCCAGCCGCCAGCCAACCGCACCACTCGCCCACCGAGACTCAACGATGCAAAAAAATCTAGGGAAAAAGAAGGCAATTACAAAAAACCAAACAAAGGAAAAAAAGAAGAAGGAAAGAATGATCATTTTCTTCTACCCCTCGAGCTCCCACGGCGGCAGCTCGTCCTCGAACCCCGACCAGCTCTCCTCGCCGCCCCGCATCTCCTCGTCCGTCAGCAGGGCCCCCTTGAGCGCCTCGCGCACGCGCTGCTCGCTCATGGAGCGGTTGCCGATGAAGACGAGCTCTTGCTGCGGAGAAGACGAGGAAGACTTTGAAGGGGAAGAATTTGAAGCTTCGTCCTCGCTCCTCTCCCAGAGGTGGCTAGGGTCCCCGACCCAGCTCCCTCCCGCCGCCTGCCACAAACCCGCGACCTTGGGACGCGTCGCGAGCCAGAAGAAGCCCTTGGAGCGAACGACGCCCTTCCAGGGCCCGTTGCTGTTTCCTTTCGAGTCTTCTCCCTCGCCTCCGTCGTCCTCGAGCGCCTCGAGCAGCCGCCGCGGGTGGAAGGGCCTCGGGGAGTGAAAGACGAACGAGGAGATGCCGTGCGCGGAGGCGTGGAGGGAGTCTTCGTGGTGGTGGTGGTGGTGGTGGCCGTGGCTGTGGCCCTCGTGTGAGTGAGAGTGAGCAGATTCTTCCTCCTTCTCCTTCTTCCCGTTCCTCGCCGCGGCCGCCGCAGCGAGCGCCGCGGCCCACCCCGCCACGCCGCGCCTCCTCCGTTTCATGCTCCCCTCAGAAACCACGGCGGCGGATCCCAGGAGGGAGCTCGGGGGCACGTCTCCCTTGACAGCCTCGAAGACCTTCGCCCCTGGGTTGAGCGCCTCGACGAGCGCCCTGGCCTCTTCCAGAGTTTCCAGACTGACAGCGTCGGTCTTGTTCAGCAAGACCACGTCGGCGGCCTCTATCTGGGAGGCCAGTAGGTCGGCGATGCTGCCTTCGGGGGAGGCCACGCCGGCGAGCTCCTCGAAGGGGCCCTCGTCGTCGGCAAAGTCGCGGGGCCCCGCGAAGGAGGAGGAGCGAGGCTTTCCCTGTTCGTCAAACTCGTCTTCCTCTTCATCGATTTCTTCTTCCTCCTCCTCGAAATCGTCGTCGTCGTCGTCGACGTCAAAGGCCCCGGCGAGGCCGGCGGCGAAGGTGCTCGCGTCCACGACCGCGACGACGGCCTCCAACGACGCCTCCTCCTCGCCCAGAGGGTCTTCCTCTTCTTCGTCGTCGTTTTCTCCATCTCTTTCTTCTCCGTCTTTTCCGTCGCTGCTCGTGTTCTTCTCCTCCTTCGCCCTCCTGACCCCCTCGGCGACGGCGTTGGCCACAGGGGCGGGCAGAGCCAGCCCGGTGCACTCGATGAAGAGCCAGGAGTCCGGGAGCAGCAAAGACGAACCGGAAGAAGAAGAACTGGAGGCAAACTCGCAGGCGTCGGCCGCGGCGGAGGCCACCGCCTCCACCAGCTCCCGCTGCAGCGAGCAGCAGGCGCACCCGGCAGTCAGCGCCACCAGCGACGCCGGAGGGACGATCTCGGCCTTGGACAGGACCGCTGCGTCAACGGAGGAGGCGCCGACGTCGTTGATGATCAGCCGGACCCTCGGCGGCGCCCTTTTCTTTTCTTCTCCGCTTTTACCTCCTCCTGCTTCTGCTTCTCCACTCGACAAGGCGCTACTCTCTTCCTTCTCCGCCGCAGCGGCCTCGAGCCAGCGAGTGAGGGTGGTGGTCTTCCCTGCGCCCAGCCAGCCCGTGAGGACCGCGACGCGGAGGCGGGAAGGGTCGTCGGTGGGGGAGCGGGGCGGGAGGTAAGAGGAAGAGGTGACTGTGGTTGAGGTTGGAGACGAAGCAGCAGCAGCGGAAGCGGCGGCGGCAAGGAGGAGAGGAAGACGACGACGACGAAGCATCGGCGTCGTCGGGGCGACCAGGGGAGCGTTCCGAGGGCTCGATTTCGATGGCCTGGGCGTCTGCACTGTCCGGAGGCTGCATCCAGAGGCGCGGAGGGGCGACGCCGGGGCCGGCCGCGGGGCGGAGGGCGAGGCAACGATGCCGCCGTCGCAGCGGCAACTAGCCGTCGACGAATGCATTTTCTTTTCCGAACGGAGCGTTCAATGCCGATGCGTGCTGCTGCTGCTGTTTTTTTTGTTTTTCGAACTGACACTAGAAAGCTAGGGGCTAGAGAAAATCGCAGCTAGCCCCAGGGAACCAGAAACGGTGATTTTTTTGCAGCGAGAAAGGGGGCACGACAAACGCGAAAGAAGAGAATCGAATGGCTCGTGTCAGTCGTCGAAGAGAAGAAAAGAGAAAAAAATGAAAAACGGCAACCTCGACCCCGGGCTTTTCCTTCCCGCTGCCAACTCCTCGCCGCTCCTCCGCCCCGCTCAATTCTCATACTCGCGCTTCAATGATAATAATAATAATAATAATCGTAACAAGATTCAAAAACGAAGTTAAAAGGAAAAAGTGCAAAAAAAAGGGGGGAGGACTACTTGGAAGAGGGGAAAGACAGCCGTCTTTTCCTTTTTTTATTTTTATTTTGAAAAAATTCAACTCGACTTTTTTTCAAGCCTTGGCCACGGCACACGGCGCCCCGTTCACAGCCACGGCAGCAGGCGCCCCCTCCGCCCCATCGGGCCCGCCCCTCACCACGAAGGACAGCGTCACCGCCCCCATCCCCCCTCCCAGCCCCTGCCATTTCTCCGGCACTGTCCCCCTGAGCACGCCGGCCGTCGGCGCGCCGTTGTCCGAGGGCACCCAACCTCTCGAGGTGCGCAGCGGGCCGTAACCCGGAGCGTAGAGCTCGAGCGTGTAGGGGGCGCAGACGGGCGTGGCGGAGGTGATGGCGAGCGTGACCTCGTGTGTCGGGAGGAGGAGGTCGGTGACGTTGGTGGTGGTGGAGGTGGAGGTCGAAGACGAAGAGGAAGAAGAGATCTTGCGCGTCGAGAGCACGAGGGCGAGGCACGAGAGCGGCGCCGCCGCCGGCGAAGAAGCGTTCTGCTGCAGAGCAGCAGCAGGAGGGGGAGGAGGAGGAGGGATCGTCAAAGCCGGGAGGGTCGGTGCCGGTATCGCGACCGCCGTCTCCTGAGGAGGCGGCGGAGGAGGGGGGAGAGTGGCAGCAGGAGCTGCAGTAGGAAGAGGAGGCGGCGGCGTCGGGAGCGTGGTCTCTGGCGTCGGCGGCGGCGGCGTCGTCGTCTCTGGCGGCGGCGGCGGCGGCGTTTCCGGCGGCGGCGGCAAGCTCGTGTCGGCTCCCGGGAGCTCCCCGCCGCTCGCCGCCGCGCTCCCTCCCTCGCCGGCGATGACGGAGACGTACCACGGCTGCAGGCCCGTCGCGGCGTTCATCCACGCGAGCTTGGCCCAGTGGAGAGAAACCCAGTCGTCCTTGACGAAGCCTCCTGACGTTTTTTTGAGTTTTTTTTTTTTGAATTTTGAATTTTGAAAAAGAGGTGAGTTTTTTCTTCTTCTTCTTCTTCGACCTCGGAGGAAAAAAAACTCAAACTTTTTCCTCTTCTCCTTACCCGTGTCCCCGCTGTTGGCGTTCCACGACCACCAGAACACCCCCTGCACCTTGCGCTTCTCCTGCGCCACCGCCTCGTCCTCCTCCGCCTTCAGGCTGCCCCCGTTCAGGTAGGCGGCGAAGGCCTCCAGGAAAGGGGGGTCGCGCGGGTCCTCGAGCTTCGACCCGATCTCGCCGATCAGGATCGGGAACCTGCGGCACGGAGGAGGAGGGTTCTTCGTTCCGCTGCAGAACCCGGTTCCTTTCGGGCCCAGGTACCCGAAGCTCGAGTCCATCCTCGCCGTCAGCTCGGGATCCTGCGTCTTCTGCTCCTGCTTCGAGACCGAGGGCGGGTAGATGTGAGGGGCGAGGACGACTCTGTCTGCATACGTCTTTGCGGAAATAGCCTCGAAAAAGACGGCGGCCGTCTGGGGTCCGCCCTCGACCGCGCTCAAGACTGCGGGGTCGGTCGCGAAGCCGTCGCCCCAGTTCATGGCGAGGTTGCCCAGCTGGCCGCACCCTTCGACGAGGAGGAGGGCCCAGGAGTTCACCTGTGGTGGGAGGAGGAGGAGGGAGAGAGGTGAGTTTTTTTTTCCCCGCTTTTTTCGCTTTCGACGATGACGGCGGAAAAAAAAACGAGTTTGAAAAAAAAAGTTTCAAACCTATTTTTCTTCTCCCACCTCCGAGATCGCATCCATGGCCTCGACGTACAGCGTTTCCATCCCGGGACCCTGGTCGTTGGGTCCGGAGCTCCAGCGGATGCCGCGGGAGTCCGGCTCGTTGACGATGTCCTTTTTGTGTTTTTGGAAAAAGTTTGAGTTTAAGTTTTTGATCAAAAGGTCAGAGGGAGTTTTTTTTTATTTTCTAACCCTCATTTCTTTCAACCTCGACCTCAACCCAAAAAAAAAGAGGAAAAAAACGTCATTTTCTTTCTTACCAGCATCACGGCCCCCTCCAGCCCCCTGTCCTGCGCCAGGTCCGCGGCCAGAAACCTCCAGCTCTGGACCCATTTCGCGGGATCGTCGAGGATCAGCGTGTCGTACGAGATGTGGTCGTCCAAAATCACGTAAAGCCCGGCGGCGACGCACTTCTTCACCAGCCAGAGCAGTCTGTCCTTCACCGAGCTCGTGGGGACGTCGGCGTTGCAGGTGACCTTGTGCTCCCAGAGGCCCTGCTCGCCCGGGGCAGGGGTGACGGTGGGCGGAGGATCGGTGGCGCCGCCGCCGTGCCCTTCGTTGCTCGAGGAAGAAGCAAACAGCGGCGGCACGGCAGCGAGCGCTTCTGGAGAAAGCTCGACCCCGGCGGGCGTCACGCTCCTGGCAATCTCGGCATCCCCGACCCGGTCGCACTTGCTGGTGACGTCCCTCGGTGCTTTTTCAAACTCCAGGAACGAGAACGGCAGCCTGACGGCGTTGAAGCCCAGCAGCTTGATCCGCCACAGCACCGACAGCGTGTCGTGGCTCAGCGCGGAGCCGGAGCCGGACCAGCTGGTGCCGTCGACGAAGGTCTGCCCGGCCTCGAACCCGAACCAGTTGAGCCCGCGGAGCTCGATCGTTTTACCTCCGGCTGTGAGGTGGCCGTCGGGGGAGACGGCGAGCGGGGGCAGGAGGGGGGAGGTCGAAGGAGAGGAGGAGGTTGAAGGAGGAGGAGGAGGGAGAGGCGTCGAAGAAGGAGGAGGAGGAGGAGTAGGGAGAGGGGTCGTCGTTGCCTCCGCCACTGGCGTCTCCACCGCAGCAGCAGCAGCAGCAGCAGGAGCAGCAACAGCAGCAGCCGAGAGATCAGGGCTTCCCTCGGGCAGGGGCTCCCCGGCAGCCGCAGCCACGGCCTCAGCGGCGTCCGAGATCCCGCTCCCGCCGCGGAAGACCTCTGCCGAGACTTGACCCGAAACGGCGGAGGCGGAGTCGCCGCCAGAGCCCTCCTCGAACGCGGCGCCGACGAGCGGTAGCGTGGGCCCCGCGTGGCCAGGGGAAGAGGAGGTGAGGAGGCGGGAGGCCGCTGCGGGAGAGAAGGCGAGGAGGGAGAGGAGGGCGAGGAAGGTCAAGGCCTGCGGGGGGAGGAAAGAGAGAGAGAGAGAGAGAACGGTCAAAGGAAAAAGAGAGGTGAGATCCAAAAAAAGCGAGCGGGCACGAAAGAAAAAGGCGAAAGTTTTTTCTTTTTTCCCCCGTTTCGCGGTCGAGGCTTTCGCTCTCCCTCCTTCTCTCCTTCAAGCACGCGCGAGAGGCTATTGATAGAGGGATTTTTCGAGGAAGTGTGGAAAGCTCGCTGCGCCCTGTTCCGAACGGAAGAAGAAGAAGAAGAAACGAACAAGAGGTAAAAAACCTCGCACCGAAGGAGAGGAAGGGCCCTTTGACCCGGGCGCGCAGGGGCGGCGGCCTCGGGCCTGAGCAAGAGAAGAGGTTCTGGGAGCCATTCTTTTCGCGTTCTGATGGAGTCGTTGCTCTTCTTCCGAGCGTCGAGAGAGAGAGAGGGGGGGGGGGAACGGGGATAGAAGGAAAGAGATTCAAAGCGCGTGAAGAAGAAGAAGAAGGATCGTCGGAAACCGAAACGAAGAGGAGAAGAGGTCAACGAAAAGAAAAAAATGGAAGGGAAAAAAAAACTCCGACGAGGACAGAAAATCAAAACAACAAAAAAAAACTCGCTTCTCTTCAAACATCTCCCTCGCCGCGCCGCTCCACCGGCCAATCCACGCCCCCGCTCCTCGGCCCTCACCGACTTTCCCAGCTCGATCTTCGTCCCCTCTACCCCCTGGAAGCGACGCGAGATCCAAAAGAGCGCTCCAGGCTTGTTTATTTTGCTAGGCAATTCCGTCCCCTTCTCCCGCTCTTTTTTCTTTTTTATTTCGTCTTTTGTCGAGAGGGAACAATGAAAGCGACTTTTCTCATCGCAATTCTCGCGGCCCTGTGCTTCGTCTTCGCGGCCGCAAAGGGTGCAAAGGCGGCGTCGTTCAGCAGAGTCCTCCTGGGAGAGAAGAAGTTCAACACGGACGAGCTCTTCTACGGGCCGGCGGACCCTTCGATCGTAGCGGCGGAGGCGATGTCGTCGTCAGCCGCTTCTCCTTCTCCTTCTCCTTCTCCTTCAAACTCAACAACAACGGCGGCGCCGACCAAGCTGCTCCCTTCCTCCTCGGCGTCGGCGCCCGTCGACATCGTCGCCGTCGCCGCCGCCCCGGAAGCCCCTCAGGAGCCCGCCAGCCCCTTCGTGGCCCCGGCCTCGGTGGCGAGCGAGCCGGCCCCCGCTCCAGCAGCAGCTGCGGCGAGCAGTAGCTCCTCTGGCCGCCGCCGCCTTAGCCTCTCCTCCGAGGAGCAGCAACCCGGCTTTGTCCTTGCGGCAGCCCCCGCTGCTAGCGATTCCGACCAGCAGCAGCAGCCCCTCGCCTCCGGTCGTTTCCCGCCGGGGTTCATCGCCCCCTCGCCCGGGGACTCGGTCGCGAGCATCGAGAAGGGGCTGAGGAAGCAGCAGGGGAACTAGTGGAAAAAGTCGGTCTTTTTTTTTTTTCCTCTTCTTCTTTTTCCCACCTCGAAGCCTTTTTACTTTTTTTCCCCTCCTGATCGTCACCACCACCACCGCGACCACCACCACTACCACCACCCCCTGCCTTTTTCTCCACATGTAATTCTAAAAATAAGAAGAAGAGTCCGATGTCCCTTGCGTCACCTGGAAGCGAGAAAAAGAAAAAGAGAAGAACGAAGAGGTCGAGGTCGGGGTCGAGTTTTTGTTTTCTTTATTTCACTCTTTTCGATTCTCCTCGCTCTTCTCTCCGAGAAAGCGAGCCCCATCCCCTCGAATTCGCATTCTTCTCGGAGCCTTTTTTGCTCCGTTCTTCACCTCAAGAGCAAGGAACACATTCAGGTACGAGCCAGAGCCGGAGAAAGCCGGGAGCTTGGGCTTTTCAGCGAGTGAGCGGGAGAGAGGAAGCTGCAAAGGCGCGAAGGCGAAACCGTTTCGCCTTCGCGCGACAAAGAGAGAGAATGTCGTTCTCTCTCTTTGTCTTTGTCTTTGTCTTTCTCTCTCTCGCTGCGCTGCCCGCGTTGGGTGCAAGCCTCAGGCACGAGGGAACTTCCTGTCTCCTTGTTCCAGCGCGACAAAGTTGAGAGAGAGTGTTGCAAGGACAGATGAAAAGAGGGAGAGAGAGAGAGAGAGCGAATAGAAAAGAGACGAGCGCGCCCGTCGTCGTCGGGCACGCGAGTCGCCCGTTTTCGCTCAACACCTCTCAACCTCGACGTCGACCTCCTCTGTCTCTTGCTCTCTTTCACCCCCCACAGGCCCAAACCACACCATGCGCCCCTCCTCTTTCTCCGTGACCCTGCTGCTGCTCGCGTGCACCTCCGCGTTCGCAGCCGCCTCGGCGGAATCTCCTCCTCCTCCCGCCCCTGCGGCCTGCGTCGTCGAGGTTTCCCCTCAAACGCTCGGCGGCGTCTTTGTCGACCCCGGCTCGAAAAAACCTTTTTCTTCCATCGAAGGAGATGTCCCTCAGCAGTCCGCCAACCGCGTCCCGGACGCCGTGCGCGGCCTCGTCGACCTGAAGGTCTCCTTGCTGGCGACGCCCGAGTCCTCAGAGGGAGAGAAAGAGGAAACCGTCCCCGCGGGCTGGGAGCTGCAGGTCTCGCTCCCGGAGAGCGCCTCGGTCGTCTTCGCCACCAACATGGAGCTGGTCTCCGAGAGCTCGCCTCCTCCCGCGGGCTCGCGCTCGGCGCGGACCTACGAGGGGGCGGCCACGGAGAGGGCCGTGGCTGAGACGGAGGCTGCCAAGGTCTCTGGCGGAGGGGACGCCGCGACCGAAGCTGCTGCTTCTTCCATTGCTGCTGCTGCCGCTCCGCGGACGGCGACCTTTGTCGCCCCGGCAGAGTGGCAGGCGCTCCGCCCGGGGGCCCAGCCAATCAGCGTCGCCTACCAGGTCGAGGCCCGCTCGGCCTCGTTCGAGCCCGAGGAGGTCAGCCTCAACGGCGTGAAGTGCGCCGTCGTGCGCCCGGGAGGGGCCAGCGGGATCGCCGCGGCCGCGGGGGCGCGCGTCGCCGCGCCGGAGCTGCCGCTCGAGGTCGCAGGAGAAGGAGAAGAGCCTTCTTCCTCCTCTTCTTCCTCGTCGTCGCCGCTCGCCGTCTCGGCGTCGGACAGGCCCGTGTCGACCAACGGGTCGCAGCTGATCGGCGTGGACGGGAAGCCGTTCACGATCGTTGGGTAAGAGTTGGGGTGGTGAGAGAGAGGGAGAGAGGAAAGTTTTTGAGCAAGGCTCGAGAGAGCGAGCGCACGCGCGCAAAAAAAAAAAAAAACCGAAAAACAAAACTCTTTTCAAAACCTCTCCAACTCCTCCATCCTCCTCCCCATCAGCGTCAACTACTTCGGCTTCGAGAACGGCCAGACCATGGTCGACGGCCTCTGGGCCCAGACGGGAGACGCGACCGTCTCCGACTTCGCCACCGTCGTCTGGCGCCTCCGCCTCCTGGGCTTCAACGCCGTGCGGCTGCCGTTCTCTTTCCAGGAGTTCTCCAAGACGCCACGCTCGTTCGTGTGGAGCTGGTGCTCCAACGACACCGCCAAGGTGGTCTCGTCCGTGGTTCCTCCCGGGACGACGCTGCCGGCCGGGGCGGTCCCGCCGCCGCTCGACTCGCCGGCGCCTGCGGCGAAGACGCCGATGACCTGCAACGACTATGTTCCCGCGACGAGTGTCAAGGCGCGCCTGCTGTGGGCGTCAAAGTTCTTCGCCGTCAACGGGTTCTACGTCGTGCTCGACGACCACATGATTTACGGTAAGGAAGATGGCTGTCGAGTGGTTTAAGAATCGAAGAAAATGGAGACGCGGAAGGGAGAGAGAAATGATATGAAGAGAGAGAGAGAAAACGCCGCCAACGAAAAAACAAAAAAAAACGACTTTTGCTTTTCTCTTTATTCAACCTCCACCTTCCAAAAAAACCTCTCAACTCTTCAACTCCCATCTCAACTCAGACACGCTCGTCCTCGACGACCCTTCCGCCTGGACCAGGGCCTGGGGCTCCCTCGCCGCCGACATCGCGGCCGACCCCGTTCTGAAAAATCGCGTCATGTTCGATTTACTCAACGAGCCCGATTCCCACGGGATCACCTGGAGGTCGGGCCCCGGGAAAGGAGGCTACGGCATGGACGCGCTGTACGAGATGGCCGCCGACGCTGTCTACGCGGCCAACCCCACCGCCCTGATGCTGTTTGAGGGTACGGGCCAGCTGGGCAGCGTGGCGATGAACTGGGGCGACGGGTTCGCGACAGACCCTGCCGTCGTCGCAAACGGAGGAGTCCAGTCTGCGCAGCCGTTCTTCAACATGGCTCTCTCCAAACCCTGGGCTTCGAATGTCGTGATCTCGCCTCACCTGTACCCGCCCTCTGTCTCCACGCACAGGGAGGTGGACCAGGTGACGGGCACGGGGCTCTTCACTCGCCTGTCTAACTCTTTCGGGTACTTGACGAAAAGGGGTGTCTGCTCGACGACGGTGGCGGGAAAATGCAAGACCTTCCCCGTCGTCTTCGGGGAGACCGGCTCCAAGTTCACCGACTCGCTGGACGTGGCCATGCTCAACGACTTCGCCAAATACATGAGGACCGAGGACGCGGTGCACGCTCCGATCCTCAACATGTTTTGGTGGTCGTGGAACGCCAACTCGGGCGACACCGGTAAGAAGAGTTTTTAAAAACTTTTTAAAAACTTTTTAAAAACTTTTTTTGATTTTTTTTCCAAAAAAAACTCAAAACTCGTTTTTTTTTTCGATTTTCTCTTCCTCTCTCTTTCCCTCTCCAGGCGGGATCGTCGGCGACGACTGGCGCACCGTCTGGTGGAACAAAGTCAACTGGCTCGAGAGGGCCAGCGCGCTCGTGCCCTGGTGGAGGGTGGCGAGCGGGAGCTCGCCCTCGCCTCCTCCTCCTCCCCCTCCTCCGCCGCCGCCGACCGCGGCCCCGACGCCTCCTGCGACGACGACGCCTCCCAAGACGACGACGCCTCCGGCGACGACCAAGCCCCCTTCGCCGCCGCCCCCGGCGACGACGACGCCTCCAGCGACGACCAAGCCTCCGGCGACGCCCCCTCCCACGACGACGCCGCCCAAGACCACGGTGAGTTGTTGAGGAAGAGGGAGAGAGGGAGAGGGAGAGAGAGAGAGAGGATTGAAAACGAAAAACTCGAAAAAAAAAACTCATCTCTCTTCAAAAAAAAAATAAAAAAAATCAACAACCTCAGGTCCCTCCCCCGACGACGACGACCCCCAAACCCACCACCATCCCGACCCCTTCCTTCGCCTGCTCCGCCACGATCACCACCTCCTCCTGGCAGTCCGGCTTACTTTATTACTCTTCCCTCAACATCGCGATCAGCTCGGCCAAGACGCAGGCGGTCCCTTACCCGGTCTCTCTGAGGATCGCCTCTGCCGTCACGGTCGACTCTGCCTGGAACTGGGCCCCGGCCAAGCTGCCCACGGCAGGGTGGGTCACGGGGAAAGTCAAGGAGAGCTGGCAGGCGATGGGCGTGGGCAAGCCTGCGAGCTTAGGGCTGATCGTCGCCGGGACGAGCCCGGACCTCAAGCCGACGGCCGTCAGCGTATCTGGCACCTTCTGCAGCGTGTCGTACGCTTGAAATGATGTTCTTTTTTTTAGACCTTAGAAACCCTTGCCTTGTGTTTTATCTTTATCTTGTGCTTTTATTAATAATGCCGCGCGCTCCCCCCCCGGGAAGTGGGCGAAAGGAGAAGAGAGAAGAGAAGAAGAGAAAAAAAAACGAGAAACGAGAAACGAAAAAAAAAAATCGAAAGAAAAAAAAGATTTTCACTTTTTCGTTCGACTTTTTTCTTTCAATCAATCAATAATCCCACCCCTCTGTGAAACCGTTCTTCCTTTTCGTGTTCAAACCCAACAAACCATGGCGCGCTTCCTCCTGCGTTCGATCGTGCTGCTCGCGGCCCTGCTTGCTCTCCTCGGCTCGAGTTTAGTTACCGCGGCGGCAGCCGAGGTCTCCCCGCCCGCCGTTTCTTCGGAGAAGCCCGCCTCGGTCGTCGAGGTCGAGTCGAGCAAAACGGTCGACGCTGCTCCCTCGCCTTCGCCGTCTCAGTCCAAGACCGAGCGCGACCTGGCCAAGATCGACGCGGCCTACGACAAGAGCAAGGAGAAGCTGACGCAGACGTACGAGAAGACGAAAGAGGGCGTCGAAGACGCGTACAAAAAGGTGCGGAATTGGGAAGGACTGAAAAAAAGAGAATAGATCGATCTTTTGGTTGCAGCTGCTCGATAGCTCTCTCTTTCTGTCTCTCAAGTTTCCCGCTCTTCCTCAACCTCCGACCTCCTCCTCTCAAAACAACTCTCTCCCCCCCAACAGACCAAGGCCGGCATCAACCGCGCCCTCGACTGGATCAAGGACGACAAGGAGATCGCCGAGACCAAGCTGATGGCGGCGAGGCCGTCGGCGGCGCTTTTGAAAAAATACAAGCCGGCGAGCGAGGCCGCGAGCTCTGCCGTGGCCGACGCCGCCGGGACTTCCGTGACTGTGCCTGGGGGCGCCACGGTCGCGCACGCCAGGAGGAAGGGCGACGGCACGGCGAGCACGGTCACGCTGGACCACGCCACGAGCGTCGACGTGACCTCCGGCGCGGAGCTCTCCGCGGCGCTGGCGGCGGGCGAGGTCCAGCCGGTCGCCGACGCGCTTCTCGGCCTCATCGCCGAACAGAAAACTCCGGCTCCTCCGGCAGCTTCAAAGGATAAGGGCAACGCCACTACTACTGCGGCGGTCTCTCTGGTGAACGAGGGCGTGGCGGATGCGGTCACGGAGCTGATCCTGACGACCAGGGAGGCGCCTGCTGCTCCTCCTCCAAAGCCTGATGCCGCTGCCGCCCCAGCGGGAGCTTCTTCTTCTCCTCTCCCCCGCCTCGAGGCCCTGGGCGCCGCCTTTGGCGCTGCCATGAGGGAGGCCGCTTTGGGGGCCGAGATCACCCCGAAACTGCACGCCCCCGGTGCTAAACCCCTATCCGCGTCCCCCCTTGCCATCGCCGACTCGCTGGTGGCCGGGATCCAGGGCGCGGCGGTGCCGTGCGCCGCCGACGTCGAAGGGCCCGGCGCGCCGAGAAACACGTCGGCGTGGTATGTCGCGGCGGCGAAAAAGTGTTGCGGTCCCGTGGCGCTGGCGACGATGAGGAGCGCGCAGGCGGCCGTGAACGACGGGCCGGAGGCGGCGCGAGTGGCGCTGTACTCGGCGCTGAGCAGGAGCGTGGACCTGGGCGGGCCTGGGTCTTTTGTCCTGGCTCGCTGCTCGCCTCCGAACGCGAAAGAGTAGAAGAAGAGAGAGTTTTTTTTTTCTTCTTCGAATTCGTTCCCTTTTCTTGCTCTCTTCCTTTCTTCCTTCCTTTCATTCTTTCTTCCGGTTTTCTTTTTCCCCCTCAATTGCAATTATATAAATATGAGAAAACACACACAAAAAAAAGAAAAAACCTTAGAGGTCGAAATAGACCCCCGCGCCCGCCAGCGCGACAGTAGAGCCCCATCCAGTGAAGGGCCTCGGTCCCAGACCCTCCCCGGGGCTACTCGCGCCGACCTCGAGCGACCGCCCGTCGACGCCCAGGCCCTGCGTGCCGTCGTCGTCGTACCTCTCCCAGATGTCGCAGATGCCGCCGTTGTTATCAGCGGTGGCGCGGGAGACGACGTTTCCGACAAAGGCGGCGCGGAGCCGGTCTCGCAACACGCCGGCCCGCTCGGCCAAGAGGCGTTCTTGTTCTTCGCTGCTTCCGCTCCCGCTCCCTCCGCTTCCTCCGCCCTCTCCTCCCTTGGCGTAAAAGTCCAGCGCCGAGAGGGCCAGGTAGTTGACGGGGGGCCAGACCGCGCCACGCCAGTAAGGGGCGTCGTGCTCGGTGTTCCTCGCAGAGTGGAAACCGGAGAACTTCGACAGCGACGCCAGGCCCGCCCGCGGGTCGAGGAGCTCCTCGACTTGGTCAAGCGTAGCGCTCAGCTCGTCGGAGCCCGCCGGGAGCAGCCGGAGCAGGAAAGGGAAGAGCGAGACGTAGCCCACGTGCGCGACGAAGCGCGGTGGGACCAGCAGCGCGGTCTCGTCGAATCCGTCTTCGTCTTCATCAACTTCCTCGTCGATCGCGACGAGCTTTCCGTCTTTGGTCTTCCTCTTCAGCACGCGGACGAACTCGCGGTCTACGGGATATCCCGTCTCCTCGTCGAGCACGTACCTCCACTCCAGGGCCAGGTTGTCCGTGTGGTACCCCCAGTCGAAGAAGCCGCGGTTCTCGGCGTCCCAGTGGGCCCGGCGGAGGTTGTCGAGCGAGCCCAGGGTCGTCGCGAGCGAGGAGAAGCGCGCGGCGTCCGAGGCAAAGACCGATGAACCTTCTTGGCCGCTTTCGCTCCCGATCCCGGCGGCGACCGTCGCCAGCAGTCTCGCCGCCAGCGCCGCCCAGCAGAGCAGGTCGACGTGCCGCTCCTCGACCTCGTCCGGGTGCGAGGGGCGCGGGTAGTCGTCGAGGCCCGAGGCCAGCGTCTTGGGGTTGAGCTCCCTGTCTTCGGCGGCCGAGGCGTCGCGCCCGCGCCAGCGGAAGGAGGAGATCGGTCCTTCTGCTCCTTCTCTGCCTTGTTTGCCGCCTGCTTGCGTCTCGAGCAGCCACTCGACCCAGCGCTTGACGCGAGGGTAGGCGGCCTCGAGCAGGGCCGCGTCGGCGGCCGCCTCGGGGTCGACTCGCGCGAGCGCGGCGAGGCGGGCAGCTTTGGAGTTACTGGAGTGAGAAGGAGAAGATTTTCCGACTTTCGCCTCCGCCTCGGCCACCCCCCTCGCCATCGCCGATAGCGGCAGCAGCAGCGTCGGGGGGTTGGCCACGGTCGGGTCCTGCGCCACAAACTCGCGCGGGACGCGCGCCTCGGCTTCAGAGCCCAAAATCTGCTCTCGGGGGATCCAGCCCGTGGCGGTCACAGCGTCGCACCAGTGCGCCAGGGCGTCGCGCGCCAGCGGCCTCGACCACCGCATCAGCACCAGCTGGTGGAACCCTTCGTCCCAGAGGAAGCCGCGCGGGAAGAAGGCGCGGGAGGGCGTGGCGGTGAACAGCGGGCCCGGGGCGCCTCGGAGGATCGAAGGAGGGGGAGAGGGGGTCGTTTTGTCACCGTCCTTCTTCTTCGTCGTCTTCTTCGATGGCTTTTTCACCTGCGGCGAGCCGTAAAAGTAGGCCATCCCCCCGAGCAGGTTGGAGATCGCGGCCTTGGAGACGCTCTCGACGGCCCCCGGGTCGACGCCGCCGAGGCCGGCCTGGTCGGAGAGCTTGGAGGCGAAAAGATCGTCGAATCGGGCGTCGAAGGCCGCCGCGGCGGCGTCCGCCGCGGCGGTGAGCCTCGGGCCCGAGAGTGCCGCGACGCGCTCGGAGAGCGGGCTCGAGGTCGAGAGGGCCCCCGTGGTCGAAGGGGGGATGGCCGCGAGGGGCTCTTCGAGCAGCGAGGAGGATTCAGAGGAGCCGAGGAGGCGAGCGAGGAAGGAAGAGGGAGAAGAAGAAGAAGAGGTCGACGAAGAGCCCGCCGCTTCTTCTTTCCCTTCCTTCTTCTTTTCTCCTCCTCCGACAAACACAAAGTCCGCCTCGAACGGCAGCTCCGCCGTCAGCTGGAAGACAGCCAGGTTGCTCCCCTGCAGGGAGGGAGATCCGTCATCGTTGTAGCTCTCCTCCGAGAAGGACTCCTCGACCTCGTTCGGGAGAGCGTGCCTCGACAGCGGCGGCCTCTTCTTGCTGTTGCCGCTGCTGTTGTCGTTTCCCTTCTTCTTCCGCTTCCGCAAGCCCGTCCCCGTCGCCGAGGAGCCGCCGCCGAAGAGCGAATCTTCCAGCGCCGACGGCGACGAGGAAGAGAACGCGCCGACCTCGAGCTCGGCGGCGACGGCCTCCGTCAGACCTTTCAGGAGCGTCCCGGGCCCGGCGCGCCTCCTGCCGAGGTAGCGGAGGTCGACTTGCTTCTTTTCCTTTCCGGCGGCGGAAGCTTCTTCAGCGCCGACGACCAGAGAGAGCTTCCACGCGCCCACGGGGTGAGAGCGGGCGCCCGAGGCGAGCAGGATGGGCGCCGAAGGGGGGGAAGCAGTCGAAGAAGAGAGTGCCTCGGCGGCGGCGGCGGCCTTCCGGCGCCTGCGGCGCTCGCGGGTTTCTCTGTCGTAGTCTCCGTCATCGCCGTCGTCACTTTCGTCGTCGCTGCCTTCCCTCCCCAAGGGGAAGACCTCGATAGGCGAGCTCCTCCCCGCCAGCTCCAGCGGCCCGTTGCTCTCGTCGTCGTCGCCGTCGCCGTCGCCGTCGTCTCCCGGCAAGACGCCCTCGTCTGCGACGTAGAACAGCAGGGAGACGCGCTGTTTGTTGTTGAGCGAGAGAAGGTCTTCGTCGTTGTCGTCGGAAGAGGAAGCGCCTTCCTTTGCCGAGACCCGAAGAGTCCAGTCTCCGCCGACGCTGCCCCTGACCTCTTTTTTCAAAAAGGTCGTCGAGAGCTCGAGCTTGCCGCCGAAATCGACGATCCTCTGCTCGCCGTAGCTCTCCCCGTCGTGCCTGACCCACCCGAAGGTCTGCAAACCGCCGCCGGAACCGGAGCTCTCTCCTCCTCCTCCTCCTCCCCCCCTGTCGCGCTCCTGTGCCTCGTGCCGGAGCGGCGGAAGCGTCGGCGCCGCCGCCCCGAACGAGGGGGCCCCCTGCTCTGCCGCTGATTTCGCATCGGGGTCGAACCACATCAGCCCCGCCGAGAGCGACCTGGGGGCCCTCGTCCTGAGGCCGAGGTAGTTGCCAGAGCGGTAGGTGCCCCAGAGCATCCGGGAAGCCCACGAGGAGGAGGTTTCTTTTCCATGTCCGTTGTCGTCGCCGTCGCCATCGGCAAACGTCCCCCCTCCTCCATCGAGGAACTGAGGGAGGGCCGCGACTCGTGGGCCCGGGAGGCGGCGGAGGTAGGGAGGGAAGCGGCTGTTATGGAGAGAGGACAGGCCGAGGAAGCCCAGGAGGGCGAGGAGGGCGAGGAGCAGGGTCGCCGCGGCGAGCTTCTTGTTGAGGAAAGCTGCGTTTTTTTTTTGGTCGAGGTCGAGAGAGAGAAAGTGAGCGATCGAGATCGATTGCTCCAATCGAGCTCTCTTTCATCATCCTCAACTTCTTTTCTTCTTCCAAGTTCACCTGTTCCACCTCCCGACGTCGACGACACGCGTGCCCCTCGGGAGCGCCCCCCGCTGAGGAGCCCTTCCTTCAGCGAAGAGGGCTCGGCGGAGTTGGCGCTCGAGACGGCTCGGCGGCGCATCTTGGGAATTTGTTTTTTGATGCGCCAATTTTGGAGCAAGTTCGAAAAATGAGAGGGAAAGAGCTTTTCGTTTTTTTATTTCTTTCTCTCTCTCCTCGTTCTCTCTCTCGCTCCATCTTCTCATCATCAAGTGCGAGTTCTCTGAATTCATTTCATTGTTACAAAGTGCGGAAGAGTAGTGTGCTGTTTTGCTGCGCTGCTGATGGTACAAAAAAAAGGATCAACAAGAAAAAATCTCACCCGCCCCTCCTCGCGTTCCCGGTCCGCGCCACCGCCTTCGTGACCTCGTGCGCGCTCTTGAACATCACCTGCTTCCAGTACTTCAGCTCGTCGATGGAATCGGAAACGTCCTTCAGAGCTTCGTGCGCGTTCTGCTTGGCCGGGGCGCAGTAAAACGCCGCTGGGTGCCAGCGGCGCGCGAGCTCGGCGAAGCTCGAAACGTCGACGAGCCTGTGGGAGCACAGCGCCGCCAGCCGGGGCATGTGTTTTCTCAGGAAGGAGAAGTCGACATGGATGGAGTTGCCGGCGAGCGTGGCCCTGTCTTGGACTATGCGAGTGCTGTGGGAAGAGGAAGCTTTCTCGCCTTCCTTTTCTTCTTCTTCGCCGTTGTTGTTGTTGCCGTTGCCTCCTCCGTTTCCTCCTCCTCCTCCTCCTCCTCCTTCTCTCCCCCTTCCTCCTCTACATTCCTCCCCTCTTAACTCCACTCACCTT
>Ga0114918_10001921_pt1 | contig 18639 bp, 16 predicted proteins | sample LantaG_FD_87015 | JGI IMG/M metagenome (GOLD analysis project Ga0114918, IMG submission 87015) | Deep subsurface microbial communities from Baltic Sea to uncover new lineages of life (NeLLi) - Landsort_02402 metaG | ecosystem: Environmental > Aquatic > Marine > Oceanic > Sediment | place... | reverse complement strand
GTGTTGAAAACATCGATCCTTGTAACGCGCTTGATGCGGAATATAACTGGTGGGGTGATGACAGCGGACCCTTCGACGATAGCAACGACGTCAACTCCGGTGGTCTTTACAATCCGGACGGCCTTGGCGATGGGGTGTCTGATAACGTTGACTACGACCCATGGTTAACCGTACCCTTTTGCTACGCAGGCCAACCGTGTTTCTACTACCGCTACCTGCCTGGCGATCTGAATGGCGACCGCAAGGTGAATTTCAGAGATTTCGCGATTATTGCCGACGATTGGCTTAACCACCTGTGATAGGAGCTGCCAGCGGTGAGTCTCTGAATTGGACAGCTTGATATTGCTTCGCAGATGATACAAATAGGAAAAATGTGTGATAGGGGCGTTGGGAACCTCCTCACCTGGCGCCCCTTCGCGCGTGGCTGTCCCGATGTCAGCGGGACTGATTCCCTGCGTATGGGAAAAAATCAGAAGGTGTAACTACATCTTAATCGATTTTTAAGCATGTTTGTATCCCCCTCGATAGTGCTTTTGCATACCGGTTACTGCTGAAAGTCGGGCTAAAAAGTTTGTCCTGAAAAAGATTTACATTTAGTAGGCCTCGAGTTATACTACGTTTCTAAAGGACTTTGGGGATAAAAATGCCTGGAAGGATTCCTAAGGTAGTTGTAGTTGGCGGCACCTATGTCGATATGGCAATAAGGTGTGGCCAGATTCCCTCTCCCGGTCAGACTGTTACCGGCGCCGAGCTGTCGTACGCAGCCACCGGCCCAGGACCGAATCAGGCTGCCGAAGCTGCGCTCTGCGGCTGTGAGGTTTGGCTTGTCAGCAGGGTCGGCGGCGACCCCTTCGCACAAATGGTCAAGGCAGCACTGGCCGAGTTCAACATCAATACAGAATTCGTTTACACCGCCGAGGCAAAGAATACGGGAATTGTTGTAACTTTGGTAAACGCCAAAGGTGAAAACGCCTCCTGTATATACACCGGTGCCAACAGCGCCTTAGGGCCAAAGGATATAGACGCCGCTGAACAGATTATTTCTGAGGCCGATGTCTGTTTGATTCACGGCCGACTGCCCCAGCAGGCAATTGTAACCGCCATTCGCTCTGCAAAGGTGCACGGCACAAAGGTAATTCTAAACCCCGCAAGACCATTAGAGCAGTCCGGCAACGAAGAGAGCGACCCCCCAATTGAGTATTTTTCAGCAGATATTTTGATTCCGAATCTTGATGAGGCCGCTGATATTACCGACAAATCCACTGCCAACATCCGCACCGCAAAGCTCATCGGCTCCGACCTGGTCGCCCGCGGTGTGGCCTCGGCCGTCATAACGATGGGAAAACGTGGCTGTATGGTTGTTGACAGAAGCGGCGCCGACCACATCCCGGCTTTTGAGGTCGAGCTTGTTGACCAAACCGGCAGGGGCGATGCCTTTGCCGGGGCCATCGCTGCATATTGTGCCGTAAAGGATGATATGAGGGAAGCTGCCAAATTCGCTTCCGCCGCAGGTGCCTTGGCCTGCACAAAGTTCGGCTCAGTTGAGGCTCTGCCCACAAAGGCCGAGATTATCGAGCTGCTCCAGAAAGAAGATATCGAATAATTTTCGTTTTCCATTTGAAATCCAAAACCGTAAATCGGAAATTTCTGTTGGCCTTTCAAAAGGAAAAACAAAACGTATCCGCAAGCGAGTTACTCCAGGCATTTGCTGACGGACTCGATATTCACCTGAACCAGTGCACCATCACCGGCGTACTCGACATAAATCGCCTCTTTGACCCCACCGAAAAATTCCAGACAGGGAAGCTTGCCCTGACAGAAAATCAAGGCTGCAAAACTTTAACACTGTCTCAATCGATTGTCTTTGACAAATGTACATTCGAGGAAAACGTCGTTTTTGCCGGCCCCTGGTCTGAACCCGACAGTGTCGCGGTCGAATTTAAGGCCGAGGTTATCTTCAACAGTTCGGTATTCAAAGGCCAGGCTCGTTTCAGAAACGCCCTATTCAGAGGCACCGCCGGATTCGACGGCTGCGCTTTCGACGGCGTCGTCACCTTCAAGAACGCCCTCTTCCAGGCCGATGCAAAGTTCAGAACAGCTGCGTTCAACGGCTACTGTCTTCTTGGCAGTGCTGTCTTTGAGGCCTCCGCGAGGTTCGCCAATACCCACTTTGCCAAAGGTGCAAATTTTTCAGAAGTAAAATTTTTAAGCCAAACGGATTTCGGCGGCGTCTATTCCTCCAGCAGGGCCGTGCCTGTTTATGGCTCCATAGTCTTTCGACGAAGACAATATGGCGAGGATGAAAGCTTCTGGCGCTTCATCAAGCAGTCCGCTCAGGAAGCCGGCTACTACCAATTGGCCGGCGAATGCTTTTACAATGAGAGATGTGCCGGGCTGTGGAAAAAATTCCGCGGCGCCGCTTATGACAGTCTTTCTCCGTCAAAGAAGCTTCTGCGATTGTTCTCAGCAGTGCGATTGCTCCCGGAGTTTATTTTTGGCAGGCTGCTTTTCGTCTACGGAGAGAGACCTGTTAGAGTATTGATTGCAAGCGCGCTTATTATCGTTCTTTGCGCCTTTTTCTATTCACACCCCGGCTCACTTGCCCATAGGGACGGTTTAGATGGACAGTCATTTCTGCAGGGACTTTATTTTAGCACCATAACATTTACAACTCTCGGCTACGGCGATTTATACCCGGCGCCGAACGGGTTCTCTCGACCGGTGGCAATGGCCGAGGCTGTAGCCGGTGGATGCCTTATGGCTCTTTTCGTGGTCTGCCTCGCAAAACGCTTCTCACGCGGATAAGTGGCAGCCCGTTTGTCACCCCTGCGAAACTTGTGTCCGCAAAAGCGGGTAGCAGCAATCCAGGCCGAACGTATTTAGGATTGCGCTTTCGGCGCCTCAACCCCCATTATCAAATCAACTATTTGGGCAACAATCAGCATCTCATCCGTGCCATTACCTCGGCCGGGTCAATCAGCGAAAAAACGGTAGGTTATTGTTCCTGCTTGATATCCTGCTCTATCTCTTTTTCGAGCTTCTCGAGCTCCTTGACCACATTCTTTTTGTTGATTTTCTTCTTAGCCTCGGCCTCGTATTCGGCCATCGTCTTGACCACGGCCTCGCTTGGCTCAGGCTTGCTTGGACGCCTCTTACACCCGCTCAGCACGCAAACGCTTATCGCTGCTGCAGCAATTATTATCAACGCTTTTCGCAACATTTTATACCTCTTTGTAAGTAGATTCACTTTGATTACCCTTTTGCCCGGCTTGGAGCTTTTTTACTGCTCATCTTTTTTACTACGCTCTTTACCTTCACCTTTATACTTTTTCCCATACCGGCGTTTTTCAATATCTTTCCGGGCGTCTTTTCTTACACTCTTGTCATAGGGTTGACGCCCCTTTCGTCCTCTTGCTCCCATAAGCATACGCTTATGCGTCCTCAGAATTTGCTGTTTGTGTTCATGCCGTAGCAGCTCCTTTCGCCGAAGGTCGCCGACTCTTTTGACGATATCTGTGGAACCTCCCTCGACAGCCAGTTCCCGGATTCGTTTCATCCATGCTAAGCGCCTCAGATGCTTTGCCTTCTCCTGGGCGCTTTCCATCTCAAGTTTTTCGAGTTGTTCCTTAAGCCCCTTTCCTTTTCCTTTGCCTTTTCTCTTGCCTTTTCCTTTGTCTTCTCCGACTTCGGACTTTTCTTTACCTTTGCGTCTGGTCTCGCGCATTTTCAGTCGGTCTTTCCTTCGCAATTCCAGTTGTTCTTGCTCGCCTTGTTCGTAGGTGTCAGTTTGCTGACCCTTGCCTTGAGCAAAAACCGCCCCGCAGTTCCATAGTAGAACAAGCGCAATAAAAACTGAAAACAAAACCTTTTTCATGATATGTTCTCCTAATTGTGGTCGTATAATCCCATTTCTACATTGTGGGTTCTGTGACCCTGCAAACCAAATTCACATATTTTATCCGGACTTCCCCGGAGGATTAACTCAACCGTCTGATAATCACTATTTGACACTAATTAGGATAACCCAAACCTGCCAACGCGTCAAGCCGAATATTTTAGAGCATTGACATTAACCGACTTTACAAGTATTCTACTCTTGTTTAGTACCTGACTTTACTTGGAGTTTCAATTGATGATTGTAACCCGTTTTGCGCCGTCACCAACAGGTTATCTCCACATCGGTGGGGCCAGGACCGCTCTTTTTAACTGGCTCTGGGCCAGGCACACCGCCGGCAGGTTCCTGCTTCGAATCGAAGATACGGATATCAAACGCAACGCGCCCACAGCCACACAACAGGTTATAAACGACCTGCGATGGCTCGGCATCGATTGGGACGAAGGCCCCGAAGTCGGCGGCCCCAACGGCCCATATCTGCAGTCCCAGCGAAAAGACATATACAACAAATACGTAAACCAGCTCATCAATCAAGAAAAGGCCTATTACTGCTTTGATACGCCTGAAGAACTTGATGCACTTCGCAAAGAAGCTCAAGAGCAAAAGAAAAACTTCATCTATCCCCGCCCAAAGGAGTTCCCCGACGAAAGCGATGTCAAGAAGGCGAAAGCTGCGGGCAGGCCTGTCACCGTGCGCTTTGCCGTGCCCCAGGATAAGCCAATCGTAGTGAAAGACGAGGTGCGCGGCGAAGTTACTTTCGCTCCAGAAGAGATTGGCGACTTTATCGTACAAAAGTCCGATGGATTCCCAACATATAACTTTGCCTGCGTGGTCGATGACTATTTGATGAAGATTACCCACGTAATCCGAGGCCAGGAGCACCTGATGAATACGCCCGGCCAGCAGGCATTGTGGCAAGCTTTGGAATTTGGCGACCTGCCCAGGTACGCTCATATGTCCGTCACCGTCAGTGATGCCGGCGGAAAGCTGTCAAAGCGTGAGCGACCGAAAGCCTTGCGCAAGGCGATTAAGAATATCCCGGATGTTGACCTTGAAAAACTTGCCGAGGTCGGAGACATTACCCTCGAAGAAGTCAAAAGTTTTGTTGCGAGCAAAACTACACCTGATATGCCGAACATTGATGCAATGGCAAAGCATCTTGGTATTGACCTTCCTGAAATTAACGTCGTCGATTTTTTCAGGAGCGGCTATCTGCCTGAGACTATGGTCAACTTCTTAGCACTGCTTGGCTGGAACCCGGGTGACGACCGCGAGATTATGCAGCTCAAAGAGCTCGTTGAAGCCTTTGACCTCTCACGCCTGACAAAGGCCAACAGTTTATTTGACCGCAGCAAGCTCCTTGCTTTCAACATCGAACACATAAAAGTAACTGCGGAAGATAAACTCCTTGCACATTTCAAGGACTACTTGAGAGTTGCTCGCTCGCCGGTAGGTTCAGCCGATGACCAGCTTCTTACAAAAATCATAAAACTCTGCGAAGGGGCCCGGACGCTCGCCCAGATCGAGACCAAAAGCAGATTTCTTTTCATCGCCAGCGAACAAATCAAGTATGACGAAAAAGCAGTAAAAAAGGTTTTGCTGAAAAACGACGGCCTTGCTGTGCTAAAGATTGTCCGTGACAAGCTCGCAGCTATGGAGGAATTCACCAAAGAAAATATTGAAATTATGTTACGCTCATTAGCCCAAGAAAAACAGGTTGGGCTTGGTAAAGTCGCTCAGCCGTTGCGAGTCGCTATCTGCGGAACTACCATCAGCCTGCCGATTTTCGATTCCGTTCAGATGTTAGGCAAAGAGAATACCCTGGCAAGAATAGATAACACTCTCAAAAAGTTTGAAACAGTGAATCAGACAGAAGGAAATTAGAAGTGTCTTTATTAGTAACCGGCTCGATAGGTATTGATACGGTGACGACGCCTTATGGCGTTAGTGAGAATTGTCTCGGCGGTTCTTCTGTCTATTTTAGTATGGCTGCCAGTTTCTTTTCGCCTGTTAGGCTCCTCGGCGTCATCGGCTCGGATTGTCCCTTTGATTTGGCCAAAGTTTTTGCCGGCAGGGACGTTGACTTGGCTGGCCTGGAGGTAAGAGAAAAGAGCAAAACATTTCGCTGGGCAGGCTCCTATCAGGATGATATGGATGATAGGAAAACGGATTACCTGGAATTGAACGTCCTTGCCGAAGCGCCGCCGACTGTGCCCTCAGAATATAGGGACAGCGAATTCGTCTTTCTTGCGAACACGGCGCCGGCCCTTCAGCTCCAGTTGCTTGAGCAGGTTGAAAAACCGGTTTTTGTAGCTGCCGATACGATGGATTGCTGGATTCAAGGACATCTCGACGATTTGAAAAAGCTGTTGAATAAAATCGATTGCTTGGTAATCAACGAGGATGAAGCAGGGTTGCTGGCTGCCAGGAGCAACCTGATAGGGGCAGCCGAGAAAATTTTGGATATGGGGCCGGGCGTGGTAATAATTAAAAAGGGTGAGTCGGGCTCGCTAATGTGCGAAAAGGCAGGCCAGAGATTTCTTCTCCCCGCCTTTCCCGCAGCCGAAGTAAAAGACCCCACAGGCGCCGGCGACAGCTTCGCTGGAGCACTAATGGGCTATCTGGCACAAAATGAAAAAACCGATTTTGCATCGTTGAAAACGGCAGTTGCCTACGGTACAGTGGTAGCCTCATTTGCGATTGCCGATTTTTCGCTCAAGGGACTGACCTCGATAAACAGCGATGATATCGAAAGCAGATTGGAAACCCTGCGAAAGCTGACTAACTTTTAGCTGCGAGATTAAATGCGAGTTTTTATAGCAATAGATATTGGCGAGGAAATCAGAGCCGCGTTGGGCGATTTACAGCAGCAGCTCCAGAGCAAAGTTGATATTAAAAAAAGCGATGTCAAGTGGGTAGAGCCCAATAATATACACCTGACGTTGAAGTTCTTAGGCGAGATTAAAGACGAAAAAGTCGCTGAGGTCTGCAATGTAACTGAAGACGTAGCCGGCAGGTATAAAAGCTTCGAGCTGGACGTAGAAACGGTCGGCTCTTTCGGCGGCAGAAGTGCCAGAGTTTTGTGGGTTGGTGTCGGTCAGGGAAGCGACGATTTGCTCCGGCTGCAGGAGGACCTTGACCAGCAGTTGGCTTCGGCCGGCTGGCTGCAGGAAACAAGAAAGTTTACCGGCCATTTGACATTGTGCAGGGTAAGGAACCCAAAGGCAGGCATCAAACTGGCTCAAACGAGCGAGACCTATAGAGATTTTAAGCTCGGGACTATGTCGGCAGATTCGGTCACGGTTTACCAAAGCCAGTTGAAGCCGACCGGCCCAATTTATACCGTGTTGGGAGATCACAAACTAAGCTAAAAACGTAAAGCGCAAAGCCAAAAATGCAAAACCAAAACTCAAAACTTAAAACCGAATTGAAGCACAGAGCATATCAATATTCTGTGGGAATGATAGAATTTCTGGACGAGCTACCGAAGGACATCTCCACCACGGTTATTACAAAACAATTGTTGAGGTCAGCTACTTCCATAGGGGCAAATATCGTTGAAGCCAAAGAGTTAGCAAGTATATTGGGTGCGAGCCTCTTGACTTTGAAGGGGAAAAGATAAGTTTTGAATTTTTAGCTGTGGTTTTTAGTTTTTAGCTTTAAACTTTTAACTTTCGGTTTTTGGAGAAGGCAAAATGGCAAAGATAAAAAAGGCCCAGAAGGAATCGACAGTCACCGGTCAGGAAACCGCCCTGCAGCGCGTGATTGCACAAATCGAAAAGCAATATGGCCAGGGCGCGATTATGCAGATGGATGAACACAGGTACGCCAGAATAAAAGGTATACCCACCGGCTCATTGTCGCTGGACATCGCACTCGGCGGCGTGGGCATTCCGCGGGGCAGAGTCACCGAGCTGTTCGGGCCCGAGTCGTCTGGCAAGACTACCCTCGCGCTTCACGTTATTGCAAGCGCCCAGCACGCTGGCGGCGTGGCCGCCTTTATCGATGCCGAAAACGCCTTGGATACAACCTGGGCAAAAAGACTCGGCGTTGATGTAAGCAGCATGCTCGTCAGCCAGCCCGATACCGGCGAGCAGGCCCTTGATATCGTCGAGATGCTGATAAGGTCCAACTCCGTCGATGTAATTGTTGTTGATTCGGTTGCCGCACTGACGCCGGCGGCGGAAATTGAAGGCGAAATGGGCGCCACCCACATCGGCCTGCAGGCAAGATTAATGAGCCAGGCAATGAGGAAGCTCGCCGCCGTCATCAACAAGAGCAAGACAGCCCTTGTCTTTATTAATCAAATCCGTATGAAAATCGGTGTAATGTTCGGCAACCCCGAAACCACACCCGGTGGAAGAGCGCTGAAATTTTACAGCTCCATCCGAATCGACTTGAGGCGATTGACAACCATAAAGGATACCTCCGGTGCTGTCGGCTCCCACATAAGGGCCAGAGTTGTAAAGAACAAAATCGCGCCGCCTTTCCGAGATGCTGAATTCGATATTATGTTCGACAGTGGAATCAGCTACGAAGGCGATTTGCTCGACTTGGGACTTGGCTGCGGTGTAGTCGAAAAAGGCGGCGCCTGGCTAAACTACGGCGATATCCGCCTCGGCCAGGGCAGAGAAAACGCCAAAAAATACCTCGCAGAAAACAAAGATTTGTGCAAAGAGATAAAAAGCAAAATCTTAGTTGCCAAAGGCCTGGTCTAAAGCAGGGTATGCGAAAGGAAAGAGCACAGTGCTAAGTGCAAAGCAAGTCAGAAGCGGCTTTATAGATTTCTTCAAAGAGCGTGGCCACGAGTTTGTCCCCAGCTCGCCGATTGTCCCCGCTGATGACCAGAGCCTGCTTTTCGCCAATGCGGGAATGAATCAGTTCAAGGACATCTTTCTGGGACTGGTCTCCCCTGAATGTCGTAGGGTGGTCAACAGCCAGAAGTGCCTGCGCGTAAGCGGCAAGCACAACGACCTTGAAGAGGTCGGCAAAGATACTTATCACCATACCTTTTTTGAGATGCTGGGCAATTGGTCCTTCGATGATTATTTCAAGGCCGAAGCTATCGCCTGGGCTTGGGAGCTCCTTACGAAGGTTTGGGGCATCGAGCCTGAAAGATTATGGGTGACCGTCTTTGCCGGCGACAAAGCCGGTGACCTGCACGGAGACGACGAAGCCGAAAAGCTCTGGACGAAAGTCACTTCGATAGCTGCCGAAAGGGTTTTGGCGTTCGGCAAAAAAGATAATTTCTGGGAAATGGCAGCAACAGGTCCCTGTGGGCCGTGCAGCGAGATACATATCGACCTTGGCCACGAGATGTGTGACAAAAAGGGGGCCAAAGGTCACAAGTGCGGCGTCAATGCCGGCTGTGGCCGATTCATCGAACTGTGGAATCTGGTCTTTATACAATACAATTGCACCGAGCAAGGCAGGCTCGTTGATTTAGGGGCCAAATATGTCGATACCGGCGCCGGTCTCGAAAGAATAACCGCGGTACTGCAGAAAAAGAAAAGCAATTATGACACAGACCTGTTTATGCCGATTATCAATGCCATCGCAGACATAACCGCCCATAAGTATACGTCCCAGCTTGGAGATGTCACTGATAACGCATTTAGGGTAATCTCCGACCATATTCGCTCACTGGTTCTTGCGATAACCGATGGCGCAACCCCCTCGAATGAAGGCCGAGGTTATGTCATCCGCCGAATACTTCGCCGCGCTTCGAGGTTCGGCAGGGAGCTAAGAATGCACGAGCCGTTTATGTATAAGCTGGTGCCGGTGGTTGTCGATTTGTTAAGCGATGCGTTCGGCGAGATAAAGGCAAGGGCTGACTACGTCTCAACAGTCATCGAATCCGAAGAGGCAAGCTTCGGCAGAACGCTCGACAGGGGCATCGAAATCTTCAACACGGCGGCGAAAAGAGCAGAAAAAACAAAGCAAAAAACTATCAGCGGCGAAGATGCCTTCCAGCTTTATGATACCTATGGCTTCCCCCTTGACTTGACTCAGCTTATGGCCGGGGAGCGCAGCCTCAAAGTCGATACTGCAGAATTTGATGAGTTAATGGAAGAGCAGAGGCAGCGCGCAAGAGCAGCACAAAAAAGTGATTCACTGATGATGACCTTGGCCGATACCGAATTGCCCGTAACCCAGGACCTGCACAAGTATCACACAGACGCCTGCGAAAGTAAAATAGTCGGCTTCATCGACAGCGAAGGCTTCAAAGACCAGGGCCGGATTGAAACCGGAGCCGAAGTGGGGATTGTTCTTGATAAGACCTGTTTCTACGCCGAAGCAGGCGGCCAGGTCGGCGATTGCGGCCGTTTAGAGTCGGGCCGCAGCCGGTTTATCGTGGACAATACAACCAGGATAGCAAACTGCGTTATTCACAGAGGCCGGCTTGTTGAGGGAGCACTTTCTGTCGGCGACAGCGTCAAGGCAATCGTCAGCAAAGACAGGGACGCCACAAAGAAAAATCATACCGCCACACATCTGCTCCAGTGGGCACTGCAGCAGGTTATCGACAAGTCGGTGGCACAGCAGGGCAGTCTTGTCGGCCCTGACTATTTGAGGTTTGACTTTACCTGCCCGAAGGCTTTGACCGCCGAACAGATAAAAAATGTTGAGCGTTTGGTCGGAGAAAAAATAGCAGAGGATTTGCCCGTGACCTGCGCGATAATGCCCAGAGACGAAGCGGAAAAACTCGGCGCAATGGCATTATTCGGTGAGAAGTACGGAAACGAAGTTCGAGTAGTGGCCATTGGTGTTGACAGCAATGACCAACTCAAAGAGGCTTTTAGCCGGGAGTTTTGCGGCGGCACGCACCTCGATAGAGTCGGTTCAATCGGCAATTTTAAGATAGTCAAGGAAGAGAGTATATCGGCCGGCGTCCGCAGGATTACAGCTCTTACCGGCCAGGGACTCGCAGATTATCTCGAACAGCGAAGCGAGATTATCGATGAGCTTTCGGAGATGCTAAAGTCCCCTGCCGAAGATTTGGTTGACAGGGTCGGCAATCTAATAAAGGAAAATAAAAAACTCGCCAAAGAGCTTAAGTCGGCCTCTAAGCAAAAAGGCAGTGACATTATGACCGAGGCAAAGCAGCTTCTGGAAAAATGCGAAAAAATCGGCCCGACCTCTCTAATCGTCGGCCGATTGTCGCCAGCTCCCGTTGAACAGGCCCGGGCTGCTATCGATATGCTCAAGAAAAAGGCAAAATCCGCAGTTATCGTCCTTGGCTTTGCTGATGGCGATAACGTAACATTGTTGGCGGGTGTCACCAACGATTTAATCAAGAAAGGCGTAAAAGCCGGTGACATAGTCAAGCAAATCGCCCCAATTGTTGACGGCGGCGGCGGCGGCAGAGACCAAATGGCACAGGCCGGCGGAAAAAATCCTCAAAAGATGAACGAGGCTCTTGCTGAAGCCAGCGAGTTAATAAAACAAAAATTGGCAGACAATTAGCAATTCGCCCAACTTCAAAAATATTTGACAGGACTGGACCGTGGACAAGTCCGGGACAACTGAACAGTCCGGCGATTCTGTAATCAGGTTTCGCTGCACATACTGTCAACAGAGAATTACTGTTCCCAAAATCCACGCTGCCAAAAAGGCAAAATGCCCGAAATGTAAGAATATAATTGTTGTTCCAAAAGCCGAAAGCACGACCCACGACGCACCTCAAACCACTCCCGGAGACTCGGCAGTTAGCTCCAAGGATGCCACTTTCGCCTTAACTTTTTTGGATATTCCGCAAGAAGAAAAAGCTCAGCCGGCCGCAGAGGGTTATGCCCCGGATAAGACTTTTGAAGAACTGCGGGAGCTTGAGCAAGAAATAGCGACAGACCAGGCCGACCCTCTTCCCGAACGCAAGCTGCCGTGGCTTATCGATATGTTTCTTTATCCGGTAAGCACGCCTGGCCTGACAATTCTTGCGATTGTTATTGTGATACCATTACTGATTGATTTTGTGGCAACGCTGTTCGGCCCATTTGGCTTTTTCATATCGGTCCCGGGATTCGTTATAAACGTTGTTATTTCCCTTTATATGTACTGGTACCTTTGTGAATGTATCCGCGACAGTGCCGAAGGCGGCCTGCGGGCCACGGACGTCCTCGTTCGCGCCCCGAGCCTGGGCGATATGCTCTGGCAAACGATCAGAATTGCCGGCTGTCTCGTCTTTTTCTGCCTGCCTGTCCTGATTTACTATCGGCATACCGAAAGAACGGATACAGTTTTCTGGTTATTGCTGGCCTACGCCGTTTTCTTTTTCCCAATGGGCATATTGGCTGTTATTATGTTCGACTCTTTTTCAGGCCTTAATCCTCTTTTGCTCATCGGCTCAATATTCAGCACATTTTTTCAATATTGCGGCCTGATTTTGCTCTTTGGCATCGTTGGTTTTTTGTTTGTGAAAATCATCTCGGCTGTGCCTTCGTTGGGATTCCTAAAATACATCCATGTTACGGTTACCATCTATCTGTTAATGGTCGCAGCTCATCTATTGGGCCGGTTCTACTTCCGATACAAGGAAAAGCTTTACTGGGAAGTGTAGAAAAACTACATGTCATTCCCGCGCAAGCGGGAATCTATTCTGTCATCGTTTTTTGGTTCCTGTTACCTGCTTTCACAGGGACAAGCTTTACAGTAATGATGATTATGTAGCTTGCTGTGACAGGTTTAATCCTTCTCGGCTTTCAGCCGGATTTCAATACTCTTTGCGTGCGCATCGAGGCCTTCAACTTCCGCCAGGCGAATAATATCTTCGGCACTTTCTGCCAACTTCTTTTTATCGTATTCGATAATGCTTATCGACTTTACAAAGTCATTACTAGTGAGTGCGCTGGAGAACCTTGCACCGCCCCCCGTAGGCAAGGTGTGGCTTGGTCCTGCCCAGTAGTCTCCTACTGCAACTGGCGAATACTCCCCTATGAATATGGCTCCCGCATTCTCTATTTTCGCAGCAATTTCTTTGCTCTTCTCGCCGCATTGAATCTGTAGATGTTCTATTGCGAATTCATTTGCCCAGTTAATGGCCTCTTCAATAGAATCAAATACAGCAATTCCACTATATTTCTTTAGGCATTGAGTTGTTTCGTCGGCCCTCTCTAAGACTTTAACCTGAATCTTAAGCTCACCCAAGACTTTTCTTCCGAATTCTTCCGAGTCGGAAAACATAATTGCGCTACCCGGTGCGTGCTCGGCTTGACTGAGCATATCCGCAGCTACCCAGGCAGGATTAGCCTTGTCATTTGCAATTATCAAAACTTCGCTCGGTCCTGCAACTGAGTCAACACCCACCTGCCCAAAAACCACCCGCTTTGCTGTCTGGACCCATTGATTACCCGGACCAACAATCTTATCTACTCTCGGGATCTTTTTTGTTCCATCAGCCAACGCCGCCACTGCTTGGACACCACCGATTCGATATACTCTGATTTCTTCACATCCCAAGCCTTTGTTAGTCTTTAGTTCATGGCAGATCGCTAAGATTACAGGATGAATGCCGCCTTTATATCTTGGTGGTGAAACCACCACTATTTGTTCGACGCCCGCCACTATAGCCGGCACCGCAGTCATTATCACCGTGGAAGGTAACGGCGCAGACGCTCCGGGTACACAGATACCTACCCTTTTTATCGGTGTGTATTTTATTCCAGGATGTTTTTTGTTGCCGATGAAAATTTCGGTTTGATATTTCCTTACATTTTCAATCGCCTGACGAAGCGACTCCAGAAGCGCTGGCTCGATTTGCTTGTGGGCCTTTTCAAGCGATTCCTTGGAAACACCAAACTGGTCAGGAGTTAACTTAACGCCGTCAAACTTTTCCGTAAATTCGGCAACAGCTACATCCCCCCTCTTCCAAACCTCTTCAATAATTTCAGCTACTTTTTGGCCCTCTTCGCTTCGGGGATTGAACGTCGTGGCTTCACATATCCTCAGGCGCAGTTCCGTCAATTTAGCGTTGAAATCGGGCTGTTTATACGAAATGAAGATTTGGTCAAGTTCGTCGGTCATAATTTCTTACCTTATCTGCCGAAGTTTTCATGGCCGTAAGCTTGAACTGCTCGTTCCGGCAGCAGGTAGTGATTGCCTTTATATTCAGTTACAATCCCCGCTATTTTGAATCGCACCGGGTCCACCTCAGCAGACTGTTGCCGCTCGGTTCGCTCCAGCGTTTCGCACGGCAGTAACCGCAAAGAGACCTGCTGGATATTTCGGCCGAGAGCGTCAAAGGAAAATACAGGCCCGCCTTTGTCCTGCTTACATAGAAAGCCGCTTCTGTCCACCAGAACGAAATCTCGCTTCACGGCCGGATGCTTTGCCCTTTCGGTGCGGATGCCTTTCACCGTTTTACTATCTCTGCGCATCAGAGCTTCTGTTCGCCCGCCGTTGAGTATCTCTACTATCTCTTGTGGTGCGTGTAATTCATCATCCGGGTCATCGATAGTGGGTTTGTGCTGCCTTTTGCCGCTTTCTGCAGAAAGATTGGCCTCCGGAACCTCTTTCATTGGGGCACTGTTTGGGCTCTCCACCGGCTGGCCCTCTTTGGTTTGCTCCCGTGGTTCTTGTAAGCTTGGTGACTTCGGCCTCCTTGTTTTGGCGAGTGGTAAAAAATAAATTGGAAATATAAAATTCCTGTCCTTATATTTTGTGACTCTGCCATCGAGTTTGAAGCTTTTACCTATGTGCCCCCCGGCTTCTAAGGTCATTCGTTCCAGCGTCGACGACGGCAAAAGTTCCAGACTTGTCCCCGCACCAACTCGGCCTCTACCATCATTAACATCTGTGGCAAATTTGAAAAACCATAGCTCCGGGGATGCATTGCTGTCCTGCCGCACTAACTCGCCATCGACGCCGGCCAGTCCAAAGCCGTCCCGCAGCAGGTCTTTGCGGGCCGTTCCTGCACCCAATGCCGAGGCTGTCGGAACAACGCTTATAAGAAGCACTAAAATCGAAATCACCGAGACCATATCAATAATCAGCAATCAATTTCACAGCTTGCTCTAACTTATCTGCCTGATATATATATCGGCTGCTTTCGGGGTCATCGATTACAATCATATCAACGAGCGGCTTCCAGAATCCGCCTACAAGTATAATCGGTTTGTCTGCTTCCGGAAAGCCTTTGTTTTTTAATTCCCAGACCTTTGCCAATTCCAGCAGAGTCCCCGTTCCGCCGGGCAAAACCACATAGCCCTGCCCCAGTTTTATCAACGTCTCAAGCCGCTCATCCAGCGACTTCGTAACAATCTCACGGCTAATATATTCATTGCGCACTCCGGCAAATCTTGAACACGTAACGCCGATGGTTTTACCGCCCGCTTCAAATGCTCCTTTCGCTGCAGCTAACATTGTGCCGCCGTATCCTCCGTTGGCGACGGTAAAACCTGCGCCGGCCAGCCGTTTGCCCAGCTCATAGGCCAGTCTATATGCCGCATCGCCGGGCTTTGCCCTCCCCGTCCCGAAAATGGTTATTATCCTCTCACTCATTGGGCCTGCTGCCGCGTGTAGTTCAAAAGTCCGGCCGACAGCAAAATCTCCCTGTCTCTGCCCGAAAGATTCAATCTGCCGACAAATTCATACTTGCCGGCCTTTTCAGAAACCTTAACTTCGTCACTGCTCTTGATTGCTGCGAGCAGGTTATCAATTTCCAGCGAGTCGCTATGTTTAATTTTGTCATAATCACGCGGCTCGGCAAATTCTATCGGCACGATGCAGAAGTTTATCAGGTTGGCCTTATGGATTCGCTCGATACTTTTCGCAATCACCGCACGCACGCCAAGGTACATCGGGCAAAGCGCAGCGTGCTCTCTCGACGAACCCTGTCCGTAGCTCTCACCCGCTGCGATGACGCCCGCGATACCCTTTTCTTTCAGTTCAAGCGCGCGCCGCGCGAATGTAGGTTTTCCTTCTTCGTTAAAACAATTAAAGACCACCTTCGCATATTCGGGCACGTTTGAGCGCAGCTTTAGAAACGAACCTGCCGGCATAATATGGTCGGTCGTTATCTTGTCACCGCATTTAAGCAGAACCTCGGCTGCCATCTTTTCCGGCAATGGCGGCGGCACCTCCGGTACGACAATCGTCGGCCCGCGTAGAACTTCTACTTTCGCCGCCTCTTTTTCGCCCAAAGGCCCTTCTATCATATTATCATTGATGATAAATTTGTCCGGCAGCTTGTTTCTTGGGTATTCAATCCCGAACATTTTAGGAAGCTCGCGGGGGTCGGTAATTCGGCCGGTCAGGGCCGAAGCGACCGCCGTCTCGGGACTGACCAAATAAACCTGGTCATCTTTTGTCCCGCTTCGGCCTGAAAAATTCCTGTTAAAGGTGCGCAGACTCACCACGCCGTCGCCAGGTGAAAACCCCTGGCCAATGCACGGCCCGCAGCCCGTCTCGAGAATCCGAGCGCCCGCTGAAATCATATCCGCCAGCGCACCGTTTCTCGCCAGCATATTCAAGACCCCTCTACTGCCCGGAACAACCGCAAACTCGACCATATTGTTTATCTCTCTGCCCTTTAGCACATTTGCGACCATCATTAAATCAGCAAAGCTCGAATTTGTGCAGCTGCCTATTACTACCTGGCCTGTTTTGAGGCCGGCAATTTCTTTGATGGTTTTCACATCATCCGGCGAGGAGGGACACGCCGCCATCGGCTGCAGTTCCGACAGATTTATTTCGATTATACGGTCATACTCGGCATCTGCATCGGCTGCCACTTGCTGATAATCACTTTCTCGTCTTTGGGCGGCAAGGAATTCTCGCGTTTGTTCATCGCTGGCGAAGATGCTCGTTGTCACGCCCAGCTCGGTTCCCATATTCGTTATAGTCGCTCGCTGCGGAACGCCCAGCTCCAGAGCGCCCTCGCCGAAATACTCCACCGCCCAGCCAACATTACCTTTGGTCGTAAGCATACTTAGCAGTTTAAGGATAACGTCCTTGGCCGCCACCCAATCAGATAGTTGCCCGGTAAGTTTTACGCCTAAGACTTTAGGACATTGCAGGTAGAACGCCCCTCCCGCCATAGCCACTGCAACATCCAGCCCGCCGGCCCCGATAGCAAGCATACCGATTCCACCACAGCTCGGCGTATGCGAATCGCTGCCCAGAAGTGTTCCTCCGGGTTTGCCGAACCGCTCCAGGTGCACCTGGTGACAGATTCCGTTACCTGGCCGTGAATGGTAAACCCCGCACTTTGCCGCTATTGTTTGCAGATACAGGTGGTCGTTATGGTTTTCCGGCCCAAACCCGGCTATATTGTGGTCGATATAACTGACTGAAAGCTGCGTTTTAACTCTGCCTGCTCCCATCGATTCGAACAGCAAAAACGCCGTCGTCCCCGTGGCGTCCTGCGTAAGTGTCTGGTCAATCCGGATGCCAATCTGCTCACCGCCCCCTTGCCTCCTGCCGGAGGCAGGAAAGGGGGCTTCAGCCAAATGCTCGGAAAGTATCTTGTATGTTAGTGTTTGACCCAAGTTTATACTCCGTAAAAACTAAAGCGCCAAGTCTAACATAAATGCCGCCTAAAGACAAATTGTATTTCACATTGCCTATTGTGTAGCTTTTGATTATCTATAACGAAAACGGCCTTGTGCCATTGAGCACAAGGCCGCTAAAAAATAAACCAAATAAAAATTGACCATGCTCTTTACTATGGGTGCTGGATCTCATTTACCAGGTACGAATCATAGTAGTCGACCGGCACACCCTCTCCCGCGTTCAGAGGTGCTTTATCCCCATATGCCCAAATATTATCTCCATTAAAGCCGACGGTCGGCTCGGTCTCAAAGTTTACATGTGCATCTTTATACACCACATTTTGGCCATTCCCACCATGTGCGAACGCATTGTCGTCGATGTCGGGGTCAGTAACATTTTCGTCCAGGTTGGGATTTCTGTCCGCACAAAGAGGAGTGTCCTCCCTGCTCGCCTCGGAGATGGGGTAACCCGGGGTCTCGGCGTCTATGCCAAAAGGCATATGATAGGAGTAGCTGACGCAATTGCCCGGCCAAACCTTTCTACCGCCGCCGAAGTCCCAGGCCCTGGCAAGCGTTTTCGGGGGAGGCATAAACGCATCAGTAGGTTTGTAGACCCTGATACCATCATCACCCTTGCAGACAAACTGCTTCGGCGTCGCAAGATCATACTTCACCAAAAGATAGAAGCAGGACGTGATGGTTGCAATACCACCTACGAAGGCGTCCTCCTCATCCTCGGCAAAAAACATCCCATTACCTATAATCCCATTGCTGCCCCAATATGCCCCTACACCACCGGAACGTGGATATTCCTCCTCGTGCTCGTGCGCATACAGGGCCATTACAGAACCGATACCACGCAGGTTCGTTGCGCAGAGAAGTTGCTGCGCAAGACTCCTCGCCTTCGCCAGGGCAGGCACCAAAATGGCCATCAGCATTGCTATGATCGCAATCACAACCAACAGCTCAATCAGTGTAAAACCTTTTCTCTTCATAATCGTCTCCTTTACCTTATATTACAACGTTCGCAACCCAAACCCTTTTCAGGTCACATCCGTTATTACGTTCTTAAATAGGATTCCGGAATACGCCGTCTCTGGAAACATTACTTGGCTTACTCATCGCCGTTATATCCGATACCCAAACTGCTTTCAAGCTTCACAGAGAGAGCCGAATACATTCATTTATCTGCGAAATCCAGCTCAAGGTTATTACGAAGTACAGTGTCACTAAAACTATTACCACCGCCACGGCAGC
>Ga0114918_10001920_pt1 | contig 18642 bp, 24 predicted proteins | sample LantaG_FD_87015 | JGI IMG/M metagenome (GOLD analysis project Ga0114918, IMG submission 87015) | Deep subsurface microbial communities from Baltic Sea to uncover new lineages of life (NeLLi) - Landsort_02402 metaG | ecosystem: Environmental > Aquatic > Marine > Oceanic > Sediment | place... | reverse complement strand
TCTCTCTCTCTCTCTCTCTCTCTCTCTCTCTCTCTCTCTCTCTCTCTCTCTCTCTCTCTCTCTCTCTCTCTCTCTCTCTCTCTCTCTCTCTCTCTCTCTCTCTCTCTCTCTCTCTCTCTTCACCCGGCGCATGCACGCACGTTTATATTGCGAATAATCAGGGTAGGGGTCCACAGCGTCGTGCAGCACAGCGAGTCCGGGCTAGCGATCTTCTGCCGGTTGCAGAGGCGCTCGCAGGTCCTCGACGGGTCGGCCGCAACCTCGGCCGTCGCGTCGGCGATGTTCTTGGGGGCTCGCGGGTCCACCCACGAGAGCATGAAGTAGAAGGCTGCAGAGTAGAGGTAGTTGACTTCGTCGACGTCGATCAGACGGTCCAGGTAGACGGACTTGGGTGGGTTGAGTTGGGTTGCGGGGGTGGGGAGGGAGCGGGAGTTTTTTAATTATTATTTTGAGAAGGGCCAAGGGGGAGGGGCAGGGTCGAGGCAAGTGAGTTGAGCCTTTTTCTTCTTCTTCTTCATCTCTCCCTTTGCCCTCTTTTTTGCAAGCCTCTCTGACTCTCACCATGAATACCGTGGTGTCGTTGACGGGCCTGGTCCCACTGCCCGTGAAGACGGAATCGATATAATCTGATTTTTTTTGGCGGAGGTCGGGGGTCGGGGGTTGAGGTTGAACGGGGTGAGGTGGAAAAAAAAAAACGCAACGCCTTTTTTCGTCCCTTTTCCCATCTCCTTGGCAGAGAGCATAGAGTAATATAACATTTCCGTCTTCACAAATTCACCTTTGCTCCCAGGCTGCGCGATGGTCCCCTGGAGCCCGAAGAAGAAGGAGAAGAATAAGAGCATCAGGGACGCAAGAATTGCCATCGACGCTGGCCGACAACGGAGGGACATCATGCCGTGCTTGTAGCGGCCTCGATTGGCATAGTTACGATCCCCCATGGGTGCGGGGGTTGGGTTGAGCGTCCTTTCCGAGTCGCGTGGTACTTCAAAGGTTGGATCTCGGAATAGGAAGAGCGCGAAACAGAACCAGATCGAGTTCGGGAGGGACTAGTGTTCGTTTTTTTTTTCTTCTTTTCCGTTTCGACCTCTTCTCTTGCTCTTGCTCTTGCTCTTCTCTCTCTCTCGCGCGCGCTCGCCGCGCTCTCCCTTTCTCTCTCACTCCACCGTGCTCTTCACCTCGCTGCTTCAATGGGTAAAAAAAAAATTGTCGCCCTTCCAGAAGAAAAAAAACGTTCTCTAGTACTTTCCTCCTCCTTTTCTGTTTTACACAACACGGAAGACCTCACAATCAAGTAATGTGGTTCCTGCCCTCGGACGAGCCTCCCCTCGAGGCCGCGACCGCGCTGACGACGAAGATCAGCACCGCGGTGACCAGGTACAGCGATAACATGCAGGCGAAGCAGAGGATGTCGACGCGGTAGGCCCTCCACCGCCAGAGGACCTCCTCCATCTCGGCCTCGAGGAGGAGGCGGGCGTTGCGGCCGCGGCCAGAGGTGGAGGCGCCCACTGCCGCCGCTGCCGCTGCTGCATCGTCGTCTTCGTTGTCGTTGTCATAGTCGCCTCCGAAAGAGGCTCTCGTCGCGCCTCTCTTTGGAGGAAGGGGACGCGGGAGGCTGCTGCTGTCGCCATTGCCATTGCTCGAGGGAGAGGCGAGAGCTGCTGCTGCTTCGCGGTTCACGGCGCTTCCGGGTTGCTGCTGCTGCCCCTCTTCGCCGGCCGCCGCCGCCGCCGCCGAGCGGGCACCGCTGCTCGCGTCTCCTCCTCCTCCTCCTCCACCCCTTCTCCCACCGCCGCTCACCGAGGGTCTCTTCCGAACGATGGAGGACATAAGCTGGTTGGCCCAGCCTCCTCCCTCGTCGGCGCTCTCGCCGAAGCCGCCGCCGTCGCCGCCCCCCTCGCTCCCTTGCGTCGTCCCCTCCCTCTTCGAGAGAGTCATCGATGACCTCCTGCGCCCGCTCCCGAACCGGCCGCTGCCGCCGCCGCCGCTGCCGCGCCGGAGCATGCGCATCTGCTCGTACCGCTTGACCGCCGCGCGCCGCCCCTCCAGCCGCGAGCGCACCTCGGGCCAGTGCCATAGGTTGAAGACGACGAGGCTCTCGATGGCCACGAGGCCCAGGATCACGTACGAGGCCAGGACGAGCATGCGGGTCTGTTGGTGGTGGTGGTGGAAAAAGATGTTTTTTTTTTGGAAAGGTTGAAAGATGAGATGTTTGAGTGGGAAGAGAAAAAAAAATCATTTTCCCTACTCGCTCGTTCTTCTCCGCGGGGGCAAGCAAGCACGAGCTCTTTCTCAACTTACCGGGATGACGTAGCTGCTTTTGGGCAACTCCCCTTCAATAACAAACTGTAAAGCGACCAGTGCAAGAAGTAAAGAAATAACTGGGAAAAAGTTTTTTCATTTTTTCCGTTGGGGGAAGTGAGCGATGAAAGTTTCAAAAAAAAAAAAAAGGTTTTGTTCTTCCGCCCTCTCTCTACGGCTCACCTGTCTGTAAACGCGTGTCCAGCTTTGCCGGAGGGACAGCAAATACCACAAAGGACAGGACAGTTGCTGTTTTGTTTTTTAATTTGAGAATTCGAGAAAAGAGAATTCGAGAAAAGACGAAGAAGGAGAAACTGTGAGTGAAAAATAAATCTGCTACTGCTACTTCTTCTTCTTCGTCGTCTTCTTCTTTCTCGACTCACCCGTGAGAATGGGCACGATCGACGAGATGACGTAAAACTGCCACAGCCGCGCCAGGACGATCGTGATCACGACGTTGACGATCTCCACCTCGCTGCCAAAGGCCTCGGACACCAGGACGAGCTCTCCGCCGCCGCCGGGGCTCTTGACCAGCGCCGGGAGGAGAGGGGCCGGGTCGCCGGGGGCGCTCCTGACGGCGGCCTTGGGGTCGGATGTCGTTTCGGAGACGTCGATGGTTTTGTTGTACTGGAGAAAAGGGGGATGGTGAGAGGAAAGGAGATTAAAAAAAACGGGGCGAGAGAGAAGAGCGACGAAGAAAGAACGAAGAAAAAGACAAAGAAAACAAGAGCCAACGACTCACCCTGTTGAACTGCCTCGAGAACGCCGAGGTCCACACCCTCATCAGGATGCTCTCGGTCCTGAAGCTCGAGAGGTCGTCCCCGCGCCCCATCGAGAACAGATGCAGGCCCCGCGCCGACGGCGTGATCTGTTTGGGATTGGGGGTTGGTTTTTGGTGGCACGGGAAAAGAGAGAGAAAGTAAGAAAGTTGATTTTTCTCTTTTTCATCTCTCCTTCTCCTTCTCCTTCCCTCTTCTTCGCTTTCTCCGACACCTCGCACCTTCACCCTGCTGTCCCCTGGCCTCAGGTTGACGTACTGGAACAGGATCTGCAGGTTCTGCTTGTCGAAGGGGAAGGCCTCCACGTCAAGGTTGGTGTAGAAGTTGCCACGGAACTCGACGCGCCAGGTCGCGACGCCGGCGTCGTCGACCGTGATGTAGTAGGGCTGGAGCCTCCCCTGCGGGAGCTCGTCCACCGTCCTCGCCACCAGCGAGGGAAGCCACATCGAGTCGCAGCATTTCGAATCTTCGGACGGGGCGCGCTGTCCGACGCAGAGGCCTAAGTAATGGAGGTGGAGGTTGTGGTGTTTCTCGGTTGAAGAAAAAAAAGTGAGCGTCGGGCAAAAAAATATCTCCCGAGGAAGAAAGAAAGGAAGACACAAAACTCGATCACTCACGGGCGCAGTCCCTCCCACCCTCGGCGGTGGTCTCGTTGGTGGCCTTGGACACTTCCGCGGGGGCCCTGGGGTCGACCTGTAAGAGAGAAACGAAATCGAAAAGAGAAAAAATGTGAGTTTTTTTTTCACCGTCGTCTTCGTCTTTTTTCTTTTTTCTTCTTTCTTCTTCTTCCTTGGCGTTTCGCTTACCCAGCTCAGGAAGAAGTAGAGAGAAGCTTGAAACACGTATTTCTGCTCGTCGAGCTGTTTTATTTGTGGGGTTTGCGAGGAGGAAAGAGGGGCGCGGTGGGGGCAAAAGAAAAAAAGTAGAACGACGTGAGTTTTTTGAAGAAAAGAAAAAAACGCGGTTTCGGCACCGTCGGGGGGTGAAATCCGTCCCGTCGCGAAAACTACTCTTCTTATGTCCACTCACCGCAATAATTCGATCCAGATATACCGAGAAGAAGATCTGCGCGGGAGGAAAGATGGGCGTGGTTTGGAGGGGCGAGAGACAGAGAGGGAGAGAAAGAGAGAGTTGGGAGGGGGTAACAAGAGAAGTGGGGCGAGATACTTTTTTTTTTTGGCTTTTGCTTTCTCTCTCTTTACCCGCTTGGTTCCCTCGCACCTCGGTCTCGCCTTCTGGCACTACACCTCCTCCTGTGAAAGGGCTGTTGGCCCAGTCTGGATTTTGTACGGGTTTTGAGGGATAGAAAAGAAGGTTGAGGTTGAGGTTGAGGCTGAAGAGAGACTGAACGAAAACATCAAAAGAGAACAAAGATGCATGATCTTTTTCCGCGCTCTTAATTGCCACGCTTTCGACTGCTTTGACGCTCACCTTTCGCTTCAGGGGGGTCGCCGGTGGGGACTGACAGCGCTGGAGAGGCAAAAACAATCACGAAAAGCGCAGCCAAGGCCACAGATCGGATTGCTACGGATTGCCTCTGCAATCCGTAGCAAATCCGGCAGCGGCGGCGGCGGCGGCCATCGACCGGCGCCATCCTTGTCATCAGAAGGCGACCGCTGCTCGCTCGCTTCTCCGGCGCGCAATAGTGAAAGCAACCAAGAAGATGACGGAGGGCGCGTCAAGACCGAGATGACACACGCGGGAGGAGAAAGAGAAGAGCGCGCGCGCCCAGGATTTCGACGAAAAAAGAGAGGGAGAGAGGTGAGAACGGAAAAATGACACAGACAGACACACATTCTTCGACCTAATTCCTCATCTTCTTCGTCGGCCGCCACCACCTCCACCGCTACTGCCCAAACACCACCCCGCCGCCCCCGGAGCCCGAGCTGGCGCTCGGGTCGAATCCGTGGGCCCTCCCGTACTCGTATAGCCCCTCGATCGTCTCCTGGAGCTTGCTTCCTCCCGCCCTCTTGAGCTCGCGCCACCTGGCGTAGAGGGCGAGCGCTGCTCTGGCGTCCTCGACAGAGTCGTGCTCGCCCTGCTGGAAGCCGGCAAAGTCGACGCTGTCGCGCAGCAGGCGGGAGACGAGGAAGCGGAGGCTGAGCTTGCGCCCGCGGCTGCTGTTGCTCGGCTTCGACGAAGAAGAAGATGGTTTCTTTTCCCCTTCTTCTCCTCCTCCTTTTTCTTTTTCTTTTTCGCCGAGGTGGAACAGGTGGACCGTGTCGACCACCTGGTCGGGCGGGACGACGATGTTGATCATGCGGAAGTCCTGCTCGAGGCCGTGGCCGACGAAGGTGGCCCCGGAGGCGACGAGGTGGTAGAGCTTGGCGTACGCCTCCTTGAGCGTCGCCTGTCGGATAGTTTTTGAGTTTTTTTTTTTTGAAAAGAAGAAGATGAAAAAGTTGAGGAAACGAAGAAAAAGAGGAAATGAAAAAAAAAACTTGAAAAAAAATCAAGAGCTCACCAGCGGCGCCCCGCCGCGCGCCTCGTTCAAGCCCGGGTCCAGGTCCGCCGGCCTCAGCCCCGACCAGCGCGTCAGGTAGTCGAACACGGGCTCGTTCTGGCGGATGTAATCGTCGATCGCGGGCACGTTGAGGAGCTGAGAGGTGGGTTTCTTCGACGAAGAATCTCCTCCACTCTCATCGCCATCATCCCTGCCGCCTCGGACCACCGAGACCCGCGCCAGCCCGAGCCTCGCCGGCCGCGTCTCGACGATCTCCCCGTCGTGCCGCAGCTCGCGGAGCGCCGGCGCGAGCGCGACGAACTCGGCGTCGAGGCCGAAGAGGTCCCCGGGCCTCGGGAGCTCATCGCGGCCGAGCGGCACGAAAGAGGAGGAAGGGGCAGCAGCCGGCGAAGAAAGCCCGGTCCCGCCGCCGCCGCCACGGGCGCAGAGCGCGACGAACTCGGCGTCCGTGAGGAGGCGCTCGGGCTTGGCGGGCGGCGGAGGCGGCGGCGGAGGAAGAGGCTTCAGGAGCTGAACGGCGGAAGAAGAAGTTGGTGGTTTTTTCTTCTTCTTCTCCTTTTCTTCCTCTTCCTCTTCTCCTCCCGTTTCCGTCTCGACGCGGGTGAACATGAGCAGCGCCGGAGCCTTCGCGCTCCCGTAGGTGCGGCGAGGCTCCGTCGCGCCCGTCGCCACGATCGCAAAGTCGTTGATGAGCAGCCAGGTCGGCTTGGCGGCGGCGGTGGCGGAGTTGGAATTGGTGTTGTTGGTGTTTCTGTTGTTGCTTCCGTCGCCGCCGCCGCCGTTCTCGTCTCCACCTTTCCCCTTGTCCTTCTTCTCCTTCTTCGCGCCGGCGGCGAAGATCCCGGAGCTCGGATCCAGGTAGCTCGAGGGAACGCGGACGTGCGTCACCAGGTGTCCCTCGCCGTCCCCTCGCGAAGCGGAGGAAGAAGAGAAGAGGCGCACGGAGGAAGAGGTCGGCGCCCCCCGAGGGCGGTCGTCGTCAGAGTCGGAGCCATTGCCGCAGCTGTGGCCGCCGCCGCCTTCTTCGTCGTCGCTTTCTTCTTCGTCTTCGTCGATCTCCTCTTCGTCGTCCGAGTCCGGGTCGTCGAGGTGAGCCACAACGGAGGTCAGCTCGTAGGTGGCACGGAGGAGGCTGTTGCTGTTGTTGTTATTTCTGGAAGCGCCGCTGCCTCTGTCTTCGTCCTCGCCGCCGGCACTCGCTCTTTCTTCCTCCACCTCCTTCTCCTCTCTCGCACGCGTCAGATCCGCGACGCTCCTCCCCTGCCGCACGCGCACGTCCCACGCCGCAGAGTCGACCTCGACGGAGACCGCCGCGGGAAGCCAGGGCTCGGGCTCGGAAGGAGGAGGGACTTGTTTCTTCTCTTCGGCGGAAGCTGCGGCGGCGGAAGCGGCAGCGAAAGCGGCAAAGCCTCGAGCGGCAGGAGGAGCAGCAGCTCCTCCTCCGCCGCCGCCGCCGCGCTCCCTCCTCGCCGTCGCCGCCGCTGCCTTGTCGAAGTAAGGGGACCACCAGGCAAGGTCCCCGCGGTCGTGGAGGCCCGTGCTGACGACCAGGACGGCGGGGAGCGAGGTCGGGGCCCTGGAAGAGGTGACGAAGGCGTAGCCGGCCTGTTGCGTTGCGTTGAGAGAAAGAGAGAGAAAGATAGAAGAGTGAGCTTTTTTTCTTCGACCGCGACCTCTGCGAGGGAAAAAAACTAAAAAAGAAAAATAAAATAAAATCACCTTATCGTCAAACCACGCCCTGTGAGCAGCGGCTTCCGCCTTGAGCGCCCCGGCCAGCAGATTCGCGAAGCTAGGCCTCGACGCGTCGACCGGGTAGGTCGAAGCATCGGTCGGCGCAAGGATCGCAGGGATCGGAGCGCCGACAGCGAGAAGAGCAGGGACGACACCGGAAGCAGAGGAAGAAGCGGCGCTCCCGGGCATTGCCGTTGCCGCCGCCGACGCGGCCGACAAGAGCACAGAAGAAGACGCCACGGGCCGCTGCTTCGGCGGCGGGTAGCTGAGCTCGACGCTGAAGACCCTCCCGGGCTTCTCCGAGACGCGCTTGTCGCCCGCAAGCAGCTGCGTGCGGCTGCGGAAGGGGATGCCGAAGACGTCGGAGACGATCGAGTCCGCGGAGGCAGCGGCGAGCGCCGAGGTGGTGGAGGTGGAAGTGGTGGAAGAGCCGTCGCTGTCTTCAATCACGCCAACAGAACCTTCCGCCAACGCTCCCAGCCTGGGCACCCCCTTCCTCCCCACGGCCTCCCTGTGCATCGCCTCCAGCAGGAACCGCGCCAGGCTCTGCACCCTCCGGGCCAGGCTCGCGACCTTCGCAGCCTCGGCTTCGATGTCACCGCCACCGGCGGCGACTGCCGCGGAGCGCTGCGCGTGCGCTTCGACGAGGCCCAGCGCGACGGCCTCCCGGCTCGCTCGCAGCGCCCGCAGCAGGTTGGACGCCTGGCAGGCCCCTCGCGGCGCGGCCGGCAGCGCGCGGAAGATCGCGCCGCACTCGTCCAGCAGGGAGAACTCGGCGCCGGCGTCGGGCCTCGACCGCGCGAGCGCCGCGGCGAGCCAGGGCGCGCCGTAAAAAAGAGCCTGCACGAAAGAGTTGGCGTAGCAGTTGGCGAGGCCGTTCTCGAGCCCGGCGAAGCGCGTGGGGTTGTGGGCGGCGAAGTCGAAGCCGGCGTAGCGGGTCTGAGCCTCCGGGGAGGTGATGACTCGAGGGTCGTAGATAGCCGGAGGGGAGCCCGCGGGCCGGCGGCGGCGGAGGCGCGATTTCGTCGTCGCCGCCGTCGTCGTCCGGCGAGCGACGGCGGCGCCAGCAGCGGCAGCAGAGCCCTTCTTCTTCTTCGCCGCCGCCGCCGCAGCAGCAGCGGCAGCGGAGCCCTTCAATGAAACACCCACGCCACCAGCTCCTCCTCCCACCGCCCCTTTTACTCTGACCCTGGCGTTCCGGATCCCGTGAGCCGCCGCCGTCGCCTCTGCGGCGCTCCTCCCGGCTCGGGACTTTGGGTTGGGAACATAAGCAATAAAGTCGTCCCTCCTCGCCGAGGCCAGCAGTACCGGATCCACGGTCTTGGGAGGGGCGCACCAGTCCCTCGAGTCCCCTCCCCAGGTGGAAGACAGCGGCGGCCTCCCGTCCTCGGGCACGAAGCCGATCCCGAAGTCGAGGGCGACGCAGGAGCCGCAAGGAGCGAGCGGCGGTTGCCCCTCTTCCGGTAAGCCCATCGCTCTCGGAGACGGCAACGCCCTGAGGCACCGCCCAGGGTCCGCCCATCCCCCTACGGGCTCCGGTGGCGTCGGAGGTTCCAGGGAAGGGTCCACGACGAAAGCGTTCAGCGGCTGTAAGGTCTCCGGGTCCTCCCCTCGTCCCAGGAGGTGCACGAAGCCTCCCGACGACGCCGCGGCGACGAGGCCTCCCGAGGGAGCGATGTCGCAGCAGGTTAAGGGGACGCCACCCGTGTCTATGGGAGTCAGAGGGCCCACGCGGCCTCCTCCGAGAGCAGCTGGTGGGAGAGGGGTTTGTTATGGGGGTTGGGTGTGACGAGTGTGAGAAAAAAGAGAAAAGAGAAAGTCGAAAGAAAGAAAGAGAACGATGAAAAGAATGAAAAAAAAAAACTATCTCACCTCCCGAGGAGCTCGTCACGTCCGCAAGCGCCACGACGCCGTTGGCGCTCGCGAGCAGCAGCGTCCCGTAAATGTGCGGGTGGAACTTGAGGTCGATCGCCCTGGGGGAGAAGTGCAGCGAGCTCAGCGGCCTGGGGGCCGAGGAGCGCACGTCGAAGAGGCGGACGACCGGGTCCGCCACGAGCATCCCGTTAACGCCTCCGACTCCGCCTCCGCGGACGACGACGGCGCCGGCGGTGGCCAGCAGGTCACGCCCGCAGTCCGCCGCCAGCACCGCCGAGCCGTGCGCCGCGACGTCGGCCACGGGCCTCCACCCGGCCCGCGGGTCCAGCAGCAGGACCCTCCCGTCCGGGGTCCCGACCGCGAGCAGGCCGCGCGGGGCCGTCGCGAGCGCCGCGGCGCCATGCGGGGCCGCGTCGGCGCCCGTTTCGGAAACGCCGAGCGACCCCTTCTTTCCACCGCCACCACCGGCCCTGCTCAGGTCCATCGTCACCAGCGGGGCTTCGGCCCTCCCCGCGACGAGCACGTGGCCCCCGGAGCCCGGCAGAGGAGCAATGCAGGTGTATTCCGCCTCCGACAGGTCCAGCGGGCTGAACGCGGCGAGCGCCCTGCCCCCCGGGACGTGGACCGTGAGAGCGGCCCTGGAGGCGACGGCGACGGCGCCGCCGCGGAGCGGAGCGAGGCCCTGGACGCGGCCTCCGCCCGTTCTCGCGGTGCAGTAGCGTTCGAGGGTGGGGCAGGCGGTGCCGTAGACGGCGCCGGAGTCGGTTCCTGGGGAGGGAAGTGGAAGAGGTTGAAAAAGAGAATGAGAGAGAGGGGTGATCGGCGATCGACGACATCGACGTCGATGATGCTTCATCGTATTTCTCTCCTTCTCTCTACACCACCACCACCAACCCACCTGTCCACAGCAGCTCCTCATCATGGCTGAAGCGCGCGACGGTGATCTGGATCGATTTTGATAGTCGAAGAGGGAGCAAAAACGAGGTGAGAAAAATGAGTTTTTTGTTCATGGTCGTTTTTTTTTGAAGAAACGAATGGGAAGCTCGAAAAAAAAACAGATCTTACCACCTCCTCATGCACCGGGTTGACTGGCGCGACGGCCAGCTCTCCCAGCGGGACCTCGAGGGGCATGTACATGGTGCTGAGTTGTTAAATCTAACGCAAAGAGGAACGCGGAAGTTCCCTCTCCCTCAAAGCGAAGAACGAAAAAACGAAAAATGAAAAAAAAAAAATATAGCCACTCTCCCCTCGAATCGAGTCGATCGTCGGTCGAAACGATTCAACAAGAGAAATGGGCGAGCCCTTCCAGTGGCCCGCGTTCTACGCGTACCCGCCCTACTTCACGTGAGTGCTGTTTCTTGTAATTTATGTTTGATGCCCGAAGGAATCCTCGATCGAAGGCGTGGAGAGCTAGAAAAATGGCTTCAAAATGGCTCCCATCAAAAATTCCACAACAAAAAACTCAACCTCGACCTCGACCTTCCTCAACCCACCACGCAGCCTCCAGCCCATAAAGGAGACTCGCGCCAAGCAGAGCGCCCTCTGGAGAGACCTGATCCTGGCCTACTGCAAGCACGAAAAGGTAAAACAGATTGTATTGGAAGAGGGAGAGGGTGAATGAGAACGGAAGAAGTAGAAGATGATGACCTCGACTCTTTCTCTCAACTCCAACCTCCTCCTCCTTCCTCTTCTTTCCTTCACCTCTTCCGAATCTCCGCAGATCTTCGTGCTCTCCACGACCGACGATGGCCCTCTCTTCTCCAACAAAGAGATCAACCGTAAGCGCTCGGAGGTGATGCTTTGAAGCCAAAAAAAGAGGAGAAAAGCTCGAAATTGTAATCTCACATATTTTTAAAAACGCCTCATTTTCATCCCCCCAGGCCGCCTCCCAACCGAAGCCCGCGCCGCCTTCCTCGCCGACGCCGTCTCTGCGGGACAGGCGGCGTGGCTCGACAAAGACGACGCATCCAGCGCCACAGATAGCAAATCAACCCCGAGGCGCGCCCTCATCCTCTGGAGGCCGCTCCCGGAGTGGGGAGAGCTGCTGCTTGCCTGGGCGCGCGACTCTGGCCTCAGCGGCGACGGCGCGACCGTGCTGACGCTCGACGAGCTGGACTGCGGGTCCGGGGACGCCGCGGGCTGCCCTCTGGCGGGAACGCACAGGGAGCTGGTGCGGGCGGCGGCCAGGTGGCTCGCAGAGGCGAAGAAGGCCGTGGCGCTGTTCGGAGGAGGAGATGGAGGAACAAACGACGCGAGCGAGGGCGAGGACGTCGGCGTCAAGTTTCTTTGAGCTGAAGATGTTTTGCTTCGCTTTCGCCATTGGGATTTCATCTCCCCCGAGAACCTCGGAACATGTAACTATACACCAGAAAACCGAATTGATAAAGAAAGAAAAGAAGAGCGATTGGAGATTTTGAAAAAAACAACGCCACTTCTGAATGGGAAGTTAACATTTTTTTTCTTCGTTTTTTTGTCAACACCTTTTTGTTTCCTTTTTCCTTTGTGCGCGAGCTCGCTTTCTCTTTTTTTTTTACCTTTTTCATGCGATTCACTACTCCCTCCCCAACAAAAAAAAACACGAAAAGAAAACCCCGAATGTTTTTTTCTAAGAGCGGCAGCTGCTGCGTTTTTTTTATTGATCTATTTTCTTTTTCCGGAACTCCTAGCGCTAAAAAACAAAAAAAACAAAGTTTCTTCTACTTTTCTTCTCTCTTTCTCTCACCTAAGCCTTCACCATCGCCGCCTGGACCATCTTGGCGAGGTCGACGACGCGCGTGGCGTAGCCAGCCTCGTTGTCGTACCTTTGATATCGGTTTGTTGGTTTAAAGAAAGAGGTGAGCGCGTTTGGGGTTTCTTCTTCTTCTTCTTCTTCACTCTCTTTCGAAAAAAAAGAAGAAAAAGCTTTTTAAAAACAAACTCACCAGCTCACGAGCTTGACGAACTTCGGCGACAGCGCGATCCCGGCCTTTGCGTCTACGATCGACGACCTCGTGTCGCCGATGAAGTCGGTAGAGACGACCGCGTCGCTGGATGCCGAGGATGCCTTCGCAGTTTTTTTTTGAAGTTTTTTTTTCAAAGTGAGAGTCTTTTTTTCTTCTTCTTCTTCTTTTCGACGTTTCTCTCCCAAACGCCAATAACGAGCAACCACAAACAAAACAAAACATAAATCATTTACCGTGCATGGGCGACCCGGGCGCCGCGGCCTTCTTGACGCACTCCATGATCTCCTCGTAGGACGCCTCCTTCTTGAGGCGAACAGTTAAATCGACGACAGAGACGTCCATGGTAGGGACGCGGAAGGCCATTCCCGTGAGCTTGCCTTTCAGCTCCGGGAGCACAGAGCCGACGGCCTTGGCGGCGCCGGTGGAGGAAGGGATGATGTTGGTGGCGGCCTGGGTTTTGGGGTTTGTTTGGAGAGGGGAAGTTTTCGAGTTTTGAGTTTGTTTTCTCTTTTCTCTCTCTTGCGCGCTCTCCAAAAACGAAAAATCCAAAAATCAACGCACCGCGCGACCGCCGCGCCAGTCCTTGGCCGAGGGCCCGTCGACGGTCTTCTGCGTCGCCGTGGTGGCATGGACCTGTCGTTTTGTTGTTGTTGTTGTTGTTTCGGAAGAAAAAAGTGAGTTTTTTTGTAATCTTCTCCTTTTCCCTGTTCTTCAACTCCAACCAAAATCTCACCGTCGTCATCAGCCCTTCCTCGATGCCAAAGTTGTCGTTGACCACTTTTGCGAGGGGAGCCAAGCAGTTGGTCGTGCAGCTCGCATTGGAGACGATCTCCATCCCTCCGTCGAGCAGCGAGTCGTTGACGCCCACGACGAACATCGGCGCGTCGCCCGAGGGGGCCGAGATCACCACGCGCTTGGCTCCTCCCTTCAGGTGCTTGGAAGCCCCCTCGATCGAGGTGAAGACTCCGGTCGACTCGACGACCAGCTCCGCGCCCAGGTCGCCCCACGGGATCGCCGCGGGGTCTTTTTCGGCCGTGACCGGGATCTTGACGCCGTCGACGACGAGCGAGCAGGTCGCGGAGTCGGAGTCGACCTCGTGGCCCGAGAGCACCGAGTGGACCGAGTCGTACTTGAGCATGTAGGCGGCGTAGTCCGCGGCGATGAAGGGGTCGTTGATGGCGACGACCTGGGGGGTTGAGAAGAAGATGGTTTTTTTTCCATTTTTCATTTTTGAGAATTCGGGTGTTTTTTCGAAAAAGAAAAGGAAAAAGAAAAAGAAAAAGAAAAGACTATCCAACTTCAAATGAAACTCTCCCTTACCTCGACGTCGTCGCGCTCGAGGCAGACGCGCATGACGAGGCGGCCGATGCGGCCAAAGCCTGTGAAGGGAAAAGAGGGAGAGAGTTGAGTGAAGAAAGGGGTGACGAAGAAGAGAACAGAGAGAGAGAACTCGAGGGATAAATAGGTCGCAACGGCTTAAGCGGCCGTTTCGAGAGCGAGGGCGCTCTAGCGAGCGAGCAAGCATTGGAATGTTCTCGCGCCGGCCGCGTTTTACACGACAAAACAGCACTAGTTACGCTCTCCAATCCAAAGGATGCTCACCGTTGATCCCGATCTTGAGTTTTTCGGAGCCTCCCGTGGACTTTGAGGGGGCCTGGGGCTCCGCGATGGCGGCGCGGACGATGATGGCTGTCGATGATGTTGACGATGACGACGAGCGCGACGAAGGCATCATGGGTTTCGACATCGAACCTTTGCGGGCAGCCGTGGCCGCGAAGTTTGCGCGGCGCGGCGCCGCGAAGGCAGAAGCGCGAGGATATTGCATGCTAGAACGCATCGCCGTGGTCACACGGGCTGATGAAATGTTAGTTTGAGAGTGGTGCGCGAGAGATGCCGTTGATGATGGTGAGCCATTGGTTTCTTTTTTTTTCGCCCTCGTCGGCGCGACGATTTTGTTTCACATGCATCCAGGGCAAAGCGACGCACGCCCTCTCTCGTCTCCTCGCGCGGCCCCGTGACCCATGGGAGCGACCTACCAGACATGATGGAAGCAGCAGTCATGGTAAAAAAGCGTTAAAAGGTGGGAAAAGGGAGCTGCGCGGGGGGTGGGTGGTGGTGAGAAGAAAAAGAGTTGTCGAAGGTCGAAAAGAGAAAAAGTGAGAGAGCGAAATTCGACCTTTTTTGTGCCTTTTTTTCCTTCCTCTCGACCTCCTCCACCTCCTCCTCCACTTCCTCCTCTCCGCCATGCTGGCTCTTTCTTCCTTTCTCTCTTTTTCTCGTTTCCCGCCCTTGACGGACGGCAGTGGACTCTTTTTTCGTTTTACAATTGAATGGGCAAAAAAAAAACACGGTTATTGATCGATTGGATTGATCGGTGGGCTCTTTCTCTCTCTCTCTCTCGTTTCGCTCGCGTTTTTTTGAATTTCTCTGTCTTTTCTCTCTTCTCTCTCCACCTCCACCTCATCCACCTCATCACCACTTGTTGATCCCAAACAGCCTGACCGTGTGCATCGTGGGCAGCTTGGCCACCAGCAGCACCGCCAGCACCACCAGATTCAAACCCAAAGGCTGCGCGGAATAGTCGCTGCCGTGGCTGGCGAGCGCAAACGTCAGCGCGGGCAAGAATATCAGGAACTTGCGCGTGGCGGTGTTTTGCACGCCGTCGTCGAGCTGCTCCCAGAAAGTCAAGCCATCGTACTTGCCCTGGTCTGCAGACACGGGGCTTCCTTTCATCCAGTGGAACAGGTAGAAAGTCAGGGCCCCGTGCGCCAGGTGGATCACCGTCCATGCCTTTCCCGGGTCGCCGAGCAGCGCGGCCGACGCCAGCCACCCGAGAGCGATCAGGCACAGAATAAACGCCCACCCTCCCGCGGTCGAGACCCACTCTGCGTTTCTGTTCAGGTGGGCCGGCGGCGGGGGCATGCGGTCGAAGTCGGTCGAGGCCCTTCGCCCCGAGGCCGAGGCGCGCGGGAGCGCCGCCGAGCCCGGGAGGTTTGGAGAAAACGGCGACGGCGAGGAGGTTGCGGCGAGTGGGGAGCGCGGCGAGACCGGGAGCGTGAGAGGAGAGGCGACGGGCATTGTTCTTTTTGTATGTTTCTGCTTTGATTTCTTTGTGAATCCTAGTCCTGTTGTGGCAAGGAGGAGGAGGAAGAGGAGGAGGGCGAAGCGGGTGGAGGTTGAGAAGAGAGAGAGAGAGAGAGAGGGTTTTTTTGGGAAGAAGGTGAGAGGAAACGACGGAAAGAAAGTTCAATCAACCAAAGCTCTTGCGCTGAACGGTCCGAGCCCGTTCTCGCCATTTCCCTCGCTCTTAGCTGCGACAGTACATGCGCCTGATTCTCACCTTGATGCGGAAAGGTCGAAAGAAAGCGAGACGGGAGGGGGAGACGCTGGGTTTTTTTTCGATGGCTTCTGACGATGACGACGACGAGGCCAAAAAGAAAAAAAACAATGGTGTCGGTGTTGTTTTGTCTTTTCTTGTCCCCTGCTCTCTGCTTCGCAAGTCTCTCTCGCTGGTCCTTCGAGGGGAACGTGCGCAGATTCAAGGCTAGCGCGTGTGAGCTAGAGGAGAAGCGTTGCTGAAGCGGGCGAGAAGGCGAGAGAGAAAGAGAGAGACAACGAAGAGGTTTTCGAAATTGTGTTTTTTCGAGCCAAGAAGCTCGACGTTGACCTCGCACAGTCGACGAGTGTTCTTCCGATCGATCGAACAAGAGGCAAGCATCGCTTGCTCGACAAAGCGCTCCCTCGCCCAACCCGCTCCGCTCTCCAATTGCTCAATCCGCTCCTTGGAGAGAGAATCCACGCTCCTCTCTCACACGCTCGCGCGATGCCGGCCACCCGAAGAGCACCCTCACGCGCAGAGCAGAAGCAGCGAATACAGCAACAAGCGCCGTCGTCATCATCGCCTCAACCAACAACCATCATCCTCGTCCACGGCCTGAGCCGGACCCACCGCTCGATGGCGCGTCTGGCGTCCCGCCTGGAGGCGTCCACTGGCCTGAGAGCGGTCTCGGTCGGTTATCCCTCCAGGAAGCTCTCCGTCGCCGAGGCGGCGCGCTTCGTCTCGGCGAGGGCGGCGGAGGCGTGCGGCGGCGCAGGGCGGCCAACCTTTGCGGTGACATTTTCCTTGGGCGGGCCCATCATCAGGCATGCTAGCGAGTTGGCCAAGAGCGGCAGCAGCGACAGAATGAACTCCGGCGGACCTGACTGGCAGGGTTCCGTGCTGCTGGCGCCGCCGAACAGGGGCTCTGACCTCGCGAGGGAGCTCCTGCTCTCTTCCTCGACGCCCGCGTTTGTGGGCAGGCTCTTCCGCTTCCTGTACGGTCCCGCGGTGCTCGACTTGGCCTCCCCGGCAGAGGAGATCGCCGAGTCGTGGCCCGACGCGCCGAGGCCCTGCGGGATCATCGCCGGGACGGCCCCGCGGTCGCTCAACCCGGCCTCGCTACTGCTGGCGTCGCGCGTCTTCGGCGGTGGTGGAAGGAAGAGGAAGAAGGAGGGCAAAGAGGTCGAGGACGAAGACGGAGACGGAGACGGAGACGGAGACGGAGACGGAGACGGAGACGGAGACGGAGACGGAGACGGAGACGGCGAAAGAAAACAAAAACCCCGCGCCGCTCGCGTCCACGACGGCACCGTCGCCGTCGACGAGACGCCCCTCCCGATCCCGGCGGACGACTTCGCGACGGTCCACGCCGGGCACACTTTCATAGCCGACAGCAAGGAGACCGCGGAGCTCGTTGCTTCGTTCTTGAACAAGGGGAGGTTTTTCTGAATGAAAAAAAGTGTTTGTAAAAACAAAATCAATCGAGTTATCTTTTGTTCGTGGTGTTACATTCTTTTCTCCTCCTCCTCAAACCACGCGCCGCTTCAGGTACTCACAAAAGGTGCTCGCCCCGGCCCTGGCGCCCCTGGGCAGGGGACCGGCCATCGGCGCGGTCGCGGCCCTCAGGAAGTCGCGCTTGTGCCGGCGGAGCTCTGCCAGCGACGGCGCGCGGCGCAGGGAGAGGGTGAGCGGGTCGCTTCCGCTTCGCCTCTCGCGGTCGCTGCCTTTATCATCGCCGTTAGCATTATCGTTGTCATCCAACAGAGGGATCTCGATGGCTGCAAAGGCTGCTGCTTCAGCTCCCGCTCCTGTTCCTCCGCTTTTCGAGAGCGCCGCAGCCACCGCCAGCAGCACCCCCTGCGCCGCCGCGTCGAGGTCCCCCAAAGCGTCGGCGCCGGCCACGCGGGCCGCGAGCGTGCACTTGGCCGGCCTGAGGGCGACCGAGGTGGTGGCCAGGGGGAGGGTGTCCTCCGGGAGGTATGAGGTTTCCGCCGAAGAGGAGCTCGAGTTTTTCTCGGCGGCTGCAGCAGCAGCAGCAGCAGCAACAACGTCGCTCTCTTCTCTTTTCTTCCTCGCCGCGCCCCCCGGGCTCGCGACGGCAGCCACCACCGCCGCAGCCACGGCATCCAAGGGCCACCCCCTCGTCTCCTCGATCGCGGAGCCGCGACCGCCCGCGGGCAGGGAGGCCGGCGCCGGACGGAGAGGAGCAGCAGCAACTCTTTCTCCTTCTCCCTTCTCGCTCTTGGCCCTCCGCGCGTCGGAGAGGAAGAGCGGCTGTTCCCACCGGTTCCTCGGGTCCGGGGGCTCCACCCTCGCTGCCAGGTCGTCGAACAGCGCCCGGGGCCACCGCCCGACGTGACCGCTGCCGCTTCTGTCTTTATCTGTTTCAGCATCGGCGCTGCTGCTGCTGCTGCTGCTGCTGCTGCTCCCCGCCTCGGGGCAGAAGACGCAGCAGAAGCGCACTCCGGAGGACCGGCCGAGGCACCAGAGCTCGTAGCGGAACCCTTTCACGGCGTTGCACCCGTCTACGACGACCGCGGGCGGGGGTCTCGAGGAGGCCAGGGCGCGGTCGACGCGCGAACGGAGGGAGCCGCGGGTCTGCTTCTCCGAGGCAGGGTCTGTCGGAGAGAGATGGAGAAGAGAGAGCAACAGGGGTGAGACTTGGGGCGGAGAGGATCAATCGGTCGACGATGATCGAACGAACGAAAAAGAAGAAGAAGAAGAAAGAAAAAAACTCTTCCGATTCCATTCTCCAACTCACCGGCATACAGCACCGCGGGGTCGCCCTCCTCGCTCACGACGACCACGCTCGTGCCTGAGTCCCGCAGCGCCTCGGCGACGGCCCGGGCGGTGGCCGTCTTCCCGGAAGCGGGGCCTCCCGAGACGAGCACGAGCGCGGCCATCGGAAACGAGAACCGACGGCTAGGAAAGAAGAAGAGAAAAAATGGGGGAAAGAAATCCGCACTCTCGACCACCACCTCTTCTCTCAACCTCTTTCCGAAAAAAATATTTAAAAATCAGGCAAGCATCTCTAGAAAACAGGGTAATCATAACATTTTTTTTGTAATGCGCTGCGCGTTGTGTGGTACATGAAAAAAGGGGGAAGGACAGGGGCTGCTGCTGCTGCTGCTGGTGGCAATGGTCGGAAAAGAAAAAAAGAAAAAAAGAAAACAAAACTCCTGTCCTCCTCCTCCTCCTCCTCCTCCTCCTCCTCCTCCTCCTCCTCCTCCTCCT
>Ga0114918_10001919_pt1 | contig 18644 bp, 19 predicted proteins | sample LantaG_FD_87015 | JGI IMG/M metagenome (GOLD analysis project Ga0114918, IMG submission 87015) | Deep subsurface microbial communities from Baltic Sea to uncover new lineages of life (NeLLi) - Landsort_02402 metaG | ecosystem: Environmental > Aquatic > Marine > Oceanic > Sediment | place... | reverse complement strand
TCTCTCTCTCTCTCTCTCTCTCTCTCTCTCTCTCTCTCTCTCTCTCTCTCCATCAAACCAAACCAATCTCTAGATCGAGCAGCGCAAGGCCCTCCAGCGCGAGCTGATGGAGGCCCTCCATGAGGCGTCCTCGGGGGGAACCGGGGGAGAGAGCTGCGACCTGATGGGAGGGAAGGAGCCAGTGCCCGTCGCGTCGTCTTTGCCAAAGAGGAAGGCGGCGGCGGCGGCGGGCTTTGCGAAGCCGACTCCTCCGCCTCCTGCCCGCGCCGCCGCGCCCGCTCCCGCTGCTCCCGCGGCGCCGAGGAAGGCAGCGCCAGCGCCGTCGCCGTCGCCGTCGCCTCCCCCGCGAGCCCCCTCGACGCCCTCGCCGCCGCCGCCGCAACCTCAACCCCGGGCCGCCGCGCCCTCGCCTCCTCCGGCCCCCTCGGTGCCGCCGGCCGTCGCCAACGGCAAGCAGATGAACCTGGTGTTCGTCGCCGCCGAGATGGCGCCCTGGTCCAAGACGGGCGGCCTGGGGGACGTCATGGGTGAGTAGATTGGTTTCTTTTTTGGTTGTGGGGAGAAGAGAGAAAGAGAAAGAGAGAGAGAGAAGAGAGCAAAAGAAGAAGAAGAAGAGCGAAACGAGAAAAAAAAAATCATCTCACCTTTCTCCCTCTCTTCTTCCTTCCTTCCTCTCCCCCCTCTCCTCTCAGGCGCCCTCCCCAAGGCCATGGCGGCCCGAGGCCACCGCGTCATGGCCGTCGTCCCCCGATACGCCTGCTACGAGGAAGGGTGGGAGACCGGGGTGAGGATCGAGATCGACGTCTTCCACTCGAGGCACCAGGTCGGGTTCTTCCACGGGTTTGTCAACGGCGTGGACGTCGTCTTCGTCGACCACCCGTGCTTCAGCAACAGGCACGGGTCGGAGATCTACACGGGTGAGTAGTAGTAGAGAAGAGGATGTTTTTTTCTTTGTATTGGACAAAGAGAAAGAAGGGAAAAAACTTGAGGAAAAAAAAATTCACTTTTTCTCTTCTCTTCTGTCTTCTTCCTCTCTCTTCCTCCTCCCTTCATCTCCAACCACCAACCAACCAACCAACCAACCAACCAACCAACCAACCAACCAACCAACCAACCAACCAACCAACCAACCAACCAACCAACCAACCAACCAACCAACCCACAAGGCGACCGCCTCGAGGTCGCCTTCAGGTGCGCCCTCCTCTCCAAAGCCGCCCTCGAGGCCCCCCGAGTCGTCCCCTGCGGCGGCGCGGTCTTCGGGGAGGACAACTTGGTCTTCGTGGCCAACGACTGGCACACCGCTTTGCTGCCGGTGCTGCTGCAGGCGCACTACCGAGACCACGCGCAGTACCAGTTCGCCCGCGCGGTGCTGGTGCTGCACAACGCGGCGCACCAGGGTCGGGGCCCTCCTTCCGACGCAGATCTGTACGCTGTCCCCCCCGGGGAGAGGCGGGCTGCCTTCGACCTCGACGACCCAGTGGGTGGCAAGCACTCCAACATCCTGAAGGCAGGGATCGAGGCGGCGCACCGCGTGGTGGCGGTGTCGCGCGGGTACGCGTGGGAGGTGCAGACTCCGGAGGGGGGGTGGGGTTTGCACGATGTTTTGAGGCACGCGGCGGGAGTGGGGAAGCTTGCCGGCATTGTGAATGGCATCGACTCCGAGGAGTGGAGCCCCAGCAGCGACCCCTTCTTGGTCGAAAAGGAAGAAGAGACCAAGTATGGCTACCGCCAGTATTCTTTGGCCAACTTCAAGCAAGGCAAAGCGGCCTGCAAGCGCGCTTTACAGAGGGAGCTCGGCTTGCCGGAGAAGCCAGACGCGCCGCTGTTCGTCTTCATCGGCCGGCTCGACCACCAAAAGGGCGTGGATTTGATTTTGGAGTCGGGCGGGTGGCTGGCGTCGCAGGGGGCGCAGCTGGTGATGCTGGGTTCCGGGAGGCCCGACCTGGAGGAGGCGCTGCGGGGCCTGGAGAACGCGCACAGGGACAGCATCCGGTGGTGAGTTTTTTGGAGAGTTTTTGAGTTTTTTCCCCCATTTTTTTTTCATTCGAAGAAAATCAAAAACAACTAACAATTCTTTCCTCCCTTTTTCTTCTTTCCACCCTCCCTCCTCCTCAACTTCCGAAACCACCATCATCACCAGCTGGGTCGGCTTCTCCATCGCGATGGCTCACAGGGCGACCGCGGCGGGGGACGTCCTGCTGATGCCCTCGCGCTTCGAGCCCTGCGGCCTCAACCAGCTTTATGCCTTGAATTACGGCACCGTTCCGCTTGTCCACGCTGTGGGAGGCCTCAGGGACACGGTGGTCCCCTACGACCCGTTCGCCAAGCCGGACGGGGCGGGCAACGGCTGGCTGTTCGACAGGGCCGACGGCGGCGCCTTGCGCGACGCCGCCTCTCATGCCTTGCGCACCTACGGCGACTTCAGGGAGAGCTTCGACGCCCTGGCGAGGCGAGGGATGGAGGCCGCCCCGGAAAGGGACTGGGGCGCTGCCGCGGAGGCGTACGAGAACGTGCTGAACGAGGCCAAGTACGTTTGGTAGGAGAGGAGAGGGAAGATGGAGAAGAAGAGGGGGAGGTTGGAGAGAGAGGTTTTGAGAGTCGTTTTTTTTTATTCTTCTTCTTCGACAAAACCGCTCTCTCTCTTTCTTTCTCTCTTCCGTTTCGCCCTCTCCTCTCCCTGCTGTCTGTTCGATCGATTGAGGGTGTTTGGTTTTTCTTCTTTTCCCCTCCCGTTCTCCCCCCCACAGTCTGTAGAAAGAAAGAACAAGAGAAGAAGAAGGAAAAAAGTGGAAAAAAAGAAGAGAAAAGGCAAGAAGAAGAAGAAGAGGAGGAGGAGGTCAGAGTCAGTCGTCGATAAAATCTTCAAACGAAGAGAGAAGGAGGAGGAAAAGAACCTCATCGACAAAACTGCCACCACTTCTTCCGCCTCTCCCTACCGCCCGCGCCCGCGTGCCGCGTGCCGCGCCGCCCCACGACCGGTCGGGCGACCAAAGCTTACAAATTTGCACCGCTTTGGCGAGCCTGTCCTAGGGACGAAATAGAAGCGAGAGAGAAGAGAAAGAAAGAGAAAGAAGAAAGAAAGAGAGGGGCGAGAGAGATCGACAAGGGAGGTGCAGCAGGCGGTCGACCTAGTTCGCCCCGCATCCTCCGCGTCCGCGGACAACAGCCTGGGCTCCGACAGCATGCACGCCGCTCTGCCCGTAATGAGCCCCTGGCTGGCCGTGCTTCTGGAGAGGGAGCAATTGGCATCGGCTGGAAACGGAAACGGAAACGGGAACGGGGGAGGAGCAGCCAAGAGGTCGAGAGGGAATGCCCCGTCGCCATCGGCCGCGTCGTCGGCGTTGGAGCCGACAAAGGCTCGCTCTCTGGAGCCTCCGCGCCCCTTCGCCCAGCCTCCGCCTCCGCCTCCGCCTCCTTCCCGCAGGAGGAGCTTCGCGTCCGAGAGGAGCGACAGGGCCATCGAAGAGGCGCGGAAAGGCAGCCTGAACACCGGCATTGGAGAGGACGACGAGGCTTCGAATCACAATCATCAGCAAAACCGTCGTCGCTCGACCTCGACCTCGAACGCCAACGCCGACGCCGCTGCCGGGGTTTCGACCTCTTCTCCTTCCGCCCCCACCGCCCCCGACGCCCCCACCGCCGCCAACGCCCCCACCAACGCCTCCGCGCCTGCCAACGCGGCCGCCAAAGCCAACACCTCCGCGGCTGCCAACGCGGCCGCCAAAGCCAACACCTCCGCGGCGGTGCACCACTTCTACCACGCGATCGTCAACGGCCGGGAGAGGGCGGTCGCGCTCGCCGAGGTGCGGCTCGCGTCGGCAAGGGCCGCCGGCGCGAGCAGGGCGAGGCTGGTCGAGCTCCTCGGGGACCTGGCCGCGGCGCACGCCGGCGGGGGTTTGGCGGGGTCGTCGTCGTTCGACGAGAGGGAGGTGCTGGCCGTGAGCGCGGCGACGCCGGCGCTCACGCCGCGGGCATCAGCGTCGGCGGCGTCGTCGTCGAGCTCGTTCGCGCTCGTGCTGGCGCGCGCCCTGGACCTCATCGACCCGAGGGACGCAGGGGACTGGCGCGCCTCGACCCCGGCCGCGCTGGCGGCGCTGGCGAACAGGAGGGCGTCGATCTCCTTCGGAAGCGGGAGCGGGAGTGGGAGCGGCAGCGGCAGCGGCAGCGCTCCCTCGTCGTCGTCGTCGTCGTCGCTGGCTGCGTCGTTTGCGGCGGCGTCGCTCGCTCACCCCTCCTCTTCTTCGACAAACCCTGCTTCTTCTCCTTCCCCTTCTTCTTCCTCCTCCTCCTCTTCCTCCTCCCTGCTCGACCCGACGCAGCTCCGCGTGCGCCTCTCCCTGGGCCCCTCGAAGGGCACCACCGTCTCGCTCGCCGCGATGCTCCGCAAGCCCCCGGAGTGGTTCCTGGCCACGATGGGCGACTTCGGTGCGGCCAACGCCAAGGCGCTCGCGGCGCTCCGCAGGGACCCGTCTTCGTTCGGCGAGTGGCTCCGCGGCAGGGAGGGACAGAGCGGGCTGCGCAGCGCGGCCAAGCTGTTCTCGCAGATGCGGGCGTTCACTCCTGTGTGGGCGGCGGCGGACGTCAACACGGCGATGGAGACGTGCGTGCTGTCGGGCTTTGCCGACGAAAAGGGCAAGTTCCTCTCGTCGGCGGCGAACGCGGCGAATGGTGCGAACGCGGCGGCGGGAGATGGTTTCGACGGCGGCCGCGGCGGCGGCGGCGACGGCGAGCACCAGCACCACCACCACCACGACACCTCGACGACGACGGTCGAGCTCTCGGAGCGCGAAGAGGACGGCGACGGCGACGAGGAGATGCGGGCAGTCGGCTACGGCGAGGAGCAGCAGCGAGGACAAGGAGGAGGAAGAAGAGGAGCAGCGGCCGCAGCAGCAGCGGCAGTAGCAGCAACGAGCTCCTCTTCTTCCGCCGCCGCCTCGGCCGCCGCGGCCGCCGCCGCCTCGGCCTCGGCAGCCCACCCGACCGCCGCCTCGTCGGTCCCCACCCGCGACGAGCTCTCCGTCGTGCTCGAGGCCCTGTGCCTCTCTGCCGAGCAGCGCCGCGCCGTGGTCGACCTGCGGAGGGACTACCTGCGCGCGCGCAGGGCCGCGGCGCGCGCGAGGGCCGAGGCGCTCGCGACGCTGCGCGGGCTGCTGCTGCTGGCGCCGAGCCACGAAGGAGGAGGAGGAGGAGGAGAGGAGCAGCAGCAGGGGCAGCAGCAGACTTCAGCGACCCCACCACCGACAGCAGCCACCGCCACCGCCACCACCACCGCCGCCACCAGCACGACCCCGACCCGGAGGAGCGCCAACGACATCGGGAGGAACGCCTACGCGCGCGCGCTGGCCGCCGCCGCCGCGCTCTCGGCGGCCGCGACGGCCGAGGCGCGCGCCGAGACCGAGATCTCGATCCGGGTCTCGTCGAGCGTCACGAGGGCGCAGGGCGCGATCTACAACGGGCTGGTGTACCCGCGGGCGCACTGCGTCGCGTCGTTCGCGGAGCTGGTGGCGGAGCAGGCCGGGGAGCCGCCCGCGGAGGCGATCCTGTCTGGGGCTGTTGAGATTTGAAATCTGAAGAGGAGAGAGGAAGGAGGAAAGAAAGAAAAAAAGAAGAAGAGAGAAATGAGTTTTTTTTCTTTTTTCCTTCTTCTTCTCTTCTTTGTTCTTTCCAATTCCCGCGTTTCTCCAACTTTTCTCCCCAGAGCCAATAAAAAAAACCGTTCTTTAATCAAGGGGGCCAAATCCACAAGCCGAATCCGCAGAGAGAGGCAACTTGCTTTTTTTCCCTCCCCGTTTTTCCGTTTTTTCAATCTTCGACCTTTTGCCTTTTGTTTTCCCCCTTTTCCTAATTCGGCTACGCGCGCAGTGGCCAAGTCTTCCCCGCGCCCTCCGACGGGGGCTCCCGACCCCCTCTTTTTTAGACAATATAAAAACAACAACACCACCCCGGGAAGAGAGGGACCACAAAAGAGAAGCGAAGCGAGAGAGAAAGAGAGAGAGAGAGCAGCAGCACCACCACACCGAAAGTGCTCTTCGTCTTTTTGTTCCACATTTTTTTTCGAAGAAAAAAAAAAAAGATGAAGAGCAAACTTGCCGGAGTTTTTCATTCCCCTTTACCAACCTTTTGCGCCTCCACCTTTCCTTCCTCTTGCTCCTTCCTTCCCTTCTCTTCCCCATTTTACTTCTTTTTCACGCGCGTGTGCTGCAGACGCGAGTATCTATGTTGAGAATGAGTGATTTCAGAGTTTTTTTCTCGAAAAGTTGACGAGAGATGTAAAAAAAATAAAACACAAAACAACACAAAAAAAATGAGATCAAAATTTCCTGCTTCTTTTCTTTTTCTTCTTCCACCTTTAGAGAAGCACCGCGGCCACCCTGGCCCTGGGCGCGAGCCCGCCGGGGGCGCCCACGGTCGGCCTCGTCGCGACCTCGAGCGTGGCGGCGAACGTGAGCAAAGGCTGCGTGTTTTTCTCCTTCTCCTTCTCTTGTTCGTCGTCTTCCTCTTTCCCTCCTTTCCCTTTTTTCTCTTCTTCTTCGTTGCCGGCAGCAGTAGCAGTAGCAGTAGCAGCAGCAGCAGCAGCAGCAGTAGCAGCAGCAGCGGCTGCTGCCTTCGGAGGCTTGGCGACTTTCAGGCGACGCACGGTCCTGCCGATCAGCAGGTCGGGCACGGGGCGCTGCCAGCGAGAAGCGGCGGCGGCAGCCGCGGAAGAGGGAAGAGAGGCGCCGTTTTCGTTTCCGCTGCCGCCGCCGTCGTTTTCGTTTCCGCCGCCGCCGCCGTCGTCGTCGTCGTCGTCCTCTTCTTCTTCACCTCCGCTTCCTTCACCTTTTCCGTCGTTGAACGCCGCCGTCCTCGCGTCCACCGTCAGTACCGCCTCTAAGCCCCCATCGGCGGCAGCCTGCGCCGCGGCGAGGGCGTCAGCCACCGCGGCGACGCACCAGGGGGGCAGAGGATCGTCGTTGGCGGAAGAGGAAGAAGAGGAGGAAGAGCTCGAGCTGAGGCGCGCCCGGTTCCGCCCTCTCGCCGCCGGGGCGGCCTCGAGAGCCAGCGAAGCCAGGCACGCGCCGCCAAAGGGCCCCGGGGCGAGCAGCAGGAGCACGTCTGTCGTCGATAAGGACGAGGTAGAATTGATGTTCGCTTTGGCTGCTGCCGCTGCGGCGGCGAGGGCGGCGCCGCTGCCTCCCGCGGCGACCGAAGAGAGGCCCGCCGCCGCTGTCGTCGCCGCAACGCCTCCCTCGCTCGCGCGCCGCCTCTTGCTGCCTTCGTTGTCCCCGTTTCCAACTCCGCCCCCTCCTCCTCCGATCGCAGACGACACCAACCCTCCGCCGCCACCGAGGGTCTCCCCGGCGTCGGCGTAGAGGAAGTCGAACAGGGCGTGGACCGCCGGGCCCCCTTCGAAGCGCAGCACCCTCGCCGCCGTCGTCGCCGTCGTCGTCGCCGCCGTCGTCGCCGAGGCAGGCGCCGCTCTCTCCCCGACCTTCGCGTTCTTCTTCTTCTCCTCCAACTCCGCCCTTGTCCTCCTCCCTCCGTTCTCGCCAAAGACCACCTCGCTCAGCATCATCTTTGTCGTCCCTCCTCCTCCCGAATCGAGCCCGTGCTCCGTCCTCAGGGCCTCCACGGCGCCAAGGCTGGCGCCGGACAGCAGAGCGGTCGGCCTGCCGCAGCCCGCGGCCCCCGGGGCGCGGAACAGGGCGGCGGCGCGGCGCGGGGCTCCTCCTCCGCTCTTGCTCCCTCCTCCTCCTCCTCCAGCAAAGAAAGGCGCAGCAGACGCGGAGCTGCCTCCGGAGGTCAGCACCAGCAGGCACGGCAGCGAACCCACGCGCACGGCCCGGTAGGCGGAGCGGAAGGCGGCCTTCCACGCCTCGCGGCGGGCGAGCGTCCATTGCGGGGAGGCCGCGGCGAGCATGCGAGGCTGCAGCGCCGGCGCCGCAGGGTGCCTCCAGTGGAGCAGCGCGGCGGCCAGGGCGCTCTCAGGAGAAGGAGAAGGAGATGAAGAAGACGAGGAAGAGGAGGAGCTCGTCGCTGTCGTCGCTTCTGCTGCTCCTCCAAAGGCGACGATACCGATCCGAGAGAGGCTCTCCCTCTCCGCGCCGGCCGTCGCCGCCGCGAGCCTTTGCAATATCGAAAACGGCGCCGCGGACGCGAAGCGCACCTCGGTCTTCGCGGACCAGTCTGCCGGGAAGCAGCCCTCGGAGGAGAGCACGGGGCGCGTCGTGGAGGTGGTGCCGTTCCCCGCGGCGGCGGCGGCGGCGTTTTCGTCCTCCTCCGCGGCCGCGAGCGAATGGAAAGCGTTGTTGTTTTCTCCGTTCCCCTTGCTCCTCGGCCCCTTAGGATCCAAGAAGGTGCCCAGCGCCGCGCGCATAAAGTCGACCGCGCCTCCGTCGTCGTTGCTGCCTCCTCCTCCTCCTCGGCGCGCGGGCGGAGGAAGAGCCGCTCCCGCTCCTGCTCCTGCTGCTGTCGTCGCCGGCTGTTGAGCTGCTGCCCTCGCCGCGGCCGTCTTGCTGACGTCGAGGAAGGTCGTCGCGCGGACGCCTCCTCCTCCTCCGCCCTGGTTGCTCGCCCTGAGCTTGGTGTCCACGAGCAAGGCCGCGGCGGGGCGGCCTGCCGGTTCGGGCTCCTCTTCTTCTTCTGCTTCTTCCTCCTCCTCTTGTTGTTGCCTTTCTCGCTCGTCGTTGTCGTCGTCGTCGTCGTCGCCGAGAGCTGCTGCTCCATCGTCTCCGCCCTTCTTCAACGCCTCTTCCCTTCCTTGTACGGGCTCCGTCACGCGTCGCTTGGCTGCTCGCGTGTCTCCAGGCTCCTGCTGCGGTGAAGAATTGATCGTAGAGAGAGCGTGGAAGAGACACAGAGAGAAGAAAATGAGAACGAGTCGGATTGAAAAAAAAGGTTTGCAAAAGTATGAAATCAAGATTCGAGCTTTTTTCTGCGCCCTCTGCGAAGGGGCTTTCGCGGCTTTCTCGCGCCGCACAAACTCACCTGCGCCTCTGCGGCGGAGCGCTTGGCACCGATCGGAGGCGGGGCATGAACATTATCGGCATTAGCGGCCGCAATGGCGGCAGCAGCGGAGGCGGAGGCGTTTGCATTGGCGAAACCGTCGTTGTCGGCGCCGCCGCCCTTTGCCGCATTCTCCTTTCCCGCTGCTGCTGTTGCTCGCGCTGCTGCTGCTGCGGGCAGGAACTCGGCCGACGCGCAGACGGGGGCGACTTCTTCAGCTGCAGCGGTGGCGGCGACCGCTGCGGCTGCTGCCGCGGCCGCCCTGGCCGAGGTGCGAGGAGGCATTCGGTCGTCGTTTTTGCCGTTGAGCGAAAACGGGAAAAAGAATGAAGAGAGAAGAGACTCTTCATTTCTTCTTCCTCGTTTTCTTGTTGGAGCCAAGAAGAAGAAAAAAAACGCCAGCTGACACTCCATGCCGATCTCCCAGCTCTCCGACGACGCGAGATGGGGCCCTCGAGAAGAAGAAGACCAACGAAACGACAACAGCAACAACAGCAGCAGCTGCTCCTCCGAGGAGGAGGAGGGAGGAGGGGAAGAAGGAGAGGGAGGAGAGGGCCTTGCTCGCGGCGGCAGCAGCAGCGGCGGCGGCGGCGGGAGTTACTCGCTGCCGTCGTCGCCGCCTCCTTCTCCTCCTCCTCTTCCTCCTCCTCCGATCCCACCACCACCACCACCACCACCAGTAGACGAGGCCGAAAGGGAAGAAGAAGACGACGAAGAAGTAGAAGAGCCGAGGCTCCTCCCCTCGCGACTCCTCGCGGCCTCTGCCCTCGCCGCGGCGCTCTCGACGGAGAGAGCCGGCCCAGCCGCCGCGGCCCTCCGGGCGGCGCTGAGGATGAGCGGCAGCGGCAGCGGCGGCAGCGGCAGCAGCAGGAGAAAGAGCTCTGTTCCTCCCCTTCCTCCTCCTCCTCCTCCAAACAGGGAGCTGGTGCTGGTCCTGGCTGCCGAAGCCGTGGCCGAGGCTTCCAGGAGAGTGAGGAGAGAGGCCGAGGAGAGAAAAGCCAAGGAAGAGGAGGAGGAGGAAGAGGAAGCAAAACGAGCGGCGGCAGCGACAGCGACGACAACAGCGACGACGACGACGCAGCCGCCGCCGCCGCCGCCTCGCCTCCCCGCGCGAGAGGCCGCGGCGCTGGTGGTCCGGCTCGCCAGGAGGCTGGCCGCGTCCAGGGAAGCGAAGAGAGAAGACTTAGTAGTGGGCGAGAAGGAGAAAGAGGAGAAGGCGGCAAGGGCTCCGCAGCCGTCGAAACCGAAACCGAAACCGAAACCGCAGCAGCAGCAGCAGCAGCAGCAGCGACGGCGAATTCCGCCGCCGGCGCCTACTCTTCCTCCTCCTCTTCCTCTTCCTATTGCTCCTCGCCGCCGCTCTGCTGTTGCTCCACCACCTCCGTCGTCGCCCGAAGTCTCCGCACCCGGCAGAAGGCCCCCCTGGGACGATTCCTTTGCCGTCGCTGCGGGAGCCCCTTCTGCTGCTCCTGCTCCTGCTCCTTCCTCTCTGATGCGGGAGAAGAAAGAGAAAGAGAGAGAGAAAGACGAGGCCAAGGCGGCGCGAGCTCCTCCTCCGCCGTCTCCTTCTCCTTCTCCTTCTCCTTCGATTCTCGCGAAACCGCCCTCTGTTCCCCCCCAAAAGAAGAAGACGTTCGCCGACGCCTGCATCGGAGGCAACAGCGCCGAGGACGCCGTCGTCGAGGCGTGGATGCGCGCGGTCGCGGAAGCCGCGGAGGCAGCGGAAAAGACGAAAGCGAGGGGCGACGACGGCGACGGCGAGGAGGAAAAGGAGAAGGCTCCGAAACCGAAAGTCACCTCTTGCCCGTCTTTGGCGCAGCAGCTCATGGACTACAGGCGCGCGTGCGAGGCCTGCAAGGGAGAAGACGCTCTGGCCGAGGCTTGGAGGGCGAAAGCGGCAGGAGGAGGCGGCGGGAGATGCGGCAGACGCGGAGGCGGAGGCGGCGGCGGAAGAAGAGCAGGCGAGCACGAGAGAGGCAGCGCGCGTCCTCCTCCTCCTCCTCCTCCTCCGATCCTGGAGTGGAGCGATGCCGTCGACGACGCTGCCGACGCGATCGCCGAGGGGGTCGTCAGGGACGTCGCGAGGGAGGCGGAGGGGGCGCTGGGCGCGCTGGCGGAGGAAGGGTGGCGGGCCGAGGTGGTGGCGACTTTGAGGAGGAAGAAGGAGAAGAAGAGTTGGAGTTGAAAAAAAAAGGCGGTCTCTTTCTCTCCTGTCTCTTTCTCTCGCTCAAACTGGGTCGAAGTTTTGGGTTTCCAATGGAAAAAAAGAAAGAAAAGATTGTTTAGGGCTTGCCAGCCAACTCCAACTCACTGGAGTTGGAGTTGGAGTTGGCCCAAGGGAATAATAAAAAAGTCAGTTCTCACAACTTTCTTTTTTCTCTTTTTCTCTCATCTTCTTCCCCCCGGCCCCTTCTATCTAGCTTTCACCGCTCGACGGAAAGTTCGACACAATGCCCAACATTCCGGACATCACGCGGTGAGTAGTTTTGATTATTTTGCGAGAGGGAGCGGGGAAGTAGAAGAAGGTCGCAGATCGGACGAGGAGGAGGTGGGGAGCGCGACAGCTCGAGATGCTATGGAGACCGACGGCTCTTCGATTCGCAATCTGTCGTTCGCAGTTTCTGACGCTTCCGGTGCCTCTTCTGCTCTTTTCTTTTCCGCGGACGACCGAAAGATGCGCACACATCTCAATCGGAGGAGAGAGCCCGTGTCGGCGTCCCTTGCGAGGAGCCACGGCAGCGAATTTCGAAAAGCTTTTGACGTCGTTTTTTGTTCACTTCTTTCTCCATGTTTCGTCGAGATTGTTCCCATCAAAAAAATATGAGCTGTTCGTTTTGCGTCGCGCGGCCCTCTTCCTGTCGCTCGACAGAGCTCTTCTCCGTCGCGATGGGCACCATCTTTCATGCTCTTTGCTTCCGCGTGGACCGATGGGAAAGGGAGAGCGCGGAAACGAACGCGACAAGCGCTGTCTTTTCTCGGACGACGACGAAAAGAGAAAGAGAGAGAACGAGAGCACATTGCTCCTTCTTTTCGCAACTTTTTTCCTCGATCTCGACCTCCTCTCTTCTTCTTCTTTTCTCTCACCTCTTTCCTCTCTCTTCCCCCCCACCACTTTCCCCACCCCCCGCAGTCCCTACACCTGGGTCTTCGCGCTCTCTTGCATCTTCTCCTTCGTCTGCGCTTTCGGCATCGGAGCCAACGATGTCGCCAACGCCTTCGCCTCGTCTGTCGGTGCCAAGGCCCTGACGATGCCCCAGGCCATCATCGTCGCCGCGTTCTGCGAGTTCGGGGGCGCGATCCTGCTCGGAGCCTCGGTCACCGACACCATCAAGGGCGGCATCGCCAAGCCCGAGGTCTTCAAGAACACGCCCGACCTGTTCATGTGGGGCTTCTTCGCCGTGATGGTCGCCGCGGCCTTCTGGGACAACTTCGCCTGCCACGCACACCTGCCCGTCTCGACGACGCACACGACCGTCGGCGCGACCGTCGGCATGGCGCTCGCTCTCTACGGCGGCGGCGCCGTCACCTGGTTCTCGAGGAAGAAGGAGTTCCCCTTTATCGGCGGCCTGACGCCCATCGTCCTGTCGTGGATTATCAGCCCCATGATCTCCGGCTTCTTCGTGCTGATCTCGTTCGGGCTGCTCCGCCTGATCGTGCTGCGCTCGCCCAAGTCGTTCGACAGGTCGATCTTCGTGTTCCCGGTCTGCACCTTCCTGGTCTTCTTCACCATCACGGTCTTCATCATCCAGACCTACCTCAAGAACAAGCTCAAGCTCAAGACCAGCAAGCTCCCCATCGGGCTCGAAGGGAAGTCGGTCTGGATCGGCGCGGTCACCGGCGGGATCGCCGCGCTCCTCTTCGGCCTTTTCTCCAGGTTTTACCTCAAGCCCAAGATCATGGCGCAGGAGGAGCAGATGAACGCGCGCGCCGCTGAGATCAAGGCCCGCGCTGCCGAGCTGGGCGCCGGCAAGGCCGGCGTCGAGGGCGGGAACTCCAAGGCGACCGCCGAGGCCGAGCTCCGCGCGCAGGCGATCGCCGACGTCGACGCCGCCAACTTCGAAAACCCGTCGGCCTTCTCGCAAAAGTGCTCGGCGGCCTGGAACAACTTCCGCGCTACGCGCATCGGCGACCTGCTCACCAACAATATCGTCTCCCGCACGATGTCCCACGGGGCCACCTACAAGGTCCACGACCACATCGAGACCGACGACCGCGTCGCCGAGCTCTGGGCCAAGGCCGAGGTCTTCGACTTCAAGACGGAGCGCCTGTTCCGCTACCTTCAGGTCTTCACCGCGTGCGCGATGTCGTTCGCGCACGGCTCCAACGACGTCGCCAATGCGATGGGCCCCTTCGCCGCGGTGTACTCCACCTGGATCAACGGCAAGACCCCCGGGAAGGAGTCGAGCGTGCCGATCTGGATCCTGGCGCTCGGTGGGGCCGGGATCGTTTGCGGCTTGGTGAGTTGAAAAGTTTTTTCCCTGAAGGTCTTTTCTTCTTTTGCTCGTCGCTTCTCTTTTCAAGGACAAAAAGAAACAACTCACCTCTTTTCTTCCCCTCTTCCAACTCAAACAACCAACCTACCAACCACCCACCCCCCCGACCTCCCAAACCAGACCACTTACGGCTACAAGATCATGGCCGTCCTTGCCGTCAAGTCCGCCAAGCTCACCAACTCGCGCGGCTTCTGCATCGAGCTCTCGGCCGCGATGACCGTCGTCCTGGCCTCGCGCTTCGGCCTGCCCGTCTCGACCACGATGGTCGCGTGCGGCGCGATCCTGACGATCGGGCTCATGGAGGGCACGCAGGGCGTCAACTGGAGGCTGTTCCTTCGCATCTTCGTCGGATGGGTGAGTTGTTGGTTGTTGTTGGGATAGGTTAGAGTTTTCGAGCTTCCCTCTGTCTTTCGGTCGAAGAAGAAAAAAACAAAAACGACAACGAAACCGCTCACTTTCGACGGAAAAAACTCCATCCTTTTCCTTCAGGTCCTGACCCTCGTCGTCGCGTGCGGTGTCGCCGCCGCCATCGCGTCGTTCGGCGCCTACTCGCCCAACCGCTCGGCGTCGCTGGCCGCGGGCGACATCCGCGCGGCCGCCGCCAAGGCCGCCTCCGCCGCCAAGGCCGCTGCCAAGCCCTAGATTAAAAAAAAGAAAAACAAAAAGGGGAAGAGTTTCTTCCTCTTTTTTTTTTTCAATTTGATCGAGTTTCTTCTTTTATATATAAATCAAGATAAACGCTTCCTCCACATCCACCTTTTGAATCGCCCCTTTTTTTCCGAGAGAGAGAGAAATTGAGAGAGAAAGAAAAAAAAGGAGAGCATCGCGATCCTTCGTTGCTTGTTTTCTATTTTTTTGAAAATAAAAAAAAAGAGTTCTTGTGTTTTGTTTTTTTGCTCGAAAAAGCAAGGGGAAAAGTAAACAAAGAAAGAGGACTTTTTTTTTCTTTTCTTTCTTTCCGTTTTTTCAATTTACTGGTCTCTCTCCGTTTTACTTATCTTCACTCACTCACTCCTCGGGCCCGCGATACCACTCCCCTTCGCGCCTCGCGATCAGCCTGGCGGGAGAGGAGAACCAGCCCCTGTACTGCTCCTCCAGGAACCACGACGGAGGAGAGAGGGGAGGAGGAGAAGAGGGTTGAGAACTCTTCTCTCCTCCATCACTACTCCCGAGCGCGACGACGGTCGAGCCCGACCCCGTCATGAAGCTCGCGTCCACGCCCCGCTCCTGCGCCAGCCTCTCCTTGATTTCACGCAGTTCGGGCATGATCGAGAACGCCGGCGGCTCCAGGTCGTTGACGCAGAGCTCCCGGGTTCCCTTTCTCAGCTTGCGGAGCCCCGCCGACAGCTCCAGAGGGTCAGCGGTCGACCGCGAGCCGAGGTCGAGGGCTTTGAAGACAGCGGGCGTCGCCAGGCCCGCCGGGGGCTTGATCAGCAGCATGGGCGTGCCCAGAGGGAGCGGGGGTTCCACGTCCTCGACGATCTCTCCCCTCCCCGTGCAGTAGGCGGCCCCTTTCGAGAAGAACACGGAGATGTCTGACCCGATCTCGCCACCCCACGCAGCGAGCTCGGCGTCCGAGGCGGGCCTGCCGGCGATCTCGTTCGCTGCCCACAGGGCCGTGGCGGCGTTGGCGGAGCCACCGCCGAGGCCGGCGCCGTGAGGCACGTTCTTCTCCAGGACGACGCGGAAGAAGCGGCGGGCTGCTGGCGAGCCCGGCGGCATCTTGGAGCGGAAGAGGTTTAAAGCTTGAATGGCCAGGTTGGAGGCGTCGGTCGGCACGCCCTCGGCGTCGCACAGCAGCTCGTCGCTCGTCGCCGATTCCTCCAGCAGCTCCTCGAAGGTCATCCTCTCTCCCAGGTCGATCACATGAAATAAACTTGCGAGGTCGTGGAAGCCGTCGGGCCTGCGGGCCGTGATGCGGAGGAACAGGTTGATCTTGGAGGGCGAGAAGAGGGAGAGGGGTTGTTGGGCTGGAGAGGAGGTCGAAGCGGCGGCGACAGCAGAGGAGGCAGAGGCGACAATCGTCATCGAAGAGAAAGAAAAGCGGAATTGTGAGCTGTTCCTTCGCTGCGTCGATCGCGCGCAAGGCCGGGCGCATAGAGGAAGTCTCGTGGCTGCCAGCTGCAGCGGTGGCGCGGCGAGATACATCGTAGAAACAGACAGAAAAGGATGGAATCCCCGAAGAGTTTTTTTCTTTCCCGGCTAGGCGTTTGGTTGCCAAACGACAGTCGATCAATCGCTCGTCCGTTCGTTCGAGCTCCCTTTTCCTCCTTGCTTTCTTCTCTTATGATCAATCCACGAGCGATTCGCAAGCAATGCAGCAGCAGCGAGTCGCCAAGAAGAGAAAGAAACCAAAAAAGCTCGAAATCGACCCGCGAGAGAAAGGAAGAAAAGAGAGAAAAGAAAGGATTTTGTGTTTCGACGCTCTCAACTTTTTACAACCTCTTTTTCACTCGCCTCCTCTTCCTCCTCCTCCAGCAGCGTTCCTCGCCACGTTCCCTCCCAGCACCGCGTCCAGCCCCTCGTGGTACTCCCGCACCTGCGCCACGAGCGAAGCGTAAGCCCCCGTCAGCCTCTCGACGCTGCTGCCGTGCGACAGCTTGGCCGCCTCGAGCCTCGCCCTCGCAGCCCGCGTGGCCCCTCGGGCCCTCGCCGCCCTCGCCGCCGCCGCGGCCGCGGCCGCCGCGGCGCTCTCCCTGCCGGCCCGCTGCTCCGCCAGCGCCGAAAGCGCAGCCTCCCTTCTGGCTTTCGTTCCCGTCTCCAGCCTCGCGAGACGCTCTGCTACCCCGGCGGCGGCCCTCCTGAGCGACGCAGCCTCATCGGCCGCGTCCTCGGCCCGACCTCTCGCGTCAGACAGCTCGGCGCGCAGCCGCTTGGCCTCGGCGGACGCCGCCTTTTTCCGGGCGACCTCGGCCGTGGCGGCGTCGAGCGCGGCGACGAGCAGCGAGACGTCGGCGCCGGCCCTCCTTACCGCATATCTTTTCGCCTCGAGCTCCCGGAGCCTGCCCTCGGCTCCCGCCAGGCCGGCGCGGGCGGTCTCGGCCTCGATCGTCGCCGCTCTCAGGGCGGCGCGGGCCCTGTCGGGGCTGGAAGCGATGGCCGAGGAAGCAGACTCCCGCTGCTCCTCTGCGTCGCGCGCCCGGCGCTCTGACGCGGCCGCTTTCTTCTCTGCCGTCTCCGCCGCAGCTTTCAGGCCGCGGACCTCGTCCGCCGCGGCCGCCTGCCTGGCGTTGGCGTCGACGTTCTCCTGCTCGACGAGCCGGACCTCGGAGAGGATTCTGGCGGCCTCGGATGCGCCCGCGGCCCTCTCGGACCGGGCCCCGGCGAGCTGGGCCTCGGCCTCGGCCCGCGCTCGTTCCAGGGCCGCCTCCTCTTCGGCCAGGGCCGCCCCGGCGCTCGCCATCGCCCTCCACTCTTCTCTTTTTTCCTCGCGGAACCTGGAGTAGTTGACCAGAGCGGACAGCGCGCTGCGGGTCCGCGTGGGGTCGGGCCTCGCCAAATCCGCCATCCCAAAGTCCGGAACGCCGGCGACGGCGGCGATCGTCGCGACGGCGTCGAGGAAGGCCGCGGCGGCCGCGGCCTCGGCGACGAGCTCCGGGTGGAAGGAAGGGGAGGCAGAGGCGCAGGCGTCGAGGATGGACTGGGAGGGCATGTCGAGGGACTCGCTGGGAGTGGGTTGGAGGGGTGGTGGTGGAAGAGGTTGTTGTTAGAGAGGAGGAGGTTGAGAGGTTGAGTTTTTTCTTCGCTACGGTCGAAGCGGACGACGACAGAGACGACGAAAGGAAAGGAAAAAAAGTCGCATGCGGCCGTTGGTCTTTTTCGAGCTCATGGAATGCTTCTTGTTCCAATTTTACTCGCAAGGACGAAGCATGATAACATCATCTAGCTCTGACAATGCGTCAAAGGAGCAGCTAAAGCCAAAGACAGCCTTGAATTGCGACTCGATTCTTCATACTCAAAGAAAGACGAAACTGAAACCAATGCGCGCAAGAAAAGAAGGAGAAAAAAACGTCGACGACGACATTCCAAAAACTCACCGCGACACGCCCGTCAGCGCCGAGACCAGCACCTCGTAGACGGGGCGCAGCGAGTCGGCCGTGGGCCTGTCCAGGGAGAGGTCGGCGGGCAGGGCGCCCAGGGCGGCGAGCGACTGGAGGAGCTCGTCGTCGGAGAGGAGCGGGAAGGAGAATGCGGCGAGCTCTTGCTGCTGCTCGGGATGGTGGGGGTCGGTTTGGTGGGGGTCTTCCATTGTTGCTGTTGGTAGGTAGGTGGTGAGGGACGAGTGGGAGGGGCTCGTGCGCGCGTTCGAAGGAGGAGAGTGCGACGCGGAGAGGTGGAGAGAAGCGGAAAGAAAAGCTGAAAGAAGCAATTCTTTTTTTTCTTTCGAGAGGGAGTTGGTTTGTGATTTCTCTGTCCAACCTCGACCTCGACCTCGTCCTCTTCTCTTCGCACTCCTCTTCTTCAACTCTCTCCAGCTCTCTCCGATTCTCTCTCTCTTTCTCTTTCCCCTCCCTTCCCCAGCGACGCGGAATCGGAGAGAGAGGGAGAAGCCTCAAAGGAGAGGTAAGCGCTGCTTACACTTTGTTTCGCCTCCTTGCTTTTTCTTCTCTCTCTCTTTTTTTTTTTTTCTATGCGCTCAAAGACAAAAAAAATCAAAAGGACAGGCGTGCTTAACTAGAAATCAGATGGGCGAGGAAAGCGGTGGCCTCTTTCTCTCTCGAGTTGCTCAACCGGCAGCTGCAGCTGCCGACGAAGCACCGCCGAAGCCTCCTCCCCAGCCTCCTCCCCATCCGCCCCAACCCAAGGGGAAGCCGCCGCCCCAAACTCCACCGTAGGGGTAGCCGCCCCACCCCCAACCGGGGAAGCCGCCGCCAGAAGTGGCCGCAGCAGCCGCCGCGGACCCTCCTCCTCCGACCCACTGGAGGCCGCGGCGGCCCAGGTCAGGCTCGGCGAAGACGACGGCGACGAGCGCGAGCACTTTTTTTTTTTTGAGGGAGGGAGGGAGGGAGTTTTTATTTTTTTGAAGAGTTGACAGAGAGTGAGCGATGACGATGATGATGATGATGATGATGATGATGATGATGATGATGATGATGATGATGATGATGATGATGATGATGATGATGATGATGATGATGATGATGATGATGATGATGATGATGATGA
>Ga0114918_10001918_pt1 | contig 18645 bp, 24 predicted proteins | sample LantaG_FD_87015 | JGI IMG/M metagenome (GOLD analysis project Ga0114918, IMG submission 87015) | Deep subsurface microbial communities from Baltic Sea to uncover new lineages of life (NeLLi) - Landsort_02402 metaG | ecosystem: Environmental > Aquatic > Marine > Oceanic > Sediment | place... | reverse complement strand
GAGAGAGAGAGAGAGAGAGAGAGAGAGAGAGAGAGAGAGAGAGAGAGAGAGAGAGAGAGAGAGAGAGAGAGAGAGAGAGAGAGAGAGAAGAAAGAGAAGAAAGAGAAAATGAGCCCGAAAAAAAAAAAACTTTTTTTTCTTCTTCTTGTTCATTTTCCCCCCTGCCAACTCACTCACCTCCTTCTCTTCCTATCTTCTCCACCCCCTCACTCGCATAGGTCGGCTACCGCGAGGTCGTCTCCTTCCATTCCAGCGACGCGCACAACCAGCCTATTTATCACACCAACGTCATGATGGCGGTCGGCAGCGACGTCGCCGTCGTCTGCCTGGAATCGGTCCGCGACCCGAAAGAGCGCCAAAGGCTGAAGGCCGCCTTGGAGAAGCACCACGAGGTGCTGGACATCTCTATCGCGCAGGTCGAGGCCATGTGCGGCAACGTGCTGGAGCTGGAGGACGGGAGGGGCTTACCCGTGCTCGCGATGAGCTCGAGGGCGCACGCCGCCTTCGGGAAAGAGGGGCGAGGGAAACTGTTGAGGCACGTTTCGGAGCTGGTCCACGCCCCGATTGACACGATCGAGAGGGTCGGCGGCGGGAGCGTGCGGTGCAGCCTGGCGGAGCTGTTCTAGAGAGAGGGGAAGGGGTGGGGAGGTGGAGAGAGAAGGAAGAGAGGGAGCACTTGAAAGAGAGAGAGAGAGAGACTTGCTTTTTTTTTCTTCTTTCTTTTCCTCCTTCGCAAAAAGGCTCCAGCAGTAATAAAGTGAAAAAAAGGACAAGGAAAGGATCGAGTTTCTACATTCATAACAAAAAAGAGGTTCAAGTTCGTGTGTGTGCGTCGTGAGCGCGGAAAGCGAGGGGAAGAAAAAAAAGGGACGGTGGTTGGTGGTGAAGGTGTGATGTAGTGGTGGAGGTCCGAGCTAAGAATTTTTCTACCCCCTTCTTTTGGTTTCTCTCTCTTTCTCCCTCTCCCTCTCTACCTCTCTGAAAACAGTTCTAGGGGGGACCCAAGTGAATAACGATGGAAAGCAAAACACGCCCAAAAGAGAAAACAAAAAAAACAAAAAAAAAAGTAAAAAAAAAACTTCTTCTTCTTCTCAAACGGCAGTCGCGGAAATGTCGATCGCGACTCTCGACCCTCCTCCGTTCCCGTTCCCTCCTCCGACCCCTCCGTTGTCAGCAAAGGGGTTCTTGTGAGGGGCCTTGCCCTTCCCGCCCGTCATCTCCACCCCGGGGGCACCGCCGTCGGCAGGCGAGTCGGGCTGCTGGTGACTGGAGTTCTCGGCCCCTCCCCTGCCGTCGAGCGTCTCCCTCTTCCAGCCCCCCAAGCGGTTCTTCCTCGAGAGGTAAGCGAAGACGCCGACGGCGGCGAGCGCCGCGGCGGCGACAGAGGCCACGGCGGCCCCCGCGGCGGCGGCCTTGACCGAGACGGTGCCCCTCTTCTCCTTTCGCTGCCTCTCGAGCGCGGCGACGCGCTCGGACTCGGCCTGGAGCTTGGCGGCGGAGGAGAGCGCGGCGGGGACGTGCTTGGCCCCGCGGCCGTGCTTGTCGGCGTCGGCGGCGACGGGAGCGACAGGGGGCGGCTTCGGCACGGGCCCGGCAGTCCAGCCCTCGTCGCTCGACGCCTGCGTCGCTGCGGCAGCAGCGGCAGCAGCGCCCCCGGCAGCGCTGGGGCCGCTGCTCCCGCTTCCAGAAACGCCGCTCTTGGCTTTCAGAAGCATCGCGTCGAGCTCCGCGTCCCTCGCGTCCGCCTCCCTGGCCAGTCTCACGGCCGCTGCCGTCGCCTCCGCCGCCACGCCCGCGGAGGCGGAGGTGCCAGCCCTCGGAGGAGAGGGGAGGCCCGTCTTCACGCTTCCCCCGGCGGCCCTCCAGAGGGACTCGACGGCGGCGGGGCTGAGGGCCTCGTCGAAGAGCGCGAGCTGGGCGACGCGGCCGTCGAAGAAGCGGGAGGCGGAGCGGTCGGAGCGGCCGCAGAGGACGACGTCGACGGCCGAGCGGGCGAGGGGGGCGCCTGGGAGGAGGGTTTTGGGTTTTGGGGGTGGTTTCGAAGAGAGAGAAAGAGTTGGTTTTTTTTTTTCTTCTTCGCTCGGCCGCGTCGACAAAAGTTTGAAAAAAAAGAGAAAGAAAAAGAACGAATCCAAAACCCCCTTTTCTCTTTCTTACCTCCGTCGACGTGCCAGTAGTCAGTGGGGTCGCGCAGGGATCCTGTTTCGGTTGAAAGAAGAAGAAGAAGAGAAAGGAGAAAGAAGAGAAAGAGTGAGTTGACGTTGTTCGTTCAAAAAAAGAAAAAAACCCGACCTCGACTCGCGCGCGCGAAAAAAAAACAACCCGAATTCGAAAAAAAAAAAAGAACTCTTCAAAACTCTTCAAAACCTTCTTACCCCTCCTCGTCCCGTCGACGTAGAGCTCGAACCCTTTCCCCCCCTCGGGCAGCGTCGTTAGCGTCACCATGTGCCACTCTCCGTCTGCCAGGGCCGGCCGGGGAGTCGCCCGGGGGGCATCAGAACCCACGACCCCGTCCGAGTCCAAGAAAGTGCGCGAGTGCCGACCGGCGTAGGAGTCGGTCGTGTCTTTCACGATCGCCCTGACCAGCCGTCGACCTCCCGGGTGCTCGTCTCCGGGCAAGAAGATGTGGGCCTGGCCCGGCATGAAGAAGGCAGGGTCGTCGAGGGGCTGGCGGTGGTCGAGGCCGGAGGCGCGGGCGGAGAAGAGGTACTGGAGTCCCGCTCCTGAAGAGAGAAAAGTTTTTTTTTTTTGAATTTTGAATTTTGAAGTCAAGAGAGAGAGAGGAAAAAAACGTTTGAAAAAAGAAAAAAATGAAAACCAAATCTCTCCTTCCTTACCAGGAGAGCTGTACTGCCTCATCCACAGGTTCACAGCGAACGCCCCGCCAGGACCCAGAGGCACGTTCGGCAGCAGCGCCGCGGCGTCCTTGGAGGACGAGACGGCCCCGTTGGTCGAGTCGGCGCGCGAGCACTCGAGCGCCGAGCCAAAGGTCGAGTCCTCGACCCAGGTTGTGGTGTTTGTGAGAGTCAGGTTCCTCAGGGCCAGCTCGGGCACCGGCCAGGCCGCGGCAGAGTAGTTGGAGAGCGGGAAGTAGGCCGAAGGGAGCGGGACGGCGGCGGAGGCGGCTGCTTTGGCGGCGGCGGTGGCAGAGGTCGAAGAGGGCATCGTCGTCGTCTCTTCTTCGGCCACCCTCGGGTCCCCTGCTTCGGCGGGCAGCAGGCTCCCCTGCGGCCTGGCGCACACTCCTGCGTCGCCCGCAGCGAACGCGTCCCTGGCCTCGTCGCTGGGGAAGGGGCCTAAACGAGCGACCTGCGACTTCGTCAGGCGGGCGCAGACGGAGGCGCCGTCGCCGACGCCGGGGCACTCGGCCGGGAGCAGCAGCTGCGTCGTGTCGTCCGTCTTCGCAGCCGTTTTCTTCCCGTCCCCGTTCGTCCCACCACTGCGGTGGCGAGAGCACAGCGCCACTTTGCCGTCGGGACCGACGACCAGGGCCCCGCCCGGAGCCGCGACGTACTGGTCCAGATAGGACCTCAAGGCACCAAACTTCTCCTCCAGTTCCGCCGCGGAATCGACGGCGGCGCACCTCGACAGGTGGCCCGCGGCGTCCTGGCAGAAGCTCGAGGCACCGTTGTCGGCCGCCGAGGGCACGCACTCCCAGCGCTCGCGGCCTCCGTAGTTGAAGGGGAAGGAGCAGGGGGTGCCAGAGACGGTGAGGACTGGCCTGCGGGGGGCGGCAGAGGAGGAGCTCGCGAGCAGGGAGACGGGAGCTGCTGCAGAGGTAGAAGAAGAGTCGTCAGAGGCAGCGGCGACGGCGGGGCCCGTGGAGTCGTCTTCAGGGACGTCTTTGAAGGTCGTTGACGTCGAAGCCGCAGAAGCTGCAGCAGCTTCAGCCGCGGCTTTCGCAGCGGCGCCGCTGCTCGAGCTCGCGACGGGAACGCTCTCGAACAGCGCCGAGGCCCCCGCCGCGTCGATGGCGCTGTCCCAGATCCCGACGTGGGCGACGGAGCCGCTGAAGAAACGGTCGGCGGCGCCGTCGGAGCGGCCGCAGAGGTAGATGGACGAGTTGGACAGTCCGCTCGCCTTCAAGGAACCGCCGCCGTCGGCGAAGAGCGTCTCTCCCGCGGGGGCCGCCCCGGGAGGCGCGGGGACCTCGCCGCGGAGGCGGCCGTCGACGTAGAGCAGGAAGCCGTCTCCTCCCTCGGGCCTCTACACGACGACGTGGTGCCAGCCGCCGTCGTCGGCCTTGGTCCTGGGCTGCGCGGAGGAGGTCGGAGGAGGGCTCAGAGCAGCGCGGTCGGCGTCGTCGTTGACGCGGCCGTCCGAGTCGAGGAAGCTCCTGCCGGGGACGTCGTCGGAGTCCTTGACCACCGCCCTGACCAGGCCCGACGCGCCGTGGCCGCCGCGAGGGAGCAGCACGTGGACCCCGGGGGCGGCGAAGGGGTCGGAGGCCGAGGCCGAGTCGGGGGAGGCGCCTGCGCCGTGGGAGAGCGCATATTGAAAGAGAGCGGTGTCGGACTCTGCCTTCTTTTTCTTTTGCCCGCTCTCTTTTGCCGCCTTGACCCACAGCGAGACGGCGAACGCGCCGGAGTCGCCGTAGCGGACAGGGTGCAGCAGCGCGAGGTCCTTGTTGTCGCGGTCGCAGGAGAGGACCGAGCCGAAGAGGTCGTCGGGGGTCCAGCTGCGGTTGGTTTTTATGAATGTTTTTTTTTTTGAAAGAGGTGTGAGCGAGCAAGCGAAGCAAGCAAGCAAGCAGCTGCGGCGACGCCCGAGCGAAAGAACAAGATGAAAAGCGTCATCGCTTCCTTTCAGGGGGAGCGAGATCTCGTCTTTTCACCTCTCCAACCACCTCGTGGGCTCCGCCGTCTTCTCGAGAGCATGTCGGAGGTGCACAAATAGACAGAGAAGAAGAATAGGCAGGGCGAGAGGGCGCAGACGATGCTGCTCGTTTTTCTTCTTCCTCGTTCGCCGCGAAAAAAACGCATGCGGCGCTCGAAGCATCGTTCGCTCTCCTTCTCCCTCCCTCCTCGCTCGCGCCTTCATCTGCCTCGACTCTTGTGCGAGGGGCAAGATAGATTCAGAATCTCCGCTCTGGAGTGTCGGGGGAGCAAACGAGGCTCCGAAAGGGATCGAAAAGGCGACGACCAAAAAGAACATGCGAAAACCCTGGGGGAGGTGATGATGCTGAGCAAGCACACACACCCCAATTCTCTCTATCTCTCTTCCCCTCACCTCAGCGTCGTCGTGTTGAGCTTGCCCGCGACCTCGCCGGAGAGGTCGTCGACAAAAGTGCCTGTCCCCTCGGTCAGAGGGATGAACTTGGCGGGCTTGCCCAGGAGCGCCGGCGGAGGGAAGACGACGCGGCTGGATTTGGATGCTGCTGCTGATGGTGCCGCGGCGGCGATTGGCGACGACGGCGACGACGAAGAAGCTGGTGTTTTTCGAGTCATTTGAGGGGATTGAACGGGCTCAATTGCGATGGTGAGAGGTCGAGGGAGAACGAATCTACGCCCCCGTGCAGAAATAACCGGTGTCGAGGCTCCGGAGGAGGGAGGGAGAGAGGGCCGGCGAGAGAAGAAGAAGAAGAAGGGCGGGCGACAGGGTCGCATGTCTTGGCTCGGAAGAAGAAGAAAAAAAACGCACCTGAATCGTAGTCGGTCGCTGCCTGCTGCTCATCCGCCTCTTGCTGCTGCTGCGCCCAGGAGCCGCTCCCGGAGACCAGCAGCAGCAGCAATAGCAGGGGGAGAGCCGTGAAGCGCGCCATTTTTTCTCTTCAGAGTCGCGCGTTACAGGAAGAAAAAAAAGGGAGTCGATTTGTGAAAACGAGTTTGTATTTTTCTCTCTCTCTTTTCTCTTTTCTCTTTCTTCTCAGCACAGCACCCCGCCCTCGGCCTTTCCTCGGGCCCGGTTCCTCTTCTTGAGGAAGGCGTCGAGCTGCGCGATCTGCACCAGCGAGCGCGTCGAGAAGGGCTTCCCGTACATGTCGACCCCCTTCGCCACCCTGACCTAGCGTCACGAGGTGGTAGAGCGGGCTCTCGACCTGCAGCGCGCCGTTGTGCTGGAGGTCGATCGCCTCCAGGGCCGCGGCGGTCGCCAGCGCGGCCTGCGGAACCTCGGTGAACGCGTTGTGTTCCAGCCCGATTGTGGCGAGGCGGGGCAGATGGGCGCCAAAGTCGGCCGGAAGCGAAGAGATCCCGTTGCCGCCGACGTCGATGCGCTCGAGCGAGCGCGTGAAAGGGACCATTTCTCTCTTCTTCTTCTTCTTCTTTTTTTTTTTACAAGTTCGCAAGTGCGAAAAATAGTGTTTCAGCAGTGCCTTCGATAAAATCCAGGTTCAGGCGATGGTTCGGAAGAAAGAGCAAAGGGAGGTGGAACAGAGAAAGAAACAAACGGAAGAAGAATATTTTTTTTGTCACCCCGCCGCCGGACCCGCCTTTGCTCCGCCGCCGCAAGACGGGCATCTCCCGCACGAAGAGAAGCCGCCACCCCCGCTCTCCACGTCGCCGTTAAAGCCAAAGCCCGACGAGACCGTGATGACGGAAGAGGGGCGATCGGGCCTGCCGCCGCCCTTGCCGCCCTTCCTCCCTTGCTTCAAACCTCCACTTCCGCCGGTTTTACTTTTTTCACCTCCACTCCCGCTTCCATTCCCGCTTCCACTTCCGCTCCCGCTCCGTCTCTCCGGCGTCGTCCACCTCCTGCTCGCGAACGACCACACCAGAGGGACCACGTACCACGCGATCACCACGTCGACCGTGTAGTGCTTCCTCGACGCGACAATTAGTAAGGACAGAGCCACCGCGGAAACCCAAAGAGCCTTCTTCACGAGGTTGAAATTGCCAAACGACTGGTACGACAGGCAGCCGACGAGAGCGAAAGTGGTGTGCGAGCTGAAGATCAGGTCACCACAGCCCTTCGTGGCCTGCTCCCCGACGTCGACGAGCAAGTGGCCGTACCAGCGCCGCGGCATCGGGAGCGTCGCAGCCGGGCTGCCGGCGCGGCAGTGGTAGTTGGGCCCCGGCAGAGACGTCGAGAGGAAGCTCAGGGCCCGTAACAGCTGGCAGCAGCAGAGCGTCGACAGCACCCTGCCGTAGAGCACGCAGGTGTAGAATTTGGGCTGTTGGAGAGCCGGGAGGAGGTTGCGGAGGAAGGCAGGAAGGACCGGAGCGGAAGGAGAAGAAGAGGTCGAAGTAGGAGGAGGCGAAGGAGAAGGCAAAGTTGAGCGTTGCTGCTGCTGCTGCTGCTGCTGCTGCTCCACCGTCGCCTTCCCACCTCCACCTCCACCACTCCCACTATCCCTGAAGAACGGACTGAACGACCACACAACAAAGCTCGCGAACAGCGTCGATAACACCACCTCGCTCGCCCATTCCCTCGTCCTCGGGCCCAGCTCCGGTAAAAGGGAAAACCCGGTGTCTCGCAGGGGTTCGGGCAGAGGGGCGGTATGAAGCCTGTGCGCAAGCTGGCTCAGGGCTCCGTGGAAGTACTGCCAGGCCGCGAGGAGCAGGAGGGTCTTCCAGCGGCGCTTGAAGAGCGGGAGCTGGGGTTGGTGGTGGGGGTTGAAAGGAAGAGAGAAGAGAGTGAGCAAGGAAGAGTCGTCTTTTCTTCTTCCGCCGATTTCCGATCGATCGCCCCTCCTCCTCTCCATCTTCTTTTCTCTCTCTCTCTCTCTCTCCCTGCCTCCTCCCTCACCTCCTCGACGAACTCGGCTTTCACCCTCCTGAAAAGCTCCATGGCGCTCATACTGATCCCAAGCAAGATAGAGAGGAGCAGGTCGACTGGCCTGGAGGAAGGAGAGAGGCTCTCCGGGGAAGAGACCGAAGTCATCGGCAAGGAAGCGTTGCCGTTTTCGATCGCTCGACTTGCCGAGTCTTCTTCCGCCGCTGCTGCTGGCGACCGAGCAGCCTGCTCTTTGCTTTTCGGTCCCATCTTTGGACGCAGAGAGAGTAATCGAAGAGGAGAGGCCTCTGGTGCAGAAGAGAGGTCCCGTTTAGGCGTGCGAGAAACGGCACCGCTGCATTGGAAAGCGGAGTGATTTCAACGAGAGAAGCGAAGTTGGAGCAAGTGAAAAAGAAAGAAAGGGAAAAGAAAGAAAGGAAAACCTGAATGTGAAAAAAAAGAAAAAACCGATTTTTCCATTTCGAATCACACACACTCCCCTAGCAGCGAAAGCAAAAACAAAAACAGCATAATTTAAAAAAAGCAAAAGAAGAAGAAGAAGAAGCAACCAAAGGAAAGAAGAGATGGGAAAAGCAGCAGGCAGCGAGTCAAAAGGAAAAGAAATGAAGAAAAAGCTCTCTTTTTCATTCTCTTTTGTCTTCCTTCACTTCCACCTCCACCTCCACCTCCTCCCCCCTTCCCACTTCCATCTACGGCCCCCCGCCGGGCACCGCCGTCCCGGCCTTGGAAGCCAGGATGATACCGACAATCAGCCCGTAGAGAGCCAGCGCCTCGGCGAAAATGAGGATGAGGATCATGCCCACAAAAAGTTTCGGTTGCTGCGCGTTTGCCCTGACTCCGGCGTCGCCGACGACGCCGATGGCCATCCCGGCGGCGAGGCCGGCAAGGCCGCAGGCGAGGCCCGAGGCGAGGTGGGCGTAGCCGTCGAAGAAGTAGTAGGGCTTGTCCGCGGTCTGGTTGACTGTCGGGAGTGTGGGGGAGTTGGGTTTTTTCGAAAAGATTAGGGAAAGGTCGAGGAGGGGGGTGAGTTGCAAAAAAAAGGTCGAGAGCGAGAGCGTTGACAAAAAAAGACAAAGAAGAACAACTCCTTCCTCTCCCTCACTCCCTCTCTCCACCCATACAACAAATACTCACTCCCCGTCGAGATGATCACGGCGATGATCAGCCCGTAGATCCCCAGAACACCGGCCATGACCACGGGAACGATCGACTTCATCACCAGCTCGGGCCGCATCACGCCCATCGAGGCGATGCCGACGCCGGACTTGGCGGTGCCGTAGGCAGCGCCGAAGCCTGTTTTTGATTTTGATTTGGAGTGTTTTTTTTGGAGGGTAGAAGGCGCGGGCGTGAGCAAGGGGATGGAGATCGGAGTTTCACGTTTTGCTGGTCGGGGTTGAAGAAGAAGAAGAAGAAAGAAAGAATGCGAGGGCGCGATCGCCGTCGGAAGTCGACTCTCTCTCCGGGCGCAGGCTCTTCTCCTTTTTCTCGTTGCTCTCTTCCCTTGTTTCCCTTCTGTTCTCGCTTTCTCTCTCTCTCGCTCTCCACGACTTCCGGCGACACAAAGAGAGCGACGTCACGCGTCGTGGAGGGAGAGAGAAGAAGAAGAAGAGAGAGGCTCAGGGGCAGTGGAGAAGCGCGAGGCGAAGAGACATCATCATCGTCGTCTCATTCGCATCAAAACTCCTCGTCGATGCAAAGGAAGGAACAAAAAAAACCTTCCAAACTCACAGCTGAACACGAGCGCCGCCGCCGCGCCGATGAACCCGAAGAAGGGCGCGACCGCGTCGCCTGCCCACGAAGCGACCATGGTGTTGAAGGCGAGTGTTTTCTGAGGCGCGAACCGGAGGGAAAGAGAGAAGGAGAAGCAAACGAAAGAAGGAAGTGCGTGACGAGAGTGAGAGAGCAAAAGGGCGAAAAAGACAAAAAAACCCATCTCACTCTCGCGATGATGGCTTCCTCTTCTTCCTCTCGAAAAAGGGCTCTGGCTCTCGCTCGCGGCGCCGGCAGGGACGCTGCTCTGGCCATCCTCTTCCACTCGACACGAAGGGATGCGAATGAGCTCCTCCTCCTTGCTGGATCGCCAGCCGCGGCGGCGACGCCGCCGATAAAGCTGCCGAGAGAGTTTTCTTCGTCGTTTTCGGCGGTTTCGTCTTCTTCGACCTCTTCTTCGACTTCCTCGGCTCCTCCTCTTCCTCCTCCAAACAACTTCCGCCGCTGCTACTTCTCCCCTGCTGCTCCCTTCTCCTCGAGCAACGTGGGGAGAGGAAAAAGAGCAGGAGCAGCAGCAGTAGCAGCAGCAGAGGAACAGCGGCGGCGGCGGAGGAGCTTTGCTTCTTCAACCTCTTCTTCAACCTCCTCGACCCCTCCTTCCTTCTCTGTCGACGCTTCTGCCGCGGCGCTCGCCCTCCGCTCCAAGCCGACGCGTGATCTCCTCCGCTCCTACCTCGTCCTCTCGGCCTGCCGGATCGGACCCTTGGTCAGGCACGGGGAGCTCCTGCTGAAGGTCTCGAGGGCGTTCCCTCCCTTGCGGAAATTCATAGTGGATCCCCTGATCAAAAACACTTTCTTTGCTCAGTTCTGCGGCGGGGAGACCGAGGCGGAGCTGGGCCCGTGCGTGGCGAGGCTGAGGCGGCAGGGAGTCGGGGCGATCCTGGACTACGCCGCCGAGCCGGACGAGAGCAGCAGCTCTTCGAGCTCGAGCTCGAGTTCGAATGCTACTTCTTCTTCTCCTTCTTCCACTTCCACCGACGCAGAGGCCGCCGTCGCCGCGGCCGCGGCCCCTCCCTCGCTCGCCGTGGCCCGGACCCACGAGTACGGCGACGAGGGGCTGTGCGACTCCAACGCCGGGCACGTGATGCGGGCGATCGAGGCCGCGGCTGCTGCCTCGGAGGCGGGAGCGGAAGCGGGAGAAGGTGAAGGGGGAACAGAAGCGGAAGCTTCGGGCGCCGCCTTTGCCGCCGCCGCCGTTGCTGCTTCTCCTTCTTCTTCTCCGCCTTCTCCGCCTTCCTCTTCTTCCACCTCCACCTCCACCTGCACCTTCAACCCCCTCCCCGCTGGCTACGCCGCCGTCAAGCTGACCGCCCTCACCGACCCCCGCGTGCTCGTCAAGCTCTCGGCCTGCCTCCGCGAGATAGAAGAACTCTTCGAGCGGTTTGACGCCGACGCCGACGGGAAGGTCTCGCGAAAGGAGTTCGAGAGCGCATACAGGGAGACGTTCACCGACGGGGACGAGCCCGGGAGGCTCGACGAGCTGTGGGGGTACCTCAGCAGGAGCAGAAACGAAGGAGAAGGAGAAAAAGAAGAACAGCAGCAGCGAGACTTTGTCGATTTGCAGACCTGGACGAGCAGGATCAAGCTCAGAGACGTTCCCCTCATCGTCCCTCGCTGCCGCACGCTGGGCCCGCTGGCGGCTGCCTCGCCGACGCCAGAGGAGCTCTGGAGGCTGGAGAACCTGATGGAGAGGCTGAGGGCGCTGGCGGCGGCGGCGAAGGAGAAAAACGTGAGGAGAAACGTCTTGTTTTTTTTTCATTTTTCTTTCTTTCATTCATTTTCTTAACCTTTTCTTCTTCTTCTCCTTCCCTCTTCCTCACCGCAGGTCCGGCTCCTGGTCGACGCCGAGTACACCGCCGTGCAGCCTGCCATCGATGCCGCGGCGCTCGAGCTGATGCGGGAGTTCAACGGCGGCGAGAGCAGCGGCAGCGACAGCAGCGACAGCAAGAAGAAGAAGAAGAACGGCAACGGCGACGGCGACGGCAACGGCAACGGCGACGGCGACAGAAGCAGCTCTTCCCGAAAGAAGAAGACCCCGCCGCCCCCTCCTCAGCCGATCATCCCAGTCCCCCCCACCGTTTACAACACCACGCAGTGCTACCTCCTGGGAGCCGAGGCCAAGCTCCGAGGGGAGATCGAGCTCTCGAGGAAAGAGGGTTTTGCTTGGGGCGGGAAGCTCGTTCGCGGCGCGTACATCGACTCTGAGAAGAAGAGGGCGGCATTGCAAAACCGACCGTCGCCGTGCTGGCCCTCGCTCGAAGAGACGCACACGTGTTACGACAGATGCGCGAGGGTCGCCGTGGAGGAAGGGGTGTTTTACTCTGGTGGTGGGGGGAGGGGGAAGGGGGAGGTGCTCCTGGCGACGGTGAGGAGTTTTAAGGTTTGAAGAAGAAGAAGAGAGAGAAGAGAGAAAAGAGAGAGAAGAGAGAGACACTCACTCAGAAAAAAAAATCCGACTTCGAAAAAAAACTTTCTTCGCAGCACAACAAGGCCTCGGTCAGCAAAGCCGTCGACCTCCTCTCGAGGCTCGAGCGGGAGCGGCCCGGGGACGCTGCTGCTTCTTCACGCGTCTCGTTCGGGCAGCTCTACGGGATGAGGTGAGGAAGAAATAAAGAAAGAAAGAAAGAGAGAAGAAATAAGTTGTTTCTCTCTCTTCTCTCTCCAACTGTTTCTCTCACATTTTTTTTCTTTTATTTCTTCTTCTTCCAATCGAAATCATATAAAAAACACCACGAACAGCGAGTCCCTGACGCTGGCGACCGCAAGGGCCGGGAGGAGGGCCTACGTTTACCTCCCGTGAGTTTTTTTCTTTCTTTTTTCTTTCTTCGAAAGAGAGAAACAACTCTCTCGCTCCGCCTTTTCTTCTCCTCCTCCTCCGCTCACGCTCTCTCTCTCTCTTTCTTTCTCCCTCCCTCCAATCTCTCTAGCTACGGCCCCCTGGGAGAGGTCCTCCCTTACCTCCTCCGCCGCGCGCTGGAGAACTCTCAGATGCTCAGCGGCGGCGGCGGCGGAGGAGAGGAAGTCGAGAAGGGGAGCAGAAGCGAAAACGGAAGCGGAAAGGCAGCAAAGCAGCCGCTCTCCGAGCTCGACGCGGTCCGGAAGGAGCTGAAGGCGAGGGCCGTGGGCGTTTTCCTGCCGCGGGACAAGTAGAAGAGGGAGAGGGAAAGGGAAAAGGAAGAAGAAGATGGCATTTTTTGCTCTTTTTCTTCCTCCTCCTTGTCGCGACGAACGAGAAAATGAGAGAGAGAGAGATCACTTCTTTTCCTTTTCTTTCCAATTTCTCTTTTTGTATTTCTAAAAGTGATGATAATGGGACGAATTGACAGTTGTTATTTTTCGAAACAGGAGCGGAGGGAATTAGTACTTTCAATTTCGTTTTTCTAAAAAAGAAACAAAAAAACTCAACGCAATTTTTATCGACCTCCTCCTCCATCTCCAACAGCTGCTGCTGCTGCCTTCTCGGCCTCCTCCTTCACCGCCGCGGCAGCATCCGCCGCCGCCGCGTCGGCAGCAGCAGCGGCGCTGTCAGCAACGGAAGAGGCCTCCTCCTTCCGCTCCTCCTCCGCTGCTGCTCCCGGCTCGTCCTCTCTCTCGTCGCTCAGCGAGCCTCCTGCGTCGACTCCCGTCCCCCTCTCGACCGTAGACTCGACCTCAGCCGCGCTGCCGCCACCTCCATTCCCGCCACCGTTCCCGCTCCCGCTCCCTCCTCCCCCGCTCCTCCCCGGAGGTCTCCACGGCTGCCCTCCCCCGGCCCTAGCGATACTCTCCAGAGGCGGCGTGGGCCCACATTTCCGAGCCTCATCCCCCAAGGCGCGCATCTTGGTGGGTGAGTCGATCTTGTGGAGGACCAGCCACGGGTCGTCGGTGCACAGATCGTCGACGACGGCGTCCATCACTTTGACCTTGGTGGGCTGCTGCTCCCCGTTGATATCCTTGTCCTTGTCGTGTTCGAGGGTCTCGAAGCAGCACGAGGCGGCCCAGGTGTAGAAGCGCTCGTGGTCGACGTGGCGAAGGTCCATCGCCATCAGCCAGAACCCCAGCGTGGCGTCCTCGATCGGCGTGAATTTCAGCTTCATGGCCCTGTTGACTCCCACGAGCGTCCGGGCGACGTCGCCGGAGAGGACGTAGCCTCCTCCCATGGCGTATTTCGGGTAGGTGCGGAGCTGTTGGTTGAATGTTGGTTTGGGTGATTTGAAGAAAAAAGGTAAGTTTTTTGATTTTGTTGAAATTTTGTTGCCGTCGTCGAGGTTTTCAAAAAAAAAAAGAAGGAAAAAAAAGTCGAAAACTTTCAACTTCCTCACCCCAGTGTGGTTGTAGAACACGGCGTTGTTCCACTTGTGCCCAGGAGCCAGCAGCACCTCGCTCTCCTGGATCATCCTCCCGATGTAAAGTCGTTCGGCAGAACAGTCCCTGGTCTCGCAGAGCGAACCCAGCAGCCGCAGCAGCGGAGGCACGTTGACAAACGCGTCGTCGTCGGTCTTGAGCACGAAGGCGACGTCGTAATGCTCGACGGCGTACTCGAAGATGAAGTAGGTCTTGTAGAGAATCGACTTGTAGTTGGTCCGCTCCTTGATGTAGATGATGTCGCCGAACTCTGTTTCTTCTCGAGCGACCTGCGGCGTCGCCTCGTCGGCCGAGAGCACGAATTTCGAGACGACGGCCGGGGGGTGGTTGCACCCGGCCGACCAGGCCTCTCGCACGGCCAGCCTGCGGTGGCGGTAGCCTCGACCGGAGAGGATGCCGATGAAGAGGAAGACTTTCGGCAAAGAGGAGGCCGGGGCGAGGAGGCCCTTGTGGTGGTTGACCTCTGTTGACGACGACGAAGAGGAAGAAGAGGTCGAGGTTTTCTTCTCATCGACCGCTGCCGAACTCATCGGCTTGCTCTTGCTCTTGAGCAGCGCTGCTTTCGCGGAAGATGCCATCGCCTTGGCTGCCTCCTCGCCGTGGTGCACCTTCCCGACCACGCGGTCAATGCTGCCCGACGAGGCCGTCCTCCGGCCCACGGCGGCGCCGCCGAGCGCGGCGAGCGCGAGCAGCGCGAGCAGGCAGAGCAGCCTTGCGAATCTGCCGCCGGCGCCGCTGCTGCCGCTGCCATTTCCTCCGTTGTTGCCATTATTGAAGCCTCCGTTCCCTCCGCCGTTGCTGACGGGCGACCAGCCTCCGGGGGACCGTCGCGGGGGGATCCCTCGCGGTCCCGGGGGCTTGGGAGCGCCCGTCGGGAGCATGGTCGGGGGTTTCAGAGAGGGCAGATGCTGGAAAGAAAACGAGTGATTTATTTTTTTGGAACGCTTCGTCAAAATCCAAGCTGGCGCTTCGATCTTTTAAAAGGAAAGGGGGGGCCTAGCGCGCGGTCCTTCGACTCGATGCAAGTGGACGGAGCGGGACTCTTTGATGTGCTCTCGAGTCTCCACGCGGAGGGAGAGCGATCGAAGGGCGGGAAGGAGTGCGAAAGAGGGGCTCGACGATGAGAGCGAGAGAGCCTCACGTTTCGATTTCGTTTTTTTCTTTTTTCGTCGAGAGTGAGTCCCTTCGCCGAGAAGGTCGAGGCTCTTTTTCTTTTTTCCTCTCTCTCGACCCCTCCCTCCCCTCTCTTTTTCTTCTCTCTCTTCGACCCGCGCTTCCTGGCGCGCGTTGCTTCCACGCTTTTCCCTCGTTTTATTTCACTCGTTCATGATAAAAAAAGGAAAAGAAAACTCTCGCTGTCCCAATTACAACTAAAAGAGGGCGGGGGAAGAGAAGAAGAAGAGAAGAAGAAGCTCCTCTGCTGCTGCTGTCCCCCCTCGAAAAAAACAAAGAACCCCGAAAAAAATAACACCTTTCTCTCTCTCTCTCTCCCTCTCTCTCTCCCTCTCTCTGCATTCACCGAATCAGCCTCGCCGCCCCGACAGGAGACCACGCGGGCCTCTTGCTATCGCTCGCCGAAGCGGCTGCGGGCGAGGAGGAGAAATCGGGGGCGGCAGCTCTCGCGGGGGACCATTCGTCCTTCCTCGCTCCCCTTGCCGCCGCAGCCTTCTTCTCTCCTCCCGCTGCTCCTCCTCGGTTCTCGTCGCCTCCTCCTCCTCCGTTTCCGTTCCTCTCGAAGGCCGCAGCGGCTTCGAGGACCTTCCTCCTCGGGGAGGGCGACAACGCCGAGATGATCATCTTCTTGCCGCCCTTCAGCGTCGCCCCCGCTGCTGCTGCGGGAGACGGGGAGGCGGCGATGGAAGCCGCTTCCCTTCCTCCTCCTCCGTTGGTTTCGTCGACCTCTTCTTCTTCGCCCCCGCTCTTCAGCCTCCTCAAGACGTCGATGGCGGCTCCCCGCTGCTGCCGCAGGGCCTGCCTCGCCGAGGCCAAGTCCCTCCTCGCGGCGTCGAGCTCGGCGGCCAGGCGCGCGCGCTCCCTCTCGGAGGCCTCCAGCAGGGACTCGAGCGCCGCGACGGCGGCGGTCGTCGTCGTGGCGTCGTTGTCGTTTCCGTCGACGTTCGAAACGTTTGCGGCCGCCGCAGCGACCGAAGCGGCCTCCGACTCTTCTTCTTCCTCGTCGTCGTCTTCGTCGTCTTCGTCGTCGTCATTTTCGAGCCTTCTCCTCGCCCTACGGGAAGAGGCTCCAGCCACGCTGTTGCTGCTGTTCCCGCCTCCTCCTCCCCTGCCGGCCCAATCCAGGACGGAGGCGACGAGCCCTTTAGAGGCTGTCGCCGGGGCCGAGGAGGAGGAAGAAGCCTCGATTTCTTCTTCCTCTTCGTCGTCGTCAAAGCCGCACTCTCCGCACCCTTCCTCGACCTCGGGGGCATCCTCGTAGCTCGAGGAAACCGCAGCAGCAGCGGGGGAAGGAGCAGCAACAGCAGCAGTTGCTACTGCTTCGCTGCTGTCGAAGAAGTTGGGCTGGCGAATGGCACCCTTCTCCTCCGCTCTCGCTGTTTCCGGCGCAGGGAAGAACGCCTCTTCCTCCTCGTCATCTAGATCGATCAGGTTCGCTGAAGGAGAAGCCGCGGCCGCTCCCTCCCTCTGCGGGCGCGCGGCTCTGGGCGCGGTCCCCAGGGGGCCGCCGCCAGCCGTCGCCGCCGCGAGCGCGGCGGTAAAGTCTTCCTCTTCCTCGGTTTCACCTTTCTTCTTCTTCTTCTCAGCAACGGGGCTGCTGCCGCTGCTGTTCATCCCTCCGAGCGTCAGGTGCCTGTCGATGTCCGCGAGCAGCGCCTCGAAGGAGCGCAGCGCCGAAGGGGCGGCAGGAGCGGCTGCGGTTGCCTTTGTCGCAGCAGCGTCCGAAGACGAGAAAACAACAGCTCTCTTGCTGCTGCTGCTGCCCCTTTTCGTCGCCGAGAGCAGCAGCCTCCCGACGCCGCTCTGCGCGAGCTTGTTGCTCTTGGCGGGCGTCGAGCTCTCCCCGGAGCCCTCGACCAGAAGCAGGTCCTCGTCCGGGACGGGGCGCCCCTCGGCGCGGGCGCGGGCCGCGGCGAGGGGGCCCGTCTTGTTGTTGATGTCGTTGCTCGGTCGCATGGGCGACGACGCCGCGACGGGCACGGCGAGCGATGAACGCCTCTGCGCCGCTTCGTCATCCTGCCTCTTTCGGCGCGTGGGAGAGGCGGGCCACTGCATGATTGTGGAGAGGAGGCTCGAAAGGCGCTGTTGACGTCGAGAGAAAGATAAGAGAGCGGCGGGAAGGGGGCAAGGGAGGGACGCGCGAAGTGGGTTGGAAGGTTTTCTTTCGAAGACGAAACTGAAAAAAAAAACGAATTTGAAAGCAGCGTTCGAGACTCTTCAATTGCTCTCTCACTTTTCGATTTCGCTCTCTTTTTTTCAGTCAAGCGTCCGTCTTCCCGCTCTCCCTCCCCTCGTGCTACTGCATCGCTCTTCTCGGAGAAGCACGTCGAAGTGGAACCCGCTCTCTTTCTTTCCTCTCCACCAAGATGGAACGAACAGCGGCGCGCTGGGTGCCCCCGGCGGGAGCGGAAGAGGTAGAGCAATCGACGTTGACGGCTGCTCAACCCCCTCGCCTCTGCTTCCCAAACACGCTCACGGGAGGCACCAAGGTGCCCTTCGTGCCGCTCAAGCCGGGTCGCGTGACCTGGTATGCCTGCGGACCCACGGTCTACGACTCGGCGCACATGGTAAGGAGGAGGGGAAAGAAAGAGAGAGAGAAAGAAGGAGATAAAGAAGATGGTTTTCGTGTCGATCGATCAACGCCTTGGTTTCGATCACCTCGCTCGACCTTCTTCACCTCGAAACAAAAAAACTTCTTTCCTTTTCTTTCCCTCAGGGCCACGCCCGCGCCTACGTCTCCTTCGACGTCGTCCGCCGCGTGCTCGAGGACTGGTTCAACCTCGACGTGCACCTCGTGATGAACGTCACCGACGTCGACGACAAGATCATCGCCCGAGCTCGGAGGGGGGTCGTCCTGCAGAACTATCTCAAAAACGGCCTCCTCGAGAGCGAGAAAGCTTCTTCTTCCTCTTCCTCGTCTTCTTCTCCTCCTTCGGCCGCGCAGGTGAAGAAGGAAGCCTCCGCCGCTCTGGCCCTGGCCTTCGAGAGGCAGGAGGCCAGGCTGAGGAGGGCGCAGGAGGCGGCGAAGGCGGAGAAGGGCGGGAAGGCAGGCAGCAGCGACGGAGCAGCAGCAGCACCAGCAGCAGCAGAAAAAGAAAAGGCAGCAGAAGCAGCAACAGAAACCCCTTCCGTCCTCCCTCCGCCGTCGCTCGACCGCCGCCTCGCCAAGGAGCTCGCCGAGTCCGTCAGCGTCGAGGAGCTGAAGACGGAGCAGCTCCGCGCCGCCTCCGCCAAACTAGCCAAGGCCCCCGAAACGGACCTGAGAGAAATCCTGGATGCTGCCGGCGATTTCTTGGCCGAGCACCTCGACCGAGAGCTGGGGCTGGGCGCCGCCGTCACCGACGCCGCCGTCTTCCGCGAGCACGCGTCGCGCTACGAGGGCGAGTTCCTGAGGGACATGGAGGCGCTGAGGGTGCGACCTCCCAGCGTGCTGACGCGCGTGTCGGAGTATATGGAAGGTGAGAAAGTTTTTTTTTTCTTTTTTTTTTCTTTCCTTCTTTTTTAAACTTTTTTCCATTTCTCTATCTTCAACTGTGTCCTCGTCCTCACCTCTTTTTTTCCCTCTTCCCCCCCCCCCAAAAAAAAAAACCCCCCAGGAACCGTTCCCTATGTCCCCCCCATTTCCGCCCCCGGCTTTGGGTACCCCCGCGGGGGAAAACCGGGCAATTTTTCAAAAAGTGGGGG
>Ga0114918_10001917_pt1 | contig 18647 bp, 17 predicted proteins | sample LantaG_FD_87015 | JGI IMG/M metagenome (GOLD analysis project Ga0114918, IMG submission 87015) | Deep subsurface microbial communities from Baltic Sea to uncover new lineages of life (NeLLi) - Landsort_02402 metaG | ecosystem: Environmental > Aquatic > Marine > Oceanic > Sediment | place... | reverse complement strand
CCCCTCTCCCCCTCTCTCTCTCTCTCTCTCTCTCTCTCTCTCTCTCTCTCTCTCTCTCTCTCTCTCTCTCTCTCTCTCTCTCTCTCTCTCTCTCTCTCTCTCTCTCTCCGAAAAAACAACAGCTCCCCCGCGGACCCTCCCCGACCTTCCGCCGCCCAACGACCCGGGTTTCGCTTCCTTCAAGCAGCTCGTCAACACGGCATCAACGACGGCCTCGGGAGGGGGGAAGCCCAACCTGGTGCCGCTCTACGAGCGACTGCTGTGCGACGCCCTGACGCCGGTGCTCGCCTACCGGTGCCTCGTCGCGGCCGACGACCGCGACGCGCCCTCCTTCCTGTTCGAGTCCGTGACGGGCGGCGAGCAGACGGGCCGGTGGTCGTTCGTGGGCGCGAGACCGGCCTTGGAGCTCGTGGCGAGAGGGCACAGCGTGACGGTGATCGATCACGCCAAGGGCACCCGGGAGACGATCGAGAGCAGCGGTCAGACCTCTTCTTCGAGTTCTGATGCCGCTCCTCCTCCTCTGCTCGACCCCCTTGGGGCCGCGGAGGCTATGGCCTCGACGTGGAGGCCCGTGGACCCGAAGTGCGTGCGGGGGCTGCCCGCTGAGGTCTTCACGGGGGGATTCGTCGGATATGCAGGGTGAGTTTTTTGTTTTTTCCCTCCTTTTTTCCTTTCTCAAAAAAAGAAAAATAACTCACTCTTTTAACTTTTTTCTCTTCAAAAAAAAAACTCGCACCAACTTTTCAGCTACGACACCGTCCGCTACGTCTACGGCTCCAAGCTCCCCTTCTCCTCGGCCCCTCCCGACGCCGAAAAGCTCCCGGACATGCACCTGGCACGCTACGACGACGTCGTCGCCTTCGACGGCGCGTCCAAGCTGGCCTACTGCGTCTCGTGGGCGCACCTCGACGAACACGGCTCTCTCGAAAGCGCATACGCAGACGCGAGGTCGAGGCTCGACGCGCTGTCTGCGAGGCTGGCCGCCGCGGGGCGCACCGGAGGTCCCCGCCTGCCGGCCTCGAGAATCGCGATGGAGACGTCGGAGAGGCCAGCCAGCCCCGAGTCGACCAGCAACATGACGAGGGCCGAGTTCCTCGGCGCGGTCGCGACGACAAAGGAGCACATCCTCGCGGGCGACGTCTTCCAGCTCGTCCTGTCGCAGCGCTTCGAGCGCCGCACTTTCGCGGACCCGTTCGAGGTCTACCGCGCCTTGCGCGTCGTCAACCCCTCCCCCTACATGATCTACCTGCAGTGCCGCGGCGCGATCCTGGTCGCGAGCTCGCCCGAGATCCTCTGCCGCGTTGGCGCCGACCGCAGGGTCACCAACCGGCCGCTCGCGGGCACGAGGGCGCGCGGCGCCGACGCGGCCGCGGACGCGGCGCTGGAGCGCGAGCTGCTCGCCGACGCGAAAGAGCGCGCGGAGCACGTGATGCTGGTCGACCTGGGGAGGAACGACGTCGGGCGCGTGGCGAGCCCTGGAACGGTGCAGGTCGAGAAGCTTATGGTGAGAGAAGGTTTTTGATTTTCTGATTCCGCCTCTTTTTTTTTCCCTCTTCTTCTTCTTCGCACGACTCGGGAAAAAAGGGGAAAACTCATCCCTTTTCTTCCCCCTTTCTTTTTCTCCAAAAAAAAACGACAACCCAAAAACCAGGAAATCGAGCGCTACTCCCACGTCATGCACATCTCCTCGACCGTCACGGGCGAGCTGCTGCCCGACTTGACCCCCTGGGACGCCCTCAGGGCCGCGCTCCCCGCCGGCACTGTCTCTGGCGCGCCGAAGGTCAGGGCGATGCAGATCATCGACGGGCTCGAGGCCGCCAAGCGCGGGCCCTACGGCGGGGGGATCGGGCACGTGAGCTACACGGGCCTGCTGGACATGGCCCTGGCGCTGCGGACGATGGTGCGTTTTGTCGCTTTCTTTTTTTTCTGCTGCAGGGGTGTTGGTGTCTTGGAAAGAGAGAGGGATGAAGAAGGAGAAGAAAAGTGAAAACTCACTCTTTTTTCTCGCTCGATTCCTCTTCTTTCTTTTCAACAACAGGTGATCCCGACGGCCCCGGGAGACGGTGGCTACTGGTACGCCCCGAGCTCCACCTCCGACGGCTATGGCGAGCGCCGCGACGAGCACGGCAAGCGCGCCGACCGCCCGCGCCGCGAGTGGCGCGTCTTCCTGCAGGCCGGCGCCGGGATCGTGGCAGACTCGGTGCCCGAGGCCGAGTACGAGGAGACAGTCAACAAGGCTGCCGCCCTGGGCAGGGCCGTGGACCTGGCAGAGGCGACGTTCGTCGGGGTCGTCAAGGGGGGGCAGTGAGAGAAAGATACATGAAGAGGGAGAGAGAAGAGAGAGAGAGAGAGAAGAGAGAGAGACAGAAAAGAGACAGGGAGAGAGAGGGCATTGTTTGTTGTCGTTGAATCCAAAAATAAAAAGAAACGTTTTTTTTCTTTCCTTTCATATCTCTTCATATCTCTCTATTCGCACCAACGCGCTATGGAAAACAAAACAAAAGCAAATAAGAGGACAAATTGGATCTTTCTCTCTCTCTAACTCTCTAAGCGAGAAGTCGCCCTCTCGCGCGGAGGGAAAAAAGGGCGAGCAAAAAAAAAAAAAAAAAAAAACTCATCTCTCTTTCCTCTTTTTCTCTCCCTGTATTTCCGTCAGCAGCCTCGCCGCCCTCTCTTTTCTTTATTCCCCCTCTCTCTCTCTCTCTCTCTCTCTCTCTCTCTCTCTCTCTCTTCCTCAGCTCAAACCTCCTTGTTCACCCGCGCGAGCGCGACCTCGAGCGCGACCTCGACCGGCTCCTACGAGGGGCGCGGCCGCGGTCGTCGCGGTAGCCTCCTCCCCGGCCGCCGCCGCCGCCGAAACCGCCGCCGCTGCGGCCGCCGTCGCCCTGCTGCCTCTTGAGCGCGCCCATAAGGAAGCTCGAAGGGTTGCGCAGCGACGAGTGCTTGCGGGCCATCTCCGCCAGGTCTTCGACCGCGGCGATCGCCGCCGCGACGGGCGCCTGGGACAGCGCGTCGACGGCGCGGTCGTCGAGGCAGCGGCGGGGCAGCAGGCCGCTGGCCTCGAGGCGCTCCATGTCGCGGAGCGGGTCACCCGACGACGGCCCCGCCGCCGGTGGAGGGCCGCCGGAGCGGGAGCCGCCGCCGCCGCCGCCGCCGCCGGAAGCGGGCGCGAGCGAGATTCCGGCCGACCGCGCCTCCCTCGCCACCGTCTCGATGAGGAGCGCGTCCTTGCCCAGGGAGCGAATGTCGGCCGACGGCGCGGCCTCGAAGAGCAGCGCGGCCTGCACCTGCGCGCGCGGCGGCAGCGCGGCGAGCGTGGCGAGCGCCGCCGGGCCGATCTCTCCCGGGCGGTTGCCCATGCGCTCGAGGATGGCGGCGGCGTCGTCGGCGAGGCGGGCGGAAGGGGGCGCGGGGCCGCCGCCGCGGTCGCGGTCGCGGTCACCATAGCGTCCCCCGCGGTCGTCGCGGCGGTCGTCGCGGCGGTCGTCGCGGCGGTCGTCGTAGCGGCTGCGGTCGTCGTACCGGCTGCCTCCTCCGCGGTCGTCGCGGCGGTCGCGGTCGTCGTAGCGGCGGTCGTCGCGGCGGTCATCGTAGCGGCTGCGTTCGTCGTAGCGGCGATCATCGTAGCGGCTGTCGCGCCTGTCGCGGTCGTCCCCGCGCCTGTCGCCGCCGCGGTCGCGCGCCCTCGAGAGCGCCCGCAGCGCGCTGACCGTCACAAACGCCGACGGGTTCTTCGCGCCGCCCTTGGCGCGGAGGTCGGCCGCGATGACCTCCTGGTCCGCGGCGGGCAGGCGCGCCAGGGCCTCGACGGCGCGCTCGTCGAGCGAGTAGCGGGCGAGATCGGCGCGGGCGCGGCTGGAGGAGAGCGCAGAGAGGTCCGCGGCGGGGCCGCCGCCGTTGCCCCCGCGGTCGCCGCCGTCGCGGTCTCCCCCGCGGCCCCCTCCCCCCGCTCCCTCCTCCCTCTCCTTCTTCTGCTGGCCCGGGGCCTTGCGCGAGCCCTGGGGCCCGAGCAGGTTGCGGTCCCCGGCGTTGGCCACGCCGATGATCGACGAGAGCAGGGGGGAGGAGGGGTCGCGGACGTCGCCTCCCTCGCCGCCGCCGCCCGAGGCGAGCGCCTTGACGAGCGCCCTGGCCGCGCGGCGGAGCTCCGACTGCAGCGTGCGCAGGTTGCGCGCGCGCGCGCCCTCGTCGGCGCCCGTGACGGGGTCGATGACCGCGAGGAGGCGCTTGGGCGGGGAGAAGGGGCGGCGCGCCGCCGCAGCGGGCTTCGTGTCGTCGGTGGCGGGCTTGTCGTCGCCCTCCTCCATCTTCTCCTCCGCCTCCTCTTCCTTCTTCTCCTCCTCGCCCTCGCCTCCTCCTTCGTCGCCGCCCTTCTCGGCGGCCGCGACGGCGTGAGCGGCCGCAGCGGCCTCCCCGACGAGCGCCGCCGTGGGGGGCGAGTCGCGCGCGACGAAGCAGGGCTGCCCGCGCTCCGCCGGCAGGGTCACGCCGAGCGCCGCGGCGTCAAAGACGCCGAAAAACTGCAGGAACGACAGCACAAACTCGCCGGCGCTCTCGTTGAGCTTGCCGGCGTCGCCGAGCGCCCGCGCGTGCGAGGCGGCCAGGAGCTGCAGCATGGCGTCGCTCACGCCGCCCCCGCCGTCTCGGCGCTCGCCGCCGCCGCCGCCGCCGCCGCCGCCCCCGGGACCCGAGACCAGCCTCTTCTGCTTGAGCAGCGCGCGAAGCACAGGCACCGCCCTCGAGAGCACGCCGCTGGCCGCGGCGTCTTCCTCCTTGACGAGCGCGGCGAGCGTCGAGCGAGGGGGGGGGCTTCCCGGGGCGACGACCAAGACGTCGACGCGGGCCCTCCCGTCCGGGGTGAAGAAGACGACACGGGGCCTGCCCTCGCGGGTGACGACCGAGGCCTCGAGCTTCGCGGCAGGCTTCTTCTCCTTTTCGTCGGCGGCGTCGGCGCCGGCGTCGGCGTCGCCGACCTTCTTCTCCTCGTCGCCTTCGCCCTCGTCCATCTTTTCGTCGCCGCCGCCGGCCTTTTCCTCTTCGGGCCACGCGTCCTCCGCGTTCAGGCACTCCGCGAGCGCCGCGAGAGCCGCAGCCACCGCGGCGTCGTCGGTGTCGCTCTGGCCCTCCTGCAGCAGGCCCGAGACCTCGAGAGCGACCTCTGTAGCGTGCGTCTCGAAGCCCGCGCCGCGCGAACCGAACGCCGAGACGGCGACGGCCGGCGCGTCGGCGGCGCCCGCGACGCGGTCGGCGGCCGCGGCGGCCGCGCGCTGCACGGCGACGACGGCGGCGGCGCGCGACTCCTCCTCGGCGGCCGTGGGCTTGAGCTTGGACAGGAAGGCGCCGATCTCGGCGTCGAGTTTGGCGAGGGCCTCCGTGGAGGGCGCCGGCGCCGAGGCGCCGACGTCGAACGCGGCGGCGGGTTTGCCGTTGCCTTCGCCCCCCTCGACGCGGTGGCGCTGCCTCCTGTCCCCGTCGACGGCGTCGACGATCTCCTCGTCGCTCCCGGCAGCGGCTTCGGTGGGAGGCGGGAGGTCGGCGCCCTCAGGCGGCGGCGTCGGCGTCGGGGAGCGCCTGCGGTCCCGGCCGCCGCCGCGGTTGCGGTCGCGCCCGGCGGCGGCGGCGCCGCCGCCGCCGCCGCCGCGGCGCCTGTCGCGGCCACCTCCTCCTCCGTAGCTTCCAACGCGCCTGTCAGAGCCGCTGCCGCCGCCTTCGGGGCGGTCGCGGTCCCTGCGGTCGCGGTCATCAAAGCGTCCGCGTTTCATTTTTGGTTTATTTTGTTTTTCCTTGTCTTTCGGAAGAAGAAGCTTGAACTTTTATTCTCCCCTGTCAAATATCATGCGCAGCGCGGCTCTCCCAGGGGAATAGTAGTCCTCGAGCGTCGAGTCGACGAGGAAGCCCGAGGCGCGGTACAGGGAGACCGCGGCTTCGTTCGCGGGGTCGACGTGAAGCGACGCCGAGAGGGGGGCCTTGTTGTTGGCCGAAGAGGAGGACGACGACGAACAAGAAGAGGAGCGAGCCTTCTTCTTGTCGCTGCCGCTGCTGCTCTTCTTCTCCTCGTTCGGAGAAGAGGAAGGAGAGAGAACGGCGTCTACGAGCCTGCGGGCGATCCCCTGGCGCCTGTGGCTCGGGGAGACCGCGACGCGCGAGAGGTGCAGCGAGCAGCCGCTGCGGAAGGCAAGGAGATAGCCGACGACGACGACGACGGCGGCGGCGGAAGAAGGAGAAGAAGGTTGATTATTATCACCTTCCGCTACTTTCGCGACAACGAGGAGGGCGTTTCGCTTGGACGCCTCTGCTCTGACTGCTTCGACTGAAAGGTCGGAGGTTTTTTTTTTCGTTGGCATCGCCGAAGAGGAGGCCAGAGGTCGAAGAAAAGTGAGGAGGGAGGAGGGAGGTCGAGAAGACGAGGAAAAAAGGCGGGAGAGAGAGGTTCGGCCAGCCTCGCTTTCGATGAGAATGCCAACGGAGGCAGAATCCGATCATCGATGCTTTCGGACCCGAAGCGCTTGCTTATTCAGCTTCTTATTGTCGCCGTGGGCAAGCACAGATCCCTCTTCGGATCGCGCAGCTGGTGGAGAGCAAAACAACAAGCAGGCGAGACCGGCGAAGCGCCCCGATTCGACGCCATCATCAGCCGCCGCTCGCACGCTTAGAGAAAGCGCTCTGTCGCTCCTTGAAATCCTCACCGTCCCACGCGTCTGTCCTGCTGAAGCAGCGCTTTTCGAGCCTGGAGACGGCGTCTACGAGCTCTGTCGGGGGTCTCTGGCCGCCGGAAAGGAGAGACAGAGAAACTGCGGGGGAGGTGGGCGCCGTCGTCTTCGTTCGAGTCGAGTGTTTCAGGTGAGAGGGAGGGGATGGAGTCGATCGACGTAGGGGAGAGAGGCGACGGAGAGGGGCAAAGTGACATTGTTTCATTTTTTTCTTTCTTTGACCTCGAAAAGAAGCGAAACGAAAGGGAACCCATGTCGAGCTCCCTGCTCTCTGCGGCGCTCGAAGACGCCACGCGCGTCGTTAAGAAGCAGAGGACGACCTCGTCCGTGACGGCCGAGGCCATCGAGGCCGCGCTCAGGATGCTCGAAGAGGCACAGGAGAGGTGCGACGACGGGGCAACGATGACGCCGACGACGACGAGCGGCGATGCGAATGCCATCCTCGCTGCCGCCGCGGAGGCCCTCAAGGGCGCCGATGCCTCTGGTATCGTGGCCGCTGCGACCAAGGACCTCCACGGCGCCGTCGGGAAGCTCGGGAAGGTGAGGAAAAAGAGGGAGAGAGAGAGATAGAGAGGGAAAGGAAGAGGGAACGAAGGAGCGGCTGGGGCGAAAAAACGACGAGCCATGCGAGCGACGACCGGGACGGAAAACCCCTCTCTCTCTTGCGACCTCGTTCTCTTCCAAACCCAGGAAGAAGCGCCGCGGCGCGCGCGCGCGCGTGCGCTGCCCGGCACACCTCGCCAATCTGCCCCCCACCAATCCTCACATCTTTCCCGAAAAACGAAAACAAATCCCCCCCCCCCAAAAAAAAAACGCCGCCCCAGTCGATCGAAAGGGCCTTTGTTGCGGACCCCGTCGGCGCCCTCCCCCCCGCCGCCGCCTCTCTCCCCCTCCGCCCGGAGAGCGCCCTGGACGCCGCGACCGCCGAGTACCTCGCGCACGCCGGCAGGTTTGCTGCCGCCAAGGAGCTTGTGCTGGAAGCGGGGCTGTTTGAGGAGGGGGAGAAGGACGGAGGCGAGGGCGAGCAGGCCGCCGCGGAACGCGCGGCCGAGGCGCTCGTCGCGCCCTTTGTCGAGGCCGAGGCCGCCCTCTCCAGGCTGCGCTTCCCGCGCTGTGACGCCGAGCCCGCGCTGGCCTGGCTGGCCTCGAAGCGCCGCGCGATGTCGAATCCGAAGGCGAACAAAGGCGGCGGGAGGAGGGCGAGAAGCGGCGGCGCCGCGAGGGCCGACGAGCTCGAGTTCGCGCTGCTGCGGGCGCGGTTCTCGTCCGTGCTCGTCGGCGAGGGCCCGCGAGCCGCGCTGCGCTTCGTCAACGAAAGGATGGCGCGGTTCGCGACAGACCAGGGAAGCGACAGAGACCCGTCGCAGGCCAAGAGGTACCTCGACGAGATCCTGAGGCTGATGGGCGCGGTGGCGCTCTTCCAGGGCGACGACGGAGGGACAGACGAGACGCCGACGAAGAGGACGCGCGCCGCCGCCGCCGCCTGCGGCGCAGCACGGGCGGCGGAAGCGTCGGCCCCTTCCCTTCGCCGCCGAAGCCCCCGGAGGCTCCTCCCCGAGCGCTACTGCGATCTCTTCTCCCGCTCCCTATGGGATAGGGCCGCCGAGGACCTCGCCGCCGCCGCGTGCGAGCTCGCAGGCGCCCCGGCGAAGCCGCCGCTGCTCGTTGCCGCCGCCGCCGGCGCGGCGGCGCTGCCGACGCTCCTCAAGCTCGCGAACAAAATGTCCGCGGGGGGGCCCGGGAGGACCGCCGCCGTCGTCGGAGGCGGCGGAGGAGCATCGAGTGCGACATCAGCAGCGGCAGCGGCAGCAACGGCAGCGGGAGGGGCAGACGGGCGCGCCTCTGCCGCCGACTTCGGCTTCGGAAGAGACGAGAGGAGCGGCGGCGACGAAGAGAACAGAGACGACGGCGCCAAAGACGGCGACGATGACGCCGCCCTGCCCGTCGACCTCAACCTGGGCCCCGAGTTCGCCTTCACGACCATCTTCTCGTGCCCCGTCTCGCGCGACACGGCGACGCGAGACAACCCTCCGATGCTGCTGCCCTGCGGCCACGTCTTCTGCCGCGCGGCGGTGGCGGGGATCTCGAGGGGAGGGCCGGCGTCGAGGGCGTTCAAGTGCCCGCTGTGCCCGACCGAGGCGACCCCGGGGTCGTGCAGGGCGCTGGTGTTCTCCCCTTTTGGAGCGGCGAGCGGGGGGGGAGAGGAGGAAGACGTGGGCGGGGAAGACGGGGGAGGCGAAGACGAGGCGATGGGTTCCGACTAGGCTTCCCCCTTGTTGCTGTCAACTGATATTTTCTTCAATTGCCTTTTCTCGCCGCGCGCCTGCACTCTTTTGCTTGTAAAATCACTGCGCGCTCCATGTTCTCCTGGCCATTTGAAAACGAGCGCGTTCTCGATCGTTTCTTTTTTTTGCATAAAAAAAGCGATTTTCAAAAAAAGAGGAACCAAAAAATTAGTTCCTCCCTTCTCTTTTTCTTTTCCTTCTTCTCTTTTCCTGTCCTCTCTTCTCTCTTCTCTCTCTAGCTCGCAGGCGCCCCAGCCGCCTCCCCCTCCTCCACGGGCTCCGCAATCGACCGCAGCAGCGCCCCGCTCATCTTGAAGCTCTCCTCCGTCTCCGCCAAGCACCGATCCTTCTGGTCCCGCGTCCACGTCTCGGCGACGGCGTCGAGGGACTGCCGCACGGCGTCCAACAGCGGCCTGTGGTCCCCGCCGCCGCCGCTGCCGGGCGTCGCCGCCTCGCCGGGCGCCAGCGGGTACTTGTAGAACTCAAGCGCGTGCCTCTGGAGCAGCATGTCGGCCATCTTGACGCCGATCATGCGCCCCCCGGCAGTGTGCGCGAAGTAGACGTTGTAGAAGTGGCAGACGAACGCCGGTGGGTCCTCGGCCGCGAGCCGGCGCAGCTCGGCCGCGTACCGCGCGCCGGGCCCGTCAGCCCCGGTCTCGGTCGGCTCCATGCCGTATTTTTCTTTGAACCACCGCACGTCCTGTGCCAGCGCCTGAGACCGCTCGAGGCCCGTGTTCCTGAAGAGCTCGTACTCGTCGCGAGACGCCACGGCCTCCTCCAGGGCCTCGTAGACCTTCTTCGACTCGTTGAGGAACTTGAGGTAGCCGGTGCGCGTCGGCTGCCACTTGGCCCAGGGGGTAGGCGCGGCCTCCCTCTGCCCTTCTTTCGGGGCCTGGTCCTTGGTGTGGAGCTTCATGGCGACAAAGCGCATCTCCTCGACGAAGCCTGGAGGGAGGGAGGAGAGGGGGGGGGGGTTGAGGAAAGGAAAGGGAAGAAGAGGGGGTTGAGAGAGAGAGACAGAGAGAGAGAGAGGGTCCAAGAAAAGAAAAAAAGGGAAAGATCGTTCGTCGCCCTGCTCCTCGTGGGAGCGATTCCGATCTCATCTCGCCTTTGGCTCACCTTTCTTCTCGCCGGGGCGCGCGCGCTCGCCCCCTCCTCCATGTCCGTGACCATGGCCATGTCCTTGAGGGTGCGCGGTGTCCGCAGGAGAGGACGAAGACGAAGACGAAGCGGAGGAGGAGGAGGACGGAGCGGCCGACGCGGCGACGTGGCGTTGGGAGCGCTGGCGAGAAGAAAGAGGGAGAGCAATCGAAGCAGCAGCGGCGGCGACTCCTCGCGCGGAAGACGCCGCGCGGCGCTGGGCACTGCTGCAGCAGGAGTGTGCCGCCCCGGCCGTCGAGGCGCCGACGAGAGCGTGCTGCATGGGGAGAAGAAGAAGGGAGACGGAGCTAAGAAAGGCAAGAGCTTTTCTCTATCTTCGTTTTCTGTGTCGAGGCCGTCGTCGTCGATGAAAAAATCCACACTTCGCGAAAGGAAAGAAACTCAACCTCGCCTCCTCTTGAAGCTCGCGATGTAATTCACGCCCAAGTCCCCCGTCAGTCCCCAGCGCATCCTCCCGAAGAGCGCGCCCACGGCCGCGGGAGGACCAGCATTCCCGTTGCTCTCCTGCCCTCCTCCTCCGATCCCAAACAGCCTCCTCCTCGCCGCCTCCGCCGCGGCGACCGCGAGCGACGGCGCCGCGGCCGCGACCGCGGCCGCCGCCTCCCTCGCGTCGTCCGGGGCCTCCGGCGCCATCCCGCTGGCCGCGTCCATCTCCAGGCCCGCGGCCTCGGCCATCGCGGAGAGTTCCTCCGGGTTTATGAACCTGTTCCAGTCGTGCGTGCCGACGGGGAGCAGCCCGAGGAGGTGCTCGGCGCCGGCGACGGCGGCGAGCCACGAGCGCGGCGTCCGCGCGAGCGTCGAGACGACGACGGCGGCGGGTCCCTCCCCTCCCTCGCCCGACCTCTTCAGCGCCCTTTCCAGCTCTCTCACGAAGGCCGAGGGGTCCGGGACGTGCTCTATGACCTCGGAGGCGATGACGCAGTCGAAGGCGTGGCGGTGCTTCCCGTCCTCGGACGCCAGCAGCTCCCCGAGCGAGGTCGAGGGGCGGTAGTCGAGCCGGGCGGCGACGGCCGGGTCGGCCGCGGCGTGCTCCGCCGCCGCCTCGGGCCCGCCGGCGCTCGCGTCGATCCCCGTGACCCGCGCCCCAAGTCGGGCCAGGGGCTCGGCCAGGATGCCGCCGCCGCAGCCGACGTCGAGGACTCGGAGGCCCGAGAGGGGAAGCTGGTTCTTCCTCTTCGTCGTCGGCGTCGACGTCGTGGTGGCGTTCTGCTCTCGCTGCCTCGCCGCCGCGGCGGCGGGCTCCAGGCAAGACCGGATAAACTTTACCCGCGCCGAGTTCAGGGCGTGCAGGGGAGCTGCAGGGCCCGCTGGGTCCCACCAGTCGTAGTCGAACTTGGAGACCTCGTGCGGGTCGACGTTGGCGCTCGAGGCGGAAGAGGAAGAAGAGGACGAGGCGGAAGAGAAAGAGGACGAGGCGGAAGAGAAAGAGGAAGAGGACGACGAGGAAGCAGAGCGCCGGCGTCGTGGGAATGAGGACGAAGGCGGCGACGACGATTTCGATTCTCCATCGCACGCACCTTGTCCGCTCGTCGAAGTGAGAGCTGCCGTGGATGGAGACCCCGAAAGGAGCAGCTGTTCGTGGAGGAGGCGCCAGGCCGCAGAGGGCCTGAGGGCGGAGAGAAGAGAGCGACGGAGCATTGGTTGCTTTTTTTTCTTTTTCGGCCAAGGCTCGCAAACAACTTGTGATTTTTTTTTTGGTGGTGGTTGTGGTGGGGGGGTCAGACCTCTCGATTGTTCTCGGGCGAAAAAAACGAAACATGCTTCTCCTCCGCTTCGCTCGCAAGGGCAATTCCCTCGCGTCGCTCGCCTGCAGCTCGGCAGGGGGACTCTCCACGGTGTCCCCGGCGCGTCTGGGCAGCGTCAAAGCGCGACAGTCAGCAGCGGGCTATGTGGCAGCGCCGGCGTTGACGTCATCGAACGATCATCGTCGCCGCGATTTCGCCGCCGCCGCCGGGGCCAACCTCGACGGCGTCGACCCGGCGACTCTGCGGGCCGAAGCCGCCTCCGCGCTCGCCGAGAGCGACGACGACGGCCTCGACGCCTTCGGCGGGCCGAGCTTCCCCTACGTCCCGCCCGACCCGTGCACGCCCCCCAAAATCGTCCGCAAGAACGGCGTTGACCTCCTCCACGACCCGCTCTACAACAAGGGCACGGCCTTCACCGCCCACGAGCGCGAGCGGCTCAAGCTGCGCGGGCTGCTGCCGCCGCGCGTGCTCAGCATGGGGTCGCAGGCGCGCCGGTTCATGCTGGAGTACAAAGAGGGGAGGGACTACGTCGACCCGAACGAGATCGAGGACAGCGGGATCAGCCACGAGAGCGTGCGCAAGTGGAAGGCGCTCTCGGAGCTCAAGGACAGGTAAGGTTCGATTTCCCGTTGTGTGGCTAAAAAAAAAAAAAGGTGAAGGGAAGGCGGAAGAAGAAGAAGAGGAAGGCTCCGACGTCGCCAACCTGCAAAGCCCGGGGCCTCTCTCTCTTTCTCTCTCTGACCTCTTTCTCTCCCTTCCATCCGGTTTTTTAAATTTTCTGCAGGAACGAGACCCTGTTCTACAGCGTGCTCTGCCAGAACCTCGAGGTGAGAGAGCTTTGTTTCTGAGAGCGATGAGCTTGGTTTCGTTTTTGAGTGAGAGATTTCTTCGTGACCTCAACTCGCTCTCACTTGCTCCTTCTCGCTCTCTATTGCTCCCTCTCCCGCCACCCTCCTCCTCTCCCCGTGCTTATGTCAACTCTCAAAAACTCTTCCACGAAAGGAAATGGCGCCCATCGTCTACACGCCCACCGTCGGCTTCGCCGCGGTCAACCACCACAGGCTGTATCGCAGGCCCCGCGGCTTCTACTTCAGCGCCGTGAGCTTTCGTTTTTTTTCTCGTATTTTGGGGCGGTGGTTTTTTTTTTTCAGCGCGACCGAAACGTTTTCCTCTCAACAAAAGAAACTCGACGAGAACAAACAAAAAACAGGACGACGTCGGCGAGATGGACTCTATGATCTGGAACTGCCCGAGCCGCGACGTCGAGGCGATCGTCATCACCGACGGTTCGAGGATCCTCGGACTGGGTGATGTTGGGCTTAACGGGCTCGCGATCCCGCAGGGGAAGCTGGATCTTTACGTCGCCGCCGGTGGCTTTCACCCGAGCCGGGTCCTCCCCATCGTCCTCGACGTCGGCTGCGACAACGCCGAGCTCCGGTCGGACCCGTTCTACTTCGGCCTCAAGCGCCGGCGGATCGTCGGCGACGACTTTTTCGCGATCATGGACGAGGTGATGCGGAGCCTCGCGTCGCGGTGGCCGAACTGCGTTATCCAGTTCGAGGATTTCAGCTCGGACCGCGCGAGCGCCATCCTGGAGAGGTAAGCGAGAGAGAGAAAGAGAAAAAAGATGGAGGGAGGGAGGAAAGAGAAGGTTTTGTTTTGGTCTTGTTCGGTGCGAAGGCGTGCCCTGTTCTTGACCTCCACCGCCTCCTCTCTCTCTCTCTCCCTCTCTCCCTCTCTCTCTCTCTCCTTCCCTTTTCTCCGCGCCTCGTTCCTTCTCAACAGGTACCGGGACCATCACCTCTGCTTCAACGACGACATCCAGGGCACGGCGGCCACGGCTCTGGGGGGAGTCTACTCCGCGATCGCTGCCCAGGGCCAACCTCACAGCGCGATCACGAAGCAGCGCTTCGTCGTCGCGGGAGCCGGGTCCGCGGGGTGCGGCGTGTCTGACATGCTCCTGCGGGCGATGACCAAGCACGGACTGTCCGAGGAGGAGGCACGGAACCGGTTTTGGATGTTGGACGCCGGTGGACTCATCACCGAAGAGAGGGCAGGGGACCCGCGCGGCGGGGTGTCGCCGCAGGCGGCGCGGTTTGCGCGCAAGAGGCGAAAGAGCAGCAGCGTTCCCTCTTCCTCTTCTTCCTCTTCTTCTTCAAGGCCCGGAGAAGAGGAAAGCCTCGGAAGCAACACCAACGACGACAGGGACGGGGAGACTTTGCTGGAGGTTGTCCGCCGCGTGAAGCCCACGGTCCTCATCGGGTGAGGAAGTTCTTCTCTTCTTTTTCCTCTCTTTTTCGGGGCCGAGTTCTTTTTTCTTCGACGAAAAAAATACTCACCTCGACTTTCTTCTTCTTCTTTTCCCCCCCATCCCCACCCAACCCAGCCTCTCCGGCGCCGGGCGCATCTTCACGCGCGAGGTCCTCGCCGCCGCTGCAGCCGGCGTCGAGCGTCCCGTCGTCTTCGCGGCCAGCAACCCAACCAGCCGCGCCGAGTGTACCTCCTTCGAGGCCGCGGCGGCCACGGGCGGGCGCGCCATCTACGCCTCGGGCTCGCCGCAGCCCGACGTGACGCTGGTGAACGCGCAGCAGCAGGTCATGTCGATCGCGTCGTCGCAGGCCAACAACGTTTTCGTTTTCCCGGGCGTAGGCTTGGGCGCGAGCCTGGGCGCCACGGGCACGGTGTCGGACGGCATGCTCATCGCCGCGGCGGAGGCGCTCCCGGCCCTGATCGACCCCGCCGACCTCGCGCGCGGCGCGGTCTACCCGCGGCTGTCCGAGGCGCGCGCCGTCGCGCGGGCCGTCGCGGCCGAGGTGATGCTCGCGGCGCAATGCGAGGGGCGGCTTCGGTCTCCCGCGGCGCTGGCGGCGCTGGAGAGGGGAGGCAGGGAAGGCCTGATGGCGCACATCGAGCGGAGGCAGTACGTGCCGGCGTACCACTCGCTGATCAGGCTGCCAGTCGGGGTGGCGGAGTGAAGAGCTCTTTTTTCTTTAAAAAAAACAAGAGAGAGAAAAAAAAGCTAGACAAAATCATTTCCCACGTCGCCAAAAAAAAAAAAGCATCGCGTCGCTCTCTTGCGTCTCCTCGTTCTCTTTCTTCGTTCACTCTCCCTTCGCGTCAACGCACGCAGAGGCACGTCTTCGTCCCGTATCAGGCAGAGAAAGCAGAGAGAAAAGAAACATCGCGAGTGAAAACGCGGAGAAAGAGAGGAAAAGAAAGCATCGCATCTGGGCCTCGGAGGCTTCCACCATCGTCTTCGTCGCTGCCGTCGTTTCAACCTCGACCTCCGCCTCAGAAAAAAGGGCGAACATGGTCCCGAAAAAGAAACCGGCGACCGTCGCCATGCGCTCCGTGAAAGGAGGCGTCTTCCAGCAGCAGCAGAAGAAGGGCAAGGGGAAACTCGCTGCTGCTGCTGCCCCAGCTCCGCAGCCTCCTTCGAGGGGGCTCGGAGGAAGAACCGCAGCCGCCTCAACTTCCAAGGCCTCGGCCTCCGCCGCGGCTGCCGCCGCTCCCGCCGTCGTCGACCCCGCCGTCGCCGCCGCCGCGGAGCGGAAGCTGCGCGCCTTCGACCTCGACGGGAAGTTCGGCCCCTGCGTCAACCCGACGAGGCTGGAGCGCTGGGAGCGCGCCGAGAGGCTCGGGCTGAGCCCGCCCAGGGAGGTCAGGGCCATTCTGGACAGGTTTGCCGCTGGCCCCGGGTTTGGGAAAAAGGTGGGAGTGTCGGACAAGTCTCTGTGGAGCGGGAGGGTGTAAATATCGAACGCAGGTAGTTTATGGATTTGCAAGAGCAAGAGAGATAGAAAGAAAGAAAGAGGGAAGAGAGGGCTGGAGCGGCGGGAGCCAAGGGGAGGGTTTGCGAATGCGCATTCCGGTCAAAGAAGGGGCCGCGACGGCGACGAGCGCGCCCAAGTCCTCCGAGCTGAAGTCGCCGAGAGCTCCCCAACATTCCCCCTTGAAGTGCAGCTTGCGCAACGAGCCGGCACGCCTCTCGGCCCACGAGATGACCCTCGAGGCGTGGACAACAGGGCGGAGTCGAGCCCGCTCCTCCTCCCCCTCCCTCGCCGCCGCCACCTCTTTCCAAAAGACCTCCCCCGCCGCCACCTCGAGCGTCTCGTGCAGAGGGCTCGCGTCCTTTGAGCGGTAGAGCTCAGCCCAGGCCCTGCAGACGAGGGGGAAGGTGTGCCTCACCCATCTCTGGTCCCCGACCGCAACGAAGACCGACACGAGCAGCTCCTTCGGGAGGTCGTTGATGGTCTTCGGGCGGTCGTCGTCGACGGGGAACTAGATGACGTCGAGCGTCGCGGCGAGCTCGCGGGTGTCGAAGGCTTCGGCCATCGTCTCTGTTGCTTCGATGCTTTTCGGGGTTATCGCTGTTTTGCTTGACCGACCTCGCTCAAGGGCACGAGAAGACTCTGCGCTGTTCGACGGGTCGACAGGCGGGGAAGAGAGAGAGAGTGACGGAGAAAAAACGAGGTTTAGTTTGTTCGATCCGATGCACTTTGTCGTCGAAGACGAGAGGGCGAAAGAAAGTGAAAAAAGAAAGAGAGAGAGAGAGGAGCAACGTTTGGGTCGGAGGCCCGCTCCACAAATCCGTCGACGTCTCGACGTCTCTCTCGCGTGCGCTTTTTCCCTCTGCTTCGCCTCTCTCTTTCGATCGACATCGACCCTGTAGGACACCGGGGCCTCGCAGCGGAGCTCCCGGCGAAACAGCGGGCCCATCCCCATCGAGCGAGGCGGCCAAGCGCGGCGAGGGCGCGATGCAGGGAGGCGAAGCCACGGTGGCAAGAAACTCGAAAGATGCCACTTTGCCGGCGTCTGCCGCCGCGGGGGGATCACCGACCGAGCAACCAGTGGCCCCAGCGCGTCGACGACGGAAAGGAGAAGCCCCAAAAGTGAGCGAAACAGATATATCGGTAGGAGAGAGAGAAAGACGCAGAGAAGAGAGGGGATTCGAAACATCGTCAAGGACGACATTCTTCGTCGTCGGCAGCCAGTGCAGTGCGTTGACGAGAAAACATCAGAGACCCCCCCTCCGCCTCGCCCCGACCTCTCGCTCGCCCTTCCCCGCCCCGCCCGCCTCCAAGGCCAAACATCCCGAAGGACAAAGCCAACACGCCTCTTTCCAACCCAAAACCAAACCAAACCAAACCAAACAAACGAAAAACAAAAACAGGACCAGCGCGCCCTCAACCAGGCCTTCTCGAAACACAAGGCCGGGCTCTTCTCCAAGGCCGCCGAGCTCTCACGGCTCAGCGCCGACGCGCGCGTGTTCGTCTTCGTCGGCTCCGCCGCGCGCGGGATCAGCTGGTCGTATGCGACAAAAGGCAAGTTCTCTCGCAGGACGATCGGGAGGCGGAGGAAGAAGGAGGAGGAAGGCGGAGGCGGGGCTGCTGCTGCTGCTGCCACAGCCGCCGCCGCCGCTTCTGCACCCGAGAGGCCGCGCCCGGCGAAAAAGTCCAAGACGTTCTACTCCAACGACACGAGGACGGCGGAGAGCGCGGTGCTGCAGCTGCTGCGCGGCGCAGCGAGCGCTGCCGACGGCGGGCGCGAGTACGCGCCGGAGACCGCGGTGGTTGGGGAGGAGGAGGAGGAAGACGAGAGCGAGAGCGAGAGGGAAGAGGAGGAGGAGGAACAAGAGGAAGGAGAGGCGGCGGCGGCCAAGGCCTCGACCAGCTCTTCCTCCGATCCCGATTCCGGTTCCGACTCGGACTCTTCGGACGACGACGGCAGCGAAGATGACAGCAGCAGCGATGACGACGACGGGAGCAGCAGCGATGGCGACTCCAGCGAAGACTCCTCCTCGGAGGAGGACGAGGAAGAGGACGGCAGCGACGGAGGAGACGCCGCGCCCCCTCCTCCTCTCCCTCGCCCCTCTGCGAACGAGGACTTGTTCTCGCTGGAGGAAGGGGAGGAGCTCGTGCCGCTGCCGATGGAGGCCGCGCTCGCTCCGGCGCCTCCGCCGCCGGCCTCCGTGGCTTTTCTGGGCCCTGACAGGCGGAGAACGGCCCGCGGGCGGCGGTGAGAGAAGAGAGAGAGAGAAGAGATGAGAAGAGAAGAGAAGAGAAAGAAGTGGAAGAATCAGAAGTAAAATAAACTTTTCATATTACAATATAGCGCACCACACAACACCCCCCCCCCTGCTGGCAAGGTATCGCTTTCGCTTTCCGAAATTCTCAAGCCATCGGCATCGGCGTCGGCATCGGCATCTGCGGCGCCCCGCCCGCCTGAACGGGCGAGGGCCGGGCGACGCTCTGCTGCCTCCCGGCTCCGCCGCTCGCCGGCAGCGCCGCCGCCGCCGCCGCCAGCGCCCGCGCCCGCGCTTTGCCCCTGAGCCCCGCGGCGAACCTCGCCACCGACCTCGCGTACGCGTCCGAGGGTGGCGCGCCGACGTAAGACGGCAGGAGCGAGAGAGCGCCGAGAAGGGCGTGCCCGTCGCCGTTGTGGCCCCGCGCCAGCCCGCCGGCCGCGGCCGCGATGCCGTCGCTGCTGAGGTGCTCGCCGTTCCGGCTCTGCCCGCTGTCGGCGCTCTTGCTCTTGCTCGCCGCCGCACTCGCCGCCGCCGCCGCCGCAGCAGCAGCAGCAGCGGCAGCGGCCGCGCCTCCGACCCCTCCGATCCTCGCCGGGTAGCTCGCCCTCTTGTTTGCGAAGCGCCACTCGAGCCAGTTGCCGTCGTCGTCGAGCCTGTGTTTTGGAAGTTTGTTTCAAGAGGAGTGAGCAAAAAGAGAGTGAGATTTCCCCTTTTTTTT